>ERZ761607.1251-NODE-1251-length-33206-cov-7.093783_pt1 | contig 33206 bp, 31 predicted proteins | sample MGYA00511164_ERZ761607 | MGnify/ENA primary metagenome ERZ761607 (study PRJEB28899, sample SAMN02445080) | bioreactor sludge metagenome | biome: EBPR sludge | place: Australia: Brisbane, Thorneside Wastewater Treatment Plant | collected 2011-06-22 ... | reverse complement strand
GGGTGTGGGCGCGCGCCCGTGCCGCGAGCTGATCGGCGAGCTCGCGCGCGCTCGGCCGGTCGCCCGCGTGCGGTGCCAGGCACCGGCTCACCAGCGCGGCCAGCTCGTCGTCGACGCGGCGATCGACGGCGGTGAGCCGCGCCGCGCCGCCGACCAGCGCCGCCGCGGCCTCCTCGCCGGGGCGAGCGCGCGCGAACGGCCGCGTCCCCGCGATCCACTCGTGCAGCATGACGCCGATCGCCCAGACGTCGGCGGGCGCGCCCACGTCGCGGCCCTCGATCTGCTCGGGCGCCATGTAGCCGATCGTGCCGACCGCCGCGCCGCTCTCCGTGTGCCGGGTCATGCCCTCGCGCCACGCGAGGCCCAGATCGATGAGCGTCACGTGGCCGTCGGGGCCGACGATCACGTTCTCCGGCTTGACGTCGCGGTGCACGAAGCCGGCCGCGTGCATGGCCGCGACCGCGTCGGCGATCGGCGCCGCCAGGAGCACCGCCGCCTCGGGGCCCAGGCGCGCGCCGCCGACCGCGACGCGCAGGTTGGCGCCGTCGAGGAGGGGCAGCACCAGATAGGGGCCGAGCTCGTCGTCGATGCCGTGGTCGAGGAGCGCCACCAGGCCCGCGTGGCGCAGCTCGGCCAGCGCCCGCGCCTCGCGCGCGAAGCGGGCCCGCGCCGCCGGGTCGAGCTCGGCGGCCGGCGCCAGCACCTTGATCGCCACCGGCCCCGCCGGACCCTCGGCGCGGAACACCTGGCCGCCGCCGCCTTCGCCGAGGCGCTCGCGGACCTGGTAAGAACCAAGACGTATGGAAGCGGAGCGGTCCACGCGGGAAGGGCTCGAGCTGATCGTGCGCTCGACCGCGTCCGGCGTAGCCGTTCGCGCGCCACTGGTCAAGCGCATCACCACGGTGGGCTCGGGCGCCGACGCCGACGTGCGCGTGGCGGCGCTGCCGCCGCGATGGGCCACGGTGCACGCCGACGGCGAGACCGTGGAGGTCCGCGTCCTGGGCGGCGGCGGTGCCGCGGTCACGCTCGCGATCGGCGAGGAGCGCGCGCTCGGCGCCGTCCTGGTCGCGCTGGCCGCGGCCGGCGAGGGGCTCGGCCTCGATCGGCTCGCCGAGCAGCTCGCGGCGGTCGACAGCGCCGACGAGGCGCTGACCACGATCGTCGACGGCGTGGTCGCGGTGGCCGGCGCCGACCTCGGCGCGGTCATCCTCGCCGAGCGCGGCGGCTTCACCGTGGCCGTCGCGCGCGACGCCGAGCGGCGCACCGTCGCCGACGCCGCCGAGCTCCTGTCCGACACGATCGTCGAGGAGGTGCTGGGCAGCGGCGCCGCGGTCCGGCTCGACGACGTCGCCGCCACGCCGTACCGCGAGGTGCGCTCGGTGGTGAAGCTGCGGCTCGCGGCCGTCCTGTGCTTGCCGCTGCGGCTCGGCGGCCGCACGCTCGGCGCGATCTTCGTCGGGCGGCGCGGCGGCCCGCTGCGCATCCCCGACCGCGTCCACGCCGATCTCAAGGTGGTGTCGGCGCTCGCGCTGCCGTTCCTGGCCCAGGTCCGGCGCCGCGCGACCGCGCCCGCGGCGAGTGGCGAGCTCGTCATCGGCGAGTCGCCGCCGGTCGAGGAGATGCGGCGGCGGATCGCGCGCGTGGGTCCGACCGATCTGAGCGTGCTCGTGATCGGACCGTCGGGCGCCGGCAAGGAGGTGGTGGCGCGCGCGCTGCACGCCGCCAGCCCGCGCGCCGGGCGACCGCTCGTCGCCATCAACTGCGCCGCCGTCGCCGCGACGCTGCTCGACGCCGAGCTGTTCGGCTATCGCAAGGGCGCGTTCACCGGCGCGCTCGCCGATCGGCCCGGGCTCGTCGAGGCGGCGCAGGGGGGCGCCCTCTTTCTCGACGAGATCGGCGACATGCCGCTGGCGATGCAGGCGGCGCTCCTGCGCGTGCTCGAGCAACGCGAGGTGCGTCGGCTCGGCGAGACCGAGGCGCGCCCCGTCGACTTCCGGCTGATCGCCGCGACGCATCGCGACCTCGGCGCCGAGGTCACGGCCGGCCGCTTCCGCGAGGATCTGCTGTTCCGCATCCAGGAGGTGCGCATCGACGTGCCGCCCTTGCGGGCGCGCGGCGAGGACGTCGTCTTGCTGGCGCGGCTGTTCCTGCGCCAGGCGGAGGCGCAGCTCGGGCTCGCGGTGCGCGAGCTGTCACCGCGCGCGCTGGCGGTCTTGCGCGCGCACCCGTGGCCCGGCAACGTGCGCGAGCTCAAGGCGGCCGTGCGGCGCGGCGCCCTCCTCGCCGATGGTGCGGCGATCGAGGTCGACGACCTGCAGCTCGGTGCCGCGCCCGCGTCCGCGTCCGTCGGCGGCAGTGGCGTCGGCGTCGGCGTCGGCGTGGCGGCGGCGCTCGGTGGCGACCTGACCCGGCCGCTCGCCGAGGCGCGCGACGAGTTCGTGCGCCGATACGTGCAGGCGGCGGTCGATCGCAACGGCGGCGACCGCGAGGCCGCCGCGCTCGAGCTGGGCATCGGCGTGCGCTCGCTGTACCGCTACCTCGCCTGAGCACTGCCAGGCGTGGCAGCGGCTGCCGGATCTGGCAGCCGTCCAGCGGACTCGCCGCGCCAACTCCACGAGATGTGATGGGTCTCCCGGTGGCACGCCGCGTGGAAGAGAGCCGCGGCAACCACGAAAGGACCGACGATGTTCCGTACCCTCGCTCTCTTCGCGCTCTCGCTCCCCCTCACCCTCGGCACCGTCGCCTGCGGCAGCGACGATGGTCCGTCCTGCGCCAAGCTCGTCGATCACATCGGCAAGGTCATGGGCGTGGACATCCCCGCCGATCAGCGTGGCCCGGCGATCGCCAAGTGCGAGAAGGAGCCGGCCAGCAAGCGCACCTGCGCGATGAAGGCGACGACCCCCGAGCAGCTCATGGCGTGCAAGTAGAATGATGGCTGCCATGTCGACCATCCACCGTGCCGGTCTCCTCGCCGCGTCGCTCCTCGCCGCGGCCGGATGCACCAAGGAGAAGGAGTCGGAGCGCCAGACGACCGCAGCGTCGCCGACCGAGCGCGCGGTCGCCGCCGCCCCCGCACCCGCGACCACGCCGACGCCGTCACCGGCAGCGCCGACACCGCCGCCATCGGCGGTCACAGTCGTCCCCGCCGCGGGCGACCACGGCGCCGGCAAGATCACGATCTCCGTCGACGAGCCGTCCACCGCGCCGGCGGCGGCCATGCGCTGCGCGCTGGGTGGCGATCCCCTCGTCGGTCCGTGCAGCGGTCGCGGCACGCTGGCGGTCACGCCGCGCGGCGCGCTCTACGTCACCGGCGACGGCGGCACCGTGCGCCGCTACCGCCGCGCCGCCGGCGAGGGCTGCACCCTCGAGCTCGACCCGGGCTTCGGCGCGGGCGGCACGTTGACCGCGCCGGACAAGGCGCCCAAGCCGCAGACCCTGGGCAAGGGCCCCGTCTACATGCGCTCGGGCGGGCCCGACTGGCAGCTCGCCGCCGACGGCGACACCGTCTACCTCTACGACCTCCTCCTCGGCCTCTACCGCGTCGATCGCGGCAGCGCGCAGCCGGTGTGCCCCGACCTGCAGGGCCTCAAGGGCCTCGCCATCGACGGCGGCAGCGCCATCTCCTCGATCGACGGCGGCACGCGCCTCGCGCTCGGCAAGAAGTGCAAGGCGAGCCCGGTGACGCTCGATCCCAAGCCGCGCTTCGGCATCCACGCCGTCGGCGACGCGGCCTGGGGCCAGATCGCCAGCGGCAAGCTGGTCCGCTACGGCAAGGACGGCGAGGCCGCGGCGACCATCGGCGGCGACGACGCGTTCGCGCCCGGCGGGCTGTGCGCGACGTCGGCGGTGTCCGCGTGCGGCGACGACGTCTGCGTGCTCGACGGCAACTGCCAGAAGCTGTCGCGCTTCGCCGCCGACGGCACCCACGTCCTCGAGCGCAAGGCCGACCAGCTCCTCGGCGATCGCCCCTACGGCTTCTCGGCGCTGGCACCGGCGGAGGACGGCGGCCTCTGGCTCCTCGCCCAGCACAAGGACGGCGAGACCTGCGAGGCCGCGCTCTATCTCGTGCCCGGCGCCGCGCTGCGGCCCTGAGCGATCATCGGCCACGCGTCCCCGGCCGGCGCGACGGCGCGGGCGATGAAGTCGGCCTGGTGTCGCGCGTTGGCGGCGTGCGCCGCCCCGACGTACAGATCGAAGTGGCCGCAGTCGTACGAGGCGAGCTCGCTCCGGCCGGCGAGCCGGGCGTGCGCCTCCTCGACGAAGGCGTGCGGGACCATGTCGTCGCGCCGGGCGGCGACGAAGAGCACGGGGCAGCGGATCTGGTCGGCCACGTCCATCGGCACGATCTCGTCGATCGTCGCGAGGCCCCGCGCCAGCATGCGGTTCTCCCATCCGCCCAGCGGCGGCGTCGGCAGCTGGCGCCAGAAGTCGGAGCCGAGCGGGCCGTCGAACGCGGCCACGCTGGGGTTCTCGTCGCTCGTCGCGAAGGCCCACTCGCCGGGGCGCCCGAAGAGCGGGACGTAGATCGGCGGGAAGATGCGCAGCATGTCGAGCGTCGCGAGGACCACGAACCGAGCCATCGCCAGGCCGCGCGGCTGGAGGTGGGGCGGCGTCGCGAGATACGGACACTGCACCACCAGCGCGCGGACGTCCTCGCGCCGCGCCGCGGTGACCAGCGCCGTGCCGCCGGAGAAGCTCGAGCCCCAGAGCGCCAGGCGCGCGGGATCGACGGTCTCGCCGAGATCGCGTCGCACGAAGTCGATCGCCGCCTCGTAGTCCTCGCGGTGACGCGGCGGCGCCACCCAGTGACGCGGCACGCCCTCGGAGCCGCCGAAGCAGCGGTAGTCGAAGGAGAGCACGGCCAGGCCGCGCTCGACGAACGCCCAGGCGAACGACTCGAGCGCGTCCTTGGTCCCGCCCAGGCCCGCCGCCATCACGACCACCGCCGGGCGACGCACGCCCTCGGGCAGGTACAGCCAGGCCTCGAGCCTGGTGCCATCCTTCGCCGGGAAGTGCACCGTGCGCACGGTCCCGGCCGCCCGGCGTTCGTCGGGGCGGCCCGACGAACGCACCCAGCCGAAACGTGCGCGCCGCCAGAGCACGAGCCAGCTCGCGACGAGGAGCGCTCCCGCGGCCACGAGCCAGATCATCGCCCACCTCGCTTCGGGCGCAGCGCGCGCCGCGCCCGGTCGAGCCACGCGAGCTCGGCGTCGCACCAGGCGAGCCCGTGCTCGATCGAGAGCCGCCACAGCGTCGCCTCGCGCTTCGAGCGCGCCAGCGAGAAGATCTCCTTCATCGTCAGCCGCGCCACGTAGTCGGCGCGGGTCGCGACGATCGACGCCCGGTAGCCGGCGAGCACCTCGTCGAGCGCCGCCGGCTCCAGCTCCGCGGCGAAGACGAGCTTGAGCAGGAGCGGATGTCGCAGGTGCACGGGCTCGACGGGGGCGCGCAGCCAGGTGTCGAGCTCGTCGCGCCCGCGCGCGGTGAGGGCGTAGACGCGCCGGTCCGGCTTGCCGTCGCCGGGCTCGCGCTCGCTGGCCACCAGCCCGTCCTCCTCGAGCGCGTGGAGCTCCCGGTAGATCTGGCTCTGCGTGACGCTCCAGAACGAACCGACGGAGCCCTCGAAGCGCTTGCGGAGCATGTAGCCGCTGGTCGGATCGAGCCGGAGGAACCCGAGGATGGCCGCGCGTAATGACATGAGGGCTATATGATACGAGTGTCATATGGCCCAGGTCAAGCGTGCACGCCGCCGGAAGCGTGCACGCGGCGGTCACCCGCCGATCGGCGGTGGCGGCGGCGGCGGCGGGAGGATGCCGCACGGGGTGGTGGGCCTGGTGCAGCTGCCGCTCCAGCCCGCGCAGCCGCAGGTGGAACCACCGCCGCACTCGACCATGTCCGAGAACTTGCAGGAGGCCGTCCGACCCTGGAGCGCTCCGAAGTAGGGCGCCTGGCAGTTCCGCTGCTGACGCCCGACTTCCACCTGCTGCCAGCCTCGCAGCGTGCAGACCCAGTCGTAGTAGTAGACGAAGCCGTCACCGCAGCAAGGCGCCTGGGCCACCCCCGCCGGGTCGGTGACGATATCGCACGCGCCCTCGGGCGACCTGGGGTCGGCGACGCGCGCGGCCGCCTCCTCGTCCTCGACGAGCGACGGCTGCGCATCGACCGCCTCGGCGGCGACAGATCGATCGTCGACGTCGAGGCACCCGGCGACGCAGGCAACGGCAGAAACCAGCAACGCGGTCACGAATTTCTTCATGTCCGGCTCGAAGAGCATGGCGCGTGCCGTCGCGCGTCGGCCGGGTTCCGACCGGTTGGACGATCGCGGTACCCGGTGCCTGGGCAGTTCGCCTTGGCAGCGTCAGCGGAAGCGCGGCAGGAGCACGTGGTTCTCGAGGTGGTGGTGGCGGGCGACGAACGCCTCGAGCTCGGCGACGCCGCGGAACAGTCGCTTGACGTTGTCGTTGGCCTCGACCGGCGCCGTGTAGTTGTTGGTCTGCGCGCGGAGGCGCCGGAAGCGATCGCCGAACTCGCGGTGCTCGTCGAACATCCGGGCCAGCCCTGCCTGTGACTCGGGCGTGATCGCGGTCAGCATCGCCGGGAACAGCGTGTCCTCTTCGTGATCGAGATGCGCGAGCATCTCCGCGCGCAGGTGCTCGAGCGCGATCGACAGCGCGCGCACGGTGGCGTAGACGTGGCCGTACTCGCGGGCCAGCTCGCGGGCCTGGTGATCGATCAGGGTCAGGGTGGCGCGCAGGTGGCGATGCTGGCGCGCGAGCGCGCGGTTGATGAGCGACGAGGTCGACGCCGTGCGCGGATCGGATTCGGGATCGGGCTCGGCGAACGCGGCGTCGAGCTCCGCGAGCACACCCTCGAGCTGGATGTTGGCGTTGGTGCAAGCCAGCGCGAGCGGGACGTGACCCTGGCAGCAGTAGTCGATGTAGTGGCGATCGAAGACCAGCGCCGCGCTGCTGTGGCGCAGCACGAACGACGCCACCTGATCGTTCGGATCGAGCATGTCCCTCTAGTGAATCACGCGCGCCGTGCGACCGGTAGCCTCGCCAGCTGCGATTCAGGTCGCGCGCTCGGCGATCACGCAGAAGCCGTTGCCGAACGGATCGCTGCAGAAGGCGACGGGCCGGGGACCCTGGGTGCGAAGCTCGTTCTCGACGAGCCCGCCGCCCGCGCGGATGGCGTCGAGCACCGCGTCGAAGTCGGCGACGTGCAGATCGAGGTGCACCGGTGTCCAGTGGCGCTCGTAGCGGCGCCGCTCGGTGCCCGCCGCCGCCGACGAGCTCGCGCTGCCGGCGGCCTTCGCGTGCAGACACACGCTGACGTTGTTGGCGTCGAGGATCGCCATCGTGGGGAACGGCCGCGCCGTCTCCACGAAGCCGAAGACCTCGCCGTAGAAGCGGAGCCCGGCCTCGAGCTCGGGCACGTCGATGCTGACGTGGACGCTGGGCCGCGTCGCGCGCGTCACGAGGCGGCCTTCCAGCCCGCGATGCGCTCGAGCCGGACGTACGACGCCTCCATCCCCTGATCCATGCCGGAGGCGAGCATCGCCTTGCGCGTCGCCGCGTCGGGCAGCGTCATGCGCATCGTCATCAGCGTGCCGGCGCCGTCGGCGACGAACGTCGTGACGACGTGGTTGTCGGGGGTGGGATCCGGCAGGTGCATGCGCTCGACGTGCACGATGCGGTGCGGCGGATCCACCTCGAGGATCTCGCCGGTCAGGTAGAAGCCGCCGCCGGCGCCGTTGGTCCACTCGTAGCGGATCTTCCCGCCGGGCCGGCCCTCGTTGATGCACACCGGCATCGTCCAGCCCTCCGGTCCGAGGCACCACTGCTGCAGCAGCTCCGGATCCATGTGGGCGCGGTACACGGCCTCGGGGGGCGCGTCGAAGCGCCGGGTCACGATGACGTGGGTGTCGCCTTCCGTCGTCAACACCAGCTTGCTCATGCGCTCTCGTCCTCTCGTTTGCGTGATTGACGGGCCAGCAGCTGGTCGAGACGCCGGTAGTTGCGCGTGAGGGCCTCGCGGAGCTGCTGCAGGTACGCGTCGAGCTCGGACAGCGCGTCCGGAGCCAGGCGACACGGCCGCCGGGTCCCGTCGACGCGCTGGACGATCAGGCCGGCCTCCGCCAGCACGCGGATGTGACGCGAGATCGCCGGCTGCGAGATCGGGAACGGCTCGGCCAGCTCGTTGACCGTGGCCTCGCCGAGCGCGAGCCGCGCCAGGATCTGTCGCCGCGTCGGGTCCGCGAGCGCCGCGAAGGTCCGGTCGAGCGCCGCCGCTGCCTGCATGAGCATTGATTAGCTCATGCGTTATATAACGTCAAGTCGATATTTAGCGTGCGTCGCCCGACTCGCGGTAGGTGTCGGCGATGCGCTGCGCGAGGGCGGCGAGCGGCACCGACCAGTCGTCGCTGCACAGCGAGCCGAGCGCGGGCTCGTCGGCGGTGGACGCGAACGCATCGGCGAGCGCGTGCATGCGCGGGCTCGGCCAGGTCTGCAGGCCGAGCTCGGGGTCGATCGACGCGCACAGGGGCTCGAGCAGCGTGAGGCCGGTGGAGGCCTCGATGCGGACCTGCACCGGTGACGCCGGTGGGACCAGGCCGCCGACGACCACTCGCCCACGGCCGCCCTTCTGCGTCTCGAGGAACGCGAGGTAGTTGTCCACCGGGTGGAGCGGTCCATCGGTCGCCGGCTCGCAGCCGGTGCGCGGTCCGGGCGTGCTCGTGTCGGGCTGATCGCAGCGCACGCCGTGGGCGAAGCAGCGGTAGGAGCTGAACTGGCCGTACTGCGTCGCGCCCTGGCTGTAGAGGTACGGGTCCGCGGCCGAGCAGTCGTCCTCGTCGGTCACGAAGATCACCGCGAGCAGGGCGTCGGCACGCAGGAAGCCGGCGTTGCCCGGGGCCGACCCGTCGAGCGCGCGTCGCATCGCCTCGAGCGGCTGCTCGAACGGGCAGCCGAGCTCGCCGAGCTGCATCATGCAAGCGGCGGCGTCAGCCAGCGTGCCCGCGTAGTTCCCGTCGGCGCTACGCGCGAACGCGCCGTCGGCGAGGCAGTCGGCGGGGCGCAGCTCGCCGCCTCGATCGCCGCGACAGAGCGCCCCGGGCACGGTCGGCTCCTCGACGGACGTCGAGACCACGCCGACGTGCAGGTTGGGCAGCGTGCCCTCGGCGGCCGCGAGCGCGTCGAGAAAGCCGGCCACGTGATCGCCGAGGCGCGCCTGCAACGGGATCATCGACCGGCTGTCGTTGACCACGAAGAGGAGGTCGATGCCGTCGAACGTCTCGGGCGGCGCGACGTCGTCGGCTCCGCAGGCTGCGCCGGCGAGCGCGGCGAGGAGGAGGAACGAACCGAGCCGGTCGCGCGCGTACAGCATGGGCGGCTCCGTACCATGCGCTCGACGTGCGCGGCCATCGACCGTCCGCATCGAACCGGGCCCGGCCGCACGTTGCCCGATCGTGCCAGCCCGGCGGCGACGATCGCGCTCGCGCTGCGGCCCGAGAGCGTCTCACCCAGGTACGGTCATGTCGTCGGCGTCACCAGGCCACCGGCCATGGCGACGGAGGGACGACGCCGCAGGGGGTGGTGGGCTTGTTGCAGTTGCCGCTCCAGTGCAAGCAGTCGCAGGAGGATCCACCGCCGCACTCGACGAGATCCGTGAGCTTGCACGAGGCCGTCCGGCCCTCGAGTGGTCCGAAGAAGGGCGCGCGGCAGTTCACCCGCTTGCGCCCGACTTCCACCTGCTTCCAGCCTCCCAGCGTGCAGGCCCACTCGTAGTAGACGAGGTAGCCGTCGCCGCAACAGGGTGCGTGAGCCACCCCCGGATCGGAGACCGTGTCGCACGCGCCCTCCGCGGGAGACCTGGGCGCGGCGACGAGCGCGGCGGCCTCCTCGTCCTCGACGAGCGACGGCTGTGCATCGACCACGTCGGTGGCGGTCGATCGATCGTCGGCGTCGAGGCACCCGACGACGCAGGCAACGGCAGAAACCAGCAACGCGGTCACGAAGCTCTTCATGCCCGCGTCGGAGAGCACGGCGCGTGCCGTCGCGCGTCGGTGAGGATCCGGCCAGTTCGACGATCGCGGCGCGCGGCGCCTAGGCGATCCGGCTGGACAGTGCCCAGCCGCGCGGGCGACCGCTTCGCGCGCTGATCCCTACGTGCACTGGACCTCGACGCGGCGGTTCAGCGAGCGGCCGGCCTCGTCGGTGTTGGGGGCGATCGGCGCGGCCGAGCCCTTGCCGGTGGCGCGGATGCGCTTGCGATCGAGGCCGCGCGCGACGAGGTCGTCGACGACGGCCTGGGCGCGGCGGCGCGACAGGTCGAGGTTGTGGGCGGCGGCGCCCTCGCTCGAGGTGTGGCCCTCGATCACGATCGACGCGGTGCGCTCGCCGGCGAGCCCGGCGTGCAGCTGCTTCAGCACCGGCTCCGATTCGGAGCGGATCAGCGCCGAGTCGAAGTCGAAGTTGATGGCGTGGATGACGGCGCCGCAGCCCAGCCGCGGCGGCGGCGCGCTGCACTTGGTGCGTGTGCCTGCGGGCGCCACCGGCCCCTGGTAGGGCCGGAAGGGGGCGCCGTTGGTCGAGCGCAGCCCGCGCAAACCGCCGTCGCCGCCGACCGCGAGGATGAACGAGCTCTTCACCTTGTCGCCAGGATCGACGCCGACCGCGCGCAGGACGTTGCCGCTGACCGTGCCGTGGAGCTCGCCGCCGTCGGTGTCGTAGCAGCCGGTGACGGTCGCCCCCTCCTGTCGGAGCTCGACGAGCACGCCGCTCAGCCGCACCTTGATCCAGCGAACGGCCGCCGGCTTGCCGCCGAGCGTCAGCGCGGTCAGCTCGTCGGCGCGCTCGTGGACCGCGAGCGTGGCCGAGGCGAGCAGTGCGAAGCCTCCACCGCCGTCTTCGCGGTGCCCGCGCGCACGAGGCTGAACGGTGCGGGGCTGCAGTCGCTGGCGCGCACGAGCCCCTCGAGCTCCACGCCCTGGGCCTTGCCGTCGCGCCCCCGGGCTCATCGCCGCCACGGCGAGGATCGCGACCACGTTGGCTGCGCGACGTGTGCTCCGCGTGCTCAAGGGGCGCCCGTGAGCTCGCTCCACCGTCGCGCGGCGTCGGCCTCGATGCGCGCGAGGTCGACACCCAGCTCACCGGCGAGCTGCCACTCGCGCGCGAACGACGTGCCCATCGGCGTCGGGTCGTCGCTGCCGAGCACGCAGTGGACGCCGGCGCGCTGGAGCGCGCGCAGCGGCGTGGCGCCGCCGTGGGCGCGCTCGAGCGCGGCCAGCGCCGTCGGGATGAGCAGCCGGTTGCTGGTCGGGCACACCTCGAGCGTGACGCCGTCGCGCATCAGCCGGTCGAGCGTGGCCGCGCGCTCGAGCGCGTGGACGCCGTGGCCGATGCCGCGCGGCGCGAGCGCCAGCGTGCGATCGACCGACGCGTGGCCCGCGAACTCGCCGGCGTGGATCGTGAGATCGGGCAGCGCCGGGCGGAGGTCGTCGAGGATGGCGACGAGCGCCGGCGGCAGCGGCTCGGTGTCGGCGCCGGTGACGATGCCGAGGACGTCGAGCCCGACCAGCGCCGAGGCGTGATCGCGGATGACCGCGGCGAGGGCGCGGTAGTGCGGCTCGCTCTCGAACGTGCGCGACAGGCCCAGCCGCACGAGCAGCGTCTTGCCGGTCGCCGCCGCGACCTCGTCGCGCGCGGCCAGCACCGCGGCCAGCACCGGCCGCGCGTACGTGTCGGCGAACGCGGTCGGCGCGACGTCGCGCCACGCGCCGCCCTGCCGCTCGATCAGCGTGCGCGTCATCGAGAACAGGCTGACGCGGAGCTCGCAGCCGTCGGTCTCGTCGGCAGCCTCGCAGAACGCGTGGCGCGCGAGGGAGCCGATCGCGGCGACGCTCACGTACGCGGCGCGCGCCTTGACGATGCACCCGTAGAACACGGTCGCGTCGTCGGTGGGCCCGGCCATGGTCACGTCGCCGGCCAGCTCGGACGGCGTTCGCCAGCGCGCGGCGCCGGCGTCGTAGAAGAGGGGATCGCGGAGGTCGTGCTCGCGCGCGACGGCGACGAGCGCGCGCGCGCTGTGCGAGCCTTCCAGGTGACGGTGCAGATCGAGCTTCAAGGTCGCCCGGGTATACCGACGTTGGCGGCAGGAATCTCGCCCGCCCGCGCGCCGCGCGCACGGAATGCGCGCGCGGCGGGCCCGGTCGCGGCTTCGGCCGGGCATCGCGCATGCAAGGCAGCGGCTGCGTGGCCGCCACGAGCCGGAGCGCGCAGATCCTCGTCCTCCTCGCGGCCTGCGTGTCCCCACCCGAGCCACCGGTGGATCACCGGTCGTTCGAGGATGTCCGGCGCATCGTGGTGGCGCTCGATGACGTGCGCGACGAGTACCGCCTCGCCGTCGATGGATCCGGTCGCGTCACCGACCCGGTCAAGCTGCGGGTGCTCGGCGCGATCATGCACGACGTGATCCTCCAGTCGCGGCGCTTCCCCACGTCGGAGCGCGTCGTCCTCGATCTGCTCGCCGCCGCGGTCTCACGTCACGTCCCACCGCCCGAGGTCGTGCGCGTCGCCGGCACGACGCGCCGGCACCTCCTGCGCAGCCGCCACCTCGTGCTCGCACCCGCCGCACCCCCCGATCGGACGCGGGTCGAGGCGCTGTGGCGCAGCCAGTGTGCGGCCTGCCACGGCGACCGGGGCGGCGGCGACGGGGCGCAGGGGCTCCACCTCGAGCCTGGACCGAAGAGCTTCCAGGACGAGGACGTGGTCACCGGGATCGCCCCCTCACGCGCGTCGAGTCGCATCGCCGACGGGCTGCGCGGGACCGCGATGCCGTCCTTCGGTCACTTCACCGCGGACGAGCGCTGGGGCTTCGCCTTCCTGGTGCTCACGTTCCGGCACGAGGCCGCCGCGATCGCGCGTGGTCGCGCGCTCGCCACGCGGTCGCGACGCACGCTGTCTCCCACGTGGCTCGCCGATCGCAGCGACCGGGAGCTCCTCGCCGACCTCGCGACGGACGGGCTGGCCCCGCGCGACGCCGCCGACGTGCTCGCGTTCGCGCGCGGCGAGGCGGCGTTCGCGCCGACGGCTGGGCCGAGCGCGCAGGTCCGCGCCCACTTCGTCGACGGCGTGCTCGCCTATCGCGCCCGCCGGCTCGCCGACGCCCAGCGTCGCCTGAGGGCCGCGCGCGACGCCGCGCTCCTCCTCGCCGGGCGCGTCCGGCTCGGCGACCGCGACGTGGCCGCGCGCATCGAGGTGTGCGCGCGCCGCGTGGTCGTGCTGGCGAACCGTGCGCCCATGGCGGAGCGGATCGAGCGCGAGGTCGCGCGGTGCTTGACCGAGCTGGATCGCGGTGACCCGCGCCTGCGCGCGCGATCTCCGTGGGCTCCGGCCTGGGTCGCCGTCGAGCGCGGGGTCGCCGCCGCGCTGGCGCTCGGACTCGGCGTCGCCATCCTGTGGCGGCGTCGGACGCCGTGGTCGCTGCCCATCGCGCTGCTCGCGACGGTCCTCGTGGCGGAGCTCGTGGTCGTGGTCGTCGAGCTCGCGGCCGCGACCGCTGCGCTCGCGCTCCTCGCCGCGCTCGGCGTCGCGCTCCTCGCCGGACGCGCGCTGCCGGTCAGCCTGGCGACGCGCGCGGGGCTCGTCGCCGCCGCGCTCTCGGGAGCCGCGACCGCCGGGCGACTCGGGTGGTCGCGCTGGCTGCGAGACGAGCACGGCGGCGAGCCGCTCGCGCTGCTGCGGGTGGAGCTCGTCGGGCTCTACCCGGCCACGCTCGCGCTCGTCGCGGCCATCGCCGGCGCCGTCCTCCTCGCCGTCGCGTGGCGGTGCGCCCGTGTCGCCGGCGGCGGCCTCACCACTCGCTGAGGTAGATGTACTTGCACGTCTGCGACGGGTCGGGATTCAGCCACTCGAGCGGCGCGAGGTCGAACCAGTTGCTGGGCCACTTGCTGGCCGTGTAGGCGAGCAGCCGATCACGGGTGCCGTCGATGTACACGCCGCCGGCGTCGATCGACGTGGCGATGTCGCCGTACGTGCCGAGGTCGACGGTGCGGACGCGCTCCAGGCGGACGCAGCCCGGCGTCGAGCACGCCGCGGGATCGATGAAGACGACGCGCGACATGACCAGGGAGCTGCGGCAGGCGTCGCCGAACGCGATGCACTCGGGCATGAAGTCCCACATGCCGCGCGTGAAGCCGATCAGGTAGAGCTCGCCGTCGCGCGACGCGACCAGGTTGATGGCCTGCTGCTTGGGGAACGCGTTGATGACGCGGCCGTCGATCGTCGCCTCGAGGGCCTGGTCGATGAGCCAGCCGAAGGGCAGGAGGGTGGCCCATCCCGGCAGGCTGGTGTCCAGGCGCACCTGGGTGTGCGGGCCGCAGGTCCCGTCCTCGCACTCGAGGTACGCGCTCGCGGTGTACTGCCACGAGCCGGCCGGCTGCCAGCCGCTGGCGTGGGTGGGATCGATGAAGCCGTCGGCGTCGGCGCGCTTGACGTAGAACTGGATCCGGGGCGCCGCGCAGCCGCCGTTGGGGCACTCGTCCTGGTCGTCGTAGACCGCCATCACGACCTTGTCGCCCGACGGGTGCGTCGGGTCGAAGACGCGCGCGGCCGCGATCGCGCTGCCCTTGCGATAACCGGCGCCGCCCTCGAAGAGCGAGAACTGGCCGCACGCGGTCGTGCCGCTGCCGGAGACCTCGAACGTCTTGACCTGACGGATCTTCGTGGAGACGTCGTAGTCGGTCGACTCGATGTTGAAGAGGTAGCTGCCGAGCATCTGGATGCCGCCCGAGTGATCGCCGCCCTCCTCCCCGGTGCCGCGTTGCCACGCCGCGGTCTCGAGCTCGGTGTGGATCGGGCCGCGGCCGTTCTGGCTCGCGGCGGTCTCGCGCAGCGACTGGTACGGGGCCGGGCGCGACGGCGTGGAGAAGAAGGTCATGCCGGCGTTCAGGTTGTCGCTCACGACGAAGCTGCCCGCGGGCGTGCGCGCGAGCCCCTGGTAGTGGTCCCCGTCGACGAGGTCGCCGCGGCAGATGGCCTCGCGCAGGCTGCTGGTCGACTCGGTCCACCACTGCCCGAGCCGCGGGCGGGCGCCGAGCGCGTCGAGCGCGGCGACCGGATCGGTGAGGCCGGGGTTGGCGTCGTGGCGCCACGCGGTGCCCAGCGAGCCGCGGCAGCGCGCCGTGCCGGACGGGCAGAAGATGCGCACGTAGGGCGTGGTGCGGGTGTGCAAGGTCGCCGACACGCGGTCGTGATCGGTGGTGCCGCAGCCGCCGCTGGCGACCGCGACGATGGTGCCGTCGCTCTCCTCGAGACGGAGCTGGACGTTGCCCTCGAGGCGCGTGCCGCCGGCGATGCCGCAGTTGCCGGCGGTGAGCGTCGTGCCCGCCTCCTGGACCGCGCCGCTCGTCGACAGCGTGTAGCGCGCGTTCTCGCCCGGCGCGAGGTCGTAGTCGACGCGCTTGCGGCCGATCTGATCGCGCGTGCCGCGGATGACGCCGCTGCTGTTGCGGATGCCGCGGTTGGCGAGGCGCAGGTAGAGGTTGCCGGCGTTGCTCGCCGACACCGAGACCTGCGGGAACAGGAAGCGCTCGCTCGAGCCGCACCCGCTCGTGGCGTACGCGACGAGCGAGCCGCCGCCGCCGGGCGCCGTCCGGATCTGGGCGTCGACCGAACCCTTGAGGAAGCTGCCGCCCTCGTAGGCGCCGGGCAGGCCGCAGTTGCCGAGCGTCACGCGCTCGCCCGCCTCGTAGCGGCCGAGCGGGATGTCGACGTACGTGGTCGGCGTGCCGGTGCACGTGCCGTCGCAGTTCACGAGCGGCGCCGGGACGCTGTAGCTGTAGCTCAGCGGCTCGACCAGGCCGCGCGTCGAGTAGGTGGCACAGCTCGCCACGCCGGCCACGGACACCTCCTGTTCCGTCTCGCCGAGGAGCGACGGATCGATCCCGCCGTCGGCCTCCGCGGCGAGGTCGGGGTCGTCGACGCAGGCGGCGAGCGCGGCGGCGAGGGCGACGGCGCCGGCGCCGGCGAGGAGGGTGGAACGACGCGTGGGTGGGCGAGGCATGGGGGCGCCCTGTGCACCTGGCGAGCCAGCCCGGCGCCGATGCGTCTCGCGCACCTGCGGCGTCGGTGTGGCGTGGTGCGCGCGGTTGCCTGATCGAACTGATCAGTCGAGCTTGACGTCGAGCTCGCCGTCGACGACGCGGACCCTGACGGTGGGCGGGACGCCGCCGGTGGCGGCCGGCGTCTCGGCGCCGAACGACTCGAAGGCGACGTCCTCGAGCTGGCGCGTGAGCGAGGCGGCGAGGCCGCGGGCGCCGGTCTCCTTGCGGAGCGCGTCGGCGACGATGTGATCGAGGACGCCCTCCTCGATGTCGAGGGTGAAGCCCTCGGCCTTGAACTCGCGGGTCATGCGCGCGACGACGTCGGCGCGGAGGATGTCCTTGAGCGTCGACGCGTCGAGGGCCTGGAAGGGGACGACGCGGGTGAAGCGCGCGATGAGCTCGGGCAGGAAGCCGTACGCCTGGAAGTTGGCGACGTTCTCGACCTGGTCGGGCGTGAAGCCGACGGCGATGGCGTCGGGGTCGGCGCCCGCCACGGGGGTGCGGCCGAAGCCGAGGTGCTCGCGGCCGAGGCGGCGGCGGGCGACCTGGTGGAAGCCGGAGAAGGCGCCGCACGCGACGAACGCGATGTCGGCCGTCGACATGACGACGTGGTCCGAGTACGACGCGTGGCCGAGCTCGAGCGGGACCACGACCTCGGACGCCTCGAGCATCTTGAGCAGCTCGCGCTGCACGCCCATGCCGGTGACGTCCTTGGTGGTGCCGGCGCCGGCGAAGATCGCGTTGTTCTGGCCCGACGCGATCTTGTCGAGCTCGTCGAGGCAGACCACGCCGATCGCGGCGAGCATGGGGTTGTCGTCGGCGGCGTGGAGCAGGCGCGTCAGGATCGTCGACGGGTCCTGGCCGACGTAGCCGGTCTCGCTGTACGTGGTGATGTCGACGAGCGCCGTCGGGATGCGCAGGATCTTCTGGAAGAGCGACTCGACCAGATACGTCTTGCCCGAGCCGGTCGGGCCCGCGAGCAGGAAGTTCGACTTGCGCGGCAGCTCGGCGCGGTCGACGCCGTCGAGGTAGATGCGCTTGATCCGGCGCACGTGGCGGTACGCCATCAGGCAGACCGCGCGGCGGGCAGGGTCCTGGCCGCGGTAGCCCAGCTCCTCGAGCTGCTTGAAGAGCGCGCGCGGCGTCGGCTCGGGCAGGTCGCGCACGAACTTGATGAAGTGCTCCAACCCCTGCTTGCGGGGCTTCCGGTGCGCTTCACCGCTCACCGGTCGATCGTAGCACCGGACGGGCCAGGCGGCGTACGCGTTATCCGCGGCGGGGCGGCGACCAGCGGGCGGAGAGGTCGAGCTGTCGTCGAGCGCTTGGACCTCGAGGCGCTTGTCGATCGGATCGAGTCCGGAACGACGGGCACCTTGGGCTCGAGCTGCAGCCCGGCGGCCGGAAGGGGGGCATTGCGTCGGGGTGGCCGGTACGGCGAGAATCGGCGGACACGTGGAGCAGGCGGCGCTCGTCCAGGCGTTTCTCGAGGCGGCACCGGCGCCGCTGCGCCACGGGCTGTCCTCGGTCCCGGACCTGTCGCGGCGGCTGCTCGAGCTGGTGAACGAGGGCCGCTCGATGTGGCCCGACGTGGCGGTCGAGCCGGTGCGGCTGGTGGGCTTCGTCGCGGCGCGGCTCGACGAGGGCGTCGAGGTCGGGGACCTGCTCGGCGGGCTGCGGCCGGGCGACCTGTACCTGGCGTGCGCGCTGACCGACGGCGATCGCACCGCGCTGGCGGCGTTCGACCGACACTACATGCGCGAGGTCGACATCGCGCTCGCGCGGATGCGCATCGGGCCGCCGCGCGCCAACGACGTGAAGCAGCTCGTGCGGCAGCGGCTGTTCGTCGGCGACGGCGTGCCGGGGAAGATCAGCGAGTACGCGGGGCGCGGCGATCTGCGGCGCTGGGTGCGCTCGGTCGCGGTGCGCACGTGCCTGAACGATCTGCGCAAGGGCAAGAACGAGGTGCTCGCCGACGACGATCAGCTGATCGCGCAGCAGGCGATGCCGGGCGACGACCCCGAGCTCGAGTACATGAAGCGCACGTACGCGCGCGAGTTCCAGGCCGCGTTCACCGAGGCGCTGGCTGGCCTCGGGGCGCGCGAGCAGACGCTGCTCCGCTACCACCACGTCGACGGGCTCAACATCGACGAGATCGGCGCGATCTACCGCGTGCACCGCGTCACGGCGTTCCGCTGGCTCGAGAAGGCCAAGGAGAAGCTGGTCGAGGCGACGCTGGTGGTCATGCGGTCGCGGCTGAACGTCAGCCCGAAGGAGCTCGACAGCGTGCTGCGGCTCATCCGCAGCCAGGTGCACCTGAGCCTCATCCGGCACCTCGGCGGGCCGAGCGACCGGGTCGAGGACGACGTGCTCGAGCTGGACGAGAGCGAGCTCGAGGACGCGGAATAGTCGCGGTGATCCGGTACGAGCACGGGCCGGGAGAGCGGCCGGCGCACGCCGGGGCACCGGCCGGCGACTGGATCCGTCTCATCCCGTTCGCGCTCGCGTACCCGCGGGTCGTGGTGTCCACGCGGGCGGAGCGCGACGGCTTCGTCTACCTGGACGATGTCTACGACCTGAAGCTCACGGGCGACGAGGACCTCCTCGGACGAGGGCCCAACCTGCTGGTGTCGGACGACTTCGTCCGCGCCTACCGCGCCGGCGGCTTCGAGGGGCTCGCGCTCCACGAGGCGCAACACGCGACGCCGCACACCATCCGGGTGCGCCGGCCCTGGCGCTGCCGCCCGACGCACCACGCGACGGCCGTCACCGAGCGCGTCGTGCTCGTGCCCGCGACACACCCGAAGGGGCGACCTTACGGCCATCACGGTCGGCCGTCGGAGCCGCTCGAGATCCTGGCGCCGGCCCCTGCCGCGGGTCGGTTCTTCGGCGGGCCGTGGTTCGCGACCGCGTCGCTTCCCTTCCAGCCGCTGATCGCGCCGGCCGGCTTCCTCGCGAGCTTCCGTGCGACCGTGGGACGTGAGCCGTCGTTCGGCTGGGCGGACGTGTCGATCATCGCCGACGACACGGCGGCGCTCGTGCCGCGCGGCGAACGCTTCGACCCGCCCTCGACCGCCGCTTCCGCGCCCGGGTACGCGTCGTTCGCCGAGGCGCTGGACGCCGCCCGGCGCGAGGCGCCGACGCGCGCGCACGTGATCGTGGGGGCCGACCGCCGGCCCGAGCGCATCCCGCGCTCGGCGTGGCCCGAGCTCGGGGCGGTCGCCGGCTCGACCTTCTTCGGCGGCGCCTTCGGCTTGTTCCCCGCGACCGAGGAGGTCGCGCTGTCGCACGCCGAGGCGGTCGAGCTCGGCTACCCGTTCGAGCCCGACTGGGTCGTCGTCGGCTGGTTCGCGGGCGAGCAGCGCGGGCTCGTCGCGGTGACCCCGGAGGGGCACGTCCGTCGCGGCGAGGCCAGCGGCGAGCTCAACCTCCACTACACGAGCTTCGGTGACTTCTTCGCCGACGTCATGGCCGATCTGGTCTGGGCGCACGACCACGGTCGCTACGGCTGGCAGTGGCTCGGCGCCTGATCGGGGTGTCAGCGGGATCGGGGATAACCGCAGGCGATGAACATGCGCCGCGGCTGGGGTGATGTTGCGCTCGCCGTCGTGGTGATCGCGGTGGTGGGCATGATGGTGGTGCCGCTGCCGCGGGTCGCCATCGACCTCCTGCTCGGGGTCAGCATCACGGCGAGCGTGCTCATCCTCCTGTCGGCGGTGTACGCGGCGTCGCCGGCGCGGCTGTCGACCCTGCCGACGATCATCCTGGTGGCGACCTTGTTCCGGCTGGGCGTGAACGTCTCCACGACGCGGCGGATCCTGGCGCACGCCGACGGCGGCGAGGTCGTCCAGGCGTTCGGGTCGTTCGTCGCGCAGGCGAGCCTGGTGGTCGGGCTCGTCGTCTTCGCGGTGATCACGATCGTGCAGTACGTGGTGGTCGCGCGCGGCGCCGAGCGCGTGGCCGAGGTCGCGGCGCGCTTCGCGCTCGACGGCCTGCCCGGCAAGCAGCTCGCGATCGACGCCGACCTGCGCGCGGGCGCCATCGACGCCGCCGAGGCGGGGCGGCGTCGCGGGCTGCTCGAGCAGCAATCGTCCATGTACGGCGCGATGGACGGCGCGATGAAGTTCGTGAAGGGCGACGCGATCGCGGCGATCCTCATCGTGCTGCTCAACCTCGCCGGCGGCATGATCGTCGGCGTCGGCGAGCGCGGGATGGCCGTCGGTGAGGCGGCGCGCACGTACTCGATCCTGTCGGTCGGCGACGGGCTCGTGGTGCAGCTGCCGGCGCTGCTGGTGGCGCTGGCGGCGGCGCTCGTGGTGACGCGGGTGGCCGCGATGGACGGCGACCGGGCGATCGGCGACGACATCGTCAGCCAGCTCGGCGCCGAGCCGCGCGCGTTCTTCACCGCGGCGGCGCTCCTCGCCGTGCTCGGCGTCATCCCGGGCATGCCAAACCTGCCGTTCCTGGTGCTCGCCGCGGTGGCGGCCGGGCTCGGGTTCTGGCTGCGGTCGCGGCCGCGCGCCGGGGCGGCGGGCGAGAAGGACGTCGTGGGCAGCGCGGGCGGCGGGCTGGCCGCGGGCGGCGACGCGGTCGAGCTGGCGGTGTCGCCGCAGGTGGGCGCGGCGCTGCGGGCCGACGGTGCCGTCGAGACCGTGCTCCTCGGCGTGAGGCAGCGGCTCTACGACGAGCTCGGCGTGCGCGCGCCGGTGATGCGCGTGCGGATCGACACCGGCGTGCGGGCGGAAGAGGCGGAGTTTCGCGTGTTCGGCGTGACCATCGACTGGCTGCCGGCGCCACGCGTGGCCGGCGAGCTCGAGGCGCGCATGGACGACGCCGTCGCCAGGCACGCGGGCGAGCTCATCCGCGCCGGCACGGTCCAGGCGGCGCTCGACGAGCTGGGGCCCGGGCACGCGGCGCTGGTGCGCGACGTGATCCCGCGCATCGCGCCGCTGCCGGTGTTCGTCGAGGTGCTGCGCCGCCTGGTGCGCGAGGGCATCTCGGTGCGCGATCTGGCGGGCGTGCTCGAGGCGCTCGCGCCGGCGCCGGCGGGGAGCGCGCGCGACGCGGCGACGCTCGCCGAGGTGGCGCGCGCGCACCTCGGGCGCGTCATCTCGAGCGCGGTGGCGCCGCGGGGCAAGCTCTCGGCGTGGACGCTCGACCCGATGATCGAGGAGGCGGTGCGCGGCGCGATCGTGCCGCGCGAGGGTGGGGCGATCATCGCGCTCGAGCCCGACCTGGCGCGCGACATCGTCTCGGCGGTGAAGTCGAAGGTCGGCGACCGCGGCGTGGTGCTGACGTCCGGGGACATTCGCCGGCACCTGAAGACGGTGCTCGATCCGGAGCTCCCGGGCATCGCGGTCATCGCCCCGCACGAGCTATCGTCGGGCGTGACCGTGATGTCCCAGGGCCGGATCGACGTCGGATGAAGCGGCTGCTCGGCGCGGTGGTCGCGGTCGCGTGCGCGGCCCCGGTGGCATCGGTCGCGCGCGCCGAGCCGGTGCGGCCGATGGGCTCGCTGCGCGGCACCGGTGACCTGGCGCTCACGGGGCCGTCGCCGCGCAACCGCGTGGCCGGCGACGTGATCGTGTACCTGGGCCAGCGGGTCGGCGTGTTCGCCGGGGTGCAGCACGTGACGGTGAAGCCGTTCGCCGACGCGGGCCAGGTGACCGTGGGGATGGCGTACCGCGCGGCGGCGGCGCGGCCCAAGCTCGACCTGGTGCTCCACGCCGACGCCGGCGTCACGTGGCCGCTCGCGCCGACGGCCGGCGGCGGCGTCATCACGTTCTTCTGGCCGCTGAAGCAGGTGCCCGTCGCGGTGACGGCCGGCTCGAACGCGTACCTCGTGCTCGACGGCGTCGACGACACGCGGATCGTGCTGAGCGTGGGCCTCGGGCTGGCGCTGGCGCGCTGATCAGCGGCAGACCGGGGCGACGCCGACGGCGCGCGCGAGCGGTGGCGCCGAGGTCGCGCCGAAGCGCCAGGCGCAGCCGTCGGCCACGCGCTCGCCGGTCGCGGCGTCGACGACGAGGCCGCCGCCCGCGCCGACGACGGCGAGGCGCGCGCCGTCGCCGGAGAACCCCCAGCCGAAGCGGGCGCCCGGGCCGGTCGACAGCGTCCACCTCGTCTTGCCGTCGAGGCCGATCTCGGCGATCGGCGTCGTCTGCGAGCCGAGCACGATGAGGCGCGCGCCGTCGCCGGAGACGGCGAGGTCGTGGACGTCGAACCCGAGGTCGATCGTCTGCGTCACGGTGGCGCCGTCGTGGATCGTCAGCTGCCGCCCCGCGACCGCGTAGCCGACGCCGCGGCGATCGAAGCGCGTCATCCCGCGCGGCAAGGTCACGCTCGGGCGATCGCGGATCGACGTCGCCGAGACGCCGGCGATCAGCTCGGCCTCGGTGTAGCGGCGCTGGACGAGCTTGGTGTCGATGGTCATGAGCAGCGGCGCGCCGGGCGCGGCGGCGTCGAGCAGCGCGAAGTTGTTCGAGCCGTCGGCGACGGCGTAGGTCGTCGTCGGCATCGGCGCGCCCGGCACGATCTTCACCAGCCACACGCCGCCGCCGGGGCGCAGGCCGGCGAGCCAGCCGGTCGCCGGATCGACCTCGACGCGTGCGACCGGTCCGGGAGGCGCCATCGAGCCGACCTCCTTGCCGGTGCGCGCGTCGACGAGGTGCACGGTGCCGCGGCCGGTGCCCAGCAGCACGTGGTCGTCGCCGAGGAAGCTCGTGAACGTCACCGGCGCGTCGAACAGGCCGCCGTCGATCTCCTCGGAGCCGTCGAGGGCGTCGATGACGAGCTCGCCGCGCACGCTCGCCCATGCCGCGCGCGTGCCGTCGGTCGACAGCGCCACCTTCTGCGGCATGTTCGCCTGCCAGCCGAGGTAGCGCGCCGCGCCGCCCGGGACCTGCGTGACCAGCGAGACGTCGTAGCCGGCGACGAGCAAGCCGTCGCCCACCGAGGCCCCCGGCGTGCGCACGAGGTTGCCGGCGATGACGACGCCGCCGGCGAGGTCGACCTCCGACTGGTTGTGCTGCTCGAAGACGTGGAGCCGGTCGCCGGCGGAGAAGCCGAGCCCGACGACGTCGGTGAGCCCGTGGTGCGCCAGCTCGGCGGGCGTGACGTCCTTGCCGTCCGCCATCGCGATCACGGCGACCCGCGCCGGCATGCGCGCGGCGGGCGGCGGCGGTGGCCGGCGCGGGCCGGCGGGCCTGCGCAGCCGGGCCGGTGCGCCGGCGGCCGGCGGCGGCGGCACGTCGGGGAGCGCCTGCGCGTCGTCGGGGTGCCGGGTGAACGCGACCTTCGCGCCATCGCTCGAGGCGGCGAAGCGCGTCGGCTCGAGCGGCGTGTACGGCAGCACGACCTCGTGCGCGATCCGCAGCTTGCCGCCCGCGGTCTCGAGGCGCGCGACCGAGTGTGACGCGGTGCCGTCGCCCTCGCTGTGGCGGAGGAGGACGAGCACGGCGCTCGCGCCGGCGACGTCGATCGCGCGCAGCCGCGCGCCGCGCTTCGCGAACGTGTCGAGCGTCTTGCCGTCGCGATCGACGAGCGCGAGGCTGTGGTCGGCGTGGAGCACGATCGCCCCCGACGCGTCGACGAGCGGCGCGACGTGCAGCACGGCGCCGGGGCCGGCGAGATCGGCGACGCCGAGGCGCTTGCCGCCGCGATCGAAGCGCACGAGGTGGCCGGCGCCGCTCGTGGCCGCGAAGCCGGCGAGCAGCTCGTCGCCGTGGTCCTGCACGCGCATCGCGACGACGCCGCGCACGGGCACCGCCTGCGGCGCGATCGTGCCGTCGAGCGTCGGCCACACGCGCACCTCGCCGAGCGAGTCTCGCGACAGCGCCGCCGATCCGCCGCGGCTCACCGCCGTCGCCACGATCGCCGCGTAGTGCGGCACCCCGCGCGGCGGCGCCGTGCGCACCAGCGCAGGTTCGTCGCTCTCGACGGGGGGCTCGTCCGGCGCCGCGCCGCTCGCGGCGCCGTTGCCTGGCTCGGGTCCGATCTTCACCGCGTGCCGGGTATCCGGACCGCAGGCAGCGACGACGAGACACAGAACGGCCACCCGGGAGCGCATGTCCTTACCAACGCGCGTCCCCCCGGCATCTATCTGCCCTCGTGTCACGCCGGCGTCAGGACCGCCCCACCCTCCGCGCCACGCTCAGGACCCGTGCCCGTGCCCGTGCCCGTGCCCGTCTTCTACGCCTCCGTCTCCCTCTCCGCCCATGGCACCCACCTCCGCCTCCTCCGCCTCGTCCCCACACGGCGCCGGCCCATCGTGCGGCCGCTCCGGGTCTCCGTCGTGGCGCTCGGGCTCGACCTCGGCCCCGCCCGGCCCCGCCATCTCGCCCGCCTGCTCCGCGGCGTCGGCCGCCGCCGCGTCCTCGTCGCCCAGCCCGCCGGCCGCGACGATTCGCGCCGCCGTCTCCGGATCGAGCCCGGGCACGCGCCCCGAACGCGCGAGGTGCGCCACGTAGTACGCGTCCTCGCGCCGCGCCTCGAGCGCACCGGTGGTGACCTGCTCCTCGAGGTACTTCTTGAGGTCGCCGATCAGCTTCGACGGCGGCAGCTGGAACACCTCCATGATCGCGTTGCCGACGCCGCCGGGCAGCGGCGGCAGCTTCGCGTCCTCCTCGGCGAGCCGGCCCATGCGCTCCGACAGCGCGTGGATCTGCTCGAGGATCTGCTTGCGCCGCCCCGGCCGCTTCGACGTGATGTCGGCGCGCGAAAGGTCGAGCAGGTCCACCAGGTGCGGCGCCATCTCGCGGTGGAAGCGACGCACGGCGCTGTCGGTCCACTGGTCGCTGTACTGGTTCGAGCGCAGGTGGTGGCGGATGAGGAACCGGATCGCGCGCCGCGCGTCGCGATCGAACGGCAGCCGCTGGCTCACCTTGTCGAACATGCGCGCGCCCACCTCCGCGTGGCCGTGGAAGTGGACGCCGTCGGCGGTGAACGTCCGCGTCGGCACCTTGCCGATGTCGTGCAGCAGCGCCGCCCAGCGCACGAGCGGCCGCCGCACGGCCTGCTTCACGACCTGCTTGGTGTGGCCCCAGACGTCCTTGTGCTGGCGTCCGCCCTCCTGCACGAGGTGCACGGTCGCCTCGAGCTCGGGGAAGACGATGGCCAGGAGCCCGGTCTGGCGCAGCCACTCGAGGCCGTGGTCGACCTCGCGCCCCATCAGCATCTCTCCGATGGCGGCGCGCACGTCGGCCGGCGAGGCGTCGCGGACGCTGTCCGCCATCTCCTGCGCCGCGCGGGTGACGGCGTCGGCCGGCCAGCGTCCGTCGCCGCACGCGATCGCCGTGGCGACGTCGAACAGGAGGACCGGGTTCGCCGCCGACCACGCCTGGACACGCGCTGCCGTGTCCGGAGTGTCGGACATTCGCAGGATCTCGGACGCGTCGTTGGCCATGGCGGCCGACGGTTCCTACCGGCCGACGAGGGCGGCGTCAACTCCGGTGCGTGTCTCTCCTGTGGACAACTGGTACGCCGTGTGCTCAGGTGCTCGGCCCGTGACTGGCCGCATCACCACCCGACAGCTTCCCCTCGCGGAGAAGTCGTGTCCCGGGATCGGTGCGCTCTACCGCGAGCTCGACGACAAGCCCGCGACGTTCTTGCAGCTTCTCTGGATCTACGAGGCCCGACGGGCCGGGATGATCCAGAACCCCAAGCGCTCGCAGCCGCGCCGCCGTCGCTAGCGCACGTGGCGCCCGGGGCAGCCGGCATGGCAGATCGATCAGCCAGCTGCGCCACCTGGTCTCAGTGCCGTTCTGGGAACGTGCACGGTGCCGTGCGCGTTGAGATCACATGGTGCTCGTGACCGACGCGCGAAAGCCCATCGGCGTCTTCGATTCCGGGGTCGGTGGCCTGACCGTCGTCCGGGCCCTGCGCGCCCGCCTCCCCGGCGAGGACATCGTCTACCTGGGGGACACCGCCCGTGTCCCCTACGGCTCCAAGAGCCCGCGCACCGTCGAGCGCTACTCGCTCGCCTGCCAGGCCTTCCTGCTCGCCCGCGACGTGAAGCTCGTTCTCATCGCGTGCAACACGGCGTCGGCGAACGCGCTGCCGGCCCTGCGGGGCGCGAGCCCGGTGCCGGTCATCGGCGCGGTCGATCCAGGCGCGGAGAGCGCGCTGGCGGCCACGCGCGACGGCCACATCGGCGTCATCGGGACGCTCGGGACCGTGCGCTCCGGGGCCTACGAGCGCGCGCTCGCGGCGCGAACCGACGTGCGGGTCAGCTCGCTCGCGTGCCCGCTGTTCGTGCCGCTCGCCGAGGAGGGCTGGACCGAGCCCGACGACGAGGTCGCCCGTGCCGTCGCGCGTCGCTACCTGGGCGAGCTGTTCGCGCTCGATCCGGCGATCGACACGCTCGTCCTCGGGTGCACGCACTATCCGCTCCTGCGTGGCGTGATCACCGCGACCGCGTGCGAGCTGGCCGGGCGAGCGGTCGCGGTCGTCGACTCGGCCACGGCGATGGCGGAGGCGGCGGCGCGCACCCTTCGACGCGGGCCTTCGGCCCTCGCTCAGGGCGAACGGGGCCAGCTCGCCTGCCACGCCACCGACATCTCGCGGCTCGACGAGATCGCGCCGCGGTTCCTCGGTGAGGACGTCACGAGCTTCGAGCTCGTGGATCTCTGATCCCGACCCGACGACGATCAGACGGCGGCGCGGGTCTCTTCGGCCCGGCGCCGGCGCATCACGTCGGTGACCGTGGTCGCGTACTTCAGCTTGTCGTCGATGATCTTGTCGTCGACCGGGTAGTCCGTGCGGAAGCCGAGGCCGTCCTCGTAGAGCTCCGCGCGGGCCACGTCGTCGTCGATCCAGATCTTGATCTTCTTGCCCTTGTACGTCTGGTTGCGAAGGCCGTCGACCTTGCCCTCGAGCCAGGCCATGAGCTCGCCCATGACCTCCTTGCAGACGTCGATGTCGTCGTCGAGTCCCTCGAACAGCTCGGGGAAGCGGTCGGCGAAGGCCTCGCCGTCCTCGCCGCTGCCCTTCACGACCTGCCGGAGCGCGAGCCGCAGGAGCAGCGCGTCGTCGGCGAAGCTCGCGACCGCCTCGTTCCGATCGAAGACGAAGTCGTTGGGTGAGACGACGTACATGATGGCGCCCACCGCGATCTCGCGGGAGCTGCGCGGCAGGTTCTCGTCGTCCATCGCTTCGAACGCGATCTTCAGATCATGAGGGAGCGAGACCAGCCAGCTCTTGAACAGCTCCACGAACCGCACTTCCGGGGTCGACACGAAAAACTCTTTCACTATGTCCTCCGGAGAGGACGGATGAGGGGTGACGAGGCCCGCATGACCTCGCCCGTTGGAGTACCAACCCTATCGCCGAATTACAACCGTGTTCGTGGTACGGTCGTAGGAGAGGCCGTGGCCGCCAAGCGTTCGCCAATCCTTGGCTACAACCACAATGTCCGCTACCGGGGCATCGTGTTCCACGTGCAGACGGAGGACTCGGGCGTGGTCAACCCGCACGTGTTCTCGCACCTGTTCCACGGCGGCGTGATCATCTCGACGCGCAAGCTGGTCTACGACCCCGACGCGACGGAGGACGTGGTCAAGTCCCTCATGCAGGCCCAGCACAAGGCCATGATGAAGGACCTCAAGAACCGGTTCTTCGACGAGAAGATCGACCTGTACCTGGCCGGCGCCGAGGGGCTCCTGCCCCGCGAACGCGGTCCGCGCGCCGGGACCGTGCCCGACGAGACGGTTCCCTCGGCGCGGATCGACGATCCGACGCCGCCGGCGGGACCGCCTCCCTCGGTGCCGCAGCAGGTCGCGAACGAGCCCTCGGAGCCCGTGATCGAGCTCATCGACAGCGGGCCCACGATCCCCGTCCCGGTCGTCCCCGACGTCCTGGCGCGCGCCGCGACGCAGCCGGTGAGCCCGTCGACGATGGGGACGCTCGATGCCCAGGGCCAGTCGGTCCCGGGGGGCAACCATCCGCCGGTCGCGGCCGCCCTCGGCAAGCACGACATCTCGGAGGCGATGAGCGCGATCCAGGTGGGCGACGACGAGCTCGCCGCGGCCGGGCTCGTCGAGGTCCACGAGGTCGCGCAGGTGCACTCGCCGGCGCCTCCATCGCCGCCTCCGCCCCCCGGAGTGCAGCCCGAGCGGCCCGGCCAGTACAGCGTGCGGCGCGGCAGCGGGCAGATCGAGAAGCTCGATCGTCCGTCGCAGCCCGGCCTGCCGCGGCCGCCGATCCCCCGGCCGACGCCGCCGAGCAACAAGGTCCCGGCGCCGGCGGTGCCCCCGCGGCCCGCCGCGCAGCCGCCGGCGGCGACCCCTCCGCCAGGCCCAGGCGCGCGCCCGCCGCTGGGCGGTCAGGGGCCGGTGGCGCGGCCCACGCCGACGGCCGTGCCGCGCATCAATCCGCCGGGGGCGCCCGTACCACGGCCGGGGACCCAGCCGACGGCGCCGCGCGCGCGCGCGCCGAGCGGCGGCGTCGTCGTGTCGCGGCCGCCGGTGATCGTGGGAGGTCCGAGCAAGGCGGTGGGCACGCCCGCCGGGCAGGGCAAGGTGCGGCGCGCCAAGGACACCGACGGTGGCATCGGCGGCGACCTCATCTCCGAGCGCAGCCTCGACGAGGTCATCCTCGCGTACCTGTCGGAAGACACGAGCGACGAGTAGCGCGCATGCCCGTCACGCCGCGTGTCGTCCTCTACACCGCGGTGTACTGCCCGTGGTGCTGGCGCGCGAAGTCGCTGCTCGACCGGCACGGCATCGCCTACGAGGAGCACGACGTGACGATCGACTTCGCCGAGCGGCGGCGGCTTCGTGACGAGACCGGGCAGCGCACCGTGCCCAACGTCTTCCTCGACGGCGTGTCGATCGGCGGCTACGACGAGCTGGCGGCGCGGTGCCGTGCCGGGCGCGACCCGTTCAGTCCGGGCCGTCGCTGATGCGCCAGTCGGTGCCGGCCGGCGTGTCGAGCACCTCGACGCCGAGCGCCGTGAGCTCGCCGCGGATCTCGTCGGCGCGGGCGAAGTCCTTGGCCTTGCGCGCGTCGGCGCGCGCGGTGAGCAGCGCCTCGACCCGCGCCGTATCGATGCCGCGCTTGGCGACCAGGCGCGCGCGGCGGGCGCGGGCGTAGGCGACGGGGTCGTCGCCGAAGATGCCGAGCGCCCAGCCGGCGGCGCGCAGGTCGCGGCCGAGGCGCGCGAGCGAGCGGCGGCGCATGCCCTTGTCGAGGCCCTTGCCCTCGTCGAGGAGGCGGTTGGCGACGCGCGCGCCCTCGGAGAGCGCGGCCATGACGACCGGCGCGTTGAAGTCGTCGGCGATCGCGTCGCGCGCGGCGGGGGCGAGCGCCTCGGCCTCGGGGGTGACCGCGCCTTCGCCGCCGTCGCCGCCCTGGGCGACGAAGTCGTCGATGCGGCGCAGCGTCGTGTAGAAGTAGTCGAGGCGGCGGTCGGCGGCCTCGAGCGACGGGAAGTCGACGTCGGTCACGCGCTCGGGGTCGGCCGGATCGTCCTTGTGCGCGATGTACTCGAAGTTGATCGGCGACCGGTAGTGGTGGCTGACGAAGTAGAAGCGGAGCGCCTCGGTGCCGACCTTCCTCGCGATCTGGTCGCACGAGAAGACGTTGCCCTGCGAGCGCGACATCTTCTCGCCGTCGAAGTTGAGGAAGCCGTTGTGCATCCAGTGGCGGGCGAAGCTCTCGACGCCGTGCGCGCCCTGCGACTGCGCGATCTCGTTCTCGTGGTGCGGGAAGACGAGGTCCTTGCCGCCGCCGTGCAGGTCGAAGGTCTCGCCGAGGTGGGTGGCGCTCATCGCCGAGCACTCGATGTGCCAGCCGGGGCGGCCCTTGCCCCACGGCGAGTCCCACGCCGGCTCGCCGGGCTTGGCCGCCTTCCACAGGGCGAAGTCGCCGGGGCCGCGCTTCTTGTCCCGTTCGCCGTCGGAGATGCGCTCGCTCGCGTTGGCGAGGAGCTTGTCGATCGTCTGGCCGGAGAGGCGGCCGTACGGCGGGAACGTGGCGATCTCGAAGTAGACGTCGCCGTCGGTGACGTAGGCCTTGCCGTTGTCGACGAGCTTCTTCGTGATGTCGATGATCTCGGCGATGTGGGTCGAGACCTTGGGCTCGACGTCGGGCGGCAGCACCGAGAACCGCGCCATGTCGGCGTTGTACTCGTCGGTGAAGTGCTTCGACAGCGCGATCGGATCCTGGCCGGTCTCGCGCGCGCGGTTGATGATCTTGTCGTCGACGTCGGTGATGTTGCGGACGTACTTCACCTGGTAGCCGAGGAAGACGAGGCCGCGGCGGATCGTGTCGAAGCAGACGGCGGAGTAGACGTGGCCGATGTGGGCGGCGGCGTAGGGCGTCGGGCCGCACACGTACATGCCGACGTGATCGGGGACCACCGGCTCGAAGGGGACCTTCTCGCCGCGGAGCGAGTCGTAGAGGCGGACCGGGTGCGCGGACACGATCCGCTGGTTCTATCAGGCCGCCGGCTTGGCGGCGACCTTGCGGTCCTGCAACTCGCGCTTCACCCCGCGCACGAACGCCCAGGTGAAGAGGGCCGCGAAGAATGCCAGCCCGGCGTAGACCCACGTGAGGTACCAGTAGCCGCCCGGGCGCTCGCCGACGAGGAGGACGCGGGCGCCGGCGGGGACGGGGCGAGGGGCCCAGACGGCGGCGACGTCGATCGCCGACCACGGCATGATGCCGGTCGGCAGCGTGACGCCGGTCGCGTCGGCGCGGAGGTCCTTCCACGGGACGCGGTACCGCGTGCCCGACGGCTCCACGCGGGCGCCCCAGAGCTGCGCGTTCTCGAGCGAGCGAGTGACGGCGTCGACGGCGTCGGGCAGGCGGACCTCCCAGCGCACGGTGTCGTCGTTGCGGGCGGTGGGCGGCGTGCCGGCGGCGATGACGCCGGCGGCGGCGAGCGCGTCGCCCCACGCCTTCACGTCGGGGAGCCGCGGGTTGAACGCGGCGATCACCAGGGCGGCGCCGGGATCGGCGACGGAGATCTCGATGTCGTCGGCGTCGCGCGGCGTGACCGTGCCGCCGCCGACGAGGGCGAGCGCGGGGGCCTCGCCGAGGCGCGTCCGCTTCAGGTCGGCGCCGGTGACGAAGCGCGGCGCCGGGTGCCGCGCGACGTGGCTCGCGACGGCGTCGGCGAAGCGCACGTCGGCGAGCGCGCGCAGGCGGCCGGTGAGCTGCTCGTCGTGCTGGTACGGCGACCACGGATCGCCGGGGAGCGCGACCCAGAGCTGGTCGCCGCTGCCGACGACGGGGACCACGCGCGTGCCGGCGTTCGACTCGGTCACGCGCGTGCGCACGGCGGCGTCGCGATCGAGGGGCGCCGAGACGACGACGTAGCTGTCGTCGGCGACCTTGCCGGCGAGGACGTCGGCGACGCTGACGGCGCGCGGCTCGTCGCCGGCGCGCGCGAACGCGAGATCGTGGCGCATGCGCGCCATGAGCACGAGACAGAGCAGGACGACCGCGGCGGCGGTGACGACGCCGACCCGGGGCGCAGCGCGACGCAGGCTCACGAGCTCGGGGTCGACCTCGTCTTTCCCGATCGGGGCGCCTTCTTCACGGGCGGGAGCGTCGGCCATGGAGTGCGCTGCCATCGTATCCGCACATCGGACACCGCGCTACCGCGGGCGGTTGCAGCAATCGTGCGGGGTTGGGTAGCGTGTACGGGTGTCTAGTTCGGACGGCGTCCCCAGATCCGACACGTCGACGGCGCCCGCGGGCGGCGAGGCGAAGCCGGCGTCGCGTGAGCGGCCGCTGACCGTCGCCGACGTGGTGCGCTGGGCCAACCACGCCGTCGAGCGGTACGGGTTCCTGTGGGTCGAGGCCGAGGCGGCGGAGGTGAAGCGGCCGGTGAGCGGGCACGTGTACTTCGTCCTGCGCGACAAGGGCGCGGTCATCCCGGCGGTGATGTGGCGGACGACGGCGGCGCGGCTCAAGTTCGCGCTCGAGCCGGGGCTGCGCGTGCGCGTGCGCGGCAAGCTCGGCGTGTTCGACCGCGACGGGCGGCTCCAGCTCTACGTCGACTACGCGGAGCCGGCGGGCGCGGGGGCGGCGGCGGCGGCGCTCGAGGAGCTGAAGCGCAAGCTGGCGGCGGAGGGCCTGTTCTCGGAGGACTGCAAGCGGCCGCTGCCGGCGTTGCCGCGGCGCATCGGCGTGGTCACGTCGCGGACCGGCGCGGCGGTGAAGGACATCGTGCGGACGGTGCAGCGGCGGTTCCCGCCGGCGACGATCCTCGTCGCCGACTGCACGGTGCAGGGCGCATCGGCGCCGGCGCAGATCGTGAACGCGCTGCGCATGGTGCAGCACGCGCGCGTCGACGTCGTGATCCTCGGGCGCGGCGGCGGTGCGGCGACGGACCTGGCGGCGTTCAACGACGAGCGGGTCGTGCGCGCGGTGCGGGCGTGTCGCGTGCCGCTGGTGAGCGCCGTCGGCCACGAGGTCGACATCACGCTGTGCGACCTGGCGGCGGACGCGCGAGCGTCGACGCCGACGGCGGCGGGCGAGCTGGTGGTGCCGGTGCGCGACCAGCTCGTGCGGCTGATCGACGTGGAGGCGCGGCGGCTGCGGCGCGAGATCGGGCTGCGGCTGCGCGACGCGCGTCAGGAGGTCGACACGCTGGCCGAGGGCGCGCGGCAGACGCTGCGGGCGCGGCTGACGACGCGCGCGACGGAGCTGCGGCGGCTGGAGGTGCGGCTCGGGGCGCGGCACCCACGGGCGCAGCTGGCGGCGCGGCGGGCGGAGCTGGCGAAGCTCGAGACGCGGCTGCGGCGGAGCGATCCGGCGCCGAAGCTGGCGGCGCGGCGGGCGGAGCTGCGGCGGCTGGAGGGCGCGATGGCGTCGGCGGCGCGGCGGGCGCTCGACCGGCGGCGGGCGGCGTTCGCGCAGGGGATGGCGCGGCTCGACGCGCTGTCGCCCTTGCGCGTGCTGGAGCGCGGCTACGCGCTGGCGACGCACGACGGGCGGGTGGTGACGGAGGCGGCCTCGGTGAAGCCGGGAGATCGCCTCGAGCTGCGCTTCGCGCGTGGGCGGGCGAGGGCGACGGTCGACGAAGTCGACGAGTGATCGGCCCCGGTGTACCGTCGGGCGTGGCCGAACGCGCACGCACTCGTGGCTCGACCCGCTCCGG
>ERZ761607.1249-NODE-1249-length-33221-cov-5.261865_pt1 | contig 33221 bp, 28 predicted proteins | sample MGYA00511164_ERZ761607 | MGnify/ENA primary metagenome ERZ761607 (study PRJEB28899, sample SAMN02445080) | bioreactor sludge metagenome | biome: EBPR sludge | place: Australia: Brisbane, Thorneside Wastewater Treatment Plant | collected 2011-06-22 ... | reverse complement strand
TCCATACCCGCATCTCCGACCTCTACAGCAGCCCGCACGACCAGATCAAGGAACAGCTGCGCCTGACGATCGAAACGATCAAGGAAAATCAGGAGAGCGAGCTGATCAACAACGCGGACTACGGTCTGCTGTCGCAGGTGACGGACGAGCAGCGAATCTTTCCGCTGACCGGTGCCCCCACGCCGGACGACCTGGATGATCTGCTGACCAAGGTCTGGAAAGAGCCGGCCTTCTTCCTGGCGCACCCGCTGGCCATTGCCGCCTTCGGTCGCGAAGCCACGCGCCGTGGCACGCCGCCGCCCACCGTCAGCCTGTTCGGCTCGCAGTTCATCACCTGGCGCGGTATTCCGCTGATCCCCTCCGACAAGATCCCCGTGGCCGACGGCAAGAGCAAGATCCTGCTGCTGCGTGTGGGCGACAAGCGCCAGGGCGTGGTCGGCCTGTTCCAGCCAGGTCTCCCCGGCGAGCAGAGCCCGGGCCTGTCGGTGCGTTTCATGGGCATCAATGACCAGGCGATTTCAAGCTACCTGATCTCCCTGTATTGCTCGCTGGCGGTGCTGACGCCGGATGCTCTGGCCGTGCTGGACGATGTGGAAGTTGGCAAGTACCACGACTACGCGGACACCTACAAATAAGCGGCCGTCATGACTTCTGCTTTCACCCCAAACCCTGGGGCCCAGCCGTCGTTGGCACCGCCGATCGACCCGGCCCTGATCGCCAGCATGGCCAGCGCCCTGTTTGGCGCGCTGCCTGGCGAGCAGGCGCGCACAGCCGGCGTGCAGGCGCCGGCGAACATCGCGCCGGCCGGCTCGCCCCTGAGCAGCCCGGCAGGTTTTGGCCCCGGCGTGCCCGGCACGCCCATTCCCCAGGGCCAGATCCCCGGCACCAACCTGATGCCGGCCTCGCCCACCCCCTTGGCCTCGCTGGTCCACCGCGCACCGGCGCTGACGCCCCACGCCCAGGCGGGAAACGGCCTGCCTGACACCGTGGTGACCCAACTGCCGGCGTACGAGCCGCGCTTCGGCAGCGGGGTGCTGGGCGTGCCGGAGGCTTCCGGGGCGACAGCCTCCGAGGCCAGCCGCTCGCCGCTGACCAGCGCCTCGCCGTTCTACTTCCTGAGCGATCGCTACGGTCACCCGTCTGCCGGTGGCTTGCCCGTCAGCGCGCCGGTGGGGGATCTGTTTCCCGACACCACTGGTTTCGCGGGCCTGGCCCCGCCAAAGGCGGCCGCGCCCGCCCGCACCGCGACTCCCGCGCCGCTGCCTGCGGGCGTCATGTCGACCGAGCCCCGGTATTACTTCGTGGACTCGGTGGTGCTGCCCAGCGGGTATGTCACCCCGGCCAAGCCGGCACCGCATGTCGCGCCGTCGGTTGCGCAAGCGGATCGGCACCCGCCGTTTGACGTCAACGCCATCCGCCGGGACTTTCCCGTCCTGCAGGAGCGCGTCAACGGGCGGCAGATCGTCTGGTTCGACAACGCTGCCACGACGCAGAAGCCCCAGTCGGTGATCGACCGTCTCGCTTACTTCTACGCCCACGAAAACTCGAACATCCACCGCGCTGCGCACGAGCTGGCGGCACGCGCCACCGATGCCTACGAGGGCGCCCGCGAGAAAGTGCGCGCCTTCATCAATGCGCCGGATGTGAACGAGGTGATCTTTGTGCGCGGCACCACCGAGGCCATCAACCTGGTGGCCAAGAGCTGGGGTGGGCAACACATTCAAGAGGGCGACGAGATCATCGTCTCCCACCTGGAGCACCACGCCAACATCGTGCCCTGGCAGCAGCTGGCGTCCGCAAAAGGGGCACGGCTGCGTGTGATCCCGGTGGACGATTCGGGCCAGGTGCTGCTAGACGAATACGCCAAGTTGTTGAACGACCGCACCAGGATCGTGTCGGTCACGCAGGTGTCCAACGCGCTGGGCACCGTGGTGCCGGTCAAGCAGATCGTCGTGATGGCACACCGTGCCGGGGCCATCGCCCTGGTGGACGGTGCCCAATCGGTGTCGCACATGCCCATCGACGTGCAGGACATCGGGGCGGACTTCTTCGTGTTTTCCGGCCACAAGGTTTTCGGCCCGACCGGCATCGGCGCCCTGTGGGGCAAACGGGCGGTGCTGGAAGACATGCCGCCGTGGCAAGGTGGCGGCAACATGATTGCCGATGTGACCTTCGAGAAAACCGTGTTCCAGCCCATCCCGAACAAGTTCGAGGCCGGCACCGGCAACATCGCCGATGCCGTGGGCTTGGGCGCGGCGATCGACTATGTCACCCGCATCGGCATGCACAACATTGACCGCTACGAGCACGAACTGCTGTGTTACGGCATGCAGCAGCTGGCCACCATCCCCGGCGTGCGACTGGTTGGCACCGCCGCGGACAAGGCCAGCGTGATGTCCTTCGTGCTGGCCGGCTATAGCACCGACGAGGTGGGCAAAGCGTTGAACGAGGAGGGCATCGCGGTGCGCACCGGCCACCACTGTGCGCAGCCGATCCTGCGGCGCATGGGGCTGGAGACCACGGTGCGCCCGTCACTGGCCTTCTACAACACCTTTGAAGAGGTCGACCGTCTGGTTGCCGTGGTGCGCCACCTGAGCGCAGCACGAGCGCGCTGAAGCCTTGTCCGGGACCTGCCGGCCGATCAGTGCAAAATCGGCGGGTCCCCATTTTTAATTCCGCTGCATCAAATCGACCCGGTTTTGCGGGTTGCCGGCCTGCTGCTTCTCCACACCATGAGTGCCTTTCACGAAGAAAAAGTCCTGAGTGTTCACCACTGGACCGACCGCCTGTTTTCCTTCACCACCACGCGGGACCCGGCCCTGCGGTTTTCCAACGGCCACTTCACCATGATCGGCCTGCGCGTCAATGGCAAGCCGCTGCTGCGGGCCTACAGCATCGCCAGCGCCAACTATGAAGAGACGATGGAGTTCCTGTCCATCAAGGTGCAGGACGGCCCGCTGACCTCGAAGCTGCAGCACATCCAGCCGGGCGACAGCATCATCGTCGGCAAAAAACCCACCGGCACGCTGCTGATCGACTACCTGCTGCCGGCCAAGCGGCTGTACCTGCTGGGCACCGGCACCGGGCTGGCGCCGTTCATGAGCATCATCCGCGACCCGGAAACCTACGAAAAATTCCAGCAGGTGGTGCTGATCCACGGCGTGCGCCAGGTCAACGAGCTGGCCTATCACGACTACATCACCAAGGAGCTGCCCCAGCACGAGTTCCTGGGCGAGATGGTCAGCAAGCAGCTGCTGTACTACCCCACCGTGACGCGCGAGCCGTTCCGCAACCAGGGGCGTATTCCCACGCTGCTGGAAAACGGCACCATCGCCAAGGCGTTTGGCATCCCCGAACTCAGCCCGCTGGAAGACCGCGTGATGATCTGCGGCAGCCCCGAGATGCTGCGCGACCTGAAATCCCTGTGCGAGCGGCGCGACTTTGCCGAAGGCAGCACCACCACGCCGGGTGATTTTGTCATCGAGCGCGCCTTTGTGAGCTGAACACCCCGCCCACCGCGCTCCAGCCGCCCGCGAGGCGGCTTTTTTTCGTCTTTTTCGGCCATACCCATCGTAAAAAGGTGATTTCTAGCTATTGTTTTGGCATTCAAGGGGAGCCTGTTCATGGTCGCCGTTCGCCACAAAAGGGGGCCTGTTGGCACCTTAAATGCGAATTGGGAATTAACAAACAACTATTTATTCGTTCGTGATCTGAAGATTCGGGACCAGAATCCGCCGCAACCTTATCTACCTCTGAATTCGTTGTGCCTTTTCGACCCACCGTTTTGATCGTCCCCGGCTGGCGCGATTCCGGACCCGGCCACTGGCAAAGCCTGTGGGCTGAACGCCTGCCCGGCGCCGTGCGGGTGAGACAGGACGACTGGATTTCACCCGTGCGCACGGCCTGGGTGGATACGATCACCCGAACCATCCTGGCGCAGGGTGGCCCGGTTGTGGTGGCGGCGCACAGCCTGGGGTGCATCGCCACGACTTTGCTGCCACCCGAGGCCACGGCGCGTATCCGCGGAGCCTTGCTGGTTGCGCCCGCCGATCCGGAGCGGCGCGGCGTGCTCGCTGACTTTGCGCCGGTGCCCCACCAGGCCTTGCCCTACCGTAGCGTGGTGGTGGCGAGCACCAACGACCCGTATTGCCCGATCCGCCGGGCCGGCGCCTATGCCCGGGCCTGGGGCAGCGAGTTTTTGCGGGTGCCCAATGCCGGACACATCAACATCGACTCCGGCCATGGCGAGTGGCCATTGGGTCTGGCGCTGCTGCAATCCCTGGTGGGCATGTCCGAACCCATCACGCCGCCATCCGACACCGTTTCTCCTTCCCGTTTTGCCCTGATCTGACCATGAAAACCATGACCTTCCGCTTCACCCTGGCCGCGCTGGCCCTGTCCACCGCGACGCTGGCCTCCGCGCAAACCTCCACGCTCCTCAATGCCTCGTATGACGTGGCGCGCGAGTTCTACAAGGACTTCAACGCCGCCTACGTGGCCCATGTCAAAAAGACCACCGGCAAGGACATCAAGATCGACCAGTCGCACGGCGGCTCCAGCGCGCAGGCCCGCGCGGTGGCCGACGGGCTGGACGCCGATGTGGTGACCATGAACACCACCACCGACGTCGACTTCCTGGCCGACAAGGGCGTGGTGGCCAAGGACTGGCGCCAGAAATTTCCCAACAACGCCGCGCCCACCACCTCGACCATGCTGTTCCTGGTGCGCAACGGCAACCCCAAGGGCATCAAGGACTGGGACGACCTGATCAAGCCCGGCGTGCAGGTCATTGTGGTGAACCCCAAGACCGGCGGCAACGGCCGCATGGCCTATCTGGCGGCCTGGGGTTCGGTGCGGGCCAAGGGCGGCACCGACGCGCAGGCGGCGGAGTTCGTCAGCAAGCTGTACAAGAACGTGCCGGTGCTGGCGCGCGGCGGACGCGATGCCACGGGCATCTTCTTGCAGCGCAACATCGGTGATGTGCTGGTGACGTTTGAATCCGAAGTCGTGTCGGTGGACAACGAATTCGGCGCCGGCAAGGTGGACGCCATCCACCCCAGCGCGTCCATCGTGGCCGAGAACCCGGTCGCGGTGGTCGAGCGCACCGTGGCCAAGAAGGGCTCCGGCGACGCGGCGCGGGCCTACCTGAACTTCCTCTACAGCCCCGAGGGGCAGGAAATCGCCGCCAGACACAACATCCGCCCCCGCAACGAGGCGGTGCTGAAGAAATACGCCGCCGCATTCAAGCCCATCAAGCTGTTCACCGTGGATCAGTATTTCGGCTCGCTGGCCGAGGCACAGAAAGTGCACTTCAACGACGGCGGCCAGTTCGACAAGCTCTACACCCAGGGCAAATAAACCATGTCCGCTTCTGTGACGGCGCTGCCGCTGCCGGCCGCCGGGGCCGGCGCGCGCCGCGCCAGCGCCCGGGTGCTGCCCGGCTTCAACCTCACGCTGGGCTTTGCGGTGCTTTACCTGAGCCTGATCGTGCTGATTCCGCTGTCGGCGCTGGTGCTCAAGACCCTGACACTCACCTGGCCGCAGTTCTGGGACGCGGTGACCTCGCCGCGGGTGATGGCCTCGTACCGCCTCACGTTCGGCGCATCGCTGATCGCGGCGCTGGTCAACGTCGTGGCCGGCCTGCTGGTGGCCTGGGTGCTGGTGCGCTATCCGTTTCCGGGCAAGAAGTTTGTCGATGCGCTGGTGGATCTGCCGTTTGCGCTGCCCACCGCCGTGGCCGGCATCTCGCTGACGGCGCTGCTGGCCGGCAACGGCTGGGTGGGGCAGTTCTTTGAGCCTTACGGCATCCAGCTCGCCTTCAACCCCAACGGCGTGGTGATCGCGCTGATCTTCATCGGCCTGCCGTTTGTGGTGCGCACCGTGCAGCCGGTGCTGGAAGACACCGAAAAAGAGCTGGAAGAAGCCGCCACCTGCCTGGGCGCCACGCGCTGGCAGACCTTCCGCCATGTGATCTTTCCGAGCATCGCGCCCGCGCTGCTGACCGGTTTTGCGATGGCGTTTGCCCGCGCGGTGGGGGAATACGGCTCGGTGATCTTCATTGCCGGCAACATGCCCATGGTGTCCGAGATCACCCCGCTGATCATCATCGGCAAGCTGGAGCAGTACGACTACGCCGGCGCCACCGCGGTGGCCTCGGTCATGCTGGTGATCTCCTTCATCCTGCTGCTGGTCATCAACGGATTGCAGGGCTGGCAGCGCAAGCGCTCCGCGGGAGCAATGGCATGAGCAACACCTCTTTGCGCTCGTCCCGCCGCGGCACCACCGAGGCGCCGTGGATCCGCTGGACGCTCACCGCCCTGGCGCTGGTGTTCATGGCCCTGTTTCTGGTGCTGCCGCTGGCCGCCGTGTTCACCGAGGCGCTGCGCAAAGGCGTGGACGCCTATTGGGAAGCGCTGAAGGAGCCCGATGCCTGGGCCGCGATCCGGCTGACGCTGATCACCGCCGCTGTGGCGGTGCCGATGAACCTGGTGTTCGGCGTGGCGGCCGCCTGGGCGATTGCCAAGTTCGAGTTCAGGGGCAAGTCCTTTCTGACCACGCTGATCGACCTGCCGTTTTCCGTCTCGCCGGTGGTGGCGGGCCTGATCTATGTGCTGGTGTTCGGCGCCCAGGGCTGGCTGGGCCCATGGCTGGCGCAGCACGACATCAAGATCGTGTTCGCCGTGCCCGGCATCATCCTCGCGACCGTGTTCGTGACCTTTCCGTTCATCGCGCGCGAACTGATCCCGCTGATGCAGGCGCAAGGCACCGACGAGGAGCAGGCCGCCATCGTGCTGGGCGCCACCGGCTGGCAGACCTTCTGGCACGTGACGCTGCCCAACATCAAGTGGGGGCTGGTCTACGGCGTGATCCTGTGCAACGCCCGGGCGATGGGCGAGTTCGGCGCGGTGTCGGTGGTGTCGGGCCACATCCGGGGCCAGACCAACACCATGCCGCTGCACGTGGAGGTGCTTTACAACGAGTACCAGTCGGTGGCCGCCTTCGCCGTGGCTTCGCTGCTGGCGCTGCTGGCGGTGCTGACGCTGGCGATCAAGAGTGTGGTGGAGTGGCGCTTCGAGCGCGACCGCCAGGCCGCCGCCGAACTGCCGCCCGAGCGTCCGGCCGTGCCCGAGCCGGTGGCACGACCGGCCGCCGCCTGAATTCCTTTCAGAGAGCTGATTCCATGAGCATCCAGATCCGTGACGTGAACAAGCATTTCGGCAGCTTCCACGCGCTGAAGAACGTCAACCTCGACATCGACTCCGGCGAACTGCTGGCGCTGCTGGGCCCGTCGGGCTGCGGCAAGACCACGCTGCTGCGCATCATCGCCGGCCTGGAAACGCCCGACACCGGCAGCATCCTGTTCAGCGGCGAGGACACCACCGACGTGCATGTGCGCGAGCGCAACGTGGGTTTCGTGTTCCAGCACTACGCGCTGTTTCGCCACATGACGGTGTTCGACAACGTGGCGTTCGGTCTGCGCATGAAGCCGCGCGGCCAGCGCCCGGGCGACGCGCAGATCAAACAGAATGTGACCGAGCTGCTCAAGCTGGTGCAGCTGGACTGGATCGCCGACCGGTATCCGTCGCAGCTGTCGGGCGGGCAGCGCCAGCGCATCGCCCTGGCCCGCGCGCTGGCGGTGGAGCCCAAGGTGCTGCTGCTGGACGAGCCCTTTGGCGCGCTGGACGCCAAGGTGCGCAAGGAACTGCGCCGCTGGCTGCGCCGCCTGCACGACGAGCTGCATGTCACCTCCATCTTCGTCACCCACGACCAGGAAGAGGCCCTGGAAGTGGCCGACCGCGTGGTGCTGATGAACCACGGCGTGATCGAGCAGGTCGGCTCGCCGCAGGATGTGTGGGACCACCCGGCCAGCCCGTTCGTCTACGGATTCCTCGGCGACGTGAACCTGTTTCACGGCCGCGCGCACGAGGGCGAGGTGTTGATCGGCGAAGACCACCACGGCATCCGCCTGCACGCGCCCGAGCACCACGAGGCGCAGGACGCGAAGGCGTTCGCCTACGTGCGCCCGCATGACCTGGAAGTTAACCGCTACACGCCGGGCGCGAGCGGCCTGGTGGCGACACTGGAGCGGGCCATTGTGGTCGGCCCGATCGCCCGGCTGGAACTAATCCACGCCGGCGGCACTCCATCGGGCAGTCCTGAACTGATCGAGGCGCACCTGAGTGCGCAACAATTCAGGGATCTGGGCCTGAAGGACGGCGAAACGCTGGTGTTGACGCCACGCAAGGCCCGCGTCTTTGTGGAAGCCTGATGCTCTCTTCGCTGCTGAACCGCCTGTTCTCCGAACCCCGCCTTTTTTTCGCCGCCGTCGCGGCCACCTGCCTGGCATTGCTGGTCTATGGCATTGGCTACCTGCAACTGGTGGTCGGGCTGCATCCGTGCCCGATGTGCATCGTGCAGCGCTATGCGCTGATCGGGGTCATGCTGTTCGCGGCCGCCATCGCGCTGAGCAGCCGGCGCGGCGTTCACACGGCGGGCGGCGTGCTGGTGGTGCTGATGGCGGGTTTTGGCGCCTTCACGGCCGCGCGGCAGAGCTGGCTGCAGTGGTACCCGCCCGAGGTGGTCAGCTGCGGGCGCGACTTTTACGGAATGATCGAAAACTTCCCGCTCAAGCGGGCGCTGCCGATGATTTTCAAAGGCAGCGGCGATTGCAGCGCCGTGGACTGGACTTTTCTGGGCGGCACCATCGCCAACTGGTCGTTTGTGGTCTTCAGCGCGGTGATTGGCAGCACGCTGGTGCTGCTGTGGCGTCAGCGCCGGGCGTAATCCAATCCGTCGATCGCTATATTAAACATAGCTGAAAGTGACCTTTTTACGCTGGGTATGGGCGGTTTTCGCTCAAAACCAGCGCGCTGGACGCGCCGCGCGCTCACCGTCCGCCTTCAAGACAGCTTCTTGACCAGCACCTGGCTGCGGCGATCCCAGTTGTATTTGCGCTTGCGCGCTTCGGGCAGCCAGTCCGGGTCTGCCTGGACAAAGCCACGCTTGATGAACCAGTGCATGGTGCGGGTGGTCAGCACGAAGATGCTCTCCAGACCCATGGCGCGGGCGCGCTGTTCGACGCGCTTGAGCACTTTTTCGCCGTCCCCCTGGCCCTGACTCTGCGGCGAAACGGTGAGGGCGGCCATTTCGGCGGTTCGGCCTTCCGGGTAGGGGTAGAGCGCAGCGCACGCGAAGATGACGCCGTCGTGCTCGATGATGGTGTAGTTGGCGATGTCGCGCTCGATTTCGGTGCGGCTGCGCTTGACCAGGGTGCTGCAGGATGCCGCCCACGTCGTCGGCGGTGGCCTCACGCAGGCTTTCGAGTTTCTCGTCGATCACCATGGTGCCAATGCCGTCATGCACATAGATTTCCAGCAGCAGCGAGCCGTCCACCGCGAACGGAATGATGTGGCTGCGCTCCACCCCGGCCTTGCAGGCCTTGACACAGTGCTGCAGGTAGAACGCGATGTCGGTGGGTTCCCGGGCGCCGGGCAGGCGGGCAAGCAATGCCTCGGCGGCGGCCAGCGGCAATTCGGTGTCGATCGGGTTGTCGTCGCCTGCCGGGGCGTCGGGCTGGACCCGGATGCCGGGGATTTCGGTGACAAAAATCAGTTTGTCGGCCTGCAAGGCAATGGCCACTGACGTCGCCACTTCCTCCATGGTGAGGTTGAAGGCCTCGCCGGTCGGCGAAAAACCGAACGGCGACAGCAGCACCAGTGCCCCCATGTCCAGCGTGCGGCTGATACCGGCGACATCGACCTTGCGCACCAGTCCGGAGTGCTGAAAGTCCACTCCGTCCACGATCCCCACCGGTCGGGCGGTGATGAAGTTGCCGCTGATGACCCGCACGGTGGAGCCCGCCATCGGCGTGTTGGGCAGGCCCTGGCTGAAGGCGGCCTCGATTTCATAGCGCAGCTGGCCGGCCGCCTCCTGGGCGCAGTCGAGCGCCACTTCGTCGGTGATGCGCATGCCGTGCGAATAGCGGGCCTCGTGGCCCTTGGCGCGCAGTTGTTCGTTGACCTGGGGGCGAAAGCCGTGCACCAGCACGATCTTCACGCCCATGCTCTGGATCATCGCCAGGTCCTGCGCCAGGTTGGGCAGCTTGCCGGCGGCAATCGCCTCGCCACAGACGCCGACAACAAAGGTCTGGTTGCGGAACTTGTGGATGTAGGGCGCCACCGACCGGAACAAGGGGACAAAGGTGAAATTGAAGACGGTGGACATGCGGCGCAGGCGGCTCGGTGACAGGGATAATCGTCGATTCTCCACCAAGTCTCCCCCGCCTGTGCCTCTTGCCCCGTCGCGCCTGCCGATCGAATTCCCGGACTCGCTGCCCGTGTCGGGCCGCCGCCACGAGATCATGGCGGCGCTGGAGCAGCACCAGGTCATCATCGTCTGCGGCGAAACCGGTTCGGGCAAGACCACCCAGTTGCCCAAGATCGCGCTGGCCCTGGGCCGAGGGCGGCTGAACGCCCCGCCGGGGCCGGACGGCAAACCGCCGCGCGGGCGCCTGATCGGGCACACCCAGCCGCGCCGGATCGCCGCCAGCAGCGTGGCCAAACGCATCGCCGAAGAGCTCAAGACCCCGCTGGGCGAGGTGGTGGGCTACAAGGTGCGCTTCAACGACCGGCTGGGCCCGAACGCCTCGGTCAAGCTGATGACCGACGGCATTTTGCTGGCCGAAACGCAGACCGACCCGCTGCTCAAGGCCTACGACACGATCATCATCGACGAGGCCCACGAGCGCAGCCTGAACATCGACTTCCTGCTGGGTTACCTCAAGCAGATCCTGCCGCGTCGCCCGGACCTGAAGGTGATCGTCACCTCGGCCACCATCGACGCCGACCGGTTCGCCCAGCACTTCGGCACCCGCCAGCGCCTGCCGCGCGGGCGGCGCAAGGGCGAGCCTGCGCCCGGCACCGAGGGCGCGGAAGCCTCCATCGAATGGGGGCCATTGATTCCCGCACCGGTGATCATGGTGTCCGGGCGCACCTTCCCGGTGGAGCAACGCTGGAAACCGTTCGAGGAAACCAAGGATTTCGGGCTGAACGAGGCCATTGCCGACGCGGTGGATGAGCTGTGGATGGGCGTCCGGCCGGCGCCGGGCCGCCCCAAGCCGGACGGGGCCCCCTCGGGGGGCAGCGACGACGCGCAGCGCGGAGCGTGGGGGCCCCCACCCGGAGGCGACATCCTGGTCTTCCTGCCCGGCGAGCGCGAAATCCGCGAAGCCGCCGACCACCTGCGCGGCCACCTGTCGCACTCGGCGCTGACCCGCAATGCCGAGGTGCTGCCGCTGTTCGCCCGCCTGTCCCAGGCCGAGCAGGACCGCATCTTTGACAGCCACAGCGGCCGGCGCATCGTGCTGGCCACCAACGTGGCGGAAACGTCGCTCACGGTGCCGGGCATCCGCTACGTGATCGACGCCGGCACCGCGCGCGTCAAGCGCTACAGCCTGCGCAGCAAGGTGGAGCAGCTGCTGGTCGAGCCGGTGAGCCAGGCGGCGGCCAACCAGCGCGCCGGCCGCTGCGGTCGGGTGGCGAACGGCATCTGCATCCGCCTGTACGACGAGGCCGACTTCAACGGCCGGGCGCGCTTCACGGACCCGGAAATCCTGCGCTCGTCGCTGGCGGGCGTGATTTTGCGCATGAAGTCGCTGCGCCTGGGCTCGGTGGAAGATTTCCCGTTCCTGGAGGCGCCGTCGCGCCGCGCCATCACCGACGGCTACCTGCTGCTGCAGGAGCTGGGCGCGTTGAGCGAGGCGAACGAACTCACCCCACTTGGGCGTGAGCTGGCCAAGCTGCCGCTGGACCCGCGCGTGGGCCGCATGATTCTGGAAGGCCGCGAGCGCGGGGCGCTGGCCGAGGTGCTGGTGATCGCCGCCGCGCTGTCGGTGCAGGACGTGCGCGACCGCCCGATGGACGCCCAGCAGCAGGCCGACCAGCAGCACGCCAAGTTCGACGACGAGAAAAGCGAGTTCTCCGGTTACCTGAAGCTGTGGAAATGGCTGGGCGACGCCCGCGGGGGTGTGCCCGCGCTGCCCTCCGCCCGCGCCCAGAAGGACGCCGCCCGCAAGGGGGCACCCTCGCAAGCCGTGCTGCCGGTGGCCCAGCGCATCCCGGCTGGCGTGGTCGGCCAGCCGGTGGCCCAGCGCGCCGCCGCGGCGCTGGGCGCCGCCCGTCAGGCCTTGGCCGCCCAGGGACAGGCGGCGCCGGAAATGGCCGCCGCGCCCACCCACAAGCTGAGCAACCGTCAGTACGAACAGCTGCTGCGCCAGAACTACATCAGCATCCGCCGGGTGCGCGAGTGGCGCGACATCCACTCCCAGCTGCTGACGGTGGTCACCGAGCATCAATGGAAGCTCAACCCGCAGCCCGCCAGCTATGAGGCGCTGCACCTGTCGATGCTGGCCGGTCTGCTGGGCAACGTGGGCTACCGCCCGGAAGACCTGGCGGCCGGCGCCAGCCAGGCCGAATACCTGGGCGCACGGGGCATCAAGTTCCACCGCCACCCCGGTGCGCACCTGAGCAAGAAGCCCGGGCGCTGGATCGTGGTGGCCGAGCTGGTGGAAACCACCCGCCTGTTCGGGCGGGGCATTGCCGCCATCGAGCCGCAGTGGCTGGAAGAGGTGGGCGGCCATCTGCTGAAAAAACAGCTGCTCGACCCGCACTGGGAGAAAAAGGCCGGCGAGGTGGTGGCGCTGGAGCGCGCCACGCTGTACGGGCTGGTGGTCTACAACAACCGGCGTGTGAGCTACGGCCGCGTCGACCCGCACGCGGCACGCGAAATCTTCATCCGCGAAGCGCTGGTGGCCGGCGAGTGGGAGACCAAGCTGCCGTTCCTGGCCGCCAACCAGAAGCTGGTGGCCAAGGTGGAGGAGCTGGAGCACAAGTCCCGCCGGCAGGACGTGCTGGTGGACGAGGAACTGATCTACGCCTTCTACGACCAGCAGCTGCCCAAAGACCTGTGCACCGCGCGCGAGCTGGAAGCCTGGTGGCGCGACGCGTCAAAAACGAATCCGAAACTGCTGCAGCTCTCGCGCGACGAGCTGATGCGCCACGAGGCCGCCGGCATCACCACCGCCGCTTTCCCGCGCACCGTGCGCCTGGGCGGCACCGACTGCGCGGCCAGTTACCTGCACGAGCCGGGCGACGCCAAGGACGGCCTGACGGTGACGGTGCCGCTGTTTGTGCTGAACCAGGTCAGTGACGAGCGCTGCGAATGGCTGGTGCCCGGCATGCTCAAGGACAAGATCCAGGCGCTGCTCAAGAGCCTGCCGCAAAAGCCCCGCAGCCGCTTCGTGCCGTTGCCCGACAACGCGGCCCGGCTGGCCGAGGCGCTGTCCGAGCCCACCGCCTTTGGCCACGGCAGCCTGCTGGAGGTGCTGCTCAAGCGTGTGCGCGACGAGACCAGCCTGGACGTCAAACGCACCGATTTCAAGCTCGACATGGTCAGCGCGCACCTGTTCATGAACTTCCGGGTGGTGGACGAACACGGCCGCCAGCTGGGCCACGGGCGCAACCTGGGCGCGCTGAAAGCCGAGCTCGGGGCCCGGGCGCGCGGTGCGTTCCAGGCGCTGGCGACGCTGAAAGTGAACCAGGCGGCCGAGCAGGCCGCGGCGGAAGCGGTTTCGGAACAAAAACAGGCATTACCCATCGTCAAACGGTCTTCTGTTGCTACAAAAACAGAAGCGAAATCAGCGCCCGCCAGTGCCGCGTTCGAGCCCCAGCGCACCACCACATGGAGCTTTGGCGAGCTGCCCGAGCTGATGGAAATCCGCAAGGGCGGCGCCAGCCTGATCGGGTTTCCGGCCCTGATCGACCAGGGCGATGCGGTCACCATCGAGGTGTTCGACGAACCGCAGATCGCCGCAACCCGCCTCCGCGCCGGCTTGCGCCGGCTGTTCGCTCTGCAGATCCGCGATGCGCTGAAATACCTGGAAAAGAACATCCCCGATCTGCAGAAAATGGCCGTCGCGTTCATGCCACTGGGCACGCTGGAAGAACTGCGTGGCCAGATCATCGAGGTGGCGCTCGACCGCGCCTTTCTGCTGGAGCCTTTACCGACCTGCGAGGCGGACTTCAGGCGCCGTGTCGAAGAGGGACGCGCCCGCCTGACGCTGATTGCCAACGAAGTCGCGCGGCTGGCCGGCGTGGTGCTGGCCGAATACGCCAGCGCAAGTCGCAAGATCCGGGACACCAAAGGGGCACCGGACGCGGTGGCCGACTGCACGCAGCAACTGGCACGCCTGGTGCCGAAGAATTTCCTGGCCGCGACGCCGTGGTCGCAACTGCAGCATCTGGCGCGCTATCTCAAGGCCATCGTGCTGCGCCTGGACAAATTCCGCGCCGACCCGGCCCGCGACGCCGCCCGCCTGGCCGACCTGCGGGCCCAGGAAACCCGTTACTGGCGCCTGGTGTCCGAGCGCAAAGGGGCCGTGGACGAGCGCATGACGGAATTGCGCTGGCTGCTGGAAGAGCTGCGCGTGAGCTTTTTCGCCCAGGAATTGCGCACCCCGCAACCGGTCAGTGTCAAACGGCTGGACAAGGTGTGGGCGCAGCTGCAGAGCTGACCCCCCCAGTCGGCACGACTACTGTCCGCGAACCATCGCCAGCACCTGGCCAGCGTCCAGCGTGGCGGCTTTTTGCCGGATCTGGGGCAGATACTGTGTCTGCATCTGCTTGGCCGGGCCCAGCAGGCCCTGGAAAGTGTCGCGCAGCATCGCGGTGTTCATGACCCGCCCGCCGCCGTAGTACCGTTTGGCCAGCTGGCCCAGCGCATAGGTGGTGGCAAACGAAAAGGCCATGCCGGTTGCCGCACCACCGATTTTTCCCATGGTTTTGCCCGCCGCCTTGCCCAGCAGGCCGCCGAGCAGTTTGCGACCGAACTGCTCCAGGTACTGCGAGGTCATGCCCACACCGGCGGCGGCAATGAATTCCTTGATGTGGCCCTGGTCGAGGGATACCCCATGGGCCTGCCCGATGCCATAGACCATCTTGATCTGCAGCGGGATGATCGCCATGGACGCCCAGGACTGGGGCAGCAGCTCCAGAGCGCCGTTAAGGAGCGCGTAATTGAGGATCGAACGATCCAGTTCGGCCTCATTGACCGCCGGGCTTGCCCCCGGCTGCAGTGAGGTGGCGGCAACAGGCCGTGGCGCGGCGGCCGCTTCGGCAGGGACAAAGGGCTCGACCGCCTGTTCGATGGCACGGGCCTGATCGTTACCGGTGCCGAGCGCGGACTTGAGCCGGTCAAGAAAAGCCCGCTCGGAGTCGGTGGTGCGACCGTCCGCCTCACACACACACAGAGCCATTTCGTAGGCGTAAAGACGCAGGTTGTCGTCTTTCAGGGCGGCGGCGGCATCGTCCAGGCTGACGCGTTTGAGCATCACATCCTGCACCAGCATGCGCAGGTCGATGGTGGCCGAGTCCGGTGCGAGCGACTCCGCCATGCGGCGGATCTCTTCGCGCTCGCGTTCGTCTTTTGAGCCGTCGGCGATGGCCGCGTGAAGGGCAATGGCAAGAATGGCTTTCTGGTCGTCGGGGTGCATGGAACATCTTTCAGGAGGGACCACCCGCGCGCCACGCGCATTTTTCTTGACGGCTTGGCAAACGGGCGCTGCGATGATGCTACCAAGGCGGCCGCCCGGGCGAACAATTCCTCACCGCGGGTATCCCTTTGGCGGCATCAGGCCATCGGGCTTCGGGAAGTGCGGCCGATCACCCCGTGGCGACAGCCCTCAGGCGAGGCCGGCCGGAATCAGCCGCGTGGCGTATCGCCACGCAATCCTTTGCGTTTGCGCTGGCGATCAAGGTACCAGGCCAGAAACGGCAGCAATGCCATGGAACCCGGAATGGCCCAGATGAACAGGTAAGGACTGACCGACGACGCCGAACGAACCATGGACTGAAGGCGCACCTTGTCGTCATCGGTCCAAGTGCCACCCCGACGCTCTTTCATCAGCAAGGGCCAGGCACCTTTGATATGCGCCAGTTCGTCGCGAAAGCGCCGCGTCTCGCGTCGATTGCTGGCCAGAAACGAGCAAAACCAGACCGGCGCCTTGGGCATCCTGGCCTGAAAGTGGGTCGTTTCGTCAGCATTGAACCCGCCGGGAGCGCCCACGGCATTGTCAGCACGCGCCCGCGTGTCGCCAGCAGGAAGGGAAACCGGGAGGGAAGGGTCTGACATGGCATCGATTATCGCGGTGAGACCCGGATCCGGCTGTGGCATTTTCCCCACCCGAACCGGGTTTGCAGCGGGGATGAACATCTGCCAGGTAACCCTGCTACCCGATACCCGATACCCGAAGTTGACAGACGCCGGCACATGGGCTTCACTGCGGGTTTCGACCGCCGGAGGGATTGATGGACCGACGCGATTTCGTGGAAAGTTGCGCTTTGGGGGCAGGCGCCCTGGCAGCGACACTGGCTGGCCCCGGCTGGGCAGCGACCGTGGTGCCCCGCAGCTATGCGCGCACCGTGCTCGTTGATGAGTATGACCGTCCGATCCTGGCGTCCCGGCTGAAGCCCAAGATCAATTACGTGTTTCACTATCCGTTCGAAGCCACGCCGGTGTTCCTGCTGGAACTGGGCAAAGCAGCGGCGCCGGTGGCGCTGCAGACGAAGGATCGCCAGGACTACCAATGGCCCGGTGGTGTTGGCCCCGGCCGCAGCATCGTTGCCTTCAGTGCGATCTGCGCGCACCAGCTGGTCTACCCGACGCGGGAGGTGAGTTTCATCAGTTTCCGCAAAGGCCCGGCGGTCAACCCCAAGACGCCCAGCAAAGGGGAAGATCTGATCCACTGTTGCGCGGACCATAGCCAGTACGACCCGTCACGCGGCGCCCAGGTCCTGGGCGGACCCGCGGAACAGCCCCTGTGCGCGGTGCTGCTGGAGCATGATCCGCGTAACGACCAGCTCACAGCGACGGGCACACTGGGCGGCGAACTTTTCGAGGCATTTTTTCGCAAGTACGAAATGAAGCTCAGCCTGGAGGTCGGCTTCCATGCGCGCAACCGCGTTGCCGCGCGCAGCACGGTGCGGGAACTGGAGCGGTTTTGCCGCAATCCCGTGCGCTGCTGATGGCCGAGGTCGGCTTGCCCCTGCGTCCCCTGTGCCGGTGCGGCAAGGGCCTTTACAGGCGCGCCAGGCGTGCCAGCGCGGCGCGCAGCGTGTCGTCTTTCTTGGCGTAGCAGAAGCGGATCACCTTCTGGTCGAAGCCGTTGCCGTAGAACGCGGACAGCGGAATGGCCGCCACGCCGACTTCGGTGGTGAGCCAGCGGCAAAAATCGGCCTCCGGCAGGTCACGCTCCGGCACAGCCAGCCCCGAGATGTCCACACACTGGAAGTAGCTGCCCTCGCTGGGCAGCAATCTGAAACGGGTTTGCGCCAGTCCGTCGCGGAACAGGTCACGTTTGGCGGCGTAGAACGCCGGCAGTTGCAGGTAGGGTGCCGGATCGGCCAGGTAGGCGGCCAGGCCGTGCTGCATGGGGGTGTTCACGGTGAACACGTTGAACTGGTGCACCTTGCGGAATTCCGCCGTCAGGGTCGCCGGGGCGCAGACGGTGCCTACCTTCCACCCGGTGACATGGAAGGTCTTGCCGAAGCTGCTGACGATGAAGCTTCGCGCGGCCAGCCCCGGGTAGCGGGCGGCGCTGAGGTGCTCGTTCGGCGCGTAGACCATGTGCTCGTAGACCTCGTCGCTGATGACGAACACGTCGGTCGGAGCCAGCAGCGCGTCCAGGCGGCGCATGTCCGCGTCGCTCCAGATCGTCGCGCTGGGGTTGTGCGGGCTGTTGATCAGGATCGCGCGGGTGCGCGGTGACAGGGCTGCCGCGATGCGGTCGAAATCCGGGCGGAAGGTGCCCGGCGTCAGCGGCACCGGAACGGCCACGCCGCCGGCGAGTTCGATGTTGGGCACGTAGCTGTCATAGCAGGGTTCGAGCACGATGACTTCATCCCCCGCACGGACAATCGCCAGGACAGCGGTCAGGATGGCCTGGGTGGCGCCGGCGGTGATGGTGACTTCGGTGCCCGGGTCGTAGCGTCGGCCGTGCAGCGCCAGCACCTTGGCCGACACCGCATCGCGCAGGGCGGGTACACCAGGCATCGGCGGGTACTGGTTCAGGCCGCGCCGCATGGCGCCCGTGACGGCATCGACCAGTTGGGGATCGCAATCGAAGTCCGGAAAACCCTGGCCGAGATTGACCGCGCCTTTTTCGGCAGCCAGGGCCGACATCACGCTGAAAATGGTGGTGCCCACCTTGGGCAGCTTGGATTGCAGGGCAGGGCTGTGATCTGGGGAAGCGGTCATGGGGATGCGGTTCAGAGGTCGTAATCGGTTTCATGGCCGCTCAGGGCCAGCGTGATGAGCTTGCGGTCGAGCCGGTCGGACAACAATTCGGCGAAGCGATAGACAAAGTTGCGCAGCCAGGCCCCTCGCTTGAACGCAACACGGGTGACGTTCTGACCGAGCAGTGCGCCCAAGGGGCGGGTGACCAGATCGGCGTTGCCGTCGCGGGCCGCCAGGTCCCGCACTGCCATTTCGGCGACGATGCCGATTCCGAGCCCCAGCCGGACATAGGTGGTGATGACGTCGGAATCAATGGCTTCCAGGGCAATGCGTGGCACCAGTTTGCGGCTCTCGAAGGCTTTGTCAATGCGCGTACGCCCGGTAAAGGAGGGGTGGTAGGTGATCAGGGGCTCATGGGCCAGGTCTTCGAGAGTCAGTCGCTCGACCCGGGCCAGCGGATGATCGGCCGGCACAACCAGCATGTGCTGCCAGTCGTAACAGGGCAATGTGACCAGCGCGTCGTAGTCCGCCAGGGATTCAGTGGCAATGCCAATTTCGGCGACATCGTCGATGAGCATGCGCGCCACCTGATCCGGGGTGCCCTGATGCAACGCGACGTTGACTTTGGGAAAGGCGGCACGCAGTCGGGATACCGGTACCGGCAGTACGTAACGGGCCTGGGTATGGGTTGTCGCGATCGAGAGCACGCCGCTGTCCTGCGCGGAATACTGCTCGCCAATTCGCCGCAGGTTGCCGACCTCGCGCATGATCAGGTCAATGCTGCGCAGCACATGCTGCCCTGGTTCGGTGACCCGTTTGAGGCGTTTGCCGTGTCGGGCAAATATCTCGATGCCCAACTCTTCTTCCAGCTCAATGATGGCTTTGGAAACACCCGGTTGCGAGGTGTGAAGTGCTTTGGCGGTTTCGGTGAGGTTGAGGTTGCGCCGCGCGGCTTCCTGGACAAAACGGAACTGGTGAAGATTCATCGCGAACTCTTATATTGATCGCGATCATTATTTCATATCACATCTAACTAACAGCAATGCGGCCAAGCACTTCGATCAAGCGGGGGTCTTCACCGACCGCGGGTCGCAAGTCGAACTGCACGTTGGGATACTGATCCCGCAATTCCGCGACCATACGTGGCAGGTCCTCGCGGGCGTGCTTGCCGACACCCAGAAACAAGGGAAGCACCACCATGTGGTTGACGCCGCGACCCGCCAGATCGGCCACCGCAGACGCCAGGTCCGGTTCAGACCATTCGAGGTAGGCACAGCGGACCACCGTGGCGGGCTCCATTGCGAGAACCTGCGCGGCGACTGCCTCGATGGGGGCGCGCCAGGCTGCATCGCGCGAGCCATGGGCGAACAGCACGACCGCACGTTGGCGAAAAGAGGAGAGTCCTGCGCAGGTCATCGTCGAAGCACCAGCCATCCGAATGCCGCCAGCGACAAGGCACTGTAGAGCAAGCCCGGCGCGGCGGCAGCCAGCCATGGTTGCCAGTTTTGAAGATTGCCCACAAAACCGAACACGTTGTTCAGAAGGAAAAAGCTGATGCCCACAATCACGCCCAGGAACACATAACCGGTGATGCTCCCCGAACGGAAGTGAAGGTAGGCGAAGGGCAGGGCAAGTACCACCATGACAAGGCAACTCAAGGGGTAGAAGACCTTGCGCCAGAACTCGATCTCGTAGCGCTGGGCGGTCTGACCGTTGTCGCGCAAATGGCGGATATAGGTGAAAAGGTCCACCGTTCGCATACGGTCGGGCTTGAGCAGTGCGGCCGAGACCATCTCTGCGCTCAAGCTGTTGGGCCACTCCAGTGAATCCCGCACCATCCGGCGCACCGATGGCGCCGTTGCGCCCATGATTTCGAATTCGGTCCGCTGGACCTGATGCAGCATCCATCGACCATTCTTGCCAAATGTGCCGGAATCGGCCTCGGTCAGCGACCGCATCTGGCCGCTACGGTCGAACTCGAACAGAGTCACGTTGCGCAGGCTGCCGTCGGGTGCCAGAGAACGCACGTTGACCGAAAAGGCCGATTCCTGCTGACGCTCCTTGAGCCATGCACCTGTCTGTCCCGTGGTCAGGTTGCCCTGATGGCGTGCCTTCAGCAATTGGGCGCTGCGATCGCTCCAGGGCGCCACATAGTCACCGAGCAAAAATGTCAGGACAACAAAAAAGCCACCGAGCAACAACAGGGTTTTGAGCGCCAGGGCAGGTCCCAGGCCGCTGGTCCGCAAGATCGTGTACTCCGAACTTTGGGCCAACCGCGCCATGACGTAAATGCATCCAATCAGGACGGTAATCGGCAGCAACTCGTACAGATGATTGGGAATCAACAACACCACGTACGTCAGCGCGTGTTCGAATTGATAGCCAGAGGCGCCACCGCGGCCGATGGCCGGCAATTCGTCGACCAGGTCGAAGAACAGGAACAGGGAAAGGAAACCCGCGGTCACAAAAGCCACAGACAGTGCGACCTCGCGGTAAAGGAGACGTCGGACGGTTCTCACACACTCGCCTCACGGTGGTGCGGGCGGCGTGACAGCCATGAGCGCCAGCTCCAACCCTGGTGTCGAGCAATCAACCACGCCATGGCGACTGCGAGCACACCGCCGTGCAGACCGATCAGCCAGGCAAGCAGTGTGACCTGACCGGCGGCTACCCAACTTTGCCCCAGGTTGAGCAGGTTGTAATAGATAACAAAGGCGAACAGGGCAAAAACCAGACTGCCGCTGCGACCCGCTCGCGGGTTGACATTGGCCACAGCCAAGGCAAGCATCAGCAGGTTCAATGCGGAAAAGATCAGCCCGATCCGCCAACCCAGCTCACCCTGATTCTCGGGGGTCGGCTCACGCAAAAGGCGCAAGGTGGATCGCGAACGGGCGGGTAGTTCCTGCAGCGGCGCCAGCCGTTTCTCGTCGATCACCGTCCGGTATTCTTCGAACTCGCTGAGTTTGATGGGCCGGCCCCGGTTGACCGACTGGTCCATTTCAAGGCGTTGACCTTTGTTGAGTATGAGGATCCGGCGCCCGTCGACGATTTCGATACGCGCGCTGCGGGCCGACGTGACCGAATGTGTACCGCGTTCGCGGGCGGCGATGAAAACGTTACTTCCCCACTGACCATCAGTTGATTCTTTATCAACGAAGAAAACCCGATTCCCGTCCGCGCTCTCCTGGAACTGTCCGGGCGCGATGCGCTCGATATCGCCCCGGCGCTCATAGCGATCACGCAATTCACGAATTTGCTGGTTGGACCAGGGCCAGATCAGCAGCGACAGCACCGGGATCATCAGCAGCACCGGCCAGGCGAAGCGCAACAGGGGGGTTAGAAACCGCAGGCTACCCTGGCCGCTGGAAAACCAGATCACCATCTCCCGGTCCGCGTACATCCGTGACAAGGTGGCAACAATAGAAATGAACAGGCTCAGGCTGAGCAGGGTTGGCAGGTAACCCAGCACGGTGAACCCCAGGATCAACAACACCTCGGAGGGATTCACGACCCCCCTGGAAGCCTGTCCCAGGGTACGAATCAGCATCATCGTCATCACGATGGTGGCCAGAACGACCAGCGTCGCCCCGAAGCTTCGTGCCAGTTCCCGGCGGATCGAGGAATGGAATAACATCAATCGTCAACTCAAAACGTGATTATGGACTTTGAACTGCTTGCGCTTGATTCCCGCACTGCCCCCGCGCTTGAAACCGAGACACTTGTCGTCCTGGTTCCCGAGGGCTTCAACGATCTGAGCTGCCCGCTGTCGGCCTTGGTCAGCGATACGCTGCGCAGTGGTCACCTCAGTGCCAAGCCGGGGAAAATGCTCCCGCTGTACCAGCACCCGGCCATCAAAGCGCCTCGAGCCGTCTTGGTGGGTTGCGGCGACGGGAAAGCCAAGGCGCTTGGTCTGGCCGTGGAAGCAGCCATTGCCGCTTTGAAGTCCGGACCAACCCGGGAGATCACCGTCGCGTGTTTGTCTCCTTGCGACGGGCCGGGTATCCGGGCCGCTGTGCTGGCCGCGTCACGCGCGACTTACGAATACACCGAAACAAAAACGACGTTTGAGCCGTCAGTGCTTCTCAGAGTGAGGCTCGGCGTGCCAGAGCCAGACTTGGTGCAATCCGCCTTCAACGAAGCAGTTGGAATCGCAGCGGGAATCGGCCTCGCACGACATTGGGCCGATCGTCCGGGCAATCACGCCACACCGACCGGGCTGGCCAAGGCGGCAAAAGATATTGCCCGCTACGCGGATATCCGATGCAGGGTCCGCGGTCCCGACGAGGTGAACAAACTCGGCATGGGCGCGTTCCTTGCGGTAGCGAAGGGTTCAGCCGAGCCGTTGCGATTCATCGAATTGAGCTACTCGGGTGCAAACGGGAGCCAAGCCCCCATCGTTCTGATTGGCAAAGGAATCACCTTTGATTCCGGCGGGATCTCACTCAAGCCAGCCGCCGAGATGGATGAGATGAAATTCGATATGGGCGGAGCCGCCAGTGTTCTGGGTGTTTTTCGCGCACTTGCCGAGATCCGACCGGCCGTCAATGTGATTGGTCTGATTCCTGCCTGTGAGAACCTGCCCTCGGGGACCGCCGTGAAACCTGGCGATGTGGTCACCAGTCTGTCGGGCCAGACCATCGAGATATTGAACACCGATGCCGAAGGTCGCCTGATCCTGTGCGATGCACTGACCTATGCCGCCCGATTCAAGCCGGCGGCCATCATCGATATCGCCACCTTGACCGGTGCCTGCGTGATTGCCCTAGGTCACCTCCGGACCGGCCTTTTCGCGAACGATGACGAACTCGCCAAGGCATTGCAGGAAGCGGGCGAGCTTGCGCAGGATACCTGCTGGCGCATGCCATTGGACGACGAATATGCGGAGGGCCTGAAATCGCGATTCGCCGATGTCGCCAACGTGGGGGGGCGCCCGGGCGGCGCGGTGACTGCGGCGAAGTTCCTGCAACGATTTGTCGAAGGGCAGAAGTGGGCGCACCTGGATATTGCCGGAACCGCGTGGAAGAGCGGGACGGCCAAGGGCGCTACCGGACGGCCAGTTGGGCTTCTGGTTTCCTACTTGCTGAAGCAGTCCGCCTCCGCTGGCCGGGGGGCACCGTCCAAATCCCGGACACGGCGACCCAAAAAATAGTCAAGTCCCCAAGGAACAGCCCCGAAGCAATCGCGAATGACCGAAGTTTCGTTCCATTTCAACGCGACTGACCGCCTGGAGCACGCCTGCAAGGTGATTCGCAAGGCAGCCATCAGCGGGACCCGGGTCTTTGTCCTGGGCGAACGACCGCTTCTTGAGGAACTGGACCTGAAGCTGTGGGTCATAACATCGACCAGCTTCATCAGCCACCATTGGGTCGACCAGGACCCGTTCAACCCGGGGGACGCAACGGCAGTGCTGGGCGAACAGGTGCAGAAACTCGCCAACCGACCTGTCCTGCTGAACCTGACAGATGCCGTTCCCGAGAGTCTGCAGGATTTCAGCCGCGTGATCGAGATCGTCTCGACCGCCGAGTCGGATCGCGCTGCCGCGCGCCAGCGATGGCGAAACTACCTTGCACTCGGGTGTCTACTGGAGCGGCATGATCTGGCAGCACCACGTGAATGACGCCGATGGCTGCCAGAGGATCTTTCATCAGCATTTCCAATAGGCAAGTAATTCACCTACTTTCGGTGTACCTATCGCATTCCCTATGGTCCACGCTCATCTTTTGCGATAAGGTCTACGCCTGTTGAGTCACAACAACCAACCTCAACTTTTATTCGACTGGAGTTTTTTTATGCAGATGAAGTTGAAATTGACTGTCGTTGCTGGTCTGGCTGCCTTTGCTGGCATTGCCGCTGCCCAGGACGTCCAAGTCGTCAAGATTGGCCACGTTGCCCCGATTTCCGGCGCGCAGGCACACTACGGCAAGGACAATGAGAACGGCGTCCGCATGGCCATTGAAGAGCTCAATGCGCAGAACATCTCGATCGGCGGCAAGCGCATCCGTTTCGAGATTCAGGCTGAAGACGACGCTGCCGATCCGAAGCAGGGCACCGCTGCCGCACAGAAACTGTGTGATGCCAAAGTCGCTGGCGTAGTCGGGCACCTCAATTCCGGCACAACCATTCCAGCTTCCAAGGTGTACAACGACTGCGGCATTCCGCACGTCACAGGCGCGGCGACCAACCCGAACCTGACCAAGCCTGGCTACAAGACCACCTTCCGAATCATCGCCAACGACAACTCGCTGGGCGCCGGTCTGGCGTTCTACGCAGCGGATGCACTCAAGCTCAAGCGGGTGGCGATCATTGATGACCGCACCGCATACGGCCAAGGTGTTGCCGAGGTGTTCAAGAGAACAGCCCAGGCCAAAGGCATGCAAATCGTTGACGAGCAGTTCACGACGGACAAGGCCACGGACTTCATGGCCATCCTGACTGCCATCAAGTCCAAGAATCCCGACGCGATTTTCTACGGTGGCATGGATCCGCAAGCTGGTCCGATGCTGCGTCAGATGGAACAACTCGGCCTGTCGAACGTCAAGTACTTCGGTGGCGACGGCATCTGCACCTCCGAGATTGCCAAGCTGGCGGCTGGTGCCAAGACGCTTAACAACGTGGTTTGCGCAGAAGGAGGCTCCTCGCTGCAGAAGATGCCTGGTGGTACGGCTTGGAAAGCAAAGTACGATGCCAAGTACCCTGGTCAGTTCCAGGTTTACAGCCCGTACACCTATGACGCGACTTTCCTGATTGTCGACGCGATGAAGCGCGCCAATTCCGTCGATCCGAAGGTCTACACCCCCAAGCTCGCTGAGTCGAACTTCAAGGGCGTGACCTCGACGATTCAGTTCGAATCCAACGGTGAACTGAAGAACCCCGCGATCACCTTGTACGTCTACAAGGATGGCAAGAAGGTTCCTCTGAACTGATAGCGCGACGGTCATTTGAACCGAAAAGGGCCACCGCAAGGTGGCCTTTTTTTTCGCCGATGCGGATTCATGGCTTTCGGGGGACTCTTACTGAAGCCTGTGCCATCTTCATTCGTCTCTTAGACTTTACATAATATACATCGTATAAAATTGAAAGAGTCAATCGCTGACGGACAGACATGCGGTTGTTACCACTTGCCTTTGGGTTGTCGCGCCCGGACAAAAGCGCCAATCAATTCTGCGGAGTCTCTGCGTTCTGCACCCAATGCAAAATCTATCGCGCTCAAGTGCAACTGGTTCTTCAGCATCGGATCGGCACCTTCTTCCAGAAGGACTTTGACCGCCCCAGGAGATCCATAGCGTGCGGCCATCATCAGCGGCGTCGTACCGTTTGGCGACTCCGCATCAATGTAGGCATGCTGTTCCAGGAGAACCCGAACAATGGCCACGTTCCCGGCGGTCGCTGCGTAATGCAATGGAGTCCACCCCGTCTTGTTGACATCCGCTCCAGCCTTGATCAAACGCTCCACCAGACCCAGATGCCCTTTGAGTGCCGCCATCATCAAGGGAGTTTCATCCTGTGCCGTGCGCGGATCCACATCGATTCGCGGCCAGGACACGAGAAGATCAGCACAGCGCAAGGATCCGTCACGGATCGCCAGAAACAAGCCCGCAAAGCCGGCCGGGTTGCGGGTATTCGGGTCCATCCCGCGCTCAAGCAATCCTCGAAGAGCGCCGACATCGTCGCGCGAAATCGCTGCGAAATAATCCTCGTACGCTCCCGCGACAGCCTGCCGACTCACCAGCAAAGGCGCACCGAACAGACCAAGCATCAGTGTGCGCCGGATCATGCCGCAGCGCTTTCTGTCTTCTTGAACAGGCGATGGAAGTTTTCACTGGTCATTGAACCGACAACTTCCGGACTGACGCCGTGAACTTCGGCGATGGTTTTTGCAACCCACGGAACATACGACGGCTCGTTGGTTTTGCCGCGGAAAGGAACCGGCGCCAGATACGGACTGTCTGTTTCGATCAACATCCGATCAAGTGGCACCAGTCTGACCACATCACGGAGTTCCGTCGCGCTCTTGAAGGTGATGATGCCGGAAAACGAGACGTAATAACCGAAATCCAGCGCAGTGCGGGCCACTTCCCGTGTTTCGGTGAAACAGTGGAAAACGCCGCCCGCCGGGTGATCATCACCCGTTGCGCGTTCATCCCGAAGAATGCCCAGGGTGTCGTCAGAAGCCGCACGGGTATGAATCACCATCGGCAATCCACAGGACCTGGCCGCCCGGATATGAACGCGAAAGCGCTCACGCTGCCACTCCATCTCCGCGACAGAGCGCCCGCCTTTTCGCTCGGCCATCTGGTAGTAGTCAAGACCGGTCTCCCCGATTGCAACGACCCGCGGCAAACTGGCGGCGGCGACCAGGGCGGCCACGTCGGGTTCCTGAACCTCTTCGTTATCGGGATGAACACCAACCGTGGCCCAGAAATTCTCGTATCTCATCGCCAGACCATGCACCAGAGGGAACTCCTCGATGGTCGTGCAAATACAAAGGGCGCGGTCAACCCGAGCCGTCGCCATCGCATCGCGTATCTCGCCAATTCGCCCGGACAACTCGGGGAAACTCAGATGACAGTGTGAATCAATAAACATGGCGCGCACACCGGGAAGCTCGATCCACCGAATCGGCGGAGAGACCCGGCCATTGGTGAAATCGTCTCAGATCGTCTGGGTCGGTCGGTCGGAGCCCAGATGCGTCCCGAGAATTTCTTCGATCCGGATCTTCAGCAGGCGCGACTTCTCATCCGACGGAAATCGCACACCGACCCCCTGGCTCCGGTTCCCGGCAGCCCGGGCCGGCGTAATCCACGCAACCTTTCCTGCGATCGGGTACCGCTGGGGGTCGTCTGGCAATGACAGCAATACATATACGTCATCGCCCAGGCGGTACTCCCGAGTCGACGGAATGAATACCCCCCCGTCAGCAAACAAGGGAATGTAGGCCGCATAAAGCGCCGCTTTTTCCTTGATCGCCAGTTGAATGACGCTCGGGCGGACTTGATTGGGTGGTGCTTGGCTCATAAATGTCGGCTCAAGCCGTGGAGTTTAGGGTGTTTGCCGCCTGATCGACAAGTGCATCGACCAGCAAACCCGGATGGAAAGGATGGTCGATCTGCTCCTCCATTCGGGCAAGATACCGGTTCCAGGCAGTCAAGGTCCCGACATGAACCGGAGTCTTGAAACTCGGCAGGTCTTCGGACCGAAAAAAGCGCGGTGGGCACCCCTGCGAGAAAACCAAGAGGTCGTGACAAAGCTTTTGCATCGACTCGACCATTTCCCGGGGCGAAAATCCGTCGAGTACCTCGGTCCGCCCCTGCTGCAGGCCCCGCGGAATGGCTGCCCAGGACCTGGCGGACCGCCCGGCCTGCGACCACTGCACCGCGAGGCCAGGACGTCCCCCACAGGCCGCCAGCAGAACCGTTGCGTCCGCCTCGGGCACCCCGGACCGGGTCATCCATTGCCGCGCCTCCTGCGGATCGGGAAGATGAAGGGCATGGGCCAGGCACCGACTGCGTATCGTGGGCAACAATTCATGGGCCGCCTCGGTTGCCAGGATAAAGCGTACCGATCCCGGCGGTTCTTCCAGTGTCTTGAGCAAGGCGTTGGCTGCCACCGCATTCATTTTTTCTGCCGGATACACCAGGACAATCTTGCTCTGCCCTCTTCCGCTGGTCCGTTGAGCAAATTCGACTGCATCGCGCATCGCATCAACCCTGATTTCCCGGCTCGCCTTGCGGCGCTTCTCGTCGATGTCCGACTGCGCCTTCTCCGGCAAAGGCCAGCCGAGTTCCATCTGAACGGTTTCGGGCATCAAGACCAGCAAATCCGCATGGGTACGAACCTCGATGGCATGGCAGCTTCCGCAGGTCCCACAGGCACGGCCGATACGGTCCCGTTGCTGGGGAGACTCGCACAACCAGGCCCTCGCAAGATCGAGCGCCAGCTCGTATTGCCCGATTCCGCCTGACCCGAACAACAGCACGGCGTGGCTGCGCTCCTGCACCAACGTGTCGAGTTGACGCTGCAACCACGGCGGCGTCGCGACCGGCGCATTCATGGTGAGGCCACCGGGGGCGAGAACGGCGAAAAGCGCGCGTCAACAACCCGGATCAGTTCGGACCACACCGCTTCGCGACTTTGGTCCGCCGCGAGTCGTTCGAAGCGCCCGGGCGAAAGCGCCATGCGACGTGCATACCCATCAATGACACGCTGGAAAAAACTCTCCGGCTGGGCTTCGAAACGATCAGGGGTCCGCGCCGACGCGAGTCTTCGGGCGGCCAGTTCCGCAGGGACATCAAACCACAGCGTCAGATCTGGCTGCAGAAGGTTCTCCGACCCATCCGGACCCTGATCCCGGGTCTGAACCCACTGCTCCAATCGGTCCAGGACGGCAAAGTCAAACCCGCGGCCTCCTCCCTGGTACGCAAACGTCGCATCGCTGAAGCGGTCACTCAGGACAACCTCACCGCGGTTCAATGCGGGCAGGATGACCGAGACGACATGGTCCCGACGCGCCGCAAAGACCAGCAGCGCCTCGGTCAGCGCATCCATCGCTTCATGCAGCACGAGTGCGCGGATGGACTCTGCCAATGGTGTCCCGCCGGGCTCACGGGTAAGGAGAACCGTCCTGCCCTGGGCCCGCAAGTGATCCGCCAGAGCTTCGATGTGGCTCGACTTGCCGGCGCCGTCAATGCCCTCGAACGTAATGAAAATTCCGGATCGGGTGCCCATGCCTGCTATTGTCGCCCGCGCTGATACCGGTTGACCGCCTGATTGTGTTCATCCAGTGTCCGGCTGAAGTGGCTGCTGCCGTCACCTCGGGCGACGAAATACAGCGCAGGCGTTGCGGCCGGCTGAACCGCGGCCACCAGCGACGCCTTGCCTGGCAACGCGATCGCCGTCGGCGGCAGTCCCGCGCGGGTGTAGGTATTCCAAGGCGTGTCCGTGGTCAGATCACGCCGCCTCAGATTGCCGTCAAAGGCCTCGCCCAGCCCGTAGATCACGGTGGGGTCGGTTTGCAGACGCATCCCGATCCGAAGGCGGTTGACAAAAACGCCCGCAATCTGCGCGCGGTCATCCGGGCGCCCGGTTTCCTTCTCCACGATGCTGGCCAGAATCAGAGCTTCATCTGCAGAGCGCAGCGGGCTATCGGCACTCCGTTGTGCCCAGGCCGCATCGAGCCGCCGATCCATGCTTTTCAGGGCGCGACGAAGCACATCCAGGTCGCTGCTGCCTCGCGCATAGGCATAGGTATCCGGGAAAAATCGCCCTTCAGCGGCGATTCCCGGGCGGCCCAGCTGGGCCATCACGGCTGCATCGGTCAAACCCCGGGTGTCCGCGCGCAAGCCGTCGGCGCCAGCCAGCGCACTACGCACCTGCCGAAACGTCCAGCCTTCGATGAAAGTGATGGTCTTGAGGCTTTCGTCGCCCCGAACGAGTTTGCTCAGAAGCGCACGGGGGCTGGTGCCGGTCTGTATCTCGTAGCTTCCGGCCCGGATCTTGCGCGCGTCCCCTGAGAGACGAAACCACAGGAAAAGCCATTCCGGAGAAACCTGCGCCCCCGCAGCAACCACCGCTTCCGCCACCTTTCTGGGGCTCATGCCCGGCTCAATGGCCAGCTCGATCGTTGGTTCCGCCAGGGTCAAAGGCGCACCCACCCAGCGCACTGCGAAGGCAGCCAATGCGATCGCGGCCGCCGCCAGACTCACCGCAACGCCCACCAGCAATCGACGCACGACCCTTTGATCCTTCGGGAGTAAAGCCCGCGATCATAATGCAGGCATGAACGCACAGGACCCTGTCTCCCTCCCTCTGGGTATTGCCCGCCTGACCGATCTTGGGGTGATTCGCGCCAGTGGCGACGATGCCGCCAGCTTCCTGCATGGCCAGCTGACGCAGGACATGCTTTCCATCAGGCCGGGCCAGACCCGGCTCGCGGCATGGTGCTCTGCCAAGGGCCGCATGCTTGCCTCGTTCTGGGTGATCCGCCTCGAACCGAACGAGTTTCTGCTGATCACCAGTGTGGACACGCTTGCCGCAACCTTGCGGCGCCTTTCGCTTTTTGTCCTTCGCGCGCGTGTGCGCCTGAGCGATGCGAGCAGCGAATGGCTGTGCTGGGGCCAGACCGAATCGGTGGGTGCCCACCCGACACCACCCGCGGCCGCCGCTGAGCAGGTTTCCGGGATTGTTCGTGTTGCCCTCCCCGCCGTGCGCGCCTGCACGCGCACCCTGCTGCTTTCTGCCGCAGACGGGCCGGAACCCGAAGGCCTGCGCGTCGGACCGGAAGGCTGGAACGCGCTTGAGGTTTTCAGCGGCATCGCTCGGATCACGGCGCCGGTGTCCGACCTTTTTGTGCCGCAGACCGTCAACTTCGAATCCGTTGATGGCGTGCATTTCAAGAAAGGGTGTTATCCCGGCCAGGAAGTCGTCGCACGCAGCCAGTTTCGGGGGACGGTCAAACGCCGGGGCTACCTCGTGACCGGTGCCCAGCCCATCGCCGCCGGCCAAGAGCTGTTCTCGCCGCTGGATCCGGAGCAAGCCTGTGGCACCGTCGTCATGTCCGCGCCCCTGCCGGGCGGAGAGGCCGTCGCCTTTGCATCGGTTCAGGTCGGCGCAGCCGAGGCGTCCGGCTTGCACCTGGGTCGCGTTGACGGCCCCCCCCTGCGCGTGTCGGCACCGCCTTACACCTTGCGCGACGACATCTGAACCGCCCGCACCAGCGGGCGCAGATCACAGCCGGGGCTGATACAAGCTGGGTATCTTGGCGCGGGTGGCCGTTTTCTGATCTTCCGGGCTGGCGGCAAGGGCCGCCTTGTAGGCTTCCAGGGCCTTTTTCTCATCCTTCACAGCGGCGACGGAAGCATAGACATTGCCCATCTTGAGCCAGTTGTCCACCGCACTGGCAGGCCAGCCCTTGACCAACAGTTCCAGCGATTGCAGCGCCATCGGCCAGTCGTTGGCCCGAGCCGCCAGGATGTACCCGGCGTTGACCATGTCGAAATCGTAAATGCCCTGGGCAATCATCTCTTTGGCCTGTTTGTAGCCCTCGGCCTCACGACCGGTACGGGTCAGCAGAACCACCTCCAGCGAATTCACCGATGGCGCTTTGGGCTGCAGCTTCTTGGCCCGCGCGATGACCTCGAATGCCTTGTCGTTCTGCCCGATCTGGGTGTACCCCCGCGCAATGTTGGACATGATGGCCACCACATACGGGCGTGAACCGATCACCGATTCCCAGATCCAGATCGCGTTGTTCCAGTCACCCCATTTCGCCAGCTCATCGGCGATCATGGGCGTGATCTTGCGGTAGTGCGGATTGATGTCGACGCCCTCGCGGATCAAGGTCAGCATTTCCCGCTTCATCTTGTCCCACTTCGGATTGTTGTAATCACCCGACTGCGTCACCGTCAGCGCAATCTTGGTTGCCTTGACGATCTTGCTTTCACACGCCGCAGCCTGCTGGGTGATGTACGCCGCCAATGCCAGGCACACCATGGTGACGACCGCCGCGGTCTGTGACACCGCCGGGCCCCAGTGCAATCGCATGGCGTCGATCCAGCCACGGTAGCCCAGCCGCGCGTCCGATGCGGCCAGTATGGCCAGACCCATCGCAAAAATCGCCCCGGTGCTGGCCATGCGCCACGGGAAACCGGCGTTGCTGACGATCAGGAACATCAGCAGCCCCAACAGGGTGAACGCCCGCAACGGCGCCTCCGCCTGTCCCTCCGGTGTCTTGTTGCGCAGCGTGCGCCAGAACGCCCGGAGCAGGTAGCCAAACAGCAGCAGCAGGAAAATCCAGCCGACCAGGCCGTATTCGGCCAGCAGTTGCAGAATTTCGTTGTGGACGTAGTAATCGGTCTCCAGCTGCGAGCCCTCTTTCTGGTACAGCGGAATATCCACTTCCCACGCCCCGGCCCCGACCCCGGTCAGCGGACGCTGCTGAATGATGCGCATCGTCGCCTTCCACATCACCAGACGGACCGAGAACGAGCGCTCCGTGTATTCCTCGGTCTGGGTGATCGACTTGGACCGCGCAAAAGCCCGCTCCAGCGCATTGGTGCCGCGCTGCTCCAGGCGGTGCTCCTCCAGCAATTTGGCGTTGCCGGTCTGGATCAGGCCCAGACCCAGCACCGTGGCAAACAGCACCCCGAACAACAGGATGCGATTGCCGCTGCTGAACTGACTGAATCCCAACTGCTTGCGGTACAGGTACAGGATGACCGGCAGAATCAACAAGAAAGCCATGAACGCGATCAATGCCGAGCGCGTACCGGTCATGAAGATCGCGACGATGTTGAAACCGGTGGTGAACGCCAGGAAAGCGATCAGCCCTGACTGCCGTGCCCGTGCCAGCAGCAGCACGGAAAACGGCAGGGTACACACCGCGAACTCGGCAAAGAAGTTCCGGTTGACAAAGGTCGACGCCGGATTGGGCCCCTGCGGGAAATACTTCATCTCGAACCAGAACTGCATCGCCGTCCACAGCGAAGCCACGACCGCCCCCATGTGAATGCCCCAGGCCAGCGTCGGAATGCGGTCGCGCGACAGCGTGTTCAGGCCCAGCCAGAGCAGAACACTGAAGATGAACCACCGGATCGCCTCCACCCCGCCCAGATAGGTGTGCGACCAGATCATGCTGCCCAATGCATACACCATCAGCATCAGCGGCAACCACATCAGGGCGTGCCAGCGCACGGCATCGCGGCGGTTGCGTTGCTGCCAGAAAAACAGCAGGGCCCCACCCAGCGCGGCAAACGACACCACAATGGACTTGAGGGTGTCCTGCAGCATCTCCTCGTGCGGTACGCCGATGGCTGGCGCCAGGAACATCATCATGCCGAGGATGAACGCCGTCCAGTCGCCCCGGGTGATTTCGTTTGGCAAAGGCCCGACCACCGGCCGGGCAACGGGCCGGCTGGTGCGATCGGACTGCCCCCGTC
>ERZ761607.1246-NODE-1246-length-33256-cov-5.386765_pt1 | contig 33256 bp, 33 predicted proteins | sample MGYA00511164_ERZ761607 | MGnify/ENA primary metagenome ERZ761607 (study PRJEB28899, sample SAMN02445080) | bioreactor sludge metagenome | biome: EBPR sludge | place: Australia: Brisbane, Thorneside Wastewater Treatment Plant | collected 2011-06-22 ... | reverse complement strand
GTGGGGGCTCGAGGCGGGCGGGCTTGCCTTCCGTTCGCCCTCGCCGCGGGAACGCGGTTACTCCGTTCCCGTCCGCGTCCTGTACGCGCTTCCGGACGGAGGCGCTCGCCTGGTGGGGGCCGACGTGGGGGCCCACTTCGTGCGATTCACGGAGGGAAATTGGCGGGTCGACGCCTCGGCCGGCTTCTTTTTGCAACGGGCCTTCGCTTTTGGGGGCATCTGGGGAATCCGCGCCGGATTTGATTTCGTCCATTCCACGCGTTTCGCGTTAGAATTGGATGCGGGATGGTTCTTCTAAGACGTAAGACGCGGGTCGCATGGGGGCTTTGGATTCTGGCTTACGCCTTTTCGGCGCTGGCCGCGCCGCCTTTGGATCTGACCGACCCGAACGCCTTGCCCGATCCGCAAGTCCGACCCAAGCCGCTCTCCGAGGCGGACATCGTTTTCGTCGACGACCCCAAGAATCCCAAGGCCGCGTCCATCGTCGTCGTGGGGGTTCCCGGTCGGGCTCTGCCTTCGAGAAACGGAAAAATTTTGGGCGAAGTTAAGAAGGGCGATCCCGTTCAGCTGATACGTTCGTCGAAGGACGGTCGCTGGATCGCGATCCGTCACATCGCGACGGGAAAACGTTACTGGGTTCCGCGCGGGGTCGTGCGAAGCGTACAACCTTCACAGCCGAAGACCGACAAGTCGGGAGACTAGCGCGTCGGCGAAGGCCTGAAGTTTGGCGAGGCCGCCGCGATCGAGCTCCCACGTCGCTTCGTTCATGTAGACTCCGCGATTCGCTTCGATCTGAAGCGCGTGCAAACCTTCGGCCGGTCGTCCGAAGGCTTGCGTGATGCCTCCTCCCGAGTAGGGATCGTTGGGGCGGTAGGAGAGCCCCAGCGCTTCGGCCGCCTCGCGTGAAGCTTCGAGGATCGCGCGTGCGCAGGCCCGGCCGTGGCAATCGCCCGGCACGATATCGGCACGCCGGCGGCCCGGGTCCGCGTGAAAGCCCGTGCCGAGCGAAGGCATCGAATGCCCGTCGATGAGGATGGCAAAGCCGAATTGCCGCTTGGCCCGGGCCAGTTCGCGTTCGATCCAGGCTCGGTAGGGGCGCCAGACGGCGTCGAGGAGGGCGCGGGCCTCCTCGGGCTTCAGCGGGCGTTCGAGCAGCTTCTCGCCGCGGGTCGATTCGTACCAGAAGAGCGTCTTTTGCGGCTCGGCACCCGGCTCGCCCGCGCCCTCGACGCTCAGCCGGCTGTACTGATCTTCGGCGCGGTTCAGGTCGATCGCGTAGCGATGAACGCGGGAGCGGACGAAGGGAAGTTCGAAGCTTTTCGCCGCGTTCTCCCACATGAGGTGGATTTCGTAGTCGACGTCGCGCAGAAAGCTTTCGCGCGGAAGCCGGCCCAAGTTCGCGCGCGAGGCCGGGTATTCGAGCCCGGCGTGCGGCACGCTGATGACGACGGGCGAGCGGAGACGCGTCGGACTGCGGGAATCGATCAAGCTTCGTCCTCCTCGTCTTCGGGGACCGGGGGCGGCGGCAAGGCGCTCACGATCGTCGAGACGAGCGACTGGGCCTTGTCGAAGGCGCGCGAAGTGTCCGAGGAATCCTGTCCGCCGGTGAAGCGGACGACGTCGAGGTCGGAGAGCAAGCGGCGAAGCGGATCGAGCGACTTGTGGTGCTCGGGATGCAGGCGTTCGCGCAAAGCGCCCATGAGCTCGTCGCGCGAAGATTCCCCGTGCAGGTCGGGTCGGCCGAGCGCGCCCGCGAGTCGCTCGCGGATCCATTGGTCCGCGAGGACGGCGACGGCCTTGGCCGAAGGTTGCTTGAGTTCCTTCAAGCGCTTGGCCGTGCGTTCCCAGGGCGCGCGCCGGTAGAGGGCCTCGGTCGAGTCGTCCTGGCGCCGACGGGCGAAGAGGAAGGCGAGCGCCGCGTAGAGCAAGGTCTGCAGCCCCCACGCGAAGGGACCCGCGACGAGCGAACGATCTCCGATCGCCGAGACGGGGACGAACTTGGGGGCCTGGGCCGGCAGCTCGGCGAAAGCCGGAGCGGCGGGCGCGGCCGGGTCGGTCGGCGCGGAACCGGGAGCCCCGCCTTCGACCTGCAGGGCGAAGCCGGGGAGTTGGATGTCGACGTAACGTTCTTGGCTCGGATCGAAGTAGGTCCAGCGGAGCTCCTTGATCTCGAGGAGCCCGGCGCGCTTGGGGAGCAGGATGTACTCGAAGGTTTTGCCGCCTTCGCCGCTTTCGTCGAATTTGTAAGCGCCGCGAGCGGGCTGGGCCTCGACGTGATCGGGCAGGCCGAGGTCCGGTTCCTGGATCGCGCCGAGGTTGCCGCGTCCCCTCAACGTGAGCGTGACGTTGAAGGGTTGCTCGACCTTGAGCCCGCCCGTCGGCCAGGCCGCGCTCATGGTGAAGCGACCGACCGCGCCCGTGAAGGCGGAGCCCTCCGGGGCGGGCGGCAGGGGTCGCGCTTCGATCTCGACGGGCCGGGTGAACTTCTGCGTGCGGATGCCCATGATCTCGCGCGGGTCGATGGGTTGCCCGAGCATGATGCGCGCGTTGCGCTCCTCGGCCGTCATGACGAAGTTTGCGCGGAGGGACATGGGCTCGATCGTGAGTTTCCCGGGCTTGAGCGGGAAGACGGCGTAGCGAATGAGTTCGGACCGCAGGAAGGCCGCGCCGTCGAGCTCGGTCGGCGTGCGCGTGAAGATTTTCGGCACGACGAGGTTTTCCTTCAGGAAGCCTTTGAAGTCGGGAAACTTGGAAACCTCGGGATCGCTGACGACGGGGCTCCGTTCGTACATGGCGTAGCTGATCTGGATCTGCTCGCCGACGTAGACGCTCCGTTTATCGGCTTCGGCGCGGATGAAGAAGGTCTCCCGGCGTTGCGTGTCGGTCAGCCCTTCGGCGCGCGGTAGGCTCGGCAACACGTTCGAGAAACCCGGCGGGACCGCCGGCCGCGAGGGCGGCGGCTCGGCGGCCGGCGCTTCGAGGTCGTTGTTCGGATCGAGCGGGTTCACGCGTTTGGCGTCGGCGACGGGCGAGCGGGGGCGTGACTGCACGCCCCCGGGAAGCCGCTCGACCTCGACGAAGATCTCGGGCGTCGCGTAACGGGTCGAGTCCACGAAGAAGTCGAGCGCGGGCACGCGCAGCCGACCGGCGCGCAGGGGCTTCAGGTAGAAGGTCGTGTCGAAGGTCTGCCGCTGGGTGATCTGTCCGTTCTGGATGATCTCGACGGCATTCTTGTGCGGAAAATGCTGCGTCAGCTCCCAGTCGGCGAGAACCGGGAGCTTGGGCGGCGTGACGACCTCGCGTCCGACGTAGGTCACGATGTAGTTGACCTTGACCGTTTCGCCATTGCGACTGACCTTGGGATCGACCGAGACGGCGACCTGTGGCCGCGCCGCGTACGCCGCGTTCGCGGACAGGACGGCCGTGGTGAACATCGCGAAGGGTCTCATGCGAGCCTTCGATTCTACCAAGGTTTGTCGCGTTGGGGGCCCTTGCCCGTCGAACGGAAGTCGCGTTGGTTTTGACGTTGCTGTTCCTTGGCCTGCTCTTGTGCCTTGCGTCGTTGGACCTGGCGTTCTTCACCGCTCACGCTCTCGAGGATCTGCTTGGCTTGGTCTTCGCTCACGTCCGTGCCCGAATACTTGGGTTTGGAGTTCCCGCGCTCGGTGTAGTTCTGCTTGCCCTCTTCGGGTTTGTCCTTGGCTTCGGACTCTCCGCCCCCGCCGCCGCCTCCGCCGCCTTGACCGGACTCGGACTTCGCGAGCAGCCGCGTGATGTTGTCGCGCGCGGACTGCGACAGCGTGTCCTTGGCGTCCACCCCGTCTACGGCGCGGTAGTAGTTCAGAAGCGCGTCGGGCTTCTTCTCGGCGAGCTCGTGGCTTTGGCCGAGTTGAAAGTGCAGGCGTCGACGGAGCTCCTTCGAGCTCGGGTCCTTCGGGTCGACTTCTTGGAGGAGTTTCTCGAAGGTCTTCGTGGCGGCCTCGAGTTTCGTCGACTCGGGCTTTTCCCCCTCGGAGCGCGGGAAAGCGCCGTAGAGACGCGACACGGCCCAGTTGTAGCGGGCCCAGAAGTCCGCGGAAGACTCGGCGAGGGCTTCGTCGTAGCGCGACTCGGCGAGGGGAAGGTCGCCGTCCTCGAAGGCCCGGCGCGCGCGTCCGCTCTTGAAGACCAACCACGGGTTGGGGGCCGAAGCGGTCGAGGAGATCGGCGCGGGTTTCGGCGGCGGGACGTGTTTGGCGTCTTGGGCGCGGGCGTCGCGCGCCGAGAAGCCCGCGAGTGAGAGCAGCAAGAGCAGCGTCTTGGCTCCCGCGCGGAAAAGCTTGGTCTCGGTCAGGACGAAGTCGAGAAGCAGCAAGATCCAGCCGATGAGAAGCGGGATCTGGAAGCGCTCTTCGCGATCGAGCTGCGTGCCGGCTTCCTTGCTGTCGCGCTTGAAGTCGGCGATGGATTTTTCGAAGTCTTTCCAGGCGTCGATGCCGCTCGAAAGGTCGAAGACCTTGCCGCCGGTTTTTTCGGCGATCTCCTGGAGGCCCTTGGGGTCGGCCTTCGATACGGCGGGCTTGCCGGTCTTCGGGTCTTGGATGTAACCCGTGAGCTGGCCGCGGTCGCGGAGCGGCATCGGACCGCCTTGCCGCGTTCCCGCGAGAAAACCGTAGACGGGAATGCCGAGTTTCTCGGCGCGGGCGAGCGCGCCGTTCTGGTCGTTCGTCGTGTCCTCGCCGTCGGTGAAGAGCACGATGAGCCGCGCCGACTCGTCGAGGAAGAGCGATTCGCGGTTGCGCTCGTTCAGGCCGAGCGCGCCGAGACAGGTCTCGACGGCGGCCCCGAGATTCGTCGCCTGGTCGCTCACGAAGCTCGGGTCGAGCGGGTCGAGAAAGCTGAGGAGCGCGGCGTGGTCGTTCGAGAGCGGCGCGGCCTGGAAGGCCGTGCCCGCGAACGCGACGATCGAGGCGCGGTCGCCGCCGAGTCGGGGTAGCGCGATGGAAAGCTGATTCTTCACGTACTGGAGACGGCTCGGCATCATGTCCTCGGCGAGCATGCTGCGCGAGATGTCGACGGCGACGCAAAGGTCGAGGCCCTCGGCCTTCACGGTGTGGGCCTTCTGACCCCACTGCGGACCGATGAGCGCGACGAGCACGCAGAAGGTGCCGAGCAGGTAGAGGGCCGTCTTGAGCGGACGGTTCACCGGGACTTCGCTGCCGCCGAGCTTGCCGCGCCCGAGCTTTTCGACGCCGAGGAACTTCAGGAATTCGCGGCGCACGCGGGCGGTCTGGATCATCGCGAGGACGATGATGACGAGGCCCACGAAAAACCCCATGTACTCGAGGTGCGAGAAGGAGACGCCGAAGCGGTTCATGCGTGGGTTCTCCTCAAGGCAACTTCCTCCAGCGCGTGTTGAGCGCGAAGCCTTCGAGCAGGAGCAAGAGCGCGCAGGCGACGATCCACGGCCAGGCCAGCTCGCCGTAGCGTACGAGGGTGTTCGACTCGACCTTCGTCTTCTCGAGGCGATCGATCGTCGAGAAGATCTGCTCGAGCATGCCGTCTTCGTCGGCGCGGAAGAAACGGCCGCCCGTGCGGGTCGCGACGCCCTGGAGCAGCTCGTCGTTGATCGCGTCCGTGAGTTGTTGCCAGCGTGTCAGCGGCGTACCGTCCGGTAAGGTGTGCGTAAGGGGGAACTGCGTGATGCCGCGTTTGCCCATCCCGATCGTGTAGATCTTCACGCCGTAACCCTTCGCGAGTTCGGCCGCGGTTTCGGGGTCGACGCTCCCCATGTTGTTGTCGCCGTCGGTCACGAGGATGACGATGCGGCTCTTCGCGCGCGAGTTGCGCAGGTGCGACACGGCGACGGCGAGGGACTGGCCGATGGCCGTCCCGTCCTGAAGTCCTTCGTTCGAGGAGCGGTTGAGGGCGTCCTTGAGGACCTTATGGTCGTTCGTGAGCGGAACCGCGAGGAAGGCTTCGCCGCTGAAGAGGACGAGCCCGATGCGGTCGTCCACGCGCCGATCCACGAACTCCGCCACGGTCCGCAACGCCACCGAGCGGCGATTGGGACGGAAGTCGACGGCCTCCATGGACTTCGAGAGGTCGAAGCTGATGATGATGTCGACGGCCTCGACCGTGCGCTTCTCTTTCTTGAACATCTCTTGCGGCCGGGCGATCGCCACGAGGCCGGCGATGAGGGCGGCCGCGCGCAGGAAATAGTGGACCTTGAAGGGGGTCGGCAGCCGAAAGCGCGGTCGCTGATCGATCCAGCTTGCCGTCGGGTAATCGAGCCGGCTGCGTCGGCGCACGCCCCAGCGCCAAGCCACGAAGAGCGCGGCTAGGAGCAACAAGCCGAGTCCGAAGGCTTCCGGATTCGCGAAGATCATCGCGTTCCCTTCGGCTTGCGACCCGGCGGCGCGGGTCGCACGTTCGTCGCGGCGGCGGCCGGGGCGCGGACGGAAGCGCGGAGCCTGCGCAGTTCCTCGACGAAGCGTTCGCGCGTCGCTTGGTCGGGACGTTCGCTCGCGAAGCGAACCTGGTCGGCTTGCAACAGCGCCCGCTCGATCTGCGCCGGCGCTTCCGGGGCTTGCTCGGCGACGGCGCGGTTGACCATGAGCGCGGCCTTCGCCGAAGCGATGAATTCGCGGGTCGTGTCGGCGGCGGCGCTAAAGCCCAGCGACAGTTCGAGGTAAGCGCGCAGGCGTTCGGCGCCGCGTCCGAAGACCTCGCGTTCGTCGATTCCCGCGGCTTCCGCGAGGTATCGGTCGAAGGCCTCGTCGGCGGGGACGGGCGGTGCCTTGGCGCGCTTGCCTTTGCGGGGCGCGGCCTTCGCGGCCCGGAGCTCGCGCACGAAGACGACGCTCCGCCAAAGGAGCGCGACGAGGGCCGCGACGGCGAGTCCCAGCGCGATCCAGAACCAGAGCGGATAGGTGAGCGCGACGGGCGCGGCGGGCGGCGCCTTCTCGGGCAAAGCGTTGGCGTCGAGGTGCGGAAGCTCGATGCGGAAATCGCTTTCGCTGCCGTCCGAGCACTGCAGGAACCCGCGCACGTTGCCGGTCGCCGTGGGACCGACCCAGGCGCGGTTGTCCTTGACGTCGATGACCATGAAGACGGGCTTGTCATCGGGGTAGGCGAAGCCCGGGACCTGGACGACCTGCGTTCCCTCGGGGCACGCGACCTCGATGGCTTCGCCGTAAATGCGCGCGGTCGGGGTAGAGGACATCTAGCGGCGCCCCGTTCCCGCGCGGCGACGGAAGAAGCCTTGCAACGTCGGCACGTAGTCTTCGTCGGTGCGACTCCAAACGAGGTCGACGCCCGCGCGGCGGTACATCTCGGCGATGATCTCTCGCCGGGTTTGTCCGTGGCGACGCAAGTACTCTTGGATGTCGCTCGAGGAAAGATCGAGGGTAACGGGACGCCCGGCCTCGGCCGTCTGGAGCTCGAGGAAGCCTTGGAAGCCCGGCATCTCCCATTCGCCGGGATGGTCGACGCCGATCGCGATGAGCTCGTGCTTCGAGGCGACCCGCTTGAGGGTCGATTCGCTCGGGAGGACTTCCATGTCGGAAAGGAAGAAGACGATCGAGTGCTTGTTCAGGACCCGATCGAGGTGGCGGAGCGCGAGGTCGGGGTTCGTGCGCAGGCCTTCGGGTTCGTAGATGAGCACGTCGCGGATGATGCGCAGGAGTTGCGTGCGCCCCTTCTCGGGCGTCACGATGCGTTCGACCTGATCGGAAAAGAGCAGCGAGCCGACCTTGTCGTTGTTTTCGAGGGCGGAGAGCGCGAGCGTCGCGGCGATCTCGGCCAGGCGCTCGGCCTTGCGCCCGGCCCAGGGGCCGCGGCGGAGCGAGCCGCTCACGTCGACGACGAGCAGGACGGTGCGTTCGCGCTCTTCCTCGAAAACTTTGAGGACGGGATCCTGTTGGCGGGCCGAGACGTTCCACGAAATGTGACGGACGTCGTCGCCGTAGACGTAGCTGCGGAACTCGCGGAACTGCATGCCGGATCCGCGGAACGCGGAAGTATACGCGCCGGCCATGCCGTCGCGCACGAGCTTGCGGCTCGCGATCTCGATGGCCCTCACCTTCGCGAGAAACTCCGCTGGCACCGTCACGATCGCCGTTCCTTCCGCTTTCCTAGGGAGCGGGGATGACCGAGAGAACCTTGCGCACGACGGTCGTCGTATCGACGTTCTCGGCTTCGGCCTCGAAAGAGAGCGCGATGCGGTGGCGCAGGATGTCCATGGCCACGGATTTCACGTCGTCCGGAATGACGAAGCCCCGACCCTCGAGGAAGGCTTTCGCCTTGGCCGCCTTCGCGAGCGAGATCGTCGCGCGCGGCGAGGCGCCGATCGAGATGAGGTTCTGGAACTCCTTCATCTCCTTGCGCGAGCCGGGCTCGCGCGTCGCGAAGACGATATCGAGGATGTATTCCTTCACCTTGGGGTCGATGTAGATCGCGTTGCAGATGCCGCGCGCCTTGAGGATCTGCGCCCCCGAGGCTTGCGGGGCGAGCGTCGTCTTCTCGTTCCCGGACTGGCGTTCGAGGACCTTCATCTCCTCGTGCCGATTGGGGTAACCCACGACGACCTTGAACATGAAGCGATCGAGCTGCGCTTCGGGCAAGCTGTAGGTGCCCTCTTGTTCGATCGGGTTCATCGTGGCGAGCGTGAGGAAAGGTTCCTCGAGTCGGTAGGATTGCTCGCCGATCGTGACCTGGCGCTCGGCCATGCATTCGAGCAGCGCCGCTTGGACCTTGGCCGGCGCGCGGTTGATTTCGTCCGCGAGCAGGATGTTCGTGAAGACGGGACCCATCTTGGCCGTGAACTCGCCGGAGCGCTGGTTATAGATCATCGTGCCCGTCAGGTCCGACGGCAGCAGATCCGGCGTGAACTGCACGCGCTGGAACTTGCAGTCGACGGCGTCGGCGACGGACTTCACGGTGAGCGTCTTGGCGAGTCCGGGCAATCCTTCGAGCAGCACGTGCCCGCCCGTCAGGAGGCCCATGAGAATTCGCTCGACCATGACCTTCTGGCCCACGACGACCTTGCCCACTTCGTCTTGGACGCGGGCGAGGAAAGAGCCTTCTTGGCGGACGAGTTCGGTGAGGCGCGCGACTTCGGGATTCATCTCCTGTAGAATCTTAACAGTCCATAGGGGAGGCACGGATCGTGGAGGCGCCAAAAAGCTTTCGAAGCATCGAGATCGGCAAGCCGAGTTTCGTTCGCACGATCGCGGTCGCTTGCGCGCTCGCCGCGGCGTGGTTCGTCTTGGGTTGGCTCTTCGCGTCGGTGGCTTGGGGCGTCGGCTTCGCCCTCTGGTCTTTGGTCTTGGGCCCGATCCTCGTGCCGATCGCGCTCCGCGTTTGGGCTTGGCGGCGCTTCGGGCTTCGCCGCTTGGATCTCGCGGGCGAGTGGGCCTTGTCGGGCGCTTACTTCGACTGCTTGCTGAAGTATCCCGGTCTGCAGCCCGAGGTTTGGGTTTTCTCGAGCGTCGATCCGATCGTGTTTTGGGATGAGCCCCTCTTGGGCGGGCGAACGAGAATTTTTGTTTCGCGCGCTTGGCTGAAGATCGACTCGCGTCAGAAGTCGCGGGAATGGCACCACCTTTGGCAGGGACTCGTGGCGCTGCGCGGCTGGGGAAGGCGGGTACGAAGTCTGCAGTTTCGCTTTTGGCTGGGCGCGCTTTCTCCCGTCGCCGTGCTTTTCGAAGGCCTGGGCGTGCTCATGCGGGTCCTCGGATTTCGCGACCTGCCGTCTCCGGCTTTCTGGTTTCAGCGCGCGGCGTGGTCTTTGCGGGCGCTTTGGATGAAGTTACCGCGGGGTCAGGCCGAGATTCGCGTACCGAGACGCGGGGCGGCGGAACCCCCTAGGGTTTGGAATTCTTTGCTCTTAGGGCCTTGGGCGCAGCTTTCCTCGGTGGCCAATGGGCATCCGACGTGGCGTCTTTTGGTGCATCGCGGCGCCTTCGTAGAGATCGTGTCTTAGCGCCTCGGCCCTGATAAAAAGGTCTCCATGGAAACTCCGGTTCTCTTTTCGACTTTCATCATGGGTCTCGCTTCGGCCGCGCTCATCGAATTGGGCGTGATCGAGGATCCGACGACCAAGCAGAAGCGCGTTCGTAAGGACGTCGCGAGCCAGCACATCCGCGTGCTCGAAATGCTGAAGGCGAAAACGGTCGGGAACCTGAGCGAGGAAGAGCGCCAGCTCCTCGATCGCATGCTGACGGACCTCAAACTTCAGTTCGCGAAGACATCGGCGTAAAGGAGAACTCGCAAATGAAACGGAACTCGTGGCTGTTTTGGGTCTTGCTCGTCTTCGTGACGGCGATCGGGCTGACGGGACGGATACGCATCGAATGGCCGCAGACGGCCATCTCGCAGGAGCGTGGCCCCGTTTGGACGGAACTGAGCGAAGGCGACCGCGCCAAAACGAAGGGAACGAAAGTCGATCCCGAGGCCCTCAACTCGGTTTTCACCGGCCTGACCGAACAACTTTCCCCCGCCGTCGTGAGCATCTACACGCGCACGCGCATCGTCGCGCAGACTCCGCGCGGCGGCGGCGGACCGAACAACCCCGAGGACCTTTTCCGTTACTTCTTCGGGAACCCCTACGGCGATCCCGGCTTCCGCCGCCAGCCGCCGCGTGAATCGCAAGGCATGGGTTCGGGCTTCGTGATCAACGCGAAGGACGGTTTCGTCGTGACGAACGCGCACGTCATCCGCCAGATGGGCCGCAACGCCGACCAGATCATGGTGAAGTTCCTGACGGACTCCGAGAAGTTCGCGGGCCATCCCGCGACGGTCGTCGGGGTGGACGAGCTGACGGACGTGGCCGTGCTCAAACTCAAGACGCCGCCCAAGAACCTTCGCGCCGTTCCGCTCGGCGACAGCGACAAGGTCCGTCGCGGCGAATGGGTGCTCGCCATCGGCAATCCGCTCGGCCACACGCACACGGTCACGCAAGGCATCGTGAGCGCCATCGGCCGCTCGCTCGAGGGTCTCAATCGGGCCTCGTTCATTCAGACGGACGCCGGCATCAACCAGGGCAACTCGGGCGGTCCGCTCTTCAATCTTTACGGCGAGGTCATCGGCATCAACACCGCCATCGACGCCCGCGGCCAGGGCATCGGCTTCTCGATCCCGATCAACATCGCGAAGAATTCCGTGCGGCAGCTTATCGAGAAGGGCGAAGTGACGTTGGGTTTCATCGGCGCCGTGCCGGTGGATCTGAACGAAGAGATCGCGCAAGAGCTGGGTTACTCGTCGTCCGAAGGGGCGCTCATCGAGAGCGTCGTGCAGGGACAGCCCGCGGCCCGCGGCGGACTGCGGCCCTACGACATCGTCATCGAGTTGAACGGCCGGGTCGTCGAGTCGGCGCATAAGTTCCGCTTCGACATCGGCAACATGAACCCGGGATCGACCGCCAAGCTCAAGGTCGTTCGCGAAGGCAAACCCGTCGAGCTCTCGATCGTCGTGGGCAAGCGTCCTTCGCAGCAACAGCTCGCGTCCGAGGAAGCTCCGGAGGCTCCGGGATCGAGTGGCGAAGCCGTCAAGAGCTTGGGGATCAACGTCCTGCCGCTGACCCCGCCGCTGCGTGCGCGTCTCGGTCTGCGGCCCGAAACGCAGGGCGTGCTGATCGTGGGAATCTCGGAAAGCAGCCCGGCGGCGGGGACCTTGTCGCCCGAGGATCTCATCCTCGAGGTGAACCAGAAACCCGTGAAGTCGGCTAAGGATATCGACGGCGCCCTCAAGGGCAAGCGTAAGCATCTTATGAAGGTGCAGCGCGGAACCGCATCCTTGATCCTGCTCCTCGATATGCGCGAATAGCGCGCGGTCCACGTTCCGAAAAACGAAAGGGAGAGGGAACTCCACCGAGTTCCCTCTCCCTTTTTTTGTTTACGAAGGACGAAGGGCTTAGTGTCGCCCGTAGGACGAGCGCCGGCGAACGGGCTCCGAGAAGTCGAGCGCGCCCTGGATATCGCTCATTTTGGACATCCAGTGGTCGTCGTTTTCTTCGCGGGTGTAAAAGTCGCCGAGCTCGATCAAGAGCAGCTCCGACAGCACCGGATCCTCGCGACCGTCCGTTCCTTGGTGATGGTGAACGATGCCATCGTCCACGATGTCGTCCGGCGGGAAGGCCGGCGCGATAGGCAAGGAGGGCACGGGCGCCCGCAGCGGGGCCGGGCGCTTACGTTTTTTCAACGTCGTGGGGGCGGATTGCTGTCTCATCCGAGGGCTCCTTATTTGCGGATGTAAACGAGCTTGAGATCTTGGGCGCGCTCGATCGTGGCGTTCGCCGGACCGACGTGCTGGATCAGCTCGTTGGGAGGGAGGGTCAGTTTGAGTTCGTCGTTGTTAAGCGCGAAAGACGTGTAGAAGACTTGGTCCTTGCCCGGAAGCTTGCCGAGCACGCCGCAGTCGAGGCCCGTGATTTCGCGCGAAGCGCCGGCGGGGAGATCGCCGATCGCGCAGTTGCCCGAAGCGTCGAGATTGAGCGCCTTGAGCCATTCCGCCGAGTGCGAGGTCACGACGACCTTGGAGACGGTGTAGTCCATGGCGCGCGCGCCCGGAGCGATCGGAAGCTCGGCGCCCACCGAGAAGGAGCCTTCCGTGACGAGCTGGCCGAGCGGTTCGCCCGTGCAGTCGACCTTACCGTAGAAGGTCTGCTTGATCGCGAGGTTCATCGCGGTCACGTCGGCCTCGTGCACGGCGCAGCCGATGCCGTTGGCTTGAACGCTGAGTTCGTTGCGGGGAGCCGTTTGGAAACGACCTTGGAATTCGATGGTATCGGCGACTTTGTCGGCCGTTTTGCCGCAGGCGGCGAGACCGAGGGCGCCGAAGAGTGCGAGGGCGGAAGTGCTTTGCTTGTAACGAATCATGATACGGGTCCTTTCCAGACTTTGTTTCGAACGGCGTCGACGGCCTCGCCCACGAGGGCGGCATCGCCCCCGAGGGCCGTGCGCGCGACGCGATAGATCGCCCACGGAACGAGGCCGGCGAGGGGAGACAATCCCAACGCCAATCCCGCGCCGAAGCCGATGGTTACGGAAGCGAGCGGATGATCCGTGATCACCCGCTCAACGGTTTCGCGAAGGTTCTCTCCCTTCGCTTCGTCGATGGTACGAGCCATGACGACCTCGCCAGGCTACGCTTCTTGGCGGCGCGAGGAGAAGAGACGCGACACGAGCCAGCCCGCGCCAACGGCCACGCCGACGGCGAGAAGCGGGTGCTTCTTCACGGTCTTCATGAGCTGCGAGCCCATTTTTTCCGCGTCACCGCGGAAGGTGTCGTAGCCGGCGGAGAGCTTTTCGCTCGCCGTGTGCATGAGATCTTGTCCGAAGGACTTCGATTCCTGCAGCACGTCTTTCGCGCCGTTCTTGAAGGTGTTCGCCGCATCCTTGGCGTTGTTCTTCAGATCTTTGGCCGTATCTTTGATGGCGTCGGTATTCACGATTGCTTGTCCCATAGTGACCTCCTTGGGTTGTTGGAGGCGGGAAATGCAACTCGTGGGCCAAGCCCAAAAAGCTCCCCAAATCCCTTCCCAGCGCCAAATCGAACAAATCCCCGGGGCAAAAAAGGACTTCTGTGGAAAAATGCAAAGGAGCGAAAGGCGTCAGGCATTTTTTGGTAGCGCAGCCGCGTTAAAAGCCTCGCAGATTCGGATCAAACGGAACAGGTTTTCGCAGGGTCCGGCTGAAAAGAGTCTCGAGAGTTTTCTTCCGAAACCCAGAACGCAGCCCTTCGAGCGTCGGTTTTCGAAGAGGTTCGGACATCCAGCGTTGGAGCTGTTGGTGCGTCCATTCGCTTTGAAATGCATGCTTCGCGAAAAGGTCGTCCAAGAAGGGTTCTCGAAAGTTCTTTGACCATGAACTGTAGGGGTAGTCTTCGTAGCTCGGAACGAGAGCGGCCCTAACGGGATTCTGCGCGACATACCGCATAGCCACGAGATAGCTAGGCGCGGTCGGTAGCAGTGTTCTTCCATAGCGGCTCTGAAATCGGTACCTCTGGGTGCCATGCAGAGTTCCCACCCGCGTACTAAGCCGGCTTTGAAAGTACTGCGCGATTCGATCGACGCGCCCCTCCGCGCAGCTCGCCAGAAGGTGGTAGTGGTTTCCCATTAGAACGAAGCCATGTAGGGACACGGGGTAGACCTGTCGGCAGCGCGAGAGAAGTTCCAGACTCGAGTTCCAGATTTCACTTAGCGCACCTGGGAAGAACGCTCGGTCGAGGACTCGATTGTAGAGATGGTAGGGGAGATGAGGAATCTGGGGGGTTTTGCGTCTTGCCATCTTCGCGCCATGGCAAGAGACGTGCCATGACGCGGATGAGCTACCAAAAAGCGCCTGACGCCCCTCAGTAAGCTTTGGCCATGACGACCCTTTGGGTCGAGGGCTTGCCCGTGAAGGGGCAGGTGCCGGCGCCGCGGAAGGCGGTGGGCATGTCCTCTTCGAGCGGGATGCAGCGGATCGAGGTTTCGTATTTTTCGGAGAGCTTTTCCTCGTCTTCGCCCGTGCCGGCCCAGTGGACCCAGGCGAAGCCGCCGTCGCCCTTGAAGTAGGCTTCGAAGTCGGCGACCGAGTCGATGGCTTTCGAGCGCGCCCACAGACGTTTTTCCGCGCGGGCGTAGAGCTCGGACTGCATCGTCTCGAAGAGGAGCGGTTTGATCGACTCGAGCGCTTGGTCGCGCGGCACGAAGCTCTTCTTGGCTTTGCGGCGATCGGCTTCGGGGAGCTGCTCCTCGTTCGCGACGAAGCGACGTACGAGGCAGAGCGAGCCGTTCTGCACGTCCTTGGGGCCGATCTCGATGCGCAGCGGGACGCCCTTGCATTCCCACTCGAAGAACTTGGCGGGCGGCTTCATGTTGTCGCGATCGTCGAGCTTGACCGCGAGGCCTTGCGACTTGAGCGCCGCGAAAACCCGGTCGGCCTCGTCCATGACGACTTTCTTCTCGTTGTCGTCGCGGTAGATCGGCACGATGACGACGTGGATGGGCGCGAGCTTGGGCGGGCAGATGAGGCCCGCGTCGTCGGAGTGGGTCATGATGAGCGCGCCCATCAGGCGCGTGCTGACGCCCCAGCTTGTCGCGTAGGCGAAGTCGAGCTTGCCGTTGCGATCGAGGAACTTGACGTCGGCGGCCTTGGAGAAACTCTGGCCCAGGTAGTGGCTCGTACCGCTCTGAAGGGCCTTCCCGTCCTGCATCATGGCTTCGATCGTGAGCGTCTCGACGGCGCCGGCAAAGCGCTCGCCCGGCGTCTTCTTGCCCCGCACGACGGGCACGGCCATGACGTTGCGGGCGAAGTCCGCGTAGACTTCGAGCATCTTGTAGGTCTCTTCGAGGGCTTCGGCCTCGGACGCGTGGGCGGTGTGCCCTTCCTGCCACAGGAATTCGGCCGTGCGCAGGAAGAGGCGCGTGCGCATCTCCCAGCGCACGACGTTCGCCCATTGGTTAATGAGCAGGGGCAAATCGCGGTAGCTCTGGATCCAGCCGCGGTAGGTATTCCAGATGATCGTCTCCGAGGTCGGGCGGACGACGAGCGGCTCTTCGAGCTTGGAATCGGGATCGACGACGACTTCGCCGTCCACGGTCTTAAGGCGATGGTGCGTGACAACGGCGCATTCCTTGGCGAAGCCCGCGGCGTGCTTCTCTTCCTTGGCGAGGTACGAAAGCGGAATGAAGAGCGGGAAGTAGGCGTTCACGTGCCCGGTCGCCTTGAAGCGCGCGTCGAGCTCGGCCTGCATCTTTTCCCAGATGCCGTAACCGTGGGGGCGGATGACCATGCAGCCGCGCACGCCCGAGTTTTCGGCGAGTTCGGCTTCACGAACGATGTCTTGGTACCATTGACCGTAGTTCTCGGCGCGGGGAGTGATTTTGTGTTCCATAGCGCGGCCGAGTGTAGCAGGTCGCGGACGGCGTGGCAGCGAGCTTCCCGCAAAGAAAAGGCCCGGCTCCCAAGGCGGGGCCGGGCCTCTTTGATCACCGAACGATACCGGACGGGAACTAGTTCGGAAGGTCGGCGAAGCTGGCCGCCGTAAAGGTCAAGCCCGAGGTCAGACCCGAGAAAACCGCGGCCGAGGACGAGTGGCCCGTCACGAGCGTGAAGGGCAGGCTGCCGCTCGTCGGCATCGCGATACCGTCGTTACCCGAGCATCCGCCGGTGCTGCTGCAGGCCGCTTGGGCCGTCGAGGTCCAGCCCGTCGCCGTATCGATGCCGCTGGTCGACTTCGTCCAGAGCAGCGGCTTGAGGCCGCTCGTGACGTCACCCTTGATCGTCGCGACCCAGCCACCGACCGGGTTCGCGTAGGCTTCCGAGTGGATGCCCGAGACGTCGCGGACGCCATCGGCGTTCAAGGAGCCGTCCGCGTTCAAGCCCACTTTGGCGTAGAAGCGGTCGTGGCGCGACCAGCCGCAGCTGCCGTCGCCGCTGCAGTCGAAGCGATCCGAACGGCCTTCGTAGCGAAGCTCGCCCGTCGACTCGTCGAAGCTCGCGAAGAAGGTGCCCGTCTTGTCGTTGCCCTGGTCTTCGATCGTGGCGAACTCGAGCAGGCTGCCCGTGACCTTGGTCATGAGCTGGAAGGTGCCGAAGTCGGGGATCTCGAGCTTCACGCCGTGGGAGTAGTGCGCGTTGTCGGCGGCCGGGCTAGCAGCGGTCACGTCGATCACCATCGAGGAGGCGCCCATGTCCGCGACCTGCTCCGCGGTGAAGCAAGCCGTATCGATCGTCATCGTGACCGATCGTTTGGTCCCGTCGAAAGTCAGGCCGCCGGCGTTCTTGAGCGCGCAGGCGATGTTCTTGACGAGCGTGTAGCTGCCCGGGATGGAGTCCGGGGAGCCGGTGTCCTTGACGAGACGGCAGTAGAAGCCGCGGAGCGCGAATTCCGCGTCGCTTTGCGGGAGCTTGTTGCCGTCGGCCGTGCCCGTGCCGTCGGTCGGTTCCGCGTGCTGCGTGCAGTGCGTGCTGGCCGTATCCATGGTGCGGAGGCCTTTGAGTTGAACGGCCGCCGCGTCGCCGAGACCGCTACCGAGACCTTTCACGCCCGCGTCCACGCCGCCGATGATCGTGGCGATGTCCGCAGCATCCTTCGAAGCGGCCGGATTGGTTCTTTCCGCGCCGCAACCCGCGAGGCTCGCGAGCGCCATTGCTCCCGTGAAGGCCGTGGTCCAACCGAACTTTTGCATACGACTCCTTGTGGCTAAGTTGAAAATGTCCAACCACTTGAGGGTAGGCGAAGAAAAGAGGGGGCGTAAGTGGCTTCGTTGACGTTAGGAAAATTTGAGCGACGTGGGTCATCGTGGGACGTCAAGGATCCGACGGGCGAACGCGCGGAACGAACGGAGTCGGATATTTATCCGGAAGAGTCGTCGTCGCGGCGTTTCAGGAAGTTGCGCTTTTCGAAACGCCCGGTCCCCCAAGCGCGAAGCTGATAGAGGGCTTCGAAGGCGAAGAGAAGTTCCCCGATCGGCAGCGGCGCGGCCTGGAGCCAACGACGGAAGCGCGCGCGCACGGCCTCTTCGTCGGGGTACTTGAAGAAGTCGCTCAATTTGAGCGTGTCGACGAGGTAATCCAAGAAATCCTCGGCCTGCGTGGTCGTCATCCACTCCGTGCGGCGTCCTTCGCGGAAGGAGCGGCGCTTGGCTTGTTCGCTCGGTACGAAGGCGCCCGGGTCGTTCTGGATCGAAGCTTTCGCCACGCCCAGGTTGGTGAGGTGCCACTGGTAGAGCAAGCATCCCACGGCCATGGCCGCGTTCAACGAGGGATTAAGGTCGACGGTGGGGATGCGGACCAGCTTCTGACAGAGGGCCGACTCTTCCGTGCTCAGACCATCATCTTCGGGCCCCACGACGAGGGCCCAACGAACGGGTTCGCCATCGAGTTTGGCCTCCCAGTCACGAACCACGCCGAAGGCTTCGTGCGGATCGACCCGGGGTCGGCCGTAGCCGAGCGGGAACTCGACTTCGCGCCCCGAAGTCCCGATGGCGAGGTGCAGTCCGTCGAGGGCCTCGCGAAGGGTCGGGTAGCGCTTGGCGGCCTCGAGTATAGGCTGCCCTTTTTTGCTGAGCGCCCAGTCCATCCGCGAAAACTCATGTTCGGGATCGAGGTTGTAGAGGGGACCGTCGCCGACCAAACGAAGCTCGGTGCAGCCGAAGTTCGACATCGCGCGAGCCATCGCGCCGATGTTGCCCGCGGCTTGCGCGCGCACGAAGATCAGGACGGGCGGCGGCAGCGGGGCGAGATCCTTCTCCACGGCCGCGAGGTTTAGCAGGGGGACGACGCGCGGTCATCCCCCGACCGCGTTCGTCGGCGATCCGTCAGAAAACGGCGCGGGCTCCCGCCACGAACTCCGAGCCTCCGGCGGCCCCCAAGGGGGGATGGTAGAAGGCTTCGAGGGCGACCGCTTGGGTGACGGCGAAGCCGAGGCCGGCTTGCGCGCCCGTCGAGACGTTGCCCGAGGCCACGCGGCTCGTGATCCCCGCCGTCGCGCTTAGACGGCCGGCGTCGAAGCCAAGATTGGCGGCGAGAACCCAGGGACCGAGATCCCAAGGGGTGCCCTTGGTCACGTCGAAGGCGAACAAAAGTTCCCCGGCTTGGAATCCGAGCCCCAGCGCCACTTCGCTCGCGCCGCTGCCGAGGCCGCGGACGACGCCGGTCAGGCGAAAGCGCGAAAGGTGGGTCGTCAGTCCGAGGTCGAGACTGGCTCCCGAAAAATCTGTGCTCCGTAGCGCGAGGCCCAGGGCGAGGTCACTTCCGACGACGGCGCTGAAGCCGCCGCCCACGTGGTGGCTCGACCCGCCGTGGGTCCAGCCCGCGCCCGCACCGATCTTGCCGAAGCCCGAGCTTAGGAACATCGAAGGCGTGCCGGAGTCGAAAGCCCAGAGCCCTTCGAGTCCCGTGCCTTTGCCTTCGTGGAAAAGCGAAGGGTTCGTGAAGGCCGACCGCGTCGGCGAGGCGTACGCCAGGCCCACGCCGACGAGCCGAGTCTCTTTGGCGGCGTGCGCGAGCCCCGCGCCCAGCGCCAGGATCAACGCGAAGCCACGTACCGAAGGCCGAAGGTTGGATAAGTTGCGCATGCGTCCTCCTCCACGGATCCAGGTCTCCTCGCCCACGCGGGAGCGTGGCCGCTATTTTAGCATGCGCTTCGGGATCTTCGCGCTCGACGAGCGGGACCGCGCCGATGGATGCGAGCCTTTTGCCGCGGCACCGCATGTGCGCTCGTGATAAGATGATGGGGTTGTCTCCGCTCAAAGATATCCTTCCACGCACGGTCTGGTTCCTGGATTTCGACGGCAGCCTCTGCCCTCACCAAGAAGTTTGGGAAGAACGCGTTTACGATCCCGATGAGATTCTCCGCGAGGTCGAGGCGCTCGCTTCGATCGCGCGAGGAATCCTGTGGAATACGGGCCGGCGCCCGCCTTCCCTCGGCGGCGTCCATCCCCGCTTCCTCGATCACTCCGGCTACTTCGTGCAGGGGTCCGTAAAGTGGGACGCCAAAGCGGGCCAAGCGAAGACCATCGCCCCCTTGCTCGATCCCGACGTCGGCGCGCGCTTCGCGGCCGAGATCGGCGGCGATCGTTCGCTGCGACTCGAGGTCAAGGAAACGGGATTGCGGGTCGCTTCGGTGCAAGGCGGGCAGGCCGCCAAGATCAAGGGCTTCATCGAAAAGCACGCGGCGCTCTTGCCCAAGGGGTGGTCCTGGCGCGTCGGGCACCGCGGCGCCGAAGCGCTGCCGGACGGTTACGACAAGGGATCCGCGCTTCGCGAGGAATGGGGCCGCTGGCCGACGGATTCGATTCCCGTCGCGGTCGGAGACGATGTCTTCGATCGCCCCGCTTTCGAGGAGGCCTTGGCCCGCGGCGGTTACGTGGTCGCCGTGGGAGACAGCTGCGGCTGGGTCACCCAGCTCGCGCATCGACCTTCGCAGATCATTTACTGCGAAACTCCGGCGCGCGTGGCCGCGCTTTGGCTATCGCGCTGAACCCGGTTCGGTCGCGTTCGATCCCAAAAACAAAAAAGCCCCGTCCGCGGGCCCGAGGGCCGCGGACGGGGCTCGAAAGCATTTCAGCTTAGCTGAGGTGCTTGTTGACCAGCTTGGTCATTTCGAACATCGAAACGGTCTTCTTGCCGCCGAAGACAGCCTTGAGGTTGTCGTCTGCGTTGATGTTGCGCTTCTCTTTGGCATCTTGAAGGTTGTTCTTCTTGATGTAAGCCCACAGCTTCTTCGTGACTTCCGTGCGCGGCATCGGCTTCGCGCCGACGACCGTAGCGAGGGTCGCGCTCGGGGTCATGGGCTTCATGAAGGCCGGATTCGGCTTGCGCTTCGTCTTAGCCTTCTTGGGGGCTGCAGCTTTCTTGGGAGCCGCTTTCTTAGCGGCCTTCTTGGGGGCTGCTTTCTTGGGGGCAGCTTTCTTCTTCGTAGCCATGTGGTACTCCTTTTTTAAGTTCCTGGTTCCTTGCGCGGTTCCGGTTCTTCTCGGGCGTCACGAACGAAAAATCCTCTCTTTCGAGGGGAACGCTTCGTTCGTTTTCGCTCGGGAATTGCCCTCTCCCTTCGCTCGCTTTCCTCGGAGAATCACTCTGCGAAGAGCTTTTTCCCTCTAGAAACTAAAATTTCTTTTACACGATTTTCGGAGCGCGCAATAGCGGGGCTCCTTTTTTTCATAGGGGAAATCACTTTTTTTCACTCTGAAACGAGACGACGCGCTCGGCTTCGACGGCCGATTCTCCCTCGAGAAAGCCTTCGCGCGATCGAATTTCTCGAGGGAAATCGTCGCGGGGATGACCCCTTTTCGCGGGGCTGATAGTGTTCCCGCACGATGACTTCCGACCCTCGTTACATCACGACGCCGCTCTACTACGTGAACGCGAAGCCCCACCTCGGCCACGCGTACGCCACGCTCCTCGCCGATACGGTGAGCCGTTTCGAACGCCAGCGAGGTCACCGCACGCGTTTCCTGACGGGCACCGACGAGCACGGGGAGAAGATCCAGACGAAGGCGAAGGAAGAGGGCAAGAGCCCGCTCGAATTCGCCACCGCGAACGCCAAGCTCTTCGAGGCCGCGTGGCAGGCGATGGGCCTCACGCCCGACATCTTCTACCGGACGACGCAGGCTTCCCACGTGAAGCTCGTGCAGGCGGCGCTGCAGCAGCTGAAGGACCGCGGCGAGATCTACTTCGCCGAGTACGAAGGCAAGTACTGCGTCGGATGCGAACGCTTTCGCACGGATCAGGAGTGGGACGCCGAGGGGCTTTGCCCCGACCACCGCACGCCGCCGGTCGTGCGTAAGGAAGCCAACTACTGGTTCAAGATGGGCGCCTACCAACAACGCCTCCTGGACTTCTACCGCTCGAACCCCGACGTCATCCGTCCGGCCTCGTACCTGAACGAGGTACTGGGCTTCCTCGCGCAGCCGCTCGAGGATCTCTGCATCTCGCGTCCGACGACGCGTCTCGAGTGGGGTATCCCGCTTCCCTTCGACGACAAGTACGTCACCTACGTCTGGTTCGACGCCCTTCTGAACTACCCGGGCGGGTTGGGCTACGAAGGCAAACCGGTCGGACAGAACCCGGGCTTCGACGAGAAGCTCTGGGCCGAAGCGACGCACTTCATCGGTAAGGACATCCTCAAGACGCACGCCATCTACTGGCCAACGATGCTCATGGCGCTCGGTCTGCCCGTCTTCCGCCACCTTAACGTGAGCGGCTACATCCTGATGAACTCGCTCAAGATGTCCAAGTCGCTCGGCAACATCGTCGAGCCGGTGACGATGTCGGAGACCTTCGGGGTCGATTCGCTCCGTTTCTTCCTGCTTCGCGAAGTGCCCTACGGCGGCGACGCGAACTTTGCTTGGGAAGCCTTCGTGAACCGTCTCAACGCGGAGCTCGCCAACGGCATCGGCAACCTGACGTCTCGTTCGCTCACGATCGCGGTCAAGTCGCTCGGCGGGAAGGTCCCGGCCAAAGCGGCCCGCGGCGACGCCGAAGCGGCCTTGCTCAAGCAGGTGCACGCGCTGCCGGAGAGTTTCGCCAAGGAGTTCGAGGCCGGCCGTTACCACATCGCGCTCACCCAGTTCGGCGAGTGCGTGCGCGCCTGCGATCTCTACGTGAACGACAACAAGCCTTGGGCCCTCGCCAAGGATCCCGCGCAAACCGAGCGGTTGGGGGCCGTCATCGGTACCTTGATCGATGCGCTCTGGACGCTTTCCGTCGTCGCGGATTCGGTGCTGCCGAACGGGATGGGGCGCCTTCGCGTGGCGCTCGGGGAAGCTTCGCCGGAAGTCCCGGCCTGGTCGCGGGCCACGGAGCTGCGTCCCGAAGGGTCGGCGCTCGGCGAGGTCCCGCGGCTCTTCCCGCGCTTCGAAATCCCGAAAGAACCCGCCTAAGGCCGCTTCAAGCCTTGTCTGCGGCGTTCTCGGTTATTTGAATTTGCCGGGGCGAATCTCGTAGGCGAGGAGGCGCAGCCCTTCGGGGCCGTTGTCGACCGTGAGCTTCTTGGAAGGTCGCAGTCCGACGGCTTTCTCGAGCGGTCCTACGGTGAGCGCGAGGCCCAGTTTGCTGGGAGTCGCGGCGTGCTTGAGCTTCTGCGCGAGCAGGCCCAACAGATCGGCCGTCTTCTTGACGTCGCCGATGCGCACGCCGTGCGGGGGGTTCGTGACGACCCAATCCGCCTCGAGGTCGCGTTCACGGAAGTCGGCGCGCACGAGCTCCGCGCGCCCCCTCAGGTTGCGCTTGGCCTTCTCGAGCTGCCGCGATTCGACGTCGCGCCCTTCGAGACGGAGTTTGAGCGGTACGACGGCTTTCGAGGCGCGCACGAGTTCCGCTTCGAGCGCGGCCTCGAGTTCCATCGAGAAGAGCGCGCCCTTGAATTCGCGGGCGCGTCGGACCAGGCCGGGCGCGCGGTTTTCGGCGATGGCCGCCGCTTCGAGCAGGATCGTGCCGCTACCGCAGAAGGGGTCGACGAAGAGGCCTTCCGCTCCCGCGCGTAGCCCGACCAGACGAAGGAGCGCGGCCGCGCGGTTCTCGCGCAGGGGCGCCTCGCCGGCTTCCGTGCGTTGGCCCCGGCGGTGGAGCGGCGCCCCGCTCAGGTCCAAGGAGAGGCGGCAGCGCCCCTCCTGGAAGTGGGCCTCGAGTCGGATGTCGGGATTCTCGCGGTCGACGTCGGGCCGGTCGACGCCGTGCTTGCGGATCTCGTCGCAGACCGCGTCCTTGATCTTGAGCGCGGCGAAGGAGAGCACGAGATCGCGGCCCGGGCTCTTGCCGTGGGCGAAGACGGCCAGAGTCCGGCCGGGGCGCATATAGTCGGCCCACTTCACGCGGCGGACCTGATCGTAGAGCATGTCCGCGTTCACCGCGGCGAACTCGCGCAGCTCGAGCAGGAGCCGCGAAGCCAAGCGCGACCCGACGAGCACTTTGGCGGCGTCCGCCCAGCTTCCCGCGAAACGGAGGGCGCCCGTGGGATGCTTTTCGTCGCCGTCGGCCTCGACCTCGAGGATGCCCATCTCGGCGAGCTCGTCGCTGAGCAGGCGTTCGAGACCCGGCACGCAGGTCACGACGAATTTCAAGGTCGGCGTTTCGTTCGCGTTTCGCGATGCGCTTTTCATCATGTTCAAACTCAGCGGCTCCAGATCGAGACGGCTTCGAGGTGCGGGGTTCCCGGGAAGGCGTCGACCGCCGACCAGCCTTGCAGGTGGTAGCCGGCGTCGCGCAAGAGCTTGGCGTCTTCCCGCAAACCCGTTTCGTGGCAGTGGTAGTTCAGGATCCACTTGGGGGTGCGCTCGAGCTCGGGCAGGCGACGCAGCAGCGCGCCGAAGCCGGGGCGCGGGGGGTCGAGCAGCCAAAGCTCGTGGTCGTCCTGCCCGAAGGCGCTGCGTTCGGCGGCTTCCTGGCGAGCCGAAACGCCCGGGCAAAAGTCGCGGCAGTTCTCGACGAGAAGCTCGGCGGCGGGCGCTTCGAACTCCGTGGCGAGCCCCGAGTCGCCCAGACGGCTCGCGTAACCGACGGTCAAGTTGCCGTAACCGGCACCCCATTCCCGCCAGGCCAGCCGGCCAATCCCGCACTCGTCCAGCAGCTCGAAGCCCACCGCGAAGAGCGCGCGGTTCGCTTCGGGGCCGGGTTGGGCGAAGAGGGCGATGAGCGAGCGCAGCGGGACGTCGTTGCCGTTCACGTCGGTCGAGGGCAGCCAAACCCGCGCGCGGGCCGGGATCAGGTGGAGTTCCTCGCCTTCGAAGGAGACTTCTTTCCGCTTCTGGCCGATCTCGACGGCCCAGCCGCGAGCGAGCTGACGTTTGAGCCAGTCGCCTTCGCGGAGGAGATCGCGGATGGCTTCGTTCGCGGTATCGATCCAAAGGCCGGCTTCGCGGTTCGGGCCCGAGCGGAAGCGCAGCTGCGCCATCTCGAGCGGGGGCGCGTCGAGTCGGACCATGGCCATCATTTCGAGGATCGTCGTCGAAGGGGTCTCGGGATCCTTCAACTCTTCGAAGGCGAAGCCGCCTTCGGGACGGCTCGGGCCGCGCAATCCCAATTTGCCCTTCCACCACATGAGGTCGAGGCGCGTGCGATCGTGACGGGCCTCGGGGCGCATTTCGCGACGGGGGAGCGAGTCAAGCGTCGACGAAGCTTTCGCAAGCTTGGCTTGAAAGAGTTCTTCGACTCTTTGAGAATAGCGACTGGGAAAGAAGGCCTCGAGCACGGTCCATCGGTTATGGAGGTTTTATGGGAAGCTGGCAACTCTATATCCGTCACGCGCACCGGGAGACCGTCGATCCCGAGGCGGATAACGGACTCAGTGAGAAGGGTCGGGCCCAAGGCCAGGCTCTCGTGCGCGAGCTCGCCCGTCGTTCGCCGCTCCGGAAACCCTCGATGATCTACTCCAGCCCCAAGCTCCGCTGCCTCGAAACGGCGGCCTACGTCGCGGAATGGGCCGGGCTGCCCGTCGTGGAAGACGAGCGGATCGATACCCGGCATCCCCATGAGACCGAAAAGACGTTCCTCAAGAGGCTGCAGGATTTCTGGGCTTCCGAGCGTTCCCGGGGCGAAGCTTGCTACGTGACGCATGGAGATGTGCTTCCGTTTCTCGGGGAATGGGGCGGCTTGGGGCCCGTCGACGTGCGAAAAGGCTCCTACTTCTGGCTTGAGCTGGACGGCTGAGTTCGTTACCTTCGGAAGCCTCCAATGAAAGAGACCCACCCTCTGAAACGGAAGTCCATCAAACCCTCCGCGAGCACGATTCGCGGCATGCTCCCGGGGCCGCAGTTCCGCGCCCTCGACGCGGCCATGCAGAGCCTCCGTTCGGCGGGCCTCCGCCTCGAATGGGCCTGGAAGGATAAGGATCTGGGTTGGGTTTGCATGGGCCTCTTGGGCGAAGACACGGTTTGCACGCTCGTCCCCACGGCCGATCCTTTCGTCGGCCGCATCGAACTGACCCGCGCCCAGCAGAAGGCCGCGGGCGAGCACCCCGACATGCCCAAGAAGTTCAAGGTCGTCCTGGCCCATCCGGGTGAAGAAACGAAGACCCGGGTCGTCTACGAGTTCGAACTCAACACGACGGCCGAACGCGACCTGCTTTCGGACTTCGTCGAAGCCGTCGCTCCCTTTTTCGAGGATGCCGAGGCTTAATCCGTGATCCTGGCGGTCGTCGACCTGGGATCGAATTCCTTCAAGATGACCGTTGCCCAGTGGGTCCCCGAGTTGCGCTCGGGCCGGCCTTTTCGCGTGCTGCACAAGGAGCGGCACGCCGTTCAACTCGGCCGCAGCGTTTTCGCCGACGGTCGGATGTCCCCCAAGGCCCGTAAAGCGGCCCTTCGGGCCCTCGATCGGATGAACGTGCGGCTCAAGGACTTCGGCGTGCCCGTGCTTCGGGTCGTCGCCACGAGCGCCATCCGCGAAGCCGCGGACGGTCGCGATTTCGTCGAGGAAGTCCGCGACCGCATCGGCCTGCCCATCGAAATCATCACCGGAACCGAAGAGGCCCGGCTTATCGCTCGGGGGCTCGAACGCGAGTATTCGAGGGTCAAGCGCGGGCTTCTGGTCGACATCGGGGGAGGCAGCACGGAAGTCGCGAGCTTCGGTCCCGGCTGGAAGCCGGGCTTTCGGCATTCCTTGCGCCTCGGCTCCGTTCGCGTCGCCACCCGCTACTTCGGCGGACGCAAGCCCGTGAACGCCGAGACCATCCGTCGATCGATTCGCTCGAAGTTGGCCAAGGTCCGCCCGCCGAAGAACTTCGAACGGCTCGTCGGCTCGGCCGGCACTCTCCAGAGCCTGGGCGAGATCTTCGGCGCCGCGAGCGGCCCCGTGGCCTTGCGCCGGGATCGCCTGGACGCTTGGATCGAGGAGAATCTCGACGCCAAACCTTCGCTCTTGGAGCGTCGTTGGGGACTCGCGCCGAGCCGCGCGCGCGTCGTCGTTCCGGGGGCCCTCGTGCTGAGCGAAATCCTGCGTTGGCTCAAGCGCGACGCCATCGTCGTGACGTCGATGACCTTGCGGGACGGATTGCTCGTCGATCTCGTCGCGAAATGGCGCGACGAAGAAAAGGCTCTGCGCCGCGTTTCCGTGGAAAAGGCCCGGGGCGCGTTGGAACGAAGCTTCGGCGAGGCTTTGCTGGGTTACCTCGATCGCACGGCGGGACGTTTTGGCCTCGATCGCGTCCGCGCGGCGCATACGGGTCGGCTCGCCGTACGCCTTTTCGACGAGCTTCGCCGCGCGGGCTTTCGTTTCGGGGCGAACGAGCGCCTCTACCTTTTTGTCGTCGCTTACCTCTACCGTTGCGGCGAGATCGTCTCCAAGGAAAGCCCCATCCGGCACAGCGCCTACATCCTCAAGCATCTCGAGATCCCAGGTTTCGCGGAAAGGGAGCGCGAGCTGTTCGCCCTCATCGCTTTGGGGCAGCGCAAAGAAGGTCTTTCCGCGCGCGCGTTGGCTTCGGCCGCCATCAAAGGACGGGCCGCGCTCGAAGCCCAAAGGGTTTGCGCCCTTCTGCGCCTGGCGTTGGCCTTGGATCCCCAAGGTCGCGGCGCCGTCGAAGACGTCGCCGTTCGACGAAGCGGCAAGCGCGTGTCTTTGGACCTGCGGGGGACGCGCGGAGAGCTTTCCGACGCCGCGAGCTTCGCCGAGGCCGCGCGGGCCTTTGAAACCCTGGAAGACGTTCGGGTTTCGCCGTTTTTTCGTCCGTCTCCCAAGTCGTAGGGGCGACGCTCGCCGGGCGTCGAAACTTTGGCGTCGGGCCGCGAATTGAAAAGGCACAGCGCGTGCCCAGTTCGTTTTTCGTCATTTGGGTCGTCGCCCTTCCGTGAAATAGTAGGGAGGGACATGAAATCGTTCCTTATCGAAAGGGTAAGCATGAAAAGCACGGGTCGATTCTCTCTCTTGCTGTTGGGCGCGGTCTTGGGCGCTTGCGGAGCTTCGCAAGACGGCGCCAAGTCCAAGCCGAAGGCGGAGGCCTCGGTCGCGCCGACCGTCGATCTGCAGGCCGAGCGGGATCAGGCGATCTCGGGGCTCGCGGCGGATCTCGGCGTGGCCGTCGAGATCGGCAGCGACGTGGGACCCGATACGGAGTTCTTCGTGCGTTACGCCGTGGCTGCTCTCAAGTCGAAGGCTTCCGAGTTGCGTCCCCGCACGAGCAAGCTCAAGAAACTCCGCTTCGTGAAGAACGCGACCGTCACCTTCGACAAAGACAACGCGGTGCTGAACGTCGGCGTGATCGCCTCGCGCCGGGATATCCTGAAGAGCCTGGGGGTCGTTTTCGAGGCGCAGGAAGCCGACTCGCTTCAGGACGAACTGAACGTCGTCAAGAATCGCCTGCTCGTCGCGGAGATCAAAGATCTCGTCGGCGACGACGTGGCGAAGTCGAAGGCCCTCTACCGCAAGGTCGAAGCGGCCCTGTTGGGACTCGACCTTCGTAAGCCGGAAGTCGTCGGCCGCGAATGGTCCCGGACTTCCTCGAACGGGCTGGGCTTGATCCTGGCCGACGGCTTCGGCGTCTCGCAGGGAACCCTCGTCCTTCGCGCGGCCGCTTCGGAGTCCGAGATCCGCGCCTTCGCGCGCAACGCGCTCGAAGTCATCCAGGAAGCCCATCCCGTCCTCGTCACGGCGGGTCTGCGCACGGACGTGCGCATGGGCATCCAACCCCTCGTCCTGGGCATCGAAGAGTACCGCAAAGCCCTCGCGCTCCTTCGCAGCTCCGTCGGTACGCTCGTCGTGACAAGGTCGATCAGTGCGATCACGATCGGCGGCCGCTTCGCGACGTCGACGACGACGGACCGCACGAAGCCGGCCGCCGTGCTCGTGCCCTTCGATGCGACCGTCGACGCGATCAACAAGTTCGTCGAGTCGATGCCCCGGACTTACGTCGAGGAAGGCCGCGCCATCGCCCGGAGCCTCGTCTTCAAGCAAAGCGATGCTACCAAGACGATCGAGATCGAAGTTATCGAGACCGCGACCGAGAAGGAGCTCCTGGCCGTGCAGACGCTCGCCACGGGATTGCGCGCGGTCCTGACGCCGGAGCTCGTCGCGAAACACTCGCTCACCAAGATCCGCCTCGGTTTCGGGAGCGCGCACGAGCGGTCCTACGGGACCTTGACCCTCGCCATGCCCGACAAGGATACCCGCAGCGTCGCGGATTTCTTCAAGACTCTCTGAGCAAGCGGAAAGAAAAGGAACAACGATGAAAAAGCTTCTCGGAACCAAGATCCAGACGGCCTGCCTGGCCGCTTTCGCGACCCAAGCGATCGTCGCTTGCGGCGAAGCGAAAGCTCCGCCCAAGGCGGCCGAAACGGCGAAGCCCATCAAAGCGACCAACTACGGCTTGAGCGATCGCGAGCAGAAGATCCGCGACCTGAGCGTGGACCTCAAGATCCCGGTGACGATCGATCCGAAACTTGGCACGGACGACGAGTTCTACGTCAACCACGCCCTCCGCGTCCTGGACCGTAACCGCGCGAAGGTCCGCGCGCTCGGCGCCCACGTCCATGGGATCGTGCTCTCGAACGAGTTTGGCGTCACGGAGTCCGGGAAAGGGCAAGGCATCGCGCGGGTTGACGTTCGCGCTTCGGCGGCGGATCTGCTCGAGTATCTGGAGACGGGATCGCGGGACTACGGGCGCACGCACGCGCTCTCCCTCTTCCAGGAACGGCTGCGCCTGGCCGTGCCGCCCCGTGATCTCATCGGCTTGGAATCGCGTGATCTCGAGGCTCTGCTGCCTCGGCTGGAGACGGCGCTGAAGGGAGTCGACCTCAAGCTCTCGAAGATGGGGCTGATCCTCGCCGAACACAACGCGGTCATTTTGCCCACGAAGGAAGAGGGCGGGTCCTTCGTCGTCGACATCCGTGCTTCGGCCCAGGACCTTTCCGTTTTCCTGACGCGGGGACTCGCGCAGGTCACCAAGGCTTCGGCTTTGCTCGCGTCGCCCCGTTCTTTCTCGGTCTCGATCCAACCGGGCGTCTTCGGCGTGGAGGAACTCGAGTCCGCGCTGGGCTTGCTCGAGTCGCTCGATCGCGACGGAAAGCTCAAGGGGCTCGGCCGCGATCTGAAGGAGCTCACGTTGGGTCGCCGCTTCGAGTCCTCGTCCGCGAGCGACGCCGCGGCTCCCCTTCGCATGACGATCGACGCCCGCGCCACGCCCGCCGCGGTCGTCGAATTCGTCCGCTCGGCGCCGCCGACTTTCGCCGAACGAGAGGCGGCGCTTCTGAAGGCGCTCGGTGCGCCCATCCCGAACAATCCCGAGTTCTCGAAGCTCGAGCTGAGTTTCTGGAACGTCCAGCGCGCTTATGCAACCTACGACAAGGTCGAGGCGATCATACCGGGGCTCCGGAGCGCCTTGACGCCGGATCTGATCAAAGGGCTTCAGATCCGCCGGCTGCGGATCTTGGACAACTCCGACAGGCACGAGATTTCGGACGGCACGCTTCGCGTCGCGCTCAAGGAGCCGATCGCGAACCTGGGGCCCTACCTCGGGAGGATCCTGCGGGACGGCCTCGAACGGCGTCGTCGTGAGCAGCTGGCGAAGGATTGCGCGGCCGCGGTTTCGCGTCTGCGTGGCGACGTCGCGACGCGCCTGGAGTTCCCCTCGGCCTACTGCGAGAACGAAGAGGCTTTGCCGGTCGTGGAACGCCTGCATGGGGAGCTCCGCACGGCGTTGGCGGATCCCGTTTACAAGGCGCTCGATATCGATCTCGTGAAGGTCACGATCGTGGGTAGTCAGGAACCCTCCTTCGAAGGGTTCACGCTCAATGTCCCGTTGAGGACGGCGGAGGCCGCGAAGATCCTGGAGGCGGCGAAGGCCGAAACCGAGCGTCGCGCCCAGGTCGTGAAAGAACGGACGGCGGCGGAGTACGAGCGGCTCCGCGCGGCGCTTTCGACGCCCCAGCGCAAGATCGATATCCTCGACAAGTCGGGGCTCAAGTGGAGCCTGCGGAATATTTCGAAGTTGTCGGATGTCGTTTCGGCCGTGCTGAACGCGATCGACGCGCGGGACGCCGCCAAGTTGGGGCTGCGTCGCTTCGAGATTTCCGCCTCGGGTTACAAAGCGACGTGGGTCGCCGCCGAAAAGAAGCTCGTCGTTCCCTATGACGTCAGTTACTCGGGCACGGTTCGCGAAGCCGTCGAGTCGGTTCTCCAACCCTCGCAGCCGTAGGGGTCGGCAAAAAGAAGCCCGGGGCTGGCGTCCCGGGCCCAGGACGGCTTAACAAGGAGGCATGGGGTTCCCGACGGCAAGCTTTCGTTCGGTGCTTTTGGCCGTCGCCGCTTGCGCCCCGTCGTTCGTCGGCGCGCAGTCCGTGCTCGCGCCCATGCCGATGGTCGGGCTGCCCCCGGAGCTCGCGCGCTTACGCGACAAGTTTCTCCTTCGCATCATCACTTTGCGGGACTTGGATTTCGGCGTGGGCAAATCGGGGGATCCCGCGCGCGTGATTCGGCCCGGTCGCGCTCAGATCGACGGACGCCCCGCGCGTTTCATCGTGATCGGCATTCCTTTCCACCGGATTCGCTTGCTGCTTCCGGCTTCCATCGAGCTCCGCAACGTCGATAATCCCGCCCTGCGCATCGGCGTTTCCCGTTTCGCCGCGGACATCGCGGTCGACGGCGAGTGGCTGGGGCCGCTCGGCGTTCGGACTTTCGAGATCGGGGCGACGCGCGAGGCCCTGCGGCGGGGCGTCGGCGGCGGTCGCTACGAAGGCCGCTTTGCCGCCACGGTCGTCTACGTGTTTTAGGCGGACCTCAGCATGCGACGAGTCGTCGGCTAAGGCTTCTTTCCCTTGATTATTTTGGGCCGTCAAGAATCCGTGGGGAGAAGGGCCTCCTCCCGCCGTAATCTAAGCGGGTGTTGAGTCGGCCGCGTCGGTCGGCTCGGGGAGAAAAGGAATCATGAAACAGAACATCATCTTCGGAATGACTTTGGCCGTTGCAATGTGGTCGGGCGCATCGGCGCAGGCGGCTTCGGACTCGGCGACGGCTCGAGCTCGTGTTCTCTCCGTCCTTTCGCTCGATAACGAGACGGATTTGAACTTCGGCGACGCTTACCGTGGCGACATCGCCGCCACCGTAGCTCCGACCGAAACCGCCAAGGCGGCTCGCTTCGCCCTCACGAACGGAACGGCGAACGTCGGCCTCCAGATCTCCTACGACATGCCCGAGCCGATGCTCCACGAAGCGGGCACCCCGGGCGTCGAAGACGACGAGATCGTCGTCGATAACTTCTCTTCGAACATCGACCTCGCTCCGACCACCGGCTCCCAGACCTTCCACGTCGGCGCCCGCCGCGCCGCGATCCGCGCGAACCAGGCCCTCGGCAACTACACCGGTACCTTCACGGTCACGGTCAACTACGCGCTCTAAGGTCCTTTCGTACCGAGGGCCGGGGATCCTGGATCCCCGGCCCTTTTTCTTTTAGAAAGTAACTATGAAGTTTCGCGCGATCTGGCTTTTCGTTTCGCTCTTGGCTTTCTCGGCGCACGCGAATATCCGCGTTTTTCCGACGAGGGTGCTCGTCGAATCCAAGGCGCGCGGGACTTCGGTGACCGTGTCGAATCTCGGCGCCAAGAACGAAGTCTACGAAGTCGTTCCCAAGTTCTTCCGCCTCGTTCAGGGAAAACTCGAAGCCGTGGAAACTCCCGCGGACGACGAACGAAGCCTGCTGCCGATGATCCGCGTTTCGCCCAAACGCTTCGAGATGGCGCCGGGCCAAGATCAAGTCGTGCGGGTACGGGTCGTGCCGCCGAGCGGTCTGGCCGACGGCGAATACCGTTGCCATCTCGCTTTTCTTCCGGTCGAGCGCGCGCAGGAAGCCAAGCCGGCCTCGAAGAACGCGGCGGCGAAGTCCGATAAGCCGACCGAGGGATTCAGTTTCAATCTCGAAGCTCGCGTTTCGCTTTCGATCCCCGTCTACTTCAAGCACGGTAACGTGCAGAAGACGGCCTCGCTCGAGAACCCGACTTGGGAAGTCGCCGAGGAGAAGCCGGTCCTGAGTTTCATCATGAAGACGGGTGGCAACGGCTTCGTCTACGGCGATCTGCTTTTCTACAAGGGAGATAAGATCGATCCCGCGCAGCTCATCGCGCGCGCCAACGGAGTCGGCAGTTTTCGCGGCGAAGAGAAACTCTCGGTGCCGGTGATCGCGACGCGTCCGGATTTCAAGCCGACCCTCGAGACCCTCACGAAGGGGAACTTCCTGGTGGCCTATCGGTCTCCCGACGAGGAAGGCGCGGCCGTTTACGACACGAAGCTTTTGAAGGCCAAGAAGTAAGCGGCCGAGCTCGCCTCAAGTTTCGTCATTATTTTGACGAAAGGGGGGCATGTCTTGGCGCTACGCGGTTTTGGGTTTCTTTGCGTTCGTCGCGATCGTGGCAGATGCCGCGTCGCATTCGGCTCGTATTCGTTTGAAAGTGCAGGCCTCCCAGCCCCTTTGGTTTGTCCGCTTTGAGGACGCGTCGAGCGGTCGTTCGCTACACGTCTTTGTTTACTGAAACGGCGTTCAAAGTCTCAATCTTGGCGCAGGTTTATCCGAAACGAAGACATGGTCTCGCTTGGACAGAAAGCACGCTTCGTTGAGCTGGCTGTCCTGCTGTTTTTTTTCGCCGCTTGCGATCGAGCCCGGGTCATCGGGGCGACCGTTTCCGTGCCGAGCATCGGCGAGTCGATTCCCTCCGCGACGCCTTTAAATCCCGCGCCGGGTCCTTCGGATAATCCGACCTTCGCACCGACGCCCACGCCCACGCCCACGCCTACGCCCACGCCCACGCCCACGCCTACGCCTACGCCTACGCCTACGCCTACGCCTACGCCTACGCCTACGCCTA
>ERZ761607.1245-NODE-1245-length-33258-cov-7.985905_pt1 | contig 33258 bp, 37 predicted proteins | sample MGYA00511164_ERZ761607 | MGnify/ENA primary metagenome ERZ761607 (study PRJEB28899, sample SAMN02445080) | bioreactor sludge metagenome | biome: EBPR sludge | place: Australia: Brisbane, Thorneside Wastewater Treatment Plant | collected 2011-06-22 ... | reverse complement strand
GCAGACGGCAGAGGGCGGTGGGCGGAGGGGGAAGGCGTGGTCGTATGATTTGGCGGATGCGCTCGGGCCGGTGCCGGGGTGGATGATCGAGCTGGCGCAACAGGTGAAGCTGATCCCGCCGGACGCGGAACTGCCGACGGGGGTGATCGTGGGGAGTGCGGTGATTGAACGGGTGGAGGAAATCAATGATGAAGTCGGAATGATGAATGATGAAGGACGGTCTTCCATTCATCGTTCATCATTCATCCTTCCGCGTTTCCGCTGGCATCTGGTGGATGTGCAGCGCGCCAAGCGGCTGCGCAAACCAAAGGGACATCCGCAGCCGGTGTGGTTTACGCCGTTTTAGGTTGGAAGCAGTACCCAGCGGTCGGGCGGCGTTGGAGCGTGCCGTGCTGGTGGAGGAAGCGACCGCGGCGCTTCGGAACGATGCCGAGTTTCAGGCGGCGCTGGAAAACGCCCAAGCCGCCGGGATGGCCGGCGGCCTGGTTGCAGGGCTGGTGCAGAAGTTCGTCGCGCAATGGCTGCGGCGACTGTTGTGACCGCGTGCAGCCATGCGAACCGCCCACGTCGAATCACACTTTGTCATCATGCCGATGCGCGGCATCTTTCGCGGTGGGCTTCTTGCCGACCGGCTGTTCGGGCAGCGTCGTCGTTGGGTCGATGGGTTGGCCGTCGTCGCCGATCAATTCAGGATCGTGCGACGCATCGCGCGGCGGGCCAAAGGCCACTTTGCCATCGGCCACATCAGGCGTCGGTTGCAGGCCCTGGCCGATGCCCACCTCGACCTCGTCAATCGACGTGTTATCGGTTGACTCGGGATCAGTGGGCGCGGCATTGGCGGGCAACTCGGGCGCCGGGTCTTTGCCGCCGGGGCGATTCTCGTTGGCCTGCTGGTGGCCGTCCGGGCGATTGACCGGCGTGGATTTGGCTTTGTCCAAATCACCCATGCCCGATTCGGCATTGGGGTCGGCCCGTTCATACGATTGATGCGGTTGAGGCAGATTGGCTCGTTCTGTTTTGGTCATGGTGGATCCTTTGTGTTGTTACGAAGCAGTATGCGTGGTGGTGCGACAACGCTGCATCGGGGCATCCCCGCGAGGTGGCATGGGCGTCTCGCCCATGTTTTTGCGAACCAGGTTGGATGGATAGAAAGCGGCGCGTGCGCCTACGGGCAGCCGGCGGCAACGCTTCGCAATCAATTGAGACCGATCATTCACATTTTACGAATCTGGCCGGCATCCAGGATGGGCGGCCGCGTGCCGGGAGCGGGCTTGCGGGGCAGGCGGATGGTGAAACGCGTGCCTTCTTCTGCGGTGGAGGTGACGTGAATATGGCCGCCGTGCGATTTGGCCACTTCGCGGGCGATGTACAGGCCCATGCCGATACTGCCCGGGCGATTGGCTTTCGGGTTCACGGCGCTGGAGCCGCGCACGAGCGGGTTGAAGATGTTCGGCAGTTCGCCCGGCGGAATGGGTGTGCCGCCGTTGTGAATGGAGATTGCGACATGCGATTCTTCACCCTTGAGTTGCAGCGAAATCGGAACGTCGACCGCGCCATGCTGCACCGCGTTGCCCAGCAGGTTGGAGATCGCCTGGCGCACGCGGTCGGCATCAAACTGACCGCGCAGGTCGCCGGAGAAGGTGGAGTGAATGTTGCGATCGGGATAGGCCGAGCGATATTCCTCGATCAACCCGCGCGCCAGTTCGGCCAGGTCGACCGGGGCGGGGGTAACGGGCATGCCCGCGCCCAGGCGCGTGCGCGTGTAATCCAGCAGATCGCTGATCATCCGCTCCATCACCAGCACGCTGCGCGCGATGCGCAGGCTGCACTCCACCGTTTCGGTCTGGTTATTCACCAGCCGCGGCAGAACGTAAGCGGACATGGAAATCGCGCTGAGCGGGTTGCGCAGGTCGTGGCTGAGGATGGCGAGGAACATGTCGCGCGCCTGATCGACCCGCCGGGTGTAACTGGCGACGGCTTGCGCCAGCGATTGATCGATCGACTCATTAAAGCGGGTGAGATCTTCGACGTCGGTGTGGCTGATGTCGCGCGTGCTTTCATGCCAAAGCCGAAGCACGCTGGCGCGCAGGGCGCGGTACTCGCTCATGACCTCGAGCATGTCAAACCCGAGGTTCAGCCGGTCGAGCGCGTGCATGTCCGATGCGCCGTCGAGGGCGTCGCTATCCTGGCCTGGTTGCGGCTGGCCTTTGGATTTCTGCGCCCGTTCTTCCGGCGATTGTGCCGACTTCATGTTTCGCGCGGTGGCCTGCAGGATTTGCCCGGCATGGTCGCGCAAGGTGAGCTGGTCGAGCGCCTCGCAGGAATCGATGCTCCGCGCGAACACTTCCCATTCCGCCAGGATCGGTTCGACGTTCGCGAGGATAAAATCAGCCAGACGCATCAGCGACCCCCACCATAGTGATTAACTGACGAAATGTCATCAGGTATTGCCTGATGCCGTTCCGGCTCGGCCCGGTCGCCGCGTCAACGGGGGAGCGTGTTTTTGTATACCCGGCCGTCTTTCATGATCAGGCGAATGTTGCTCGCGGGGTCGGCCAGTAGCTTGATATCGGCGATGGGGTCTCCTTCGACGATGAGCAGGTCGGCCAGCGCGCCCGGTTCGATCACGCCCAGCTTGCCGGGGTAAGGATTGCGCGGCCCGGACAGGGCGAGCAGTTCGGCGTTTTGCGAGGTCGCAAGCCGCAGCGTCTCGGCGGGCGTAAACCATCGAGTCAGCAGGACGATGTTCGCATTTTGAAGCTTCGCGGCGCGGGCATCGAACAGCTTGTCGGTGCCGACCGCGATCTTTACCTTGTGCTTTTTCGCTAGCGCGAAGGCGTTGTCGGTACCGGCAAACATCTCGAGCTGCTTGATGCGGTTGGGGCTCCCCGCGGGCCAGGGGCTCGATCCGTCATCAATGAATGGCTGCAGGCTCCACCAGATGCCTTTTTCAGCCATCAGCTTGACGGTGTCTTCGTCGAGCAACTGGCGCATGGTCGAGCGGGGAACGGGACACTGGTACCACTCAGCCTCCGCAAGCCCGCGCTCGATCGCCCGGCCTGCCTCTTCGCCGGTCAGGCTGTAATCAAGGTGTTTCGGCGGCCGGGTTAGGACAGCGGTGCCGTGATCATGATCTAAGCTCATCGCAGACCCTCACAGCGTTGAAAATGCGTAAACAGTCGTATGCCGGCTCACCTCACCGGGCCGGAGTACGATGTTTCCAAGCTCGGGCCGGTTCACACCATCCGGGAATCCTTCACACTCAAGGCATAACCCTGCAAACGGCCCGTACTTCCGACCCGATTTGCCAACCAGCGTGCCGTCCAGACCGACGCCTGTATAAAACTGCACACAAGTCTCCGTCGAACGTACGGTCATCGCTCTGCCACTCGCAGGGTCCACCAATCGGGCGACATCAACCAGACCGGCGGGCGCGGCCCGGTCGATGAAGTAGAGGTCGCCGTGTCGGCCGCGCAGGTTGGGAATGACGTCGCCGAGGCGTTTTGGCGTGCGAAGGTCGTTGTCCGTGACCGGCTCGCGGCGACCCGTCAGCCCGGACGCCGCATCCGCGGGGGCGTAACTGCCGGCGAACACCTGCAATTGATGCGACTCAACCGAACACGATCCTTCACCAGCCAAGTTAAAATAGGAATGGTGGGTAAGATTGACGGGTGTCGGGCGATCGGTCGTGGCTTCGGTTTCGATCACCAATTCGTTGGCCGCCGTCACTGTGTAAATCACACTCACCCGCAGATTGCCAGGATAGCCTTCCTCGCCATCGGCACTGAGCCGGCTGAGGCGGAGGGACGCGGCGCCGTCGGCGCGATCGAGCGGCTCTGAATTCCAAAGCCGCTTGTCAAAACCACGGTCGCCACCGTGAAGGTGGTTGGGGGGGTCGTTGCACGCCAGCGAATACTCCCGGCCATCCAGCTGAAAACGGCCCTGGCTGATTCGGCCCGCAACTCGGCCAGCGATCGCCCCGAAATACGGGTGCGGAGCGAGGTAGCCGGCGAGATTATTAAATCCCAGGACAACGTCGGCGGCGTCGCCCCGCCGGTCTGGGGCGCGCAGGTGCGTCACAATTCCGCCGAGCGTGATAACACGCGCCGAAAGCCCTGCGGGCCCTTTAAGGTCGAAAGCCTCCACCACGTCGCCGCCGGGGAGGGAGCCGAAAATTTCTGCCTTGATTGGTTCCGCCATCGCCAAGGTCGTAAACGACTGATGATACTGCGGAAGTCGCAGGCATGGCGCATGATTGGGCTTTCATTTTGCGTCATCTATCGTGCAGATTTTGAAACGGGATAAGCCGTCGCACGATTCACACGCCAGGCAAGGCTCGATCATCAGGTGAATTTCTGCGACCCGGCGATTATGTTTGTCACCAACATGACCAAACCAAAATCCACCGTAAAATTGTTACCGCGCAGCAAAGTGAAGATTGAGGATACATGGGACCTAAGCAAGCTGTTTAAGACCGCCGACGATTGGGAACGCACGTTTGGCAAGTGGGAAAGGCAGATTGCAGGTTTTTCGAAGTTTAAGGGCAAACTCGGACAATCCAGCGCGATGCTGGCCTCGTGTCTGAAGTATGACTCGGCTTTTGACCGGCTGGGCGAGCGTCTGGGCGTGTACGCCTTTCTCAAATGTGCTGAAGATCAGGGCGATAGCGTCAGCCAGCGCATGCGCGGCCGGTATCAGCATGTCGCAACCAAGGCAAGCGAAGCATCGTCATTCATTCGGCCCGAGCTAATGGCGATTCCAGAAGCCAGGATCGCGCGATTTCTGAAGCAAAAGGAGTTGGCAGAATGGAAGCTGGTACTCGAACGCGTGCTGCGTTACCGCAAGCACACGCTGAGCAAGCAAGAAGAGCAACTCCTTGCCATGACCGAGCAGATTGCGGAATCGCCTTCACAAATCTTCAGGCAGTTGAATGACGCCGACCTGAAATTCGGCACGATTAAGAATGAGAAGGGGCAGACAATCGAGTTGGGGCACTCGTCGTACAGCGCCCTGCTTCACTCGGGAAATGCGTCGGTGCGGAAGGCCGCGTTTCAACAGTTCTATGCACAGTACGACCTCCACAAAAACTGCACCGCGGCGGCGTATAACGGTTCGGTGCAGAAAGATGCTTTTTATGCGAAGGCCCGGGGGTTTAAGTCGGCGCGCGAATCGGCGCTGTTTGCCGACAATGTGCCGGTAAGCGTTTACGACAACTTGATCGCGAGCGTCCGCAAAAATCTCCCCGCGGTGCATCGATATTATGAACTGCGCCGACGGGCGATGAAGCTGAAGGAGATCCACCAATACGACACTTACGCTCCTATCCTGTCCAAAATTTCAAAGCAGACACCGTGGGATACTGCGGTAAAGACATGCATTGAGGCAATGGCCCCGCTGGGGGATGAATATTGCAGGGTGCTCGCCGAAGGGCTGACGACGGCCCGCTGGTGTGACCGCTACCCAAATGCCGGCAAACAAAGCGGCGCGTTCAGCTACGGGACCTTCGATGGCATGCCGTACATCATGATGAACTACCAGCCAGAGGTGCTCGACCACATGTTTACGCTCGCGCATGAAGCCGGCCACAGCATGCACAGTTGGTACAGCCGGGGAAGCCAGCCGTTTCAGTACAGCCACTATACGATCTTCGTCGCCGAAGTGGCGAGCACGTTTAATGAACAACTGCTACTCGATCACTTATTGAAGCAGACTAAGAACAAGACTGAGCGGGCGTACCTGATAAACCACGCGATTGATGAGATCCGTGGGACAGTTGTCAGGCAGACGATGTTTGCCGAGTTTGAGAAAATTACGCACGACCTTGTCGAAGCGGGTGAGCCGCTTACCGTAGAGACGCTGCGGACACAGTATCGCCGACTTCTGAACGATTATTTTGGGCCGAAGTTTGCGATTGACAGCGAACTCGAGTTGGAATGTCTCCGTATTCCTCACTTTTATCGCGCATTCTACGTCTACAAGTATGCAACGGGTCTCAGCGCCGCAATCGCGTTAAGCGAGCGCGTGCTGCGCGGCGGCGCGGCGGAGCTAAGGCAGTACCTGAGCTTCCTGAAGGGCGGCTGCAGCAAGTGGCCTCTGGACCTACTGCGCGATGCCGGGGTCAACATGCAAAGCCCGCAACCAGTGAACGCGGCAATGAAGCGGTTCTCGCAGCTTGTTGAGGAGTTGGATGACTTGCTGTGAGGGCCTAAATCGCCTGCCGCCAGGCATCGGCGGTCATGCGGAAGAGTTCGGTGGTCGTGCCGTAGTATTTATCCGTCGGCCCGAGAGGTTCCATGCCCAGCCGCTGGGTGACGCGCACGCTCTGCTGGTTGGACGGAAACACGACCGCAAAAATCTCTGCGAGCTTTAACTCGGCAAATCCATACTCCAGCAGTGCCCGGCCAAACTCCGTGGCAAAACCCTTGCCCCATGCATCGCGGCGAAGATGCCAGCCGACTTCAATTTCAGCAGTGAGATTGCCGGCACCATCAGGCAACGGCTTGAGCAGCGCCGTGCCGACTACCCTGGACTCGGCTCTCTCCTCGACGCACCAAAGCCCCTGCCCCGGCGGATACGTTTTGTTCCGCTCGATGCGCTGTCGAAGTACTTCTTTCATTTCAGACATGGACGCGATCTGCTTGGTCGGGGGGAAGTATCGCAGTACCTGCGGATCGGAATACATCGCAAACGCGCCCATGATGTCCCCGCGCGAGCTGATTTTCCAATTGCGGATGATGAGACGTTCGGTTTCGAGCTTCACTGCGGGCGGCTCCTAATTTGCTTGCCAGCCAGCAGGGTATCGCATCGTCGCTGCTCTTTCACCTGACCCAAGGCGTTCGGCATCAAAATCGTCGTTGTCACGCTTTCAGCCACTCTCATCGGCGATGAAACGCACTGGCAGCATGTCAGAATCGCCAACCGTGGAGAAGAGATTGGATTTGCAGCCGTCGGCACGGACATCGGTATCGCATGTCAAAGTGCCCGCGGATCCACGAGCGGAAGTACCATCGCCGTGACATCATCGATCACATCACGCCGGGCCTTTTCGATAAACACGGCGTTGCGCTCGCGAAAGTCGATGCTTCGGACGTGGTCGCACAGCACCACGCCCTGAACAACCGAACCACCGACCGCGACTTCAAAAGGATAACCTTTCACCTTAGAGGTAATCGGACAGCAAAGCGCCAGCCCCGAAGCCCGGCTATAAGACTTCGGGGTTAACACAACAGCGTAGCGAGGGCCGGTCTGTTCCCGCCCTGTCGACGGGCTGAAAGTCATGTGTATCAGATCGCCAAGATCAGGAATGTAAGTCTCGCGCGCCATCACCAGACCTCGCCGCCGACGGGTTTGCCCCAATCGGTCGCGGTGTGCCGGTTTCGCGGCGTGATTTTCTTCACCAACTCGGCAAGATTCGGCTTTTTCCGAATTGGACGGGCGAAGAGCGCGCCGCCGCGTACGTCAAGCTCGAACTCGGTGCCGCTTTCCGCACCCAGCGCCTGCACGGCGGCCTTGGGAAGACGTAACGCCAGGTTGTTACCCCACTTTGCGATCGCAACACGAGCCATTTTGCACCTCTGTATCGTCAAAGACTATACAATGTAGTCGAGACTTCTCAACTCACCCGCACAAACCGCCGGTTGCCCAGCTGCAATACACGCGGGCTGCCAAAAGTGAAATCCTCGTTAAACGCCCCCGCGGGCACTTTTTCTCCGTCCAGCTTGACCGCACCCTCCTTGATTTTTCGAATGCCCTCGCTGTTGCTCGTCACGAAACCTGCGCGGGCAAGAAGCGGAGCAAGCCGATGCGGGCCGGGGCCAACCTTCAACTCCGGCATTTCATCAGGAATCCCCCCGCCGACGATCACCTTCTGAAATTCCTGCTCAGCCGCCGAGGCCGCGTTGCCATCGTACAGCCATGTGATCATCATCTTTGCCAGGTCGATTTTGGCTTGTCGCGGATCGGATGCGATTTGTCGTTCGTAGAGCGTTTCTTCGACCTCGGTCAACAGCTTGTAGTACGAACTGAGCAGCGTATCAGGAACCCGCATGATCTTGCCAAAAATCCCGTCAGCCCCGCTCGGGGGGTCGGTCAGGCCGATGTAATTTTTCTTGCTCTTGCTCATCTTCGCAGAGCCATCTGTGCCGACCAGCAGCGGTGTCACCAGCACGCATTGGCCGTCGCCGCCTTGCTCTTTCTGCAGTTCTCGGCCTACCAAGTTGTTAAACAGTTGGTCGCTGCCGCCCATTTCCAGGTCGGCCTCGATCACCACGCTGTCCCACCCTTGCAGAAGGGGGTAGAACAGCTCGTGAAGGCGAATATCGACCTGCTCGGCGAAGCGACGCGCAAAGTCTTCCCGCTGCAGCAGTTGCGCAACACTCTTTCGGCTCAGCAACTTGATGATATCGGTCATGTTCATCTTGCCGAGCCACTCGCCGTTGTATCGAATTTCCAGCCGATCGGGCGTGGTGAGCAAGATCTTGCCGACTTGCGCTACATAGGTCTTGGCGTTGGCGTCGATCTCATCGCCGGTGAGCACGGGCCGCGTCGAGTTGCGCCCGCTCGGGTCGCCCACGCGGGCGGTGTAGTCGCCGATGATCAGCACTGCTTTGTGGCCCCAATCCTGAAACTGCCTGATGATCTTCAGCGGCACCGCGTGGCCGAGATGCACGTCGGGTGCGGTGGGGTCCATTCCCAGTTTGATACGCATTGGCTTGCCGGTCTTGGCGCTGCGGGTGAGCTTGGCGCGCAGGTCGTCGGTGCTGATGAGCCGGTCGGTGCGCCGCTGGAGCGAGGTGATCTGTTCGTCGATGCTCGGTGTCATTTCATGCGAGTTTAGATGGTCGATCGATTCCCGGCAATCAAACCGCCCGCCAAACTTAAGATTGGGCGAGATACATAACGGTGTTCAGGCCATTGAACATCGCGTGCATGAAGATGCACGCCCAGAGGTTGGCAGTTCGCTCATATAGGTATCCAATGCATACGCTCAATACGAGGATCGCCGGTGCCATCCAGAGGGGATGGATCGAGGCGAATAACAGCGAAACGATCAAAATCGAAGCCCAGGCACACATCAATCGTTCGCGGCCCATCCACCGTGTCATGCCCCACCTCACCAGTGTCTGCAGCCCCCCGCGGAAGAGAAGTTCCTCGAAAAGCGGGGCTGCGATCACCGCCCCGATGAGCATCGCCAGACGTACGACGTCCGTGCCGCTTTCTGTGAGCTTTTGCAGAAGTTCGTGCTCGCGCGGATGCTCGAAGTCGATCATGCGGTACAGCCGCTCGACGCCCTGCAAAGTCCAAAACACGAGAGGATATGCCAACACCAGCCCAACCACCGCCTGCCCCAAGCCCCGAGGGATCAATCTCAGGCATAGGCCGATCTTGACAAGCCAATCCCCCTTCACAAGCGCCGCCAACAGCATGGCAGCGGCACCGAGAAAGGGGGGCACCGTCGAGGCAATCGCCAACTCGTGGGCAGCAAACTCAAAATCGGCTGAGTTCGTTGTCGGAAGCGTGGTGCCGGGGCTCGCCGATGTGCGTGAGGCCGTCAGGTACACGACATAGATTAACTGCGAGGCGAGCCACACCACGCCCCCGAGAAACACCGCTGCAGCCCAGGGCAGGATCGGCTGGCCCACGTCCGCCCGCGGGGTGCCTAGAACTGCGGAAAACCAGCGGGTCAAGCAAAGCCACAGCACCAGCGCAGCGGTCAACACGACGACGACGATCCACGCAATCTGTTCTTCAGTCATCACAGGGGTGGTTTGACATTCAATTTCGCTGGTTTAGGCTTCGCCCGCCCGTCGGCGGACCGGTATCTTATCGCCCCGGTCGTGCAAATGACACATGAGCATTCTCGACGACATCATCGCCGTCAAGCACCGGGAAGTGGCCGAACGCAAAGCCGTCTGCCCACTTGAAGAAATGAAGGCTCGTGCGCTGGCGATGCCCCGGCCCCGTAACTTCTTTCACGCGGTCACCAAGCCGCCGGAGTATGGCCGGCCACTTAATCTGATCGCCGAGATTAAAAAGGCCTCGCCGAGCGCCGGTATCATTCGTCTCGATTTTGATCCGGTGGCGATTGCCAGGGAGTACTCCAGTGCCGGAGCCGACGCGGTGAGCGTGCTGACCGACGAGCAGTTTTTTCAGGGAAAGCTAGAGTTTGTCCAGCGGGTTCGCGATGCAATCGAGCTTCCCGCGCTGAGGAAAGATTTTGTCGTCGATCCGTATCAGATATACGAGTCAGCCGCCGCCGGGGCGGATGCGGTGTTGCTGATCGCCGAGTGCCTGAAAACCAATGAGTTGATCGACCTGCAGATTCTGGCCACCGAGTTACATCTTACCACCCTCATTGAGGTCCACGACCTTGATAATCTCATGCGTGTGCGTGACGGGGTGATCGGGGTGCCGATGAAGGCCTACAGTCTCATCGGCATCAACAATCGTGACTTACGCACGTTCAAGACCGACCTCGGAACGACCCTCCGAATGGCAGAACTGGTTGAAGATCGCAGTGTGCTGGTAAGCGAAAGCGGCATCCACACTGCCGCCGACGTGCAAAAGCTTGCCGACGCCGGGGTGCGTGCGATTCTTGTCGGCGAAAGCATTATGAAATCTCAGGACATCAGCGGCAAGATTCGCGAATTGATGGGGAACTGACGCAGTACTTCCTCCGAACGAACCCCCGCGAAGCAACATCGGATCGGCCTGGGAGGGCGTTCGCGTCTCCACTCTTCATTTCTGTGGCAAATGACTCCCCCGCGTGCATCATTGGCCATCTCCGGCTACAAGATCGAGCTTCGAGACTGTCTGGAGATTGTATGAAGCTTGGCCTGTTTACTGACACGCTGGAAGACATCAACGGGGTCGCCCGATTCATTCGTGATATGGGTGAACAGGCAAGGCATACCGAACACGAATTCGTCATCCATACCTGCGCGGCCAGAACCACCTTGACCAACGCCGAGTTCGCCAGAAAGAACTTCAGGCCGCTCGTAAGTACGGCACTGCCCTATTACCCGCAGCAGGCCATCGCGCTACCCCCCTTTTCGACTATGCTGAGCTGGGCAAAAAAGCAGAAGTTCGACATGATTCACTTGAGCACGCCCGGCCCTGTGGGACTTTGCGGCTGGCTCATCGCCCGCTGGCTGCGAATTCCTTTCGCAGCGACGTATCACACCGACTTTCCCGCGTACGTTGATCGGCTCTCGGGTAGCCGCATCGTCACGGGCGGCACCAGCGTTTTCATGAAGTGGTTTTATCGTCCTGCGACGCTGGTTTTTGCGCGCAGCCGGGAGTATCACGAGATTCTCATCAAACTTGGCATCGCGCCCAATCGATTGCGCACAATTCGACCCGCGATCAACCTCCGACGGTTCAACGCTGATTATCGCAACCCGGACATCTGGCAGCGGTTTGGTGTGACCGAACCGCTGCGACTTCTCTACATCGGGCGGGTGAGCGTCGAAAAGAACTTACAAACGCTCGTCGATGCCTTTAAGCTCATTTCAGCGCGAAGGAGAGATGTTGCGCTGGTAGTCGCGGGTGATGGGCCTTTTCGCGAACCGATGAAGTCGATGCTTGCCGGAACGCCGAGCTATGTACTGGGCGTTCAGACCGATCAAACTCTTGCAGAGCTGTATTGCGCCGCCGACTTGTTTGCGTTTCCCAGCCGCACCGACACACTTGGGCAGGTGGTAATGGAGTCGCAGGCTTGCGGGCTGCCGGCATTGGTCAGTGACGAGGGCGGGCCGAAGACCATCGTTCAGCACGGAGAGACCGGCCGCGTCGTCCAGGGCATCGATCCGCATCATTGGGCAGCAGAAATCGAACGGTTGCTCGATGATCGCCAAACCCGCACCCAAATGGGCCTCGCCGCGGCCGCGCGGTTGAAGCAGTTCAGCCTCGCCGACACGTTTGCCGATTTCTGGGCCCAGCACGCGCAGGTGGTCGAACGGCGGCACCATAGGGCGGCCAAACGCGAGAGCGGGGTCGATTTATCCACTCATGTGTCAAATAATGCGGTCGCGTTATAACGCGATACTTTCCAACAGCTTACGAATACAATCGTTACTATGCTTGGACGCCTGCTAGCAGTCTTCCTCCCTTTATGCCTCATAGGTGCCGCCCGCGGCCAGGTCGAATCGACCTCCCAGCCATCGGTGCCGGTTGGGGCAGATGTTGTAGTCATCAAACTCACGGGCGAAATCAACGATTTCAGTAAGGTGATGCTCGAAAAGCGGCTGGCCGATGCGCGCAGCCAAGCGAGCACCGTCTTGCTGCAAATCAACACCTGGGGCGGGTCGGCTATGTCCGCGATTGAAATCTCGCAAATGCTCAAAAAGCAGGACGACCTGCACATCATCGCCTATGTTGACGAAAAGGCGATCTCGGCGGGGGCTATGATTGCTATCGCGTGCAATGAAATCGTCATGCAGCAAGGCTCTATGCTCGGCGACTGTGCCCCGATTGTGCCCGGGCAGCAACTTGAAAAGACCGAACGCGCCAAGAGCGAAGGGCCGATTCTCGCCGAATTTGCCGACTCGGCGGAGAAAAACAACTACGATCCCCTGCTCGTGCAGGCGATGGTAAGCGTCGGCCGGGTGGTACACTACATCCAAGGTCCCGATGGCGAGCGTAAGTTTGTTGACGCGGCGGCATACGAATCGCTCGTGAAGGAAAACGGATGGAAGCCCGTGGAAGGTGTGCCAAATCCGGTGGATGACGGCGAGTCGCTACTCACCGTCACCGCCTCGCAGGCAACATCGCTGGGGCTTTCCAAGGGCGTTTATGCTTCATTGAGTGAGTTTGTGCAGAGCCGGCAGTTTCGGATCGTCGATACGCTCGATCATTCCAAGGGCGAGTATCTCATAGGATTGCTCGGGAGTGCCGCGGTTCGGGGGATTTTGACTACCATCTTTGTCCTATCGCTCTATGCCGCATTCCACACGCCCGGAAGCGGGCCGCCGGAGGCGATTGCGCTGTTTGCCCTAAGCCTGCTGGTCGGCGTGCCACTCCTGACCGGATATGCCACGTGGTTTGAGATTGTCCTCATGATCGTGGGAATTGGCTTGCTTGCGGTGGAGTTGTTTGTGATTCCGGGGTTTGGCTTCATCGGCATTACGGGCCTGCTGATGATCGTGGCCGGCCTGACGATGACCTTTGTTCCCGCGGAGCCAGTGCGGCCCGGCTGGATGCCGACCCTGCCGGGCACTTACCAGGCATTCTGGAAGGGCCTGCTGATTGTCACTTGTTCCCTCGCGGGCGCCATGGTGCTTGGAGTCTGGTTAAATCGGCATCTCCCAGACATGCCGTACTTTGGAAGGCTCGTGCTGACAACCACCGTTGGCAGCACGGTGACCGGCGACTACGCTCAGGACATCGATGACGAAGTCTGGCCGGAGATCGGCGCAGTCGGCAGAGCGCTCACCGACCTCCGCCCTGGCGGCACAGCGGCATTTGCCGACGATGAAACGCATGAACTCGTAACAACCAATGTGGTGAGCGATAGCGGCTTTGTGCTGGCCAACACACAGATTGTGGTGCAGCAGGTACACGGCAACCATGTGGTCGTCAGGCCGACTGAGAATGCCTGACAACCTTGATTGCGCGTCGTTGATGAATTGACTATTGATTTATGGAAGCATCCACCTGGGCATTCGTTCTGTTTGGAATCAGCTTGGTGCTGCTGGTAGCCGAGTTGTTTCTGCCTTCACATGGCCTGCTGGGGTTAATGGCAACCGCGGCGATGATCGGCGCGATTGCGATTTGCTTTAAGATCAATCAGTATCTCGGCCTGGGTGTGCTTCTACTGGCGGCGATGGTGTCACCCTTTGCCATCTCCGCGGCGCTGAAGGTGTGGCCAAGAACACCTATTGGCCGGCGGATGATGCTGCAGCCCACCGATTCCCCAATCACCCCACCCGCGGTGACAGTCGGCAAAGTCGGTGTCGCGATGAGCGAACTGCGTCCGATGGGCACAGTCGATTTTGAAGGCGAACGGATGGAAGTTCGATCGCAAATCGGCATTATCCAGCAAGGAAGCAAGGTTCGGGTTGTCAGGATTGATGCAGGAAGAATCATCGTCGAGATGGTGACGGTTGCGTAACAGTGGGATCGCGGATGACGAAACGAATGCAATGAGTGATTTAGAGCGAGTGATATAGATCGAAAAGGCTCTGATCGACAAGACTGAATTGGAAGGATTAAGCATGATTGAGATTATCGCACAAGCGAGAGAGAGCACGAGCGGCTGGATGGTTGGGCTGGTCGTTTTCATCCTGATTTTCCTGCTCATCGTGTTCGGAGTGATTTTTCAGTTCCTCGGCCTGTACATCCGCGCCCTCGTCAGCGGCGCGCGTGTGAGCATGCTGGAGCTGATCGGCATGCGCCTGCGGCGCGTCAATTCCAACGTCATCGTCAATGCCCGAATCCAGGCGATGCGCGCCGGGCTGGAGGTCAGCCAGGCTGAGATGGAAAGCCACGTCCTGGCCGGCGGTGATGTGCAGCGCGTCATCGCAGCGATGATTGCGGCAAACAAGGCTAACATCGAACTGAACTGGCGCGTTGCCACGGCGATTGACCTCGCTGGCCGCGATATTCTTGAAGCGGTGCAAACCAGCGTCAACCCGAAGGTGATCGACGTTCCCTCCGCGGCGATGGGTCGCAATACGATCGACGCCGTGGCCAAAGACGGCATTCAGCTCAAGGTCAAGGCGCGGGTGACAGTCCGAACCAACATCAAGTCGCTCGTCGGCGGTGCGACCGAAGAAACCATCATTGCGCGCGTGGGCGAAGGCATCGTCACTGCGATCGGCTCAGCGATTGATTATAAAGATGTGCTTGAAAACCCCGATCATATTTCCAAGGCCGTGCTGGTAAAGGGGTTGGACGCCAACACCGCGTTCGAAATATTGTCGATTGACATCGCCGATATTGATGTGGGCGACAATGTCGGTGCCAAGCTGCAGGCAGACCAGGCCGAGTCGGATAAAAAGCGTGCTCAGGCTGAGGCAGAAAAACGCCGTGCGATGGCAGTGGCGCAGGAGCAGGAAAACGTGGCGGAACAAGCCAAGAATCGCGCGCTGGTCGTGCTGGCCGAGGCAGAAGTGCCCCGCGCGATGGCCGACGCGTTCCGGACGGGCAATATGGGGATCATGGATTACTATAAGATGAAGAACGTCGCCGCCGACACGAGTATGCGTGAAGCGATTGCCAAGCCGCCGGAGCGACAAGGGTAACGGTTGTGAATGATACTCGCTGCAATCGGCGATTCCGTTTTGTGAGCAGGTCTGACCGCCTCGCGTAAGGTCTGACTGATTCTAGGTTAATGAGCATGTCTCCGGTCATTTCCATCCTCGCCGCCCGCGATGAAGATCCGCTGATGAAGATCATTTTTTTTGTGATCTTCGCGCTGATCTGGGGCGTGGGCGCGTTGGCGAAGATGGCATCGAAGAAGAAAGAGCAGGAGCATCGCGAGCGGGTTCGGGCAGAACTGGAGGCATCGCGGGCAAACGCGCCGGATTATGACGAGATTGCGTCGCGCCCGTCTCCACCGGCGGCCCCGGTCCCACGTGTGTCCACGTCGACCGGCTACCAGCCGCCGACTCCCCCACCGCCGCAGCGTGTGCCGGCACCGTATCATCCGCCCGCCCCGCCACCCCCTGTGCCACCGCGGATGAACATCCCCGCCAATCGCCCGTCGCCGGTGTCGATAAACCGGGGGAATCAGCGGCAGAAGCAGCAAAAACAAAAGAAGCCGAAGAAGCCAGCGCAGGTCTTCGCCGAACGGCCATTTCCAGAAGCCGCAGCATCGCCAACGCCGGTCACTGCACCCCCGGCCGTGGCGCGACAACCGGGGCCGGCGGTGGATGCCGGGCAGCTCCGCGGGTGGCTGCGGCCGCAAACCCTTCGCGAGCAGTTCATGCTCACAGAAATTCTTCAGCGGCCGCTGGCACTACGCCCCGACCGCGATTGAATGGGTTGAGCCACCTCGAAACTCGCGCCCACAGCAGCGACAACGGGAATCGCCCGCCCCCGCACCCCTTCCACACCGCGGGCAGAACGCCGCTCGCGGTGAGTTGTCTGGCTCATCCCGGCGCCGAACCATCCGCAACTGCTTGATCACATGCACCACCGGGACCACTCCGAGCACCGCCGCCGCAAAGGGAAACTTCACCCGCAGCAACCATGCCCGCTGACCGGAAAAAGTGTCGGACATGACCTGAACGCCAATGGTCTTCCAGATCGAGTCGGGCCACCGATCCAACCGCCCGCGCCGCACCGGCCGACTGCTGAACCCCCAGCCCGCACCGTCACCCGCACTGCCTTGAATGTTGACAATTGCCAGCCGCCCCTGGGCCGATTGCACGAGGCTCCTGCTCTGGGCGTGATAAAACTCGACTGTATCCATCACAGTGAAGCTGCGATACCAGAGCGTCAGGCACATCGCCACCATCGCAGCGCAAAACAACGCCGAGAATGAACCGACATACTGCCGAACGCCGGTTTGCCCGAATGGTTCGTGAGGCAGTTGCACAGGTTGGCTGATGGCGATCGACATAGGCTGTTAGCTGCCGTTACGACAAGATTCTATTGTCTGTTCGCGTGAGAATCGACCACCGATTCGACGGTCGTCCCGCATTCCGGGCAGGGGCTGCGTCGCGATGTGATGAAGTTTATGCCACCACTTCATTGGCATGGTTGGAGAAGCGTGCAGGAATTCATGTCCATTCTAACTTAAGCCACGAAGCAGCCTATAGAGATGGCGATTTTACCGGCTAATCTCCGGGCATTTGCACGGTGCCGACGAGGTCGCTGAGCTTCTCCGCGCCCTGTTTGCTCACCCACTCGCCCAAACCTTCACAGATTTTGTTCGGAGCGGCTGGGTCAACGAATAATGCCGTGCCGATCGCGACCGCCGACGCTCCGGCGAGTATGAACTCGGCGGCGTCCTGCCAGGTTTGCACGCCGCCCATACCCACGATTGGCACGCCCGCAGCCTTTGCAACCTGACGATAAACCCGGCTGACCATGTGGATTGCGATCGGCTTAATTGCCGGCCCGCTAAGGCCCCCGGTTACGTTGGCCAAACGCGGGCGACGCCTGTGGATGTCGATCGACATCGCGGTGAACGTGTTAACCAGCGTGAGCACGTCGGCCCCGCCTTCAATTGCCGCCCGCGCAGTGACGGCAACGTCGTCCACGTTCGGACTCAGCTTGACCATCAATGGCTTGGCCGGCAAGACCTTCTTTACCTCATGCACTAACTCCTTTAGACGACCGGGGTTAGTGCCGAAAGTAAGCCCGTCCTTCACATTGGGGCAGGACACGTTGAGTTCCACCGATCCAACACACGCAATTGGGTTCATCGCGGCGACCGTTTCCACATAGTCGTCGTACGAATGACCAGCGACGTTAACCACAATCGGACACGGCATTTTTTCAAGTTGCGGAACCTTCTCATCAAGGAACCGCTTCAGCCCCACATTCGCCAGCCCAATCGCATTCAACATTCCCCCGCGTGTTTCAACAATCCGCGCCGGCGGGTTGCCCGGCCGCTCTTCCCGCGTAACCGACTTCGTGACGAACGCGCCGAGCTGCGACAAATCCATGAAATCGCCATACTCGAACGCATAACCACACGTCCCCGAGCAGGTCATGGTGGGGTTCGCGAGCTTCAATCCGGCCAAATGTACAGATAAATCAATCACGACAATCTCAACCTTGACTCATCACTTTACCAAAGCAACTCTTCCCCTGCGAACACCGGCCCGTCGGTACATGCCAGGCGATAGCACCAGTCCTGCCCCGGCAACGGGACAGCGCTGGCGTCGGGCTTCTTCACTCGGATGCAGCAACTCTGGCAGGTGCCCATGCCGCAGGCCATGGCGCGTTCTACCGCAACCTGGCAGGGGATCTGCCGGGCCCTGGCGAGGTCGGCGACCCGCTTCATCATCACCTCCGGGCCGCAGGTGTAAATCACCGCCATTTCGCCGCGGATGCGGAATCTATCCAGATATTCCTGGAGCGACTGGGTCACAAACCCCCTGAAACCGTAGCTGCCATCATCTGTGCTGATGACCGCGGGGATGCCGTGCGCGGCGAACTCCTGAATGTTGTATAGCGGCTCGATCGAATCAATGCCCGGCGTTCGCGCGTCCGCGGTGACAGTGAGACTCAGCAGGTCGCGCGTGGTCGCGCCGCAGAAAGCGATCACTTTCTTGCCTACCAGCTCGCTAGCGAGATAAAGCATCGGCGGAATGCCTACTCCGCCTCCCACCAAAATCGCAATCTGGTTCTCCACAGGGTGTGAGAACGTGTTTCCAAGCGGTCCAAGAATGCCTACTTCGTCACCAGTGCGAAGTTGCACCAGCCAGTCTGTCCCAACGCCTACAACACGGTGAATGACCTCGATCGTCGCTGTCTCGCCATCAGTTGTCGCCCCTGCCAATGAAAACGGTCGCCGAAGCAGGGCCGTAGGCGCAATCAGGTCAACATTTTCAACCTCCGGCCTCTGAGGCGAGGGCCACTCGAGTTCTCGCTCAACGTAGTCAAGATCGCGAGTTGAGCGACACAGCAGTTGGACAAACTGCCCTGCCTTCGTTGGTGGGAATCCCCGGACTTCCATCACCAGCTTAAAATGCTCCCGGCACAATGGGATATTCGCACAGACCACCCCGGTAAACTGTCCACGCCGCTGGTTCATTAGTGCATTCTACGGATGTGCTCACAGAATCGAAGTGAAGTGAAGTGAGGATCCTGCAACTGCGTGCAACGAGGCGACACGGCGAAACGAGTAGAATATTGAATCACACGTCGATCGGTGATGGATTAAAATGCATCGGCGACCCCCGCGATGGGGAAATCTGGCCGTGCGGTCGCAAGTGGGTGCGATCCGTGCGCATAAAAAAACTTCCGGAGGGGTGGCTCCTGTCCACCTCCGGAAGTGCGCCACGGCAAGAAGCCGTAAGATCGTTTTACGCGGCGAGTTTCACGCTGCGTTCTCAGGGCGACTATACTTCCGCCTACTACCCAAGTCAATCGACCTTTTAGCTTGGCGAAAGTATCTTTTTTGTTGCGTAAGATCATGTTCTGCATATAGTTATGCCATATCGCATGCCACACAACATGTGGCGGAAACCGGGTTTTATCGGGCGTGACATTTACCACACAAAGGCCCGATCTGGAGGAACCATGCAGAATGGCCCATCGCTGCTCCGCGTGGGGGTTGGGGTCGTGGTTTCGGATGATCGGACCCGCGTCCTCGCCTGCCTGCGTCGGGCAGACGACTACTACGGCGGGTTTTGGGAGTTCCCCGGGGGGAAGTGTGAACCGGGCGAGACGCCAGCAGGCTGCATCGTCCGAGAACTGCGCGAAGAACTCGGCATCACGGTCGAACCTATTGAGCAACTTCCCCTGTTTCATCATCACTATCCCGACCGGAACCGGCAGGTCGAGCTTCACCCTTGGCTCTGCCGACACATTGCCGGGCAACCGCAGCTGATCGAAGTGGCTGATTTCCGTTGGTGCACGCCAGCCGACCTGCTCACCCTCCATTTTCTCCCCGCCAATGGCCCGCTGATCGAGGAGATTCGGATTCGCCTTCAAATCGCGAGCTAACTTGCAGTTCCAACGCGATCGGATAGAGTTTATCGCAGTAGAATGGGCGTTTAGCTCAGCTGGCTAGAGCGCACGGATCACACCCGTGAGGTCAGGGGTTCAAGTCCCTTAACGCCCACTGTTCAACGGTTGCACGCCTCGGTTTGGGCCGGGGCGTTCTGCTTTTGGGGATGCCGTGGCCCGTCGCGAAGTCGCGTGCCAGAGCCGCTTGTGTCCGATTCTGACCTTTGATGCTGGCGCGATCTGATTTCTGTTGCTCCGAATCGGAGAGATCGGGCTACAATTCCGGCGGCAGCGGTGAAGATCACTGCGTTTGAGCCATTACGAGGCACACAATGCGCTGGAAAAACCTGGGACAAAGCTCCAACGTCGAGGACCGCAGAGGCGTGCCCGTTTCAGGGCGAACGATGGCGGTCGGCGGCGGCGGAATCGGGATGCTCATTATCATCATCCTTATTGCCCTGCTTGGCGGCGATCCGCAGCAGGTCATCCAACAGCTTCCCGCCGGCGGAGGCGCGCCCAGCGCGCAGCGGGAGTCGGCCCCGCGGCAATTCAGCCCGGAAGAGGAAGAGCTCAAAAGCATGGTCTCGGCAGTGCTGAAGAGCACCGAAGATGTCTGGGGCCAGCTTTTTGCGCAGTCAGGCCGACGCTATGAGCCGCCCAAGCTCGTGCTGTTCACCGGGCAGGTCCGGTCGCGCTGCGGGCATGGGTCGGCGGAGATGGGTCCTTTTTATTGCCCCGAAGACCAGACGGTGTATATCGATCTCAGCTTCTACCGCGAACTGCGGCAGCGATTCCAGGCACCGGGCGATTTCGCGCAGGCGTATGTCATTGCTCACGAAGTCGGGCACCATGTTCAGAATCTGCTCGGCGTCAGCGGGCAAGTGCACGCGGCGCGGCAGCAACTCAGTGAATCGCAGTACAACGACCTTTCTGTGCGTCTTGAGTTGCAGGCCGACTACTACGCCGGCGTGTGGGCACACCACGCACAAAGAACCAAGAGCATCCTTGAGCCCGGAGACTTGGAAGAAGCCCTCAACGCAGCCAGCGCCATCGGCGACGACAACATTCAGAAGAAGATTCAGGGCTATGCGGTCCCCGACAGCTTCACCCACGGCACCGGCGAGCAGCGCGTTCGATGGTTTCGCAAGGGCTTCCAATCCGGCGATCCAAATCAGGGTGACACGTTTAACACTCCAAACTTGTAGGCCGACGTATCCTTTCCCCCAATCCGCATGCCTCAGCGTACTGAGAACAATTTCTGGCTTCTCAAGACAGAGCCTACGGAATACTCATGGCATGATCTCGTACACGATAAGGTGACAAGCTGGTCAGGTATCTCCAACGCGACAGCGCTGATTCACTTGCGTGCAATGAAGCCGAGGGATCTAGCCCTCATTTATCACACCGGAAGCGAACGAGCGTGTGTTGGGATCGCAGAGATTGTGAAAGGCCCTTATCCAGACCCCAGGGCCGGCAATCCCAAGCTGGTGGCGGTGGATATCATGGCGAAACAGCCATTGGAGGTTGCGGTTACCCTCCAACAAATCAAGGCAGATCCGGCATTTGTGGGGTTCGACCTTTTGCGTATCAGTCGGCTGAGCGTCGTGCCGGTACCGGCGGAGATGTGGAAACGGCTGCTGACTTTGGCGAAGATGGCGTGACATGGAAAAGAAGCTCGAACAATCTGCGCTCGAAGCCACCCTCGACCCGGACCACGTAGCCCCGACCGGGGATGATGAACGCATCTACTTTCAAGGCTCCCCGATGCTCCGCGGGGAGTTACTATATACGACTGCCTGGATTAGTTTCGGCCTTATCATCGCGGCACTGCCAAGCCTGATCTGGATTTTCGACTTTGAAGATTTCAAACTCTGGTGGCTATGGCCGATTTCCATAGCGATCGGAGCGATCGTCGCGGCTGTGCCGATCATTGAGACGAAACGAATCAAGTATCGCATCAGCAACTACCGCATCGATCGCGAGATCGGCCTGCTCAGTAAGAAAATCGACACTCTCGAACTTTGGCACGTTGAAGACATCCAGTTCAACCAGAGCGTGGTCGATCGAATCCTAGGGGTTGGGACGATCACCATCTATACACACGACGAAACAACTCGCACGCTCAATCTTCAAAGTCTGCCAAATCCGCGACCTATTTTTGATAATCTGAAGAACCGAATCATCGCGGTGAAGCGCCAGCGAGGCGTTCTAAAAATCAACAGCGGCGGCGGCGACCTCTCGTCTTGATCATCCGAAAATGATCGTCCAGCCCCATTTTGATCCGGCGAGCGGTTGTGACTGCTGGCAGGATTCGCCCAACGATCGCACCGCCGCTTGACCTGCAGCCCGAAACTTGGCACCCCTATACAGATGGCGACGGCGGCATTCATTCCAATTGGGGTTGACCCGGATTTATCACTTCCCGAGTCGTCCTGCGCAGCCGCACTGTCGCGCGAGGGTCTCACGGTGGCGCTGCTCATTCAACTCCTTCGCGAGGCGGGAATTGAAATCAATCGGATGACCTCGCCCGACCTTTCTGGCCAGTTACATCAGGCAGCCGCGCGACCGGCCGATGTCGTAGTTTGTTCTGGGCTGGACGCCGATTCCGTCGCGCGGCTAAACGCCAACGTGGCAGTACAGTTTGCGCGCGAGGTGCAGCTCGGCGTCGAATGCGTTGCCAAAGTGCTGAAGGCCACACAATCGATCGTAGTCTTTGATTCCGCACTGCCGTCTGGCTGGCGCGCCGGACGGCGCCGCGATGACTCCATGAAGCTCGTGCAGTTGGATCATGCTTACCCACAGCTACATCCGGCTTTGCTGCTGCCACGGGTCTTATCGCGACAGCTTGTGCCCGGTCGTCAGCCACTGGATGCGGGCGTGGTAATGATCGACGCCGCCGCTGCGTGGACAATCGCGCGGCTCTTGTCTGGCAATGTTTCATCCGCGGTGCCGGTGTGCGTCCGCGATCACCGGACGGGCCGAGTCACCTTCGCCGCCGTCGCCCCGGAGGTGATGCTCGCTGATTTGATGCACGCCCTGCGCCTGCCCACTCTTGAAGATGGCGATTGCGCCATTTCTGGTGAGCTGATCCTGCATCAGCCAGCCGACCTGACCCGCACCGCAGGCCGAGCCGCCCCGGTTCTTCACATTTGCCGCGCCACAGCGCCCACAACGCCCGCCCCCTGCACTCGGTGCAACTGGTGTGCCGACGTGTGCCCAACTCGTGTGCTACCGATGGTTGCGCTTGAGGCCGTTCAAATGGGTGACGCATCGCTGGCTGACCGTTCGCGCGCGTCACTGTGCATCGAATGCGGGCTATGCGACTACGTTTGCCCGTCGCGGTTGCCATTGGTCAAGGCAACCCGCGCCGCGGCGGGGAGAGCGCGGCGCGGGGTGATGTGAGCATTTGCCGATGTCGCCTGACGCCGGTTAGACTCAACCTCGATCGATGCACGCTTCAGCACCCGCCGACGAATCACTGCCAAAATCATGCCCTGATGCCCGAACCGGGTGGCAGGTGGCATCCGGCGGATGGTCGGGCGTTTCAAACCACCGCATTACCTGGATGCAACTGGTGGCGTTGTTGTTCCCCCTCGCCGCGGGGGTGGCGATATTCGGCTGGCGCGCCGCAGCGGGCGCGGCGACGTTAGTCATCACAGCGGTGCTCGCTGCACTTGTCTGGCAACGGGTTGGCCGGCGCGGCAGCCGCATCTCCGTGCTCGGTATGGCAGTGGCAGCGCTGATGCTGGCGATGACCCTGCCAGCCCACCTGTTTTCGTCTTCGTCGCCAACCGCGGACCTTCAATCTCCGTGGCCCATTCTCCCAGCGGCGGGGATCGTGCTCGCGATTCTCTGCTGGCTGCTCGGCGGGACGGCGCGCGTTCATCCGGTTCTGCTGACGCACCTGCTGCTGGTGGTGATGTTTCAGCCCTACCTTGTTCCACGCCAAGTGCTGCAACCCGATCGACTGGTGCGCGGCGATCTGCTCCGTGTGCCGGTTGATTCTCAGATCAATCCGCAGATACCGTGGCTTTCGCAAGAATCCGTCGAAGGTTACGACGCCTACTTGCGTGAACCCATCGCCCGCAGACTCACGCTCTTCACCACCGGCATCGACAGACCGGAGCGAGGCTGGTTATCGCTCGAAAGCTTGATTCGCGACCGCCTGCCTCCGATCGAAGATTTGATGGTCGCAGGCGAGCCACGGCCAATCGGCACCGCCAGCACCGTGTTCGTCATAGTTGGCGGGCTGTTTCTGCTGTACCGCGGGTTGATCGATTACCGAATACCGCTGGTGATGATCTCCGCAGCGTTTCTTGCGTTCTTGGTGCTGCCTGTGCCAATACTGCTCAACGAGCAGGGACCGCAGTGGCGATGGCTTGCGTGGCGAGATTCTGCGGCGACATGGGGCGTCGCCGTGACGTTCGCGAACTATGAATTGCTCGCCTCTCCGTTGATTTTCGCTGCCATGTTCCTTGCCACCTCGCCGTCCATTCGCCCACTCTGCCGCCGGTGGCGCGTCATCTGGGCGGGGACGGCGGGCGTCGTCTGCGCGGCGCTGCAATTGTATGTGAGCGTTGAGTTTGGGCCGTACGTTGCCCTGATTCTGGCTGGACTGCTTACCCCGCTGATGGATCGGATCGGCCTCGCCCGATCCACTCCGAGCGGAGTGGGCAATTTATAGCCCAATGAAGAAGCCCCAATAAAGAAGCCCGGCGCTTGTGGCCCGGGCTTCGTCGCTCATCCTCCGCAAAATCTGATGAGCTTCTGTCTGCGTCTCATCCACCTGATCGTAAGCGCCCAATAGTGGGCGCGTTGCGCGGTAACCCCTTGGGCTATCGCAGCTTGCCAAACATAAATCCGATGAATCCGAAAATGACCGCTGCCAGAATGCCGGCGCCCGCGAGATAGACCGTCGGCTGGTTGAACGCGTCGGCGAGCGCCTCCGGTGCTTTATTGCCGAGCACTGCCGACACGAGCACGAACGACCCAAATATCACAAACGCCGCTGCACCCAGACAAAGGCCTCCAAAGAAGTCAGAGCTTGGGTCACGGGCCTCGACGTAGATTGGGGTTCCAACCGCGCCACGCCCGCGCACGGGCGCATTAGCGATTCCCGAGGCTCCTGCCGCTGTCCCGCCAACGGCCGTCCCACCGGCTCCGGTGGCCCCAAAACCAGTTCCGCCGATGCCAGTGATGCCCTTGCGGCTACCGCTGGACCCGCCGGGGGAAATTTCGTCGAGTAGTTCGGCCCCGAGGCTTGTATCATCACTTTCGCGGGTGAGGTCGAGCAGGCCGCTCCCTGATCCGACACCTTCGATGTTGATTTGATCGCTGATTCCCGACTGGATATTGGTCTGCGCCATTGGGTCGGCGCTTGCTTCGTCGGGTGAAAAGACGTTGATCGCACTTCGTCCCGCCGCTGATCCCGCCAGCCCGCTTCCGCTTCCCGGCTTTCCAGGAGAAGGCACTCCTCCAAGGCTGCCGCTCGAAATGTCTGCTGCCAGAGCGGTGTCATCCTTCGGGGCGAGACCGATGCCGATGCTGCTGCCCCCTCGGCCACCGGTGTCGGCAAGGCTGATGACGCTCCCACTCGCGCCCTTGCTGTCAATCATGCCCAGCGGGCCGGTCGTCTCAGCAGAGAGATCGACCTGATCGCGCGGCGACCCGCCAGTGATCTCGGCTTTTAAGGACTCAACCTGATCAGCCTTAAACATCAGTCGCGGGCCATCGCGGAACTCGCGCAGACGGCCTTCGCGGGCCAATTGCTTGATCTCTTCTTCACTCTTATCAAGCGCCGACTTTGTTTCGTCGAGCGTATAGAACATTTTCGCCATCATAGGGGTGCTGCTCCTGTTGTTACTCGTATTTTAGCGCGAAACATCGGCTGAAAGCAATGCATTTCCGCAAGCACAACTCATCAAATGCCCCAATCATTCGCCGCGGTCATGCGAGGGGGCCATTTCCTCTCGGCGATCGCTCTGGTTCGATTCAGCAACCGTTCACTCGCCGCCGATCCGGTTCGTTTGCCCTTCCTTCTCCACCAGATCCTTCACATCCAGCGGGGCGGGAAGCGTGTTGTAATTGCCCAATCGCCTGTCAAATCGGAAATTGCGGGCCGCAATCAACCTCAGTTGCTTGTCGCCGGGCAAGAACTGGTAGGCGCAAAGCGTCTGGCTATCAACATCCATGACATAACACCCCCAGGTATTTGAAGAAAACTGCGCCGGCATAAGAAACAACCCCGCGCCACCCGCGATTGGCCCCTGCGCCGGCTGCGCCATGGCCATCGGCATCAGTTCCGGGATATTCGCAGTGATTCCACCCGAACGACTCGCGAGCGTGAAGCCGATCCAGCCGAGAAGCACTGCATTCAGCCACAACCCAGCGGTTAACCAGCGATTTTGGTTCATTTTCACAGCTTGCAGACCTCAAAATCCGCTAAAACAACACTCTCCGCGGCGCTGACCAGTATCGCGCGCCGTCGAGGGATGAGCAAATTCTGGCCGCGGTGGCGACGGCTGGATCAAACCCGCTCGCGATATTATGAAATATTCTCTCGCATTGGCCGGCGTCTTTGTCGTATAATCTGACAGCGCCTCGCCCCAGCATCAGGAGTAAATGTGCGCCGGATTCTAGTCGCTTGCGGTCTGATCGTTTCAGCATGTTCGTCAGGTTTAAGTCAGACCACTGTCTACTCAACCGGTTTTGAATCCCCGGGATTCGCGCCGGGCCCGGTGGTTAACCAATCGGGGTGGACCGCAGAGTTGGCCGGCACGACCCTTGACGCGCAAGTGCAGGCCGGTTCAGCAAATACGGGCAGCCAGGCGCTGAAAATCACTGCCAACCCCTCTACCGCCGCCGGAGGGTGGGTTTTCTACGATCCGATCGAAATCGCGCCCGTCGCGGCCAACACGCCTCTCGTCACTGCAGAGTTCTCGATGTTCATCAAATCGAGCGCCGCCCAATCCGGCGGCTGGGGAATGGACGTTTTTTCAACCAACATCAATTTCATGGCCAGTTGGCAGGTCGATCTCAATAACCAGATTCGCGCGCAGGACGGCTCGAATGGATTCGTTGCCTCAGCCAATACGGTCGCGCGCGACACTTGGAATCGCTACAAGCTCGAAATGAACTTTGTGACAAACCGCTACAGCGTGGCGGTGAACGACGAGCTCTTTCACAATAACCTCACCCTGACCCTCGGCAGCGGAATCATCGGTGATTTTGATTTTCGCCACAGCCAGCAGATTCCAGCAAACGACTTTGCCTTGTTCGACGACTTTTCCGTGACGGTTGGCGTGCCTGTCCCGGCGCCAATCGAATGGGGCAACCCGCTCGGCGGAAGCTGGAACACGCCCACTGATTGGATCGGCGGTCTTTCGCCAAGCGGCACAACCGCCATCGCAAAACTCGGAACCGCCATCAGCACGCCGCGCACCATCAGCCTCAGCGGGGGAACGGTGACCATCGACCAACTGCAGATCACCAGCCCCGTCGGGTACACGCTCTCCGGGATCGTGTCGAACAACCCGTGGACACTCCGGCTTGCGGGCACGACCAGCACCGGCTTAGCAGTCAGTGCCGGTTCACACGAATTCAATACCAATGTGCTGATCGACAAAGATGCGACGTTCGAGATCGCCGACGGCGCTCAAGTGCGATTTCGGCAGAATTTCCTCGCGCCCGCCAGAACCCTCACTAAGACCGGCGGCGGAACGATGCGCGTGCGGGAGATTCGTGATGCAGCCCTCGTCGTAAACGGCGGGACGTTGCAACTCACCGCCGGAGGGACATTTGTCGGCACGAGTGTTCTAACAGCGGTCACGGTTGCTGACGGCACACTGGATATCGGCTCATCAACAACCGGCGTGAGTTCCAAGGTACTGATTGACTATATCGGCACATCGCCGATTCAAGCCTTGCGCGCGACCTTCGCAGGAGGCAGAATTGTGGATAGCCTCAACGCTGACCCGCGCAAGGCCATTGGCTATGCAGAGGCCAGTTCCATCGGCCTGACGCTGCTCGATGGCACAACGCCCACCCCGACGGCGGTCGATGGAACCGCAATTCTCCTGCGAACGACCTTCAAGGGCGACACCGACCTCAATGGTTCGGTCAACCTCGACGACTTCACTGCGCTCGCCGGCGCATTTGGCTCAACCGCTGCGGTCTGGAGGGATGGCGATTTTGGCTATGACGGCGTGGTGAGCCTAGACGATTTTACAGATCTCGCAGCCAACTTCGGGCTGACTCAGGCCGATTTAGCGCGCCAGACGGCAGTGCCCGAGCCATTCGCGCCTCTCGCTGCCGCAGCAGCTTCACTGGGTTTGCTCCACCGCCGTCGATTTTGAGATTTTTCTGGCTGCTAAATCGACTGCACCGGGTACGATTTCCTCAGAAACGGGGCCGCCGTGGAGTCGCAGTTCAAATGGTTCGACCTCGCCGCAGCAAACACCCCATCGCGCTCGCCTGCCTCGCAGCGGTTGCCTGCGCGCCGGATGTCGTGAGGGCACAGGTTGACGCGAGTTGGGTGGGACCAGCCACATTCACCGATGAACCTCTGATCGCGTCGCAACCCGGGCCGCTGTTGGTGCTGAATCAGGGCCACGACTGGAGCAACATCGCCAATTGGTCCGCGGCGAGCTTTCCAAGCGGCGGCGGACTCGCAGACATTGCCCAGCCCGGCGGAGACGCCTCGGTCGATCGCGCAGCGAGGCTCGTCATCACCCTGGATACTAACATCGCCCTCCGAGAAATCCGACTCGCCAACCCCGGCGGCATCGACGTCACCGATACTCAGCCAGCTATCAACGCCTCGATCAGTACCGACGCGCAAGGCCTCATTGTGCGAGCATTTGGTACACCCAATGACGCCCCCAGTCGGGCTGCCCTCGACGCGACCATCCACAATATTGATGTTCCTATCACAGGCCCCGCCGGAGTCACCGTCACGGGGAACGCAGCGATTGCGCTGGGCCATTCCAACTCGTTTGCCGGCCCTGTCTCGGTATCGACTGGCATCCTCACGCTCACCAATCGCTCCGGCAACGACAACTACGACGCGCGCTTCGGCACCGGGACCGCCCCGCTGCAGTTTAACGCCTCAACACTTCGGTGGACGCATTTTGGATCTGGTGCGGCGGCCGCGGCAGAACTGAATCGCGATCTTGAGATCGGCCCGGCGGGGATGACCATCTCGCTATCAGCGACTCTCCCCGTGGCGGTGCGGGGCATCATCTCCGGCACCGGGCCGCTGCTGATCGAGCGGGACTCGGCCGTGCTGGCAGCCGTCAATTCTTACACAGGCCCGACGATCTTTTCAGGGCGCACACTCACACTCGCTGGTTCGATCGCGGAATCACCGGCGATCGAGTCGACCGGAACAATCCTGCTGACGCGAGGCTCGACAGGGACCGAGCACAACCGGATCGGTGATTCAGCCTCGGTCTCGCTCCACGGCGGGGTGCTCGTGATGCAGACTCTTGGCGCGATGCCGGCATCTGAGTCAGTCGGCACAATTGCCGTCGGCGGCGGGGTCAACACTGTGCGGTTTGCTGGAGTGAGCGCGCCGATGACGCTGCACGCCGCGCACCTCACTCGCACGAGCCGCGGCGGGTTGTTTCTGGACGGTGCGTCGGTCGGAACCGGTTCTAACTCGTTTTTGATCGGCAACGCGGCTTCGCTCTTGGTCGGCGGCGGCGGCGCGACGGGATCGACATCGCAATCGATCATTCCCTGGGCATGGGCCTACTTCGGTAACGCAGGCACTGGCAGTAACGGCTCGGGTCGCGCCTCATTCGTCACCGCGGGCACAGCGGGGCTTCGACCGCTTGATCTGTCTGCCGAGTATTCAAACAACATTGTCGTTGCAAGCCCGGACGACAACGTTCGAATCACAGGCGCCCAGACGGTCGCCCCGGCTGGCAGACACGTTAACGCGCTTCTTCTGGGGAGCACCAGCAACAGTGACACAGGCACGCCCAGTTCTCTCACCGGCGGGACGGTGACCATCGCATCGGGCGCACTGCTCAGCACCACCCGCGGCAACAGCGTCTTCACACCCATGCAGTTTGGGGCCAGCGAAGCGGTCATCATCTCTGCGAGCACGTCGGGCAGCTTGGGCGATGAAGGACTGACCATCTGGGGATCAATCGCTGGCACCGGCGGGCTTACAAAGCTCGGGGCTGGCAATCTCCTTCTTGCGGGCACCAACACCTACACCGGCCCCACCACGCTCGGTGCCGGACGCACGACTATCTTTGACGATGTTTCCCCCGGCGCGCCCGGCCCGCTGGGAGCGAGCAACGATCCGATCATCTTCATCGCCGGCGGCAGCCTGCCTGGGCAGTTCGAGCCGGGCAACCAGACGCGACTCACCGCGCAGCGACCCGGCACAGCCCTTTCAATCGGCCGGCCCATCTTCGTCCGCGGACAGACTCACGCATCGGCGGTCGGCGCCCTGCTCGATAGCGTCTCTTCCAGCGGCACACTCAATATTGACGGAGGAGTTGTACTCGAATCTGTCCAGGCGCCGCTCGGTGTCGCGCGTGGGAACGTGAATTTTCGATCCTCCATTTCGGGACCGGGTCGTTTTCGCGATTTCGGCCCCGCAGTCACCACATTCGCATTATCAAACCCCGACTGGACCGGCGGGCTGGAACTCGGACTTACGGGCGCACCGGCAGCCGTTCAAGTTGCATCCGATGAGGCGCTGGGAACCGGGCCAATCTACTTTGCTCCGACATCGCGATCGACCTTGCGGGCCGTCGGCGGGCCTGTTGTATTGACGAACGCAACCACATTCGCGCCTGCGATAGGCGATTCGGTCGTTCGATTAGAGGGTGAGCTGACCCTCGCCGGACCGGTGTCGTTTGCCGGGAGTGTCGGCAGGCCGATCGCAGTCGCGGCTGGGTCGGCGGTGACATTGGCGGGGAGCGCGGGCAACGGTTCGTTCCGGCTGCTGGCCGATTCATTCGGCGGAGCGGCGGTCTCCAGTGGTACGCTCTCCATTGTCAGCGAAACGCAATTCGATGGTCGAATCCTAGTCGGCGCTCCAGCATTTGGCGGTTCGATCACCCCACCGCGGGCGCAACCCTTCGCGTGGCACACCCGAAGGCGCTCGGCCACGCAGGGGTTCAGCTTGATAGTCCCGCATCGATGCTGGAACTCGACGCGCCGGAAGGCACGACTGGCATGGTCGTACAGGCAGGCAACTTGTTCCTGCAGGGCAGCGGCGTCGACGGACTGGGCGCGCTTTATGGCCACAGGGGCGACAACGCGCTCAATTCGGATGTACACCTGCTCGCCGATGCCAAGGTCGGCGTCGCAATGGGTCACTCTCTACTACTCAACGGCAACTGGGCCGACCAATCGCCTGCATCGTCCAGCCGACTGAAAAAGACCGGCGGCGGGAGATTGATCATCCGACAGGCATTGATCACTGCGATCGACGGACCGAGGCCGCTTGCTGCAATCGAAGTCGATGCGGGTACGCTCCAACTGGGTCAGAATGGCGCCGACGGCTGGGTTGGCACTTTGCAAGTCGTCGACGGCGCAACCCTTGACCTCGGTGCGAGGCGCATGTTTGTTGACGATGGGAGTGTTGCGGAGTTCGACCGGCTCAGTTCGCTCATAGCGACTGCCCGCCACGGCGGCGCGTGGGATGGGGCAGGCATCACGTCATCGCGGATTGCACTCGATCCGCGCGCGGCGATCGGCCTGGTGCGCCTGAGTGAGGTCGGTGGAGCGAATTCCGTTTCTAGTTCGTTTCCGCTGGACGATAGCGCGCTGCTACTGGCACTCGTCCCTGCCGGCGACGCTACGATGGACGGTGGGGTTGACCTCAACGACTTCACTTCGCTCGCATCGAGCTTCGGAGGGCCGGGTAACTGGGCGCGGGGCGACTTTGATTATGACGGACTGGTCGGACTCAATGACTTTACCGCGCTCGCTGCCAACTTCGGCATCTCGGGCATCACCTCACCGATTGCCAAGGCCAATGCTGCCGCGGTACCCGAACCGCAGTTGCTTCTGGCGTGGTTTTGCGGTCTCGGATTGCTCTTGAGAACACGCCGGCATCATTGAGGGCGCTTGGGCAACTTCAGGGGCGCTGGCTGGGAGGGACCTGCATCGCATCGGGATCGATGTTTCGCGCGGGATCGCGAGGCCAAAAGAGCAGATGATACCCAATCGCGACGATCCCTGCGCCGACGAGTGGGCCGACCCAGTAGAGCCAATGCTGGCTCCAGAGGGTGCCGCCGGGCAGCATGGAACCGACGACCGTGGGGCCGAGCACCCGGGCAGGGTTCATCGCGGCACCGGTGATCGGTCCGATGGCCATAATGTTCGCAGCAACGACGATCCCAATTGCCATCCCGGCTACATTCTTTGCGCGCGGGTCGGCGGCAGTTCCCCAGATTACAAACACGAGCAATCCTGTCGCGATGATCTCTGCGACCAGTGCGCCCGCTGTCGAAACAAGTTCGGGGTTGTACTGAGGCGTGCCCGCCTGCACTGCCCGCGCCGCGGACTCATCGTTTCCGAGGATGATGTAAACCGCCAGAGAAGCGGCAATCGCTCCCAGAGCCTGCGACAGGATGTAGACGCCTGCCGACATCGCGCGGATTTTTCCTGTGATGAGGAATCCGACGGTGACGGCGGGATTAAAATGTCCCCCGCTCGTCGGCATCGCAGCAGACACCAAGCCGACCAAAATCAGACCGTGAGCCAGCGCGACGAGCAGCAAACCACCCTGACCGGCAGAATGATGGATGGCCAGGATTCCGACGAAACAAAGCGCGAATGTCCCAAGAAACTCCGCTACCGCCGCCGCGGAAAGTCGAATAGGCATCATTTTCCCTCAAAACGTTCCAGCCGACAGCGCATCTAACTCTATTTCGGCATGCTACTTACGGATTCATCTCGGATTATTTGATAATTTGGGGTAAATTTCTTGCCGGTACCTCGAACATTTACCCTATCCTATCGTACTAAATGTTGAACGATCCTCCTTCCCTGGGTGCCGTGGGATGCCGAGAGGCCCACGGCACCTCTTTTTTGACCCATTACACGGCTTCACAGGCTGTTTCAACCAGCCAGACATTCCGACCTTTTTTGATCCGGCTAAGCGCAATGCGGCAACCGCTGCTGGCGTGATCCGGTTTGAGTTCGAGCTGCAGGAACTCGCCGCTCTTTTGCAGCACCCCAAATCTGCCCCGCGCGACCCGGCGAACAGCTCCCCTCCCACCGGTCAAGGGGCCTTCATAGGTTAGAAAATCCGCCCGGTGGGAGCTGATCTGCTCCAGCTCATCGCCGGCGCTAATTGGCCAGCGCGGCGCTCGGAATGTTGCCAACTCAGCCGCGCTCGAGGTTTGACCGTCCAGTCCCTGCAGCATGAAGTCGTAATGCGGCGGATCGCACCCGGTGTGATGTAGAACGACAAAACGCGGTAACTCCATCCTCTTCGATCCTCAAAAGTTCTGAATTGGCCCAATCTCAGGGTTATCGTGCAGCCGCGGGGCGGTCGGGGGAATCTTGTGTATCACTCGAAGCGGAAGCACGCCCCCTAGCGCGGCGATGCCGCCGATCGCCATCAGCCCAACCCCAACCGCCCCTGGCAACACCCACCCC
>ERZ761607.1242-NODE-1242-length-33285-cov-7.196479_pt1 | contig 33285 bp, 33 predicted proteins | sample MGYA00511164_ERZ761607 | MGnify/ENA primary metagenome ERZ761607 (study PRJEB28899, sample SAMN02445080) | bioreactor sludge metagenome | biome: EBPR sludge | place: Australia: Brisbane, Thorneside Wastewater Treatment Plant | collected 2011-06-22 ... | reverse complement strand
TACGCCAGCCCGCCGGTCGGCGCTTACGCCGAGGTCCGGCTGATGCCCGCCGACCGGGTGGTGGCCTTGCCGGACAGCATCGACGACCGCACCGCCGCCGCCATGATGTTGCAGGGTTTGACCGCCCAATACCTGCTGCGGCGCACCTATCGGGTACAGCCCGGCGACACGATTTTGCTGCACGCCGCCGCCGGGGGAGTGGGGCTGATCGCCAGCCAGTGGGCGCGGCATCTGGGCGCGACCGTGATCGGCACGGTGGGCAGCGACGAAAAGGCCGAACTGGCCCGCGCTCACGGTTGCCAGCACGTCATCGTCTACAGCCGCGAGAATTTCGTGGAGCGAGTCCGCGAGATTACCAACGGGCAAGGTGTGGCGGTGGTTTACGACTCGGTGGGCAAGGAAACCTTCATGGGGTCGCTGGATTGCCTGCGGCCGCTGGGGATGATGGTCAGCTTCGGCAACGCCTCGGGGCCGGTTCCGCCGTTCGAGCCGGGCATTCTGGCCGCCAAGGGTTCGCTGTTCCTCACCCGCCCCGTCTTGATGGCTTACACCGCCCGGCGCGCGGATTTGCTGGCCGGCGCCGCCGAACTGTTCGAGGTGGTCGCCGGTGGCGCGGTGAAAATCGAAGTCCACCAAACCTATCCTCTGGCCGAGGCCGCCCAGGCGCACCGCGATCTGGAAGCGCGCCGGACCACGGGCTCCACCGTGTTGTTGCCCTGAGAACCTCCGCGCCATGCACGAACTGTCGCTGTGCATGGAACTGGTTCGCGTCATCGAGGAGCAGAACCGTCGCCAGCCGTTCCGCCGGGTGCGCACGGTTCGGTTGGCGGTGGGTGCGCTGGCCGGGGTCGAAGTCGAGGCGCTGCGGTTCGGATTCACGGTGGCGGCCCAGGGCACGCTGGCCGAGAATGCCGTGCTGGAGATCGAGCAACCCGCTGGCGAGGCGGTCTGTCTGGACTGCGGCGCGGTGGTGGAGGTGCGCAACCGCGAAGATCCCTGTCCCCGCTGCGGGGGCTATTTCCCGCGGGTGCGCGGCGGCACGGATCTGCGGGTTGTGGAGTTGGAAGTCGAGTAGGGCCGCCGAACGGCGGCTTTTTCTTACGACCCCGCCGCGTTCTTCCCGGTTTTTTGACGCCTCAGGATGTCCTTGATCAAGGCGTGTGGCCCCGCGCCGGCGCCTCCATCAATGCCTTGACGTGCGCCGCCACGCTGGCGGCCAGAGCCGACAGGTTGTAGCCTCCTTCCAGGATCGACACCACTTGGCCCGCGCAGAAGTCGGCCGCAACCGCTGAAATCCGCCGGGTCAGCCAGGCGTAGTCCTCCTCGTTGAAGTTCAATTCGGCCAACGGATCCATGTGATGCGCGTCGAAGCCCGCCGAGATCAGGATCAGTTGAGGCTTGAACTCCCGCAGCGCCGGTTCGATCTCTTGTCTCCAAACATGGCGCAGGTCGGCCGAACCGCTGCCGGCCAGCAACGGGATATTGACGATATTGCCGATCCCGCGTTCGCCGCGGCGGCCGGTGCCGGGGTAGATGTAGGCCTGATGGGTGGAAATGTAGAGATAGCCGGGATCGCGTTCCACCGCCGCCTGGGTGCCGTTGCCGTGATGCACGTCGAAATCGATGATCGCCACCCGCGCCAGGCCGTGAGCGACGCGGGCGTGGGCGGCGCCGATGGCGGCGTTGGAAAACAGGCAAAAACCCATGGCCTGGTTCGGCTCGGCGTGATGGCCCGGTGGGCGGATGGCGCAAAAGGCGTTGCTGGCTTCCCCTTGCACAATCGCATCCACCGCCGCGCACACCGCGCCCGCCGCGCGCAGGGCGGCTTCGCCCGATTGCGGCGACAGGATGGTGTCGCCGTCGAGCGCGAAATTACCCTGCCGGGGCACGCGAGCAAAAATCCGTTCGATGTAGGCTCGCGGGTGGATGCGGGTCAATTGCTCGACGGTGGCCTGGGGAGCGTCCCGCCATTCCAACGCGGCGAACGGTGCGGTGCGCAGAGCGTTGAGAATCGCGGTCAGCCGAGCCGGGCATTCCGGGTGGCCGAAGCTGGTGTCGTGTTCCAGGCAGGCCGGATGGGTGTAGAGCAGGGTGGTCATGACGGCGAGTCCTGATGAAGCGGGATTTCGTGTTGGATCGTCGCCCGGCGCAGCGCCTTCAACACGTCCTGGCGAGCGATGATGCCGACCAGCCGGCCGTTTTCCACCACCGGCAGGCTTTTGGTCCGCATCTCCACCAGTTTTTGCAGCAGGCGGCTGAGCGGCAGGCGCGGCTCGACGCTGACCGGATCGTGGGTCATCACCGCTGCGGCGGGTTGTTCCATGATGGCGTCGTAGTGCGGCGCCAACGCGTGGACGCCAAGACCGAACGCCTTGAGCAAATCGAACTTGGTCAGGATGCCGAGCAGGCGACGCTGATCGTCCACCACCGGCACTCCGTTGAAATCGTGGTTTTCGAATATCTCCTCGACCTCGCGCAACCGGGCATTGGGACCGATGGCGATGGGATCGGCGGTCATGGCATCGCGAACTTCGTATTTCAGGAATTCATACATGGCGGATGATCCTGGGACAGGGCGGGGCGGCGGGATCGCGTCCGCGCGGATTGAGCGATAGATCGGTACATTTTAGGACTCGGGCGCGAGCCTGTCTGGATCGTTCCGGTGGTTCGCGCCATCGGACGAGCGGGTTTCACTCGGCTTTTGGGGTTTGCCGCAGCGCCGCCGTCAGCACTTCCACGCCCGCGCCGCGCCGGTGAGCGTGCTCGCTGAGATGCCGTCGCCAGGCTCGCGCGCCCGGAATGCCCTGAAACAGGCCCAGCACATGCCGGGTCATGGCCTGCAAGGGCGTTCCCCGCCGCAACTGGGCCGCCACGTAGGGCAGAAAAGCCTCGATGACCTGATGGCGACTCGGCGGCGGTGCGCTGGAGCCGAAGAACCGCCGATCCACCCCGGCCAGCAGATAGGGATTCTCGTAGGCGGCACGGCCGATCATCACGCCATCCACCCCCCGTGACGAATTCGCAATCTGCTCCAGGGTGGTCAACCCGCCGTTGAGGATGATCGTCAGGTCGGGAAAATCCCGCTTGAGCCGGTAAACGACCTCGTGGCGCAACGGCGGGATTTCCCGGTTTTCCTTCGGACTCAGGCCGCGCAGCCAGGCTTTGCGGGCGTGGATGATGAAAACCTCGCAACCGCCGCTGGCGACCCGACCGACGAAATCCACCAGCGCCTCGTAGGAATCGCGGTCGTCGATGCCGATGCGGGTTTTCACCGTGATCGGCAGGCTCACCGCCGCCCGCATCGCCGCCACGCTGTCGGCCACCACCTCCGGTTCGGCCATCAGACAGGCGCCGAACCGACCCGACCGCACCCGGTCGCTGGGACAGCCGACGTTCAGGTTCACCTCGTCGTAACCGAACCCGGCGGCGACGCGAGCGGATCGGGCCAGTTCACCGGGATCGCTGCCGCCCAGTTGCAGCGCCAGGGGATGCTCGGCGGGGTCGTAAGCCAGCAGCCATTCAGGATTTCCACGCAGCACCGCGCCGGTGGTGACCATTTCCGTATACAGCAGGGTATGTCGGCTCAGCAGGCGCAGGAAATACCGACAGTGCCGGTCGGTCCAGTCCAGCATCGGGGCGACGGCGATCCGGCGGTCGAGAGGCCGCATCAAGGCTTGGCGAACAACTCGGTGAAGAATTGCCGCATCGCCGCCCAGGACCGTACATCGGCGGCGGCGTTATAGGCCGCGCCCTTGCTGTTGTCGTTGCCATGGGCGGGGTTGGTGAAACCATGCACCGCCCCGCCATAGGCGATCAACTGCCAGTCGGCGCCCGCCGCCCGCATTTCCTGTTCGAACGCCGCGACCTGGTCCGCCGGCACGTAGGGATCGTCGGCCCCGTGCAGCGCCAACACCTTGGCCCGGATGTTTTTCGCGTCCTGGGGCGTGGGCGTATCCAGGCTGCCGTGGAAGCTGACGACCCCGGCCAGGTCCGCGCCACTCCGCGCCAGTTCCAGCACGGCGCCGCCGCCGAAGCAGTAGCCGATGGCGGCAACCTTGTCGTTCGCCACGCCCGGCTGGGCCTTGAGCGCCGCCAAACCGGCGGCGGTCCGCGCCCGCAGCAGGGGCCGATCCTTCTTGTACGCCCCGGACAGCGCGCCCGCTTCCTTGACATCGGCGGCGATCTTGCCGTCGCCGTAGATGTCGGCGGCGAAGGCCACGTAACCCAGTTCCGCCAACTGCTCGGTGCGGCGCTTGGCGTAGTCGTTCAATCCCCTCCATTCATGCACGACCAGCACGCCCGGCAGCGGCCCCTTGGCGTCCTTGGGGTAGGCCAGATAACCGACCAGTCGGGTATCGCCCTGCCGGTACTCGACGGTTTTGGTTTCGATGGCGGCCTGGGCCAGGGCTGGCGCCAGCCCGCCCAACAGCAGCAACAGTAACGCGCGTAGCATCGTTGGCTCCTTTCGGTGGTGAAGGGTAGGGGATTGGAGTAGGTCGACGCGGCGACAAGTTCCCGCCGCGCGTTCAACGCAATGCCTGGACGGCTTCCCGGATCAATTCGGGGCCGCGATAAATGAAGCCGGTGTATAACTGCACCAGGCTGGCGCCGGCCGCGATCTTGGCGGCGGCATCGGCCCCGCTCAGGATACCGCCCACGGCGATGATCGGCAGCTTGTCCGCCACAATCTCCCGCAATTGCCCAACGACGGCGGTGGAGCGGGCCATCAGCGGCGCTCCGCTGAGTCCGCCGGCTTCCTGGGCGTGAGGCAGTTCTTCCACGCCAGCGCGGGAGAACGTGGTGTTGGTGGCGATGACGGCGTCCAGTTCGTGCCGAATCAACGCCTGGCCCACGATGGGCAGGTCGGCGTCGGCGATATCCGGGGCGATCTTGAGCGCCAGCGGCGCGTAGCGTCCGTGCTCGGCCGCCAACCGGGCCTGCTCGGTCTTCAGGACGTCCAGCAACCGATCCAGCGCCGCCCCGTATTGCAGGTCGCGCAACCCCGGCGTATTGGGCGAGGAGATGTTGACGGCGACGTAACTGGCCCAGGGGTAGACCTTGCGCAGGCCCAGCCGGTAGTCGTCGACGGCGCGCTCGACCGAAGTATCGGCGTTCTTGCCGATGTTGATGCCCAACACGCCCTGGCCGCGGGTGTGGCGCACCCGCTCCACCAGCCGATCCACGCCCTGGTTGTTGAAGCCCATCCGGTTGATCAGCGCCTGGGCGCGCGGCAGGCGGAACATGCGAGGCTTGGGGTTGCCGGGCTGGGGGCGCGGGGTGACGGTGCCGATCTCGACGAAACCGAAGCCCAGCGCCCGCCAGAGCGCGATGCATTCGCCATCCTTGTCCAACCCCGCCGCCAGACCCACCGGGTTCGGAAAGTCGATGCCCATGACCCGACGTGGAACGTCGTGGATACCGATAGCGGCGATTCGAGCCAGCGCCTCGGCGCCCGGCAGGCGCAGCAGCGTTCGAGTCCAGTCGTGGGCGGTCTCCGGGTCGAATTGAAACAGGAGCGCGCGGAGCGGCGAGTAGTAGTCCATGGAAAACCCTGGATCATTGAGGGAATTGAAGGTGCGTTCATGGATGGTCGAACCTGCGTCGTAGTTTAATAGTGACAGTCGACAACGATCCTGATACCATGAATCCACAGCTTATCATGTATGCGATTTAACGTGCTTTGAACGACGACATCACTTGTGGTTTAATGGTCATGAATGTCACATGGAGTGGTAGGCTGTCTGGGAAATGACCCATTCGACCGGGTGTGGTTCAACCGTTCCCATGATGGGCTGTCATGAAGTTCGTTGGCTGATGGATCGTCGCGGGGCGCGAAGGTCCATACCATTTACATAGCATCTTCAATGTGTTTCGATTTTTTGGAGCCGCGGGGTCTTGAGGCCTCAGCGGGTGAGCAAACTGGCCTGGGTAGAGAAATAATGCGCAAGCTGTTGGTTTTAAGCACCGCCGCTGTCGACGAAGACTTCGTCCAAAAGATTTCCGCCGCGGATTGGGAGGTTTACTGGACTCAGGACCCGGGCCAGGCCCGAGTTCTGTTGACTGAACAATCGTTCCGGGTCGGTTTGGCGCTGTTGTTCAGTTGCGAACCGGAACGGTCCATCCAGTGGGTGATCGACCTGATGCTGGCCCGGCGCAAGATGCAGTGGGTCGTGGCGTTGCCGCGACCTTGCGTGGAGCGCAAGCTGCTCTCCGGCATCATCGCCGAACGTTGCTACGACTATCACACGCTGCCCGTCGACCCCCAGCGCCTGACGGTCACGCTGGGCCATGCCTACGGCATGTCGGAACTCACCGAAACCCATTTGCGCCAACAGCGCGAAGCCGAGGCCCAGTATGGCCTGACGGGCAACAGCTCGGTGATGCAAGCGCTGTTCCGGGGCATTCAAAAAGCGGCCGAGGTCGATGTGCCGGTCCTGATTACCGGTGAAATCGGCACCGGCAAGGAGCAGGCGGCGCGGGCGATCCATGAAAATTCGTCCCGGGCGGCGGCGCCCTTCGTGGTGGTCAATTGCGAGGCGCTGGTCATCGATCTCATTCAATCCGAATTGTTCGGACATGAAAAGGGCGCGTTCGCCGGCGCCGGCGAGCGCCGGATCGGACAGATCGAGGCGGCTGCCGGCGGGACCCTGTTCCTTGATGAGGTTGGCAATCTCGGGCCGGAAGTGCAGGCTAACCTGCTGCGCTTCCTGGAGGAAAAAAAGATTCGGCGGCTTGGCGGCACCAAGCCAATTCCCACCAATGTCCGGGTGATCGCCGCCACCCACACCAAGATCGAGCAGGCGATGCGCGACGGCCGGTTTCGCGAAGATCTCTTTTATCGTCTGAACGTCCTGCATCTGCGGGTACCCACCCTGCGCGAGCGCCGGGGCGACGTGGAGTTGCTGGCCCGCTACTTCTTCAACAAGTTCTCCGCCGAGGTCAAGACGGTCGCCAAGGGCTTCAGCCGGGACGCGCTGGAGGTGATCAATCGCTACGACTGGCCGGGCAATGTCCGCGAACTGATGAACCGGGTGCGCCGCGCGGTGCTGTTGAGCGAGGGACCCTATATTTCGCCCGCCGACCTGGAGCTGGAGCGGCGCTCGCTGGGGCGGGGCTTCGTCACCCTGGACGAGGCGCGGATGGCGGCCGACCGCGAAGTCATTCAGGCCACGCTGTTGCGAACTCGTTTCAACATCGCCCGCGCCGCTCAGGAGTTGAGCGTGTCGCGCATGACCTTGTACCGATTGATGGAAAAATACGACATCCGGCGCGACAGCCTTTAGGATACCCCGAAGCGGATGAGTGGGGAACGCCGGTTCAGGCCGGCGTTTTTCGAATCGGGCTGGATCGCGGATTCCGGCCAGCCCTCCGGCGCGGTCCCCCGGCAGCATGACGACGCCGTTCGAGCCACGATCCTTCCTGAAAACGCTCGTTACCCTGCCCGGCGTTTACCGGATGCTGGACGAGCGCGGCGTGGTGCTCTACGTCGGCAAGGCCCGCAACCTGCGGCGGCGGGTGTCGAGCTACTTTCGGGAACATCACCCTTCCGCCAGGACGCGTGGCCTGGTTGCCCAAATCCGGGCCATCGAGGTCACGGTGACCCACACCGAGGCCGAGGCGCTGATTCTGGAAAGCCGGCTGATCAAGGAACTTCAGCCGCGCTACAACATCCTGCTGCGCGACGACAAGGGCTATCCCTACATCCACGTCGCCGAGGGCGATTTTCCCCGTTTGGCGCTGCATCGCGGCGCCAAACGCGCGCCAGGGCGCTATCTTGGGCCGTATCCCCACGCCGGCGCCGTCCGCGAGACCCTGAATCTGCTCCAAAAGGTGTTTCAGTTGCGCTCGTGCGAGGACAGCTTTTTCCGCGCGCGGAGTCGGCCTTGCCTGCAATATCAGATCAAGCGCTGCACCGCGCCCTGTGTCGGCCTGATCGACCGCGCGGGTTACCAGCGTTGCCTGGGTGATGCCCTGCGGTTTTTGGAGGGGCGCGGCGGACAGGTCATCGACGATTTGGCGCGGCGCATGGAGGCGGCGGCGGCGGCGTTGAATTTCGAGGAAGCGGCGATCTGTCGCGACCAGATCGCTGAATTGCGCCAGATTCAGCAGCGCCAGCACGTCGAGGGCGAGAGCGGCGATCTCGACGTGCTGGCCGCGACCGCGCGCGGCGGTTCGGCTTGCGTGCAGGTCTTCGTGTTTCGCGGTGGGCGACTGTTGGGCAACAGGGCGTTCTTTCCGCGCCTGCCCGAGGAGGAGGACGCCGGCGCGGTGCTCGGCGCCTTTCTGGCCCAATACTACCTGGATCGGGAAATTCCCGCCGAGCTGTTGGTCAGCCACGAACCGGCGGACGCCGCGCTGTTGGCGCGGGTCTTTCGGGAGCGCGCTGGCCGACGGGTTGCCCTGGTCGCGCATCCACGCGGTGAGCGTTCCCACTGGCTGGAATTGGCCCGGCGCAACGCCGAACACGCCCTGGCCGCGCACCTGTCCAGTCAAGCGGGAACGCGCCAGCGGCTGGAAGCGTTGCGGGACGCGCTGGGACTGGAGGAGGCGCCGGAGCGGCTGGAGTGCTTCGATATCAGCCATACCCGGGGCGAGGCCACGGTTGGGGCGTGTGTCGTGTTCGGCGCGGAGGGACCGATCAAGGCCGACTACCGCCGTTACAATGTCGAGGCTATCACTCCCGGCGACGATTACGCCGCCTTGCGCCAGGCGTTGACCCGGCGTTATACCCGGTTGCGGGAGGAAGAGGACCGCCTGCCCGATGTCTTGTTCGTCGACGGTGGACAAGGGCAGTTGGCCCAGGCGCGAGCGGTGCTGGAGGAACTACAGGTCGTCGGGGTGACGGTGGTGGGCGTGGCCAAGGGGCCGGAGCGCAAGCCGGGGCTGGAAACGCTGTTCTTGTCCGGGGAAAACCGCCCCCTTATACTGCCCTCCGATTCGTCCGCTCTGCATCTGGTGCAGCAGATTCGCGACGAGGCCCATCGCTTCGCCATCACCGGCCACCGCCAGCGCCGGGCCAGGGCCCGCGCCACGTCCGCTCTCGAACAGATTCCCGGCATCGGTCCCAAACGTCGGCAAGCCTTGCTTCGACAGTTCGGCGGTGTAAAGCAGCTTGCACGGGCCGGCGTCGAGGATATCGCCGGCGTGGATGGCATCAACGCCGAGCTGGCCCAGCGGATTTACGACGCCTTTCATGGCGAAACCTGATCGCCGGCCGAACTCATGCAACTGAACCTGCCCACTTGGCTGACCCTGCTGCGCATCGCATTGATCCCGGTGTTCGTTGGGGTGTTCTTCCTGCCGGTGCGTGGCGCCAACGTGCTGTGCGCGGCGTTGTTCGGGCTGGCGGCGCTCACCGACTGGCTGGATGGCCATCTGGCGCGGCGGTTCGATCAAACCTCGGCCTTCGGCGCGTTCCTGGATCCGGTGGCGGACAAGCTGATGGTCGCGGCGGCGCTGGTGTTGTTGGTGCAGGCGATTCCCACGCCGGTGATGGCGGTGGCGGCGGCGATCATCATCGGCCGTGAGATCGCGATTTCGGCGCTGCGCGAATGGATGGCGCAAATCGGCAATCAGGGCCGCGTGGCGGTGTCCACGGTCGGCAAGTTCAAGACCACCGCCCAGATGGTCGCCGTGCTGTTGTTATTGTATCGGGATCCCGTGGGCGGGTTTCCGACGCTGGAAGTTGGGTTGGGGTTGTTGCTGGTCGCGGCGGCGCTGACGCTCTGGTCCATGCTGCACTACCTGCTGGCGGCGTGGCCGGTATTCCAGCGGAGCGGGCGGGGCTGAAAGGCTTGACGAGCGGGTTTTTTACGCTAAAATCGCTGCTCCTCATACAGCGGGAATAGCTCAGTTGGTAGAGCACAACCTTGCCAAGGTTGGGGTCGCGAGTTCGAGTCTCGTTTCCCGCTCCAGATTTCCCAAGCCTCGAATCGTCGGGGCTTTTTTGTATCCCGGCGAGATTGGCGGCCGGAACCCCTCAGTACAGGGCTAGGTGGCAGAGTGGTCATGCAGCGGCCTGCAAAGCCGTGGACGCCGGTTCGATCCCGACCCTAGCCTCCAAATCAGGCTTCAACGATGTTTTTCCCCGTCGCGGACCCGCCTGGAGCGGGTTTTCCGTGGTGGGCGTCCGTCCGCTCCAAAGCGCCATCGTGCTTGACCTGCCGCGTATCGCGCCGCATCGAAGCGCGCGGCGCCCTCGGAGCCGCCCACCGTGGGCCGGTTCCATGGTCCCCACCCGAAATTCAGGCGAAGGATCAGAACGTCATGCAAAACCACTCCGAAATCGCCGAGTTCCTGTGGAAAATCGCCGATCTCATCAAGGACGACTACGACGCCAAGGATTACGAGGCTGCGGGCTGCGTTCAAAACCAATGAGATCGAGCATCTTCGCCGCGACAAACTCAATCGCGGCATCAAGGACGCCTTCCTCAGTAACGCCGATGAATTCCTGAACTTCATGGCCAAAACGGAAACCGATCCCGGCTTCGGCAAGTTCTTTTTCTTCGAGATGTTCAAGTGGTACGAGCAGGCGGTGAATGCACCCGATCCGCCCCATGCGCGCGGGTAGTTTCTGGTCTCCATTGAGACACTTATGCTGTTCTTATCGACTGTCGTATATAGCGCGCGCCTGGCGGGAAAACTCAATGGGCCGGGCCGCGCCCACCTTGTCGGTGATGGCGTGAATACACTATCCTAAGCGCCGCCAATCATTCCGGCGGCTTTTTAGGGGCATCCCTCGGCCGGATTCGATTAAGCCTCTCCCCGCTGGTGTGGTGGAATGGTATACACACAGGACTTAAAATCCTGCGCCCCTGACCGGGCTTGTGGGTTCGAGTCCCACCACCAGCACCATGGAAGTCTGGACGACCGACTTCCTATCCCGCTCGACCGCCGGTGGTAACGGCAAGGCCGCTTCGGTTAGCGATTCTGTGGGTTTTGGAACACTACAAACCGCTAGGCCGCCGGCGTCAGATAGTCCTCGATGTGGACCGCGTCGATCTGTTCGGGCCGCAGGAAGCGTGCGGCGTATTGCTGGTAAACGCCGGCGCGTAGAAACAGTTCGAACAGCTCTGGGTCGATGTGCTGATCCTGGGACATCCGGGCCATGATCCGCAGCGCTTCCGACAGGGTTTTGCCCAGCTTGTAGGGCCGGTCGATGGCGGTCAGCGCCTCGAAAATGTCGGCAATCGCCATCATCCGCGCCAGTACGCTCATCTGCTCGCGCCGCAATTGCTTGGGATAGCCGGCGCCATCCATCTTCTCGTGGTGGCCGCCCGCGATCTCCGGCACCCGCCGCAGTGGCTTGGGGAACGGCAGCCGCGACAGCATCACGATGGTCTGGACGATGTGCTCGTTGATCTTGTAACGCTCTTCGTCGGTCAGGGTGCCGCGACCGATGCGCAAGTTATGGATTTCGCCCCGGTTGTAGAGCAATTCCGGCACGTTCAGCCGAAAGCCCCAAGGATTGTCCGCCTCGATTCGATCCTGGGGAGCGCGCTCGAACCGGTGTTCCGGCTTGTCGGCCAGCAGTGGTTCGACGGCCGGGAGGGGAGAGGCGGGCGCGCGTTCCTTGCGGGTCCGCTCTTCGTGTGACAGACCAATGCGGTCGTCGAGGGTGCGCAGCCAGGTCCGCTCGGCCAGGCGCTGGAGTCGGGCGGTTTGCTCCGGGGTCATGAATTCGCCGCCCTGGTTGCAGCGAGCGACGAAGGCGAAGTCGTCATCGAGCGTTCGCCATTCCGCGTCGAGCCTGGCCCGCAATTCATCGCGGTCGCCACCGCTGGCCACTTGCCGCCAATAGGCGATCTCGGCGTCGCGCTTGAGCACCTCGAACCGCATCCGCACCTCGTGAATCCGGTCGTAGATCGTTTCCAGCTTGGTGGCCTTGTCCACCACGTATTCGGGCGTGGTGATCTTGCCGCAGTCGTGCAGCCAGCAGGCGATGCGCAGTTCTTCCCATTCCGCCTCGCTGAGGGTGAAGTCCCGAAAAGGTCCCGCCGAGTCGGCGCAAGCCGCCTGAGCCAGCAGTTTGGTCAGCTCCGGCACCCGGGCGCAATGGCCGCCGGTGTAGGGACTTTTGGCGTCGATGGCGTCGGCGAGCAGGCGAATGAACGCCTCGAACAGATTTTTCTGGGCTTGCAGCAGCCGCTGATTTTCGATGGAGACCGCCGAGGTGCCCGACAGCGCGGCGATGAACGCGAGCAATTCCGGCGCGATCGGGTTTTCGGCGCCGGCCGATCCCGCCTTGAGCAGAGCCAGCACGCCGACCAATTCCCGTTGGCGGTTGCGTAGCGGCACGACCATGAGGTGGCCGGCGTTGAGGGGGGGATCGGACAGGAGCGCCAGATAATCGGCCAGCGGTTCGCTCGGCGTGAGCAGTCGGATTTGAGGAGTCGTCGCCTGGGCGGTCTCCACCAGGGGGTGGGGCTGGGATTCGGTCAGGGACAGGGGAGACAGCCGGTCGACCGCCACGGCTCCGGCCTCGCTGCGCAGTCGGGCGGCGGCCGGCCGCAACTCCCGCTCGTCGTCGCTGACCAGAAACAGGATGCCGGCGTCGCCTTGGGCCAGCGCCAGGGTTTCCGCCAACACCCGATCCAGCAAGCGCTCGAAATGATGTTCGGCGGCCAGCGCCGACCCGATATCGAGAAAACGGCGAATCGTGGATTTCATCAGTCCCATCGCCTGGGCCAGTTGGTTGACCTCGGTGATGATCGAATGGACCGCGACGGGTTCGTGAAAGTCGAAGCGCCGAATCCGGGCCGCCTCACCGACCAGGCTGTGCAAGTGGCGGGCGATCCGGCGGGACAGCAACCAGGTGACCGGCAGCGCCAGCAACACCAGACCGATGGCGATCAGGACCGATTGGTTGCGGATGCGCGCGGCGTCGGCCAACAGTTCGCGCTCGGGCACGGCCAGCGCCAGCGATAAAGGCGCTCCACCTTGGAACGGCAGGGTTTTTACCACTCCGCGCCAATGCTGGTCGGCGATTCGCAGCGTGAAGCCAGCGGGGTCCAGCCGCGCCACGCGCCGCTCTGGATCGCGCCAGTCCTGATCCAGTTGGGTCAGCGCGGGCTCGTTCAATTCGGCGAGCCGGGCCAGGCGCGGTTCGCCGTCGCCTTCGCGTGGCAGCCGAGCGGCGTCCGGGTGGGCGATAACATGACCCTGATGGTCGAGCAACGCCAGTTGCGTGTTGGGGAGGAAGCGGCTGGCGGCCAGCGTGGCGGAAAGATCGCGCAAGGTGAGGTCAGCGCCCACGACCGCCGCGCCGGTGGTGGCGCGACGGGCCAGCGTGATGCCGACCTCGCGGGTCGTGAAAAACAGATAGGGGTCGGTGCGAATCCGAGCGGGCCGGGTGCGCGCCGCCTGATACCAGGGGCGGGTACGGGGATCGAAGGTATAGTCGGGTTTGGCGTCGCGGCGGAGCAGGTTCAAATCCGCGTCGAGGAACAGGAAAGTGGCCGTGATGGCGCCCGCTTCGTCGCGTTCCACGCTCTGTGCCAGATAGTGGGCCTGATCCGGGGCGGCGAGCGGGGCGCGCAGCGGGGAATCCGCCGGCAGCCGCCGCAGTAGAAAGAAATCGCCGTCGTCATAACCGACGAACAGGGCCGATATGTGTTCGGATTCCGTCATCGCTTCATGCAGATAACCCAGGCTATCGAGGCGCTCGGTCAGCGAAGTGGCGAAGGTCAGCCGTTGCCAGGCCAGTAAGTCGACCGTGATCGCGACCGGCGTGGCCAGTGCTTGAATCCGGCGAGCGGTTTGATCGGCGATCCGTTCGAACCGCTCGTCGGCGGTTCGCAGCATCAACCGGGTGGTTTCCGCGTAGTTGTTCCAGATCACCGCTCCGCCGAGCAACAGGATCAGGGCGATGAACAGGGTCGCGATGTGAACGCGCAGCGGCAACTGACGCGGCGCGGACAGGGGAACGGTCAGGGGCATCGGCGGTTCCTGGATGGGGGCGAGGAAGGCTCCGTGGGAACAGGCTTGCGCGGGTGGCAAACTGCATCGCGAGCGCCACTATAACAATAGCTTATCCGGGCGCTCGAAAGCGGGTGAAATCCTGGATTTGCTGGAAAATGAAGGGGCGGGCTGCATCAGCCAACGTGGAATTGGCAGGGCGCTACGGGGCGAAACGCACCTGCCGCGAAATGACGAGTTGCGAGGAAGCGCGGTTTTATCTCACGCAATGTGAGATAAGCCGGCTGGATTGGGATAAGGATGGCAAGCCGTGTGAGGGGCTGTGTCGGTGATGTGAGGAATGGGTGGTGCAGCGATAATGCCGTTACTAGCCTATCCTATGACCGTATGCGAGTTTTTTTTGCATAGCTTCAATAAGCCGCGCAGAATCAAACCAATAGCTTGGTCGGTATGTGGAGTTTTAGCCAAGATTTGTATTTCCTCGTCCGTGAGTCCGTTCTTACAATCCCCCGCCTTAAATTGCATAAATTGCCCTCGGGATGGCCAATCGCCACGCGATCCAGGCCACCTGGGAATCAAGCCCATAGTTTCGGCAATATCGCGGGTACAGCCACCGAAACCGCCCAGCAGGAACAAGGGCTGCCCGGCTTCCAGCGCTAATAAAGATTCTTCGGCAATACCAGGCATTACGCCTTTATATCCCTCAACCCGTCCGCCTAAGACAATTCGTGCATGGCTGGATTGGCGCATGGATTGCCGCATCGCCGTGAGTCCCCGTGACCATTCGTCGGCGGAAGGCTGCTGGCTTGTCATCCCTGTCCTCTCTTGAAAGGAAATCTCCTTGCCTTCGATATCGAGTAAAACCAGTTCCGCCAAATTATCCAAAGCTGTGGCAAGTTTTTTGAGATCGGCTATCGGTTTGAGGATATGTACAGGCCAAGCAAGAAAATTCCTCGCGCTGGGACGCTGATCTCCTTGATCGGCATCTCGACGATGCCGTGCCACCAGCTCGAATAGTAATTGCGTAAATCCACCCTCCCGCAAGTCACCGCCATAAACTAACCGGGCACCCAATGCCAAAAAATGTCGGGCAACTTCGGCCATGGCGTCTTCCAAATGCGCTTGGCTCAACCCTAAAGCCGACATATCAGGGCTTTCTGAAATTGAAATCGCGATGGCTCGCTGGCTCAATGGTTCACGATAACTCATGTAGCTTACCTCCCCGCTTGCCATTCAAGCATACTACGTAATCGTATTCCCGGAGCAAGTTCCTCAAATAACCTTTCCTCCTCTGCCCCGAGCGGAGGGTCTGGATAGACGATCAGGTTCGTTCGGGTACCGCCGGAATTGTTTAGGCCCACCAATGATATCAGTTCTGGAGGCCGGGACAGGAAGGCAACTCCAGGCTCACCTTTTACAGGCTTAATCCGGCATCGCCAGAGATAGTCCTTTAATACTTCATCGAACAAGCAGCCGATGACAAAATCGATCCGTTCTTCCTTGATCGGTTTGGGATTCATCCGCGCCACGGGCACATTACCCATATAGGGGAAATTACGCTCATCGAGATTATTGATGCAATTCGCCACCACCAAAGGTACTCTGCACCGCTTGGCCTCGATAACTTCTTTGCGGCACCATTCACGCGAGGAGTAGGAATCGGTATATATCGCGATGAAGGCGCTGACGCCAACCTTGCTTAACAAAACCCTGTCGAAAGGAAGTCCAGGTGGGATATTGTAGACATCGAAGAAGCTCTCCAAATTATGCTTTTCATGGATATGATCACGGATTGCTCGCGCAATCCGCTCTCCGTCCTTATCGTGCTTAGAATGACTCAGGAAAACTTTCACCTTGCATAAATAGTGAATCAATTCTTCGTTGTTGTCGACCGGAGGCTTCATATGCTCCAGATAATGCCTAAGCATCAGACAAAATTGATGAGTGAGATCAGAAATTAATCTTTGCTGTTTGATTTCTGGCTTCAGACTGCGCCAATTATTCCAGCGTAGAGCCTGTTGCTTAAGTCCGATTTTAAGCCCGTATTCGTCCATTTCCACGGGAAACACACGGGAACCCAAACCTTTGGGTTCCGCTAAATCCGCCAATTTTTGAGCATATCGCTTCCATTCGGGATCGTTAACGATGTGTTGTTCGGACAGGATAATAACAGCCGTAGTTTGAGCTTCATCGAAATCAATCGATAAGGGCACTTTAGCGCCAGGCGCGGGAGTTGAACGGTATAAGATACTCAGTCCTACACCGCCTGCGATATTCTTGTAATGATCGCGACGGAAATGGCCATACAGCAATTTGGCGATGGATTCACCTTGTTCAAAGGATGGATGCCATACGATATATATTGCGAGGAGTGGGCGGATGGAATCGGATTTGGGAAGTGACATAGCTTCATCCACATGTTAAAAGTTAAACCTGATTTGGTCATGTTTAGGTTTTTACCTATGCCTATTATTCAATACATCATAGGCTCATTTTTAGTTGTCTATGGAATTGATCCGCCGAATAAATACTTTTGGGATATTCGTGCGCCTCATTAAATGATACGACAGCATCTTGCTTATAAAGACGGATAAATATATCCAGATCACGTTGACTCTTTAAAATCGGCCATTTTGTCAAAAAGGCTGGAAGTTTAACTTCCGTTACTTGGTATGAAGTAATTCTCCTATCTTTCTCAGATCCGACGCCGATCTCAAAAGGAACCCACCATGATTGCTCGGTATATTGAGAAACCACCGCCATTAAATGCGTACATAAATTAATCCTCTCCATTAACGTTTTTGTTATATCGTCAGTTGTTTGAAGCGTTGGGTCAAGTACATCAACATAGCTAGGTATGCCCTGTTGCTTTAAATAGGCAGCGATAGATAATGCACTTTGCTTATCTTCATGCTTATGTGAGATGAATACAGGCATTGAATTACCCTCTATTATGTTGTTTTGCTAAATAAAAATAGAGCCCTTATCAATCGTAAATCGATGAATTACGTTGTCGAAGTGGGTCTTCTAGATTAGGCTGTTGCCATCGCAAGCTGTAAACCGCTTCGATTGCATTTTCCAGCGTTCTATAATCCCAAGGCATCGTAATAATTTTGCCCATGTGCAAATTCTTTTGAAGACGCTTTGGAATGTAGTGTTGCTTATTAGGTAGGAGGATTCCTAGTAGTCCATTTCTGTCATTGCCTGTCGTTTTCAGCAGGCTGTAATATATCTCCCAGTCACACCACCATCTTCCACCAGTTTCCTTACCGATGAGGATAATTGTTACCGATGATCCTGCGATCCTTGGTCGTATATAATTATTTTTTATAGTATCATCCGTTAGATGGCCTATATCTCTATTTTCCAAAGACCTATCTGAAAATACGCCTCTATCTAAACTAAACATCTCTCTGAAATCATCGGCTTCAGATTGATCCAATCTATGTGAGTAGCTTACAAATACATTTCTCATAACAACTTACTCCAACTCTATGTTGAGGGCTCTTCAAGGTCCGGTAAAAGCTGTAGTTGGGCGATCCAAAATCTCACGCGGGCCGACGCTGTTCATGTACCTCACTTTGGTTCGCTATCGCTGCCAAACAGCAGTAATCGATCACCATGCTCGATGATAGTATCTCGAAGTTTGGTAGTACTGGAGTACCGAAATGGTTGGTCGCCACCGTTGCTGCGCCGCGTAACAAGTTTACCCTTTTGTTTTCCGACTTGGATGCAGATGTTCTCGCCCGATAGCATCTCCCTACCCAATAGCTGTCTAACCACTTGGTTCAGAGTGGAGCCTCTACCAACCCAGTTGTATTGACCGTTTTCGAAAGCCAGACTGATCTGATCCTCCTCCAAAAGTCCTCTTACTTTGGTTTGGTCCGTTGGTAGTCTTCGGAGCCACGCCCTAACGTGGATATCCTTTTCAGACGTCGGGTCAAGGACGAGAGCCAGCCAAGGGACAGTTGGATCAAAACGATTATTCCTATTCCAATAGAATGACAACGCGCCCACAAGCAAGCTACGCGCAGCCGAAAACGTTGGGTACCCATAATGCGGTCCAGTTCCGGGGAGTGCCGTCATCACGAGCGTGGCATTGCAGTCCTTTGAAAGCTTGAGCGCGTATTCGATACAATTACGCTGATCAGTAGAAGATATTGTGCCGCTAAAGCTCGTAACTTGAACATAGGAAATCGAGTCCAGTTTTCCTGTTGACCCAAGATACCTGGGAGCCTTCGGTGTCACCGTGTCTAGAGGCAAGCGGTCTGTCCCTAAGAGTTCGCGCTGTTGCACACCGCCCGGCGTCCCATGTGGATCTGTTGGAACCAGAACAATGGTCTGACCAAAGGCGCTCTGGTCTCGTGCTTCGGCGATGCCTGTCGATAGTAGCCTCAAGCGGGCGTGAGGGATGCCTGGTAGAAGGCGTTGATACATCGGAGGAGCGTCTTCGGCGAAACACGCGTCCGCAGGTTGGCGGTACGTCGCGACTACCTTTCTGGCCAAGGTGCCGATATCCACATACGTTGGGCCATCCTGTGGGAACGAAATGCACAGGGACTGTAATCTATTGCGAACTTCGGTCAGAGCCAACGACTCAAGCGGTTCGCTCGCCAGTGGGTCTAGGATAGATTTCACGTCGCTAGGATCCTCCAGGCCATAAAGCACAGGTATAACCGGCTTACCCAATTGTCTGGCGACACTCAGTTCGCCTCGTACCCAGGCGCCTTCTTGTAAGTCGGGCGACAAGAGATCTTTGGTGAGCAGAGCGACAATGCAAGTTGAGCGATCGATGGCCTTGATAATCTCAGCGCTAAGGTTGTTCCCAGTGCCGAAATGCGCAAAGTCAATAATTGGATTCAAGCCAACACATTGGATGGCCTGCGCGAGTTGATTGATGATTGATTTCTGTGATGAAGGGTAGCTAAGAAAAATCTCTGGCAAGCCCATCGGTTTTCTCCTGCGCCATTCCCCCGAAGCGGACCCGACTCCACGAGGCACCTTGTAACGATAGCATCTTCCATGCCACGGCTGCGCCCGGTGTGGATAGCGTTATCCATGAAGGGGTTATCAGCGCGGGCTCGTTGTTTGACCGCTGAGGCGGTTTCAATTTGAAACAGGAAATTTCACATTGAAACCAGCGCCTGGCGATCAAGGTGAGCCATCCGCCGCGCCGGACGGTGGAATGAAGTCACCGTGCTCGTGCCCCGCGCCGGAGAGTTGTATCTCCGGTTTATCCCCACGCACGCAGGGAACACCGAAACCGCGCACCGGCCTCTAGGACATCCGCCGCCCACGGTCAAGCCTAGAGCCAGCCCGACATCGAGGGCTGCCCGGCCCACGCCGGGCTGGCCGCCGCTGATGATTTTCAACCGCTGAAGTGCGGCGTGCATCGGGTCACTGGTGCCTCCAATAGCGCAAATCCACGCTGAACGGGGGCAACCGAGTGGACCTGATACAGCGCGGTTTTCAGGTATTGACAGTAGGCGGATCATTCGGGTAACGAATAGGAGTAGCTCGGGCGGAGAGAACAAATGCGATCCCAACGGCTCGCCTCCCGCTCCTATGGGGTATATCACATGGCATGGGTCCGTGGCGGGAACTTGGGGCGAATGATCATCGGTGGTTCGCTGCTCGCAGCGGGCTGTACCCAGCAAGCTTGGTACGAGGGGTTTCAGGCGAGCGAACGACAAAAGTGTGAGGCCTTGCTCTCCCAAAGCGCCATGCAACAGTGCATTGACCAGGTCAATAGTCTGAGTTATCCCCAGTATCAACGGGAGCGAGACGGATTGATAAAGAACTCACGTTAAGCCGGTTGTTGCGAGGTCGGGTCACAACCCCAGGGTGGCCAGGATGCCCTCGCGAAAATGCCAGCCGGCCAGCGCCAAAGCGGCCAGCAACAAGATCGCCAGCGTCCACAGCCCGACTTTGCTCGCCGGTGGGGTCCGGGTCGGCGCTGTTAGCAGGCGTTGTTCCAGCGCGGCGCGAGCGGCCTGCTCGGTTGCCAGCAGGGCCATCAATCGGTTCTGCTGCCTCTGCATACTCCTGATCCGCTCGCGAGCGTCCTTGAGCTGATCGCGGAGTTGCTCCACCGAGACCGATCCGGTCGCCTGCTCGCCCCCTGAATCCAGCGTTTCGTAACGATCATCGTCGGGTTCTTGCGTCGCGATAGTGGGCCTTCCCGACAGGGCCTCTTTTACTTTCGGGGCAACAGCGGTCGACGGCGATGGGCGTTGCGTGCCGCCAGGCCTGCGTCTTCGATTCTCAACATCTATGATGCGAGTTTCGGAAAGCTCATCGTCGGGTTCTTGCGTCGTCATATTTGCCCTTCCTCACCTCGGTTCTGGTTTCTTGAAGGATAGCCTACAGTGCGGCGTCCGCTCCCTCGATGGGGACAAGGACGGCGTGCCGGGCGCGACGCTGTGCCGATGAATGGACGAAGCTGCTGGCAGCCGGGCAAGGGGGGTCTGTTCACGCGAGGTTGTCAGCCGTCGCGTGGAACGGCTGGCCCGGCTATCTCAACGTTGGCGAATCGCTTGCCAGCGGGCGTCCGACCACCAGAAGTTGGACACGGCAAACAGCGTGGCGCGGGCGTCTTGCAAGACGGTAACCGCGTCCTGCGTGAAATTGTATCCGACCACGAGTAGCGGATCGGGAACATCACCGAGCCGGGCCAGCAACCGCCGCGCCGCGCCGGCGGAAACGACAGCAGCGGAAGTAGCCGGAAAAACGGCGAGCGTCACCGGCGAAGCGCCAAGTTTTTTGGGATCGATCAGGGGTCGGAAGAGCGGCGGCAGGCGGGCAGGAACCGTGGTGGGTGGAATGGCGCGGTGCAGGGTGGCTTTCACCGTCACTGTAACAACGTCTCCAAACAGCGGTGGGCCGCCGCGTACACCCCCGGCCGTTGGCGCGCGGGCCGGCGATGTTCAAGACGGCAATATGGTTTTCGTCCAGCCAGTCCCGAAACGCCAGCGGTCGGGAAGCCGCCCGTCCTCGGCGCGTCGGCCCCTGGAATACCCGCTGCCCACGGCCAAGCCCAGCGCCAGCCCGACATTGAGGACCGCCCGGTCAACGCCGGGCTGGCCGCCGCCGATGATTTTCAACCGCTGGAATGCGGCGTGCATCGGGTCACTGGTGTCTCCGCATAAAGCCGCCCGTGGGCGGCTATGGGTTGCCAGGCACGGATTGAGCGGTTATTTGACCACGCCCTGCGCGGCCTCGGTGGCTTTCTTCTTGGCCATATCCTCGGCCGTTCCGGTCGCCGCCTTGGTGGGATCAACGGCCGGCACCGGAACGGCGCCCTTGACGGCCTTGGTGGGATCAACAGCCGGCACTGGAACAGCGCCCTTGACGGCCTTGGTGGGATCAACGGCGGGCATCGGAGCGGCGCCCTTGACGGCCTTGGTGGGATCAACGGCGGGCATCGGAGCGGCGCCCTTGACGGCCTTGGTGGGATCGGGGGTGGCGCCAGTCACGGCCTTGGTGGGATCAACGGCGGGCGCTGTAACCGCGCCCGGCACCTGCTTTTGAACCTCCTCGGCGGCCTTCTTCTTGACCGCATCGGTAGCCGCGCCGGTCACATCCGCCGCTGCCGCCGGGCCAGTCATGGCCAGGGCCAGGATTGCACTGCTAATCAGGGTCATCGGTTTACACGTCATCGCTGCTGCTCCTCTGTGGGTTGAGTCCGTCGTCAGTCTCGCCAGCATCGGCCGGGGCCAACAGGGTCGGGCCGGCCAGCATCGCCACGCTGGCGAGGAGAATCAGCACAATCTTGATCAAGCTTAGCTCCAGAAAGCGGGTTCATGGCGCCACACGGTATCCCGCCATAGCTGAACCGAGATTGAACGCGATTCGCGACCTGACCGCGACCTGCCGCACGACCAGCGGCGCGAACTGTTTGTACATCCTCGGCTCAGCAGGTAGCAGTCGTGGTTGAGGAGAAAAGCACCGTTCACCGCCCAGCCCCTACCGCAACAAGTCCCGCTCGATGGCTTCCTGGATTTCCTGATGGGTGAGGGGATAGCAGCGCTCCCGCAGCAGTACGGCGCGGATCTTGTTCAATACGTAATACTAATTCTGAATAGATTTTCGTCATTCCCGCGAAGGCGGGAATCCAGTCAGCCACCGAACCACTGGATACCCGCTTTCGCGGGTATGACGAATGGAACAGTTTTTGACCCCTGAAAAAACAAAACCTAACAGGAAATGGTATAAGCGTTCAGCTCCCCCTCGTCCCGCACGACGATGGGTTTCGCTACGCTCAACCCATCCTACGAAAAAAAATGGCTTGTAGGATGGGTTGAGCGTAGCGAAACCCATCAATACAGGGTGAAACTATCAGGGGATCTGAACGATTACGTCTTGGTTACGAAAGATGAAGACGTGGCGTTGATGTGAGGATGAGCGGCATTCAGCCAGGGCCATGGGCCAGTTTCAGGCCGATGATCCCGGCGATGATCAAGCCGACCGAGACCAGCCGCCAGGCGCTAGCGGAATCGCCATAGAACAGGATGCCCACCATGAAGGTTCCCGCCGCGCCGATCCCGGTCCAGACCGCGTAAGCCGTGCCGATGGGGATGTCGCGCTGGGCCAGCCACAGAAACGCCCCGCTGGTGGCCATGCCGACCACGGCGACGAGCACGCCCAGCGCCAGCCGACCCGGCGTTTGCGACAACTTCAGGCCGACCGGCCAGGCGATTTCACACAGGCCGGCCACGATCAGGTAAAGCCAGGCCATGCGGTGGTCTCCCCGGCGTTAGCGGTTACACAGGCTGGCGCACGTAGAACAACTTGATTCGCGGTTGACGTTGCGCGCCTCAAACCTTGACAATCCCATGCTGGTTCATGGCAGTTCGATGCGCGGATTCTCGGGGTTGCGCCGAAATAGTGTGGCAATATGTCCGACCCGCTGAACCAGCGCCGCTTCGGTCGTCGCGCAAATCTCCCCGATCATGGTCTCGCGCGCTTCCCGATCCTCGGCGTTGACCCGGATTTTGACCAATTCGTGATGGTCGAGCGCCAGCAGGATTTCGTGCAGGACCGCCGGCGTGATGCCGTTGTCACCGACGATCACGACCGGCTTGCGGGCATGGGCCAGGGCCTTGAGATGACGCTTCTGCGGATTGGTGAGCGCGAACACGAGAGACACCGTGATGGCTGAGGGTTCACGCAGTGTAACCGGCGGCAAGGGAATGACGGTAGCCCCAAGTCCCTTGAATGAGGTCAAGCTGGATTTGGCGATCATCCTGGTGGTCGGCGGGTTGCTGCTGCTCGCGCAGGGGCGGTTGCTGGACGGTCTGCTGGCGCAACTGCTAGTGCTGACCAGCTATGGCGTGCTGGGGATGCTCTGGATCGTGGTTCGCGCGCATAAGGTCCTGCAACGCATCGCCCGCGACCGGGAATCGCATCCGGATGGCCCACAGTAAAAGCAGCACCCGCTGGTTGCGGGAGCACTTCACCGATGAGTATGTCAAGCGCGCTCAGCGGGAGGGCTACCGCTCCCGCGCCGTCTACAAGCTTCTGGAGATTGACGAAAAAGACCGCTTGCTCCGGCCCGGCTTGACGGTGGTGGACCTGGGCGCCGCGCCGGGCGGCTGGTCGCAACTGGCGGCCCGGCTGGTGGGCGAGCGGGGCGCGGTGATTGCCCTGGACATCCTACCGATGGAACCACTGCCCGGCGTGACGTTCATCGAGGGCGATTTCCGCGAGGCAGCGGTGCTGGAGCGGTTGCTGAATGCGCTAAACGGCCGGCCCGTGGACCTTGTAATCTCCGACATGGCCCCCAATACCAGCGGCATCAAGGCCGTGGATCAGCCACGCGGGATGTACCTGGCCGAACTGGCCCTGGACTTCGTCCGCCGCGGTCTGCGGCCTGGCGGCGATTTTCTGACCAAGGCATTTCAGGGCGAGGGTTTCGATGCGTTTCTACGCGAGCTGCGCGCCGCGTTCGCCACGGTGGCGGTTCGTAAACCTCGGGCATCGCGCGCCCGCAGCGCCGAGCAGTACCTGTTGGCCAGGAACTATCGCGGGTGAGCGGGTCTAAAAACTCCGCGACTTTCAATCCATTCTTCAAATTCATCCCGGTTACGCGGTATTGAGGTGCATGCCTTGAACGACATGGTCAAGAACATTCTGTTGTGGGTGGTCATCGCGGTGGTGCTGATGTCGGTGTTCAACAGCTTCGGCCCCAAGGTGGCGCCGTCCGCCCAGATGTCTTACTCGACCTTCCTGCAAGACGCCAAGCAGGGGCGAATCAAGCAGGTCACGATCGATGGCCGCACCCTTCAGGGCCGCACCGACAGCGGCGAACGGTTCACCACCTACAGCCCGGAAACCGACAACAGCGCGATGATCGGCGAATTGCTCAACCACGGCGTGGAGATCGAAGGCCAGCCGCCGGAGAAGCAGGGCCTATTGATGCAGATTTTCATCTCCTGGTTCCCGATGCTGCTCTTGATCGGCATCTGGGTGTTTTTCTTGCGTCAGATGCAGGGCGGCGCCGGTGGCCGGGGCGCGATGTCCTTCGGCAAGTCGCGGGCGCGGATGATGAGCGAGGATCAGATCAAGGTGACTTTCGCCGATGTCGCGGGCGTCGACGAGGCCAAGGAGGAAGTCGCCGAACTGGTGGAATTCCTGCGCGATCCCGGCAAGTTCCAGAAACTCGGCGGCAAGATTCCGCGCGGCGTGCTGATGGTCGGCTCGCCGGGCACCGGCAAGACCCTGCTGGCCAGGGCCATCGCCGGTGAGGCCAAGGTGCCGTTCTTCTCGATTTCCGGTTCCGATTTCGTCGAAATGTTCGTCGGGGTCGGTGCCTCGCGGGTGCGCGACATGTTCGAGCAGGCCAAGAAGCACGCGCCCTGCATCATCTTCATCGACGAAATCGACGCGGTCGGCCGCCATCGCGGCGCGGGGCTGGGCGGTGGCCACGACGAGCGCGAGCAAACCCTAAACCAGTTGTTGGTGGAAATGGACGGCTTCGAGGGCAACGAGGGCATCATCGTCATCGCCGCCACCAATCGCCCGGACGTGCTCGACCCCGCGTTGCTGCGGCCCGGCCGTTTCGACCGGCAGGTGGTGGTGCCGCTGCCCGACGTGCGCGGCCGCGAGCAGATCCTCAAGGTCCACATGCGCAAGGTGCCGCTGTCCGAAAATGTCAAACCGGCGGTGATCGCTCGCGGCACTCCCGGTTTTTCTGGCGCCGATCTGGCTAACCTGGTCAACGAGGCCGCGCTGTTCGCCGCCCGCGCCAATAAACGCGACGTAGACATGGACGATTTCGAGAAGGCTAAGGACAAGATCATGATGGGGGCCGAGCGCAAGTCCATGGTGATGAGCGAGGAGGAAAAGAAACTCACCGCGTATCACGAGGCCGGTCACGCCATCGTCGGTCGGCTGGTGCCGTCGCACGATCCGGTTTACAAGGTCAGCATCATTCCACGCGGGCGGGCGCTGGGCGTCACCATGTTCCTGCCGGAGGGTGACCGCTACAGCTTCAGCAAGCAGCGGCTGGAAAGCCAGATTTCCAGCCTGTTCGGTGGCCGGATCGCCGAGGGGCTGATCTTTGGGGCGGATTTTGTCACCACCGGCGCACAGAACGACATCGAGCGCGCCACCGATATTGCCCGCAACATGGTGACCAAGTGGGGCCTGTCCGACCGACTGGGGCCGTTGACCTATAGCGAGGACGACGGCGAGGTGTTTCTGGGCCGCAGCGTGACCCGCCACAAGAATGTCTCGGACGAGACCGCCCATGTCATCGACGAGGAAATCCGCGCGGTCATCAATCGCAACTATCAGCGTTCCGAGCAATTGTTGCGGGATAACTTCGATAAGCTGCACGCCATGGCCGACGCGCTGATCAAGTACGAGACCATCGATTCCGAGCAGATCGACGACATCATGGCCGGCCGCCCGCCGCGCGAGCCGGCCGAAGCGGACGCCGATCAGGAGCCGCCGACGAACGGCTCGCCGGTCAGCCTGGACAAGGGTCGGACGGGCGACGAGCCCATCGGTGGTCCCGCCGAACAGCACTAGGTCATGCGACTGGACTGCGCGGGTAAGGCTCTGGATCTGAGTCGGCCCGCCGTCATGGGGGTGTTGAACGTCACCCCCGATTCGTTTTCCGACGGCGGACGCTATCTTCAGCTTGCCGATGCGCTGCGCCGCGCCGAAACCATGGTGGAAGAGGGCGCGGCGCTGATCGACGTTGGCGGCGAATCCACCCGGCCGGGCGCATCGCCGGTATCGATTCAGGAGGAACTGGATCGGGTGTTGCCGGTGGTGGAGCGGTTGGCGCGGGAACTGCCGGTTCCGATCTCGGTGGATACCAGCAAGCCGGAAATCATCCGGGAAGCGGCGCGCGCCGGCGCTGGCCTGCTCAATGACGTGCGGGCATTGCGTCTGCCGGGGGCGCTGGAAGCGGCCGCTGCCAGCGGTGGTCTACCCGTATGCTTGATGCACCTGCGGGGCGAGCCGGCCACGATGCAACAGGAGCCGGTCTATGCTGACGTGGTGGCGGAAGTTCACGCCTTTCTGGCCGAGCGGATTCGCGTCTGCGAAAGCGTCGGCATTTCTCGCGAACGGATTTTGGTCGATCCCGGCTTTGGCTTCGGTAAGACCCTGGATCACAATCTGCTGTTGCTGCGCCATCTCAACCGCTTTACCGATCTGGCCGCTGGCGTTCTGGTCGGCATCTCCCGCAAGAGCATGATCGGCGCGCTGCTGAACGCGCCGATTGGCGAGCGCCTGAGTGGCAGTCTGGCGGCGGCGGTGATCGCGTTCTGGCAAGGGGCGAGCGTCATTCGCACCCACGATGTCCGCGAAACCGTGCAAGCGCTGCGCGTATGCACGGCGGCGCGGGCGATGGGTTGATTCAATCAGTCAGTTCAGATCCATCAACAACGACTGACGCAGGTTCTCGGGAACCGCCGGCACTTCGGCAACATAGTTTTCATGGTCGGCGCCGACGGCCAGTGCCGCTCCTTGTCTTAGCCGGCTTTTCATCTCGGCGGCCAACTCAAAGCGTAGGAAATGCACGGCGCTGGTTTTTTCCTCGTTTTCCCGCTCCAGGTCCTCGTCGGCGATGGCCCAGACCGGTTCGCAGCCCTCGACCCACACCCAGATTCGATCTTCGATCCCTTTCAGGCGGGCCAGCATCCGCCGCCGCTCCTCGACGTCGGGGTACTCGATCAACAGCGTGGCCTTGAAGTTGCTCCCGTCCGGCACCAGCGGGTTGTAGGCATCCAATTCACCATTGATGCCGTCTTCCTCGAAGATTTTCTCGATCCGCAGCATTTCCTGAATCTGGTAGCGGATGGTCAGCTCGTCCTCGAAAATCAGGGTCAGGTGCTCGCCCAGCGCCAAGCTGCGGTTCTGTTTGTGGGCGAGCACCCGCGCCCGGAACGCCGGGCGTTCCCGAGCGTATTGCTCCAGCGACATCAGGCTGTCCCGGGTGATGGCGGGCATGGTCGATCCTCCGCGGTTAGAGCCCGTAGGCGATGCGAATCAGGGAAATCGGATGCTGTTTTCGGGCTTGGCTTTCGCCCATGCCCTGACAGATGTGGCGGCCGGCGATGGCGCAGTCCGAGCTGACGTAGTCGGGATTGACCGATGCCATCTGCTTGAACACCGGCTTGCCGATTTTCATCGACGTGTCGAAATACTCGCTCTTCACGCCCCAGGTTCCATCGTGGCCGGCGCAGCGCTCCACGGTGTTGACGGTCGTGTTCGGAACCATTTGCAACAACTCGCGGGTCTTTTGCCCCATGTTCTGCACCCGGAGATGGCAGGGAATATGGTAAGAAACCGTGCCGAGCGACTGCTTGAAATCGGTCTTGAGCAGTCCGTCCTTGTTGCGCAGCGCCAGGTACTCGAACGGGTCGAACATCGCGCCGGCCACCGCCTGCACGTCGGCGTCGTTCGGATACATCAGCGGCAGTTCCTGCTTGAACATCAGAGTGCAGGAGGGAATGGCGGTCAGGATGGCGTAGCCCTCGCGCGCCAGTTTCGCTAGCACCGGGATGTTGGCTTCCTTGAGCTTGTTCACCGTTTCCAGATCGCCGAGTTCCAGCTTCGGCATCCCGCAACAGGCTTCCTTTTCGACCAGGATGGTCGGAATTTCGTTGTGGGCGAGGATCTTGAGCAGGTCGTGGCCGATGCCCGGTTCGTTGTAATTGATGTAGCAGGTGGCAAAAATCGCGACTTTGCCGGGGGTACGTTGGCCGTCGCGCACCGAAAAATGGGCTTGGGCCTGGGCGTTGGCGCGGAAGCGTTTCGGCGCGTAATCGGGAAGCTGGCGGTCCTTGTGGACTTTCAGCATCTTGTCCATCGCGCTGCGCAGGGCTTTGTTTCGGTTGGTGGCGTTGACGGTTTGCGCCACCACGGGAATCGCCAGCAGCTTGCCCAGCGCGTCGGTGCTGGTGAGCAGCTTGTCTCGGAAAGTGATCTCGCCTTTCTTGAACTTGACCGCCTTGGCCCGCAGCATCAAGTGGGGGAAATCCAGGTTCCACGGGTGCGGCGGCACGTAGGGGCACTTGGTCATGAAGCACACGTCGCAGAGGTAGCACTGGTCCACCACCTCTCCGTACTTGGCTTTCGGGATGCCGTCCACCTCGCCCGTTTCGCTCTCGTCCACCAGATCGAACAATTTGGGGAAGGCGTTGCACAGGCTGATGCAGCGCCGGCAACCGTGGCAGATGTCGAAGACCCGCTCCAGTTCGGCGAACAGCGAGCCTTCGTGGTAATAATCGGGATTTTTCCAGTCGATGGGATGCCGTTTCGGTGGTTCCAGATTGCCTTCGCGGACGCTCATGGTGACCTCTCTATTCGAGATGGAGGCTTGGGAGGCGGGCGGGCGCATGGGCCCGCCCCTGCGTCCTCAGTCGACCAGCGCGTCCAGGGCTTTCTGGAAGCGGTTGGCGTGCGAGCGCTCGGCCTTGGCCAGCGTCTCGAACCAGTCGGCGATTTCGTCGAAGCCTTCGCTGCGGGCGGTCTTCGCCATGCCGGGATACATGTCGGTATATTCGTGGGTTTCGCCCGCGACCGCCGATTTCAGGTTGTTGCGGGAAGAGCCGATGGGCAGACCGGTGGCCGGATCGCCGACCTGGGCCAAATAATCCAAGTGGCCGTGGGCGTGGCCGGTTTCGCCTTCCGCCGTGGAGCGGAACAGGGCCGAAACGTCGTTTTGTCCTTCGACATCCGCTTTGTTGGCGAAATACAGGTAGCGGCGGTTGGCCTGGGATTCGCCGGCGAAGGCCGCTTTCAAGTTTTCTTCGGTCTGGGAACCTTTGAGTTGCATGGGCTGACTCCTCTCTTTGCGGTTTGGCGCCATTCGCACCCTTGGTGACGGTGGGCAAGATGGCTGGTTACAAGACCCCCTGGAAGATGGGGTCAATTTGATTTTAGTTCGCGAGATGCATGGTTGCCCATTGAATGAAACAATAACGACGATAGTTAACGTTTATTCGCACCCCAATCCCCTTCGATCCTTTCGCGCATGGACACCATCAAGATACGCGGCGCCCGCACCCACAATCTCCAGAACGTCGATCTCGATCTGCCCCGCGACCGGCTGATCGTGATCACCGGCCTGTCCGGCTCCGGCAAGTCCTCGCTGGCGTTCGACACGCTCTACGCCGAGGGCCAGCGTCGCTATGTGGAATCGTTGTCGGCCTATGCACGGCAATTTCTGTCGCTGATGGAAAAGCCGGATGTGGATCACATCGAGGGACTGTCGCCGGCGATTTCCATCGAGCAGAAATCCACTTCGCACAATCCCCGTTCCACGGTGGGGACGATCACCGAGATTTACGACTATCTGCGGCTACTGTACGCGCGGGCCGGGATTCCCCGTTGCCCGGATCACGGCATCGATCTCGACGCCCAGACCGTCAGCCAGATGGTGGATCAGGTGCTGGCTTTGCCGGAGGGCGAGCGGTTGATGCTGCTGGCGCCGGTAGTGAAGGAGCGCAAGGGCGAACACGTCAAGCTGTTGCGGGAATTGCAGGCGCAGGGTTTCGTGCGCGCCCGCATCAACGGTGAAGTGGTCGAACTGGACAGTCCGCCGCCGCTGGATTTGCGCCGCAAGCACACGATTGAAGTCGTGGTGGACCGCTTGAAGGTCCGCGACGATCTCGGGTTACGGCTGGCGGAGTCGTTCGAGACCGCGCTGCGACTGGGGGAGGGCGTGGCGCGGGTGGCGTTTTTGGACGAACCGGAGCGGGCGGAGCTGTTGTTTTCCGCTGGCTATGCCTGTCCCGTCTGCGGCTACAGCCTGAGCGAGTTGGAACCTCGCTTGTTTTCCTTCAACAACCCGGTCGGAGCTTGTCCGGAGTGCGGCGGGCTGGGGGTCAAGCAATTCTTCGACCCCGAGCGGGTGGTGGCGCATCCGCATCTGAGTCTGGCGCGCGGCGCGGTGCGCGGCTGGGATCGCGAAAATTTTTATTATTTCCAGTTGGTCAAGTCCTTGTCCCGGCATTACGGGTTTGAGCTGGATAAACCGTTTCAGGAGTTGCCGGAGCGCGTCCGCAAACTCGTCCTGCACGGCAGCGGCGGCGAGGCGGTCGATTTCGAGTACACCAACAGTCGCGGCGAAACCTACCATCGCCGCCATGCGTTCGAGGGCGTGATTCCCAACATGGAGCGCCGCTATCGGGAAACCGAGTCGAACCTGGTGCGCGACGATCTGGCGAAATATCTGAGCAGCCAACCTTGCCCGTCCTGCCGGGGCGCGCGACTGACCCGCTCCGCCCGCCATGTGTTCGTCGCTGGCCGAAGCGTTCCGGAGATCGTCGCGCTGCCCATCGGCGCGGCCCGGGAGTTTTTCGCGCAATTGAGCCTGCCGGGCCGGCGCGGCGAAATCGCGGTCAAGATCGTCAAGGAAATCGGCGAACGGTTGAATTTTTTGGTCAACGTCGGGCTGGATTACCTGACCCTGGAACGCAGCGCCGACACCCTGTCCGGCGGCGAGGCGCAGCGCATCCGGCTGGCGTCACAGATCGGCGCGGGACTGGTGGGGGTGATGTACGTGCTGGACGAGCCGTCCATCGGCCTGCACCAGCGCGACAACGCGCGGCTGCTGGCCAGCCTGTTGCGGCTGCGCGATCTCGGCAACACGGTGATCGTGGTCGAGCACGACGAGGACGCGATTCGCAGGGCTGATCACGTCGTGGATATGGGGCCGGGCGCGGGCGTCCACGGCGGCCGGGTGGTGGTGCAAGGCACGCCGGCCGACATCGTGGCCCATCCCGAATCGCTGACCGGCGCGTATCTCGGTGGCCGGCGGCGGATCGAATTGCCGCCCAAGCGCACCGCGCCCGATCCCAAGAAGCAGTTACGCATCGTCGGCGCCAGCGGCAACAACCTGAAAAACCTGATGGTGGAGATTCCGCTGGGGCTGCTCACCTGCATCACCGGCGTCTCCGGCTCCGGCAAGTCCACGCTGATCAACGATACCCTGTACCGTTACGCCGCCCGCGATTTGAACAACGCCAACGAATCGCCCGCGCCGTGCCAGGATCTGCTGGGGCTGGAGCAGTTGGACAAGGTGGTCAACATCGACCAAAGCCCCATCGGTCGCACCCCGCGCTCCAATCCGGCGACCTACACCGGCCTGTTCACCCCGATCCGCGAACTGTTCGCCGGCGTGCCGGAGTCACGGGCGCGCGGCTATCAGCCGGGCCGGTTCAGCTTCAACGTCAAGGGCGGGCGCTGCGAAGCCTGTCAGGGCGACGGGGTGATTCAGGTAGCTATGCACTTCCTGCCGGACATCTACGTGCCCTGCGATCAGTGCAAGGGCCAGCGTTACAACCGCGAAACGCTGGATATCCGCTACAAGGGCCGCAACATCCACGAAGTGTTGGAGATGACGGTCGAGGACGCCCTAGCGTTCTATCAGGCGGTGCCGATGGTGGCGCGCAAGCTGCAAACGCTGGACGCCGTGGGGCTGAGCTACATCAAGCTCGGCCAGAACGCGACGACGCTCTCCGGTGGCGAGGCGCAGCGGGTGAAGCTGGCCCGCGAGTTGTCCAAACGCGATACCGGCCAGACGCTTTATATCCTGGACGAACCGACCACCGGTTTGCACTTCCACGACATCGAGCAATTGTTGAAGGTGCTGCACGAACTGCGGGACCGTGGCAACACGATTGTCGTGATCGAGCACAATCTGGACGTGATCAAGACCGCCGACTGGATCATCGACCTGGGGCCGGAAGGCGGTGGCGGTGGCGGCGAGGTGGTGGCGGTCGGTACGCCGGAGCAGATCGCGACGCATCCCCGCAGTCATACCGGGCGGTTCCTGGCGCCGGTGCTGGGACGGTAGTCAAGATTGCCAGCTTGACCTCACCAGTAGATTTATCCACAATAAAATCATTTAATTACGTGTGAGGATTACTTTCAAATGGCGAGTATTACCATCCGAAGATTGGATGACGTCGTCAAGGAACGACTACGGGTGCGCGCGGCCCAGCATGGCTGTTCGATGGCCGAGGAAGCACGCGCTATCCTGCGGCAGGCATTACTGGCCGAACCGCCGCCTGAGCCAAATTTAGCTGAAGTAATTCGGGGACGGTTCGCGGCTTTGGGCGGGGTGGAATTGACCGTGCCGCCTTCGGATTGGGTTCGCGATCCCATTGAGTGGTCGGAATGATTATCCTTGACACCAACGTGTTATCGGAGCTGATGCGTCCGCAGCCCTCGGAGAAAGTATCGAATTGGTTTGCCCTACATTCAGCCATGCAGTTGTTCGTCACGACCGTGACTGAGGCGGAAATTTACTATGGACTGGCGCTGCTCGCGCCGGGCACTCGGCGTTCGGCACTTGAGGAAGCCGCCCAGCGAATGTTTGATGAAGATTTTGCTGGAAGACGGATAGCCTTCGACTCTGCCGCCGCGCGAGCCTATGCGGAAATTGCGGCGGCACGGCGGCAAGCGGGTCGCCCCATTCATACCTGCGATGCCCAAATTGCCGCCATTACCCGATCTCACCAGGCCACTTTGGCAACCCGCAATGTTGCGGATTTCGAGAACTGCGGGATTGTCCTGATCAATCCATGGACGTGATCAAGACCGCCGACTGGATCGTGGACCTGGGGCCGGAAGGCGGCGGCGGGGGCGGGGAGGTGGTGGCGGTGGGCGCGCCGGAACAGGTTGCCGCACATCCCCACAGCCATACCGGGCGGTTCCTGGCACCGGTGCTGGGGCGGTAAATCAGCGATCACCGGTCGGATATACTGGAATGGTAGGACAATGAACGGATTTTTGAGGGAGCACAGCCCATGAACAGAACCCGAACCGCAAAATTTCGGATGTCGGACCTTACCACCTATCAGTTCCTCATGATGGGGCAGATTGGGTAGAAGGGGGGTAAGG
>ERZ761607.1241-NODE-1241-length-33294-cov-5.615271_pt1 | contig 33294 bp, 37 predicted proteins | sample MGYA00511164_ERZ761607 | MGnify/ENA primary metagenome ERZ761607 (study PRJEB28899, sample SAMN02445080) | bioreactor sludge metagenome | biome: EBPR sludge | place: Australia: Brisbane, Thorneside Wastewater Treatment Plant | collected 2011-06-22 ... | reverse complement strand
TCTCCTCAGGCCAGATCTCCTCAGGCCAGATCTCCTCAGGCCAGATCTCCTCAGGGCAGAACCGCTCTGAGCGGATCCCCTGGAATCGGGTGGGCCAGCGCCGCAGGCTCGAGCCATGAGCCAAGCACCCAACCCGGCGGGCCTCTCGGCGGCCGACCGACTCCTGCACCAGCGGATCATCGTCCTCGGCCAGGAGGTCGACGACGCGATCGCCAACAAGCTCTGCGCGGAGCTGCTCCTGCTGTCCGCGGAGGACCCGAGGCGCGACATCGCCCTCTACGTCAACAGTCCGGGCGGCTCGGTCTCGGCCGGGCTGGCCATCTACGACACCATGCGGCTGATCCCGAACGACGTCGCGACGCTGGCCATGGGGCTGGCGGCAAGCATGGGGCAGTTCCTGCTCTCGGCCGGTACGCCGGGCAAGCGGTTCGCGCTGCCGCACAGCCGGATCCTGATGCACCAGGGCTCCGCGGGGATCGGTGGGACGGCGATCGACATCGAGATCCAGGCCGAGAACCTCGAGCACACCAAGAACGTGATGATGCGGCTGATCGCCGAGCACACCGGTCAGCCGGTCGAGCGGATCGAGCGCGATGCGCGGCGCGACCGCTGGTTCACGGCCGAGGAGGCGCAGGAGTACGGCTTCGTGGACGCCGTGCTCACCGACGTCGCGATGGTCACTCCGCGGCGCGCCGAGCCGGTGCGGATGGTCGCCCCGGTGCGGCAGGAGGGTTCGCGATGAGCACTTACACGATTCCGAGCGTGGTCGAGAAGACCGTGCGTGGCGAGCGGGCGGTCGACATCTACAGCCGGCTGCTCACCGACCGCGTCGTCTACATCGGCACGGAGATCGACGACGGCGTCGCCAACGTGGTCATCGCCCAGCTACTGCACCTGGAGTCGGAGAACCCGGCCTCGCCGATCGACCTCTACCTCAACTCTCCGGGCGGCTCGGTGACCGCCATGCTCGCGGTCTACGACACCTTGCAGTTCATCAGCTCGCCGGTCGGTACGACGGCGATCGGCCAGGCCGGCTCGTCGGCGGCGGTGCTGCTCGCGGCCGGGGAGCCGGGCCGCCGGCTGGTCCTCCCTCACTCGCGGGTGGTGCTCCACCAGCCCTCCGGTGGCGGACAGGGGACGCTGCCGGACCTGGCGCTGCACGCCAAGGAGATCGTGCGGCTGCGGTCCCAGATGGAGTCGATCCTGGCTCGGCACACGGGTCGGGACCCCGAGACGATCCGGGACGACACCGAGCGCGATCTCGTGCTGTCGGCGCAGGATGCGGTCGCCTACGGGCTGGCCGACGCCGTACTCGAGAGCCGGAAGCCGAGCCCGACCTGAGGTAGGTCCGGAACGTCAGCCGGCCGACTCGATCGCGGCCGGTCCAGCGGAAGACCCGGCGTGGCCAGCCCAGGGGGCGAACTGGTCGGCGGGCATCGGCCGAGCCACGTGGTAGCCCTGGATCACGTCGCAACCGAGCTCGGCCAGCTGCTCGAGCGTCTCGGCGTCCTCGACGCCTTCCGCCACCACTGATAGCCCTAGGTTGTGGGCGAGATCGACGGCCGCGCTGACCAGGATCGAGGCCCGCGAGCTCGCATCGGTGAGGTGCTGGACGAAGCTGCGGTCGATCTTCAGCTCGTCGATCGGGAGGTCCTTCAAGTAGGACAGCGAGGAGTACCCGGTGCCGAAGTCGTCGAGCGAGACCGTGACGCCGAGCGCCCGGAGCTGGTGCAACAACTGCACGACGTTCTCGGGCTCGCTCACCATGGTCGTCTCGGTGATCTCGAGGCACAGGAGGCGGGGCGGTACGCCGTGCTTGACCAGCGCCCGCGCCACCGACGCCGGCAACGAGGGATCGAACAGCGAGCGCCGCGAGAGGTTGACGGCCACCGGGATCTCGAGGCCGTCCGCCGCCCACCGGGAGACCTGGGCCAGGGCGAGGTCCAGCACCTCGTTCGTGAACTGCCGGCTCAAGTTGGTCCGGTCGACCATCTCGATGAAGGTGCCGGGCTGGAGCAGACCACGTTCGGGGTGCTGCCAGCGGGCCAGCGCCTCGGCGCCCACCACGTGACCGCTGACCGCGTCCACCTTGGGCTGGAAATAGAGCACGATCTCGTGGTCCTGGAGCGCCCGACGCAGGTCGCCCAGCAATGAGAGCCGGGTCCCCGCGAGCGACTCGACCGTGGCCATCGGCTGGGCCTCGTCATAGTGCGCGCGACCCAACCGCTGCTCCTTGGCGTGGTACATCGCGGTGTCGGCGTTGCGCATCACGGTGGTTGCGTCGTCGCCGGGTCCGGCCGTCGCGAGCCCGATGCTGACCTCAAGGTCCACGCTCGCCCCGCCCAGGTCGTACGGCTCGGCCAGCTGCTCGGCCAGCAGGACAGCGGTGGCCTCGGCGTTGTCGGCGTCGGCCCCGGACAGCAGGACGGCGAACTGGTCGCCGCCGAGGCGCGTCGCCAGATCCGCACTGCCGAGGGTGCTGGTGACCCGTCGACCCACCTCGAGCAGGACGAGGTCGCCGCAGCTGTGCCCGAACATGTCGTTGACCTCTTTGAAGCCGTCCAGGTCGAGCTCTAGCAGCGTGAGCGCACCCGTCCCGGTGGTCACCGTCCGTAGCTCTTGCTCGAGCCGTTCGGTGAACACGACTCGGCTGGGCAGCTCGGTGATCGGGTCGTGGCTCGCGCGGTGCACCAGCTCCGCTGTGAGGCCGGCCTCGGCATCGCGTAGCCGCTTCTGGGCCCGCCAGCTGACGAACGCGTAGAGGCAGGTCGCGGAGACCGCGAGGGCCGAGGTCACCATGGCCTCGACAGGGCCACTCGTGACGAGCACCAGCACGACGCATTGCAGCGCCAGGATGGGAAGCCAACGCAGCATGGGGGAGCGGCTCATCGATCGCACGTTGTCGTCTCTTGGTTCAGCGAGCTCTACGGGAGAGCGGTTCGGGGGAATGTAAACGATGACATTCGCCGCGTCCCGGCGTCGGGGTTTGTCGAAACCCGCCCGGAGAGCGCTGGGCCGTGGAAGACTTGACGCGCACCCTCTTGACTTCAACTTTACTTGAAGTTCGATGCTGAGGTCATGCCTACGCCAACATCACCGGTCGCCGTGGTCACCGGCGCCTCCCAGGGTCTCGGTCGCGCGCTCGCACACGAGCTCGCCAGCCGCGGCTGGTCGCTGGTCCTCGATGCCCGACACGAACGTGCCCTCCACGAGGCCGTCCGATCCCTCCCCGGCGGACCGCACCCCGGCATCGCCGGCGACGTGGCGGATCCCGCGCACCGTCGCGACCTCGTCGACGTGGCCGCCGAGCTCGGTGGTGTCACCGCCCTGGTCAACAACGCGAGCACGCTGGGCACCAGCCCGTTGCCGGCGCTCGCCGACCTCGACACCGCGACGTACCTGCGGATCCTCCAGGTCAATCTGATCGCTCCCGTGGCGCTCACCGCGGCTCTCCTGCCGCAGCTGCGGGTGCACGAAGGTGTCGTCCTCAACCTCAGCTCGGACGCGTCCGTCGAGGCGTACGAGACCTGGGGTGGGTACGGCTCGTCCAAGGCGGGTCTGGACCACGCGACCCGGGTGCTGGCCGCCGAGGAGCCGGCGCTGCGGGTGTACGCCGTGGACCCGGGCGACATGCGCACCCAGCTCCACCAGGACGCGTTCCCCGGTGAGGACATCTCGGACCGACCGGAGCCGGACGTCGCCGTACCGGCCCTGATCCAGCTGCTCGAGGGACGGCTGCCGAGCGGGCGCTACCGAGCCTCGGAGCTGCTGGCCGGGCTTCACGACCTTCGAGACGACGTCATGGAGGCGAGCGCATGAGCCTGGCGGCGACGGCGCCCCCGGAGGCGCGCGGGCTCGCCCGGGACGAGGTGCGGATGGCCGTCGTGACATCGGAGCGCACCCACCACCGGCAGGCCCGCGAGTTGCCCCTGTGGCTGGAGCCCGGCGACCTGCTCGTGGTCAACACCAGTGCGACGCTCCCGTCGGCGTTACCGGGTGGAGTCCACGTCTCGGCCGAGCTCGACGACGGCTCGTGGGTCGTGGAGCTGCGCCGGGCCGACGGCCGTGGTCCGCGGCTGCCGCAACCGGGTGAGGTCGTGCGGCTGCCCGGCGGCGTCCGGTTGCGGCTCCACCAGGCCCACCCCGCCGGCCAGACCCGGCTGTGGCGTGCGACGACCCTGCCCGTGGTCGACCGCGTCGCGTACCTGCGAAGGTACGGCGAGCCGATCCGCTACTCCTACCTGCACGGCTCGTGGCCGATCGAGGACCTGCAGAACGTCTATGCCGACGTACCGGGGAGCGCCGAGATGCCCAGCGCGGGCCGGCCGCTGTCGCGCGAGGTCCTGGTCGGATTGATGTCGGCCGGGGTGGTCGTCGCGCCGCTGGTGCTGCACACCGGGGTCTCGAGCCAGGAGGGCCATGAGCCGCCTCAGCCCGAGTGGTTTGCGGTGCCGTCGCCGACAGCGGACCTGGTGGAGTTGACCCGATCCCGGGGTGGACGCGTCGTGGCGGTCGGGACGACCGTGGCCCGTGCGCTCGAGACCTGGGCCGAGGGCCGCGCCACGGGCTGGACCTCCCTGGTCCTCGCCCCCGCACGCCCGGCGTACGTCGTCGACGGGCTCCTGACCGGGCTGCACGAGCCCGAGGCCAGCCACCTCGACCTGTTGCGTGCCGTGGCGGGCGAGGAGCTGGTGGCCAGGGCGTACGCCGACATCGCGACACCGGACGCTCCGGCGTACCTCTGGCACGAGTTCGGCGACTCGATGCTGCTGCTGCCCGGCTGATCTTTGGACCAGGACCTTTGAAAGAGGACTGCGGTCCGGTTGGATGGGACCGTGAGCGAACTCGTCGACCGGTCCATCGCGGAGCTCCGCGTCCAACACGACCAGCTCGCGGGGGTGGTGGCCGGGCTCACCGAGGCGCAGCTGAAGGCCCCGAGCGGGGCATCGGAGTGGACGGTCGCTGACGTCCTCTCCCACCTCGGTAGCGGGGCCGAGATCGGCTACTACCCGGTGCTGGCGGCGGCTACGGGCACCGACGCGGGCGCTCCCGAGAACCAGTCCGTCTGGGACCGCTGGAACGCGCTCTCGCCCTTGGACCAGGCAACCCAGTTCGTGCAGAGCGACGCGCGACTGGTCGAGCTCTACGAAGGTCTCTCGGCCGAGCAGCGCGAGTCTGTCCAGATCGACCTCGGCTTCCTACCTCAGCCGGTGCCGCTGGCCACCGCGCTGGGCATGCGGCTCAACGAGCAGACGCTGCACTCCTGGGACGCGCGGGTGGGGGTCGATCCCTCGGCCGCGGTGCCCGAGGTGGCCGCCGAGCTGGTGTTGCAGCACTACGCCGAGACGATGACCTTCCTGCTGGGCTTCGTCGGCAAGGCCGAGCAGGCCGGCCCGGCGCGGGTGGCGCTCGGCGACTTCACGATCGTCCTCGACGAGTCGGTCCGCCTCGAGCCAGGGACCGACGGTGCCACCGCGACGTTCGAGGGGCCGATCGAAGCGGGGCTGCGGCTGATCGCCGGGCGGCTCGGCCCGCAGCACACGCCCGCAGCCGTGAGTGTCAGCGGGAATGTCACCCTGGACCAGCTGCGGAAGGCCTTCCCGGGCTACTGAGCCGGGTTGCTAGGCCGCTAGACAGACCGGCCCGTCCACCTCGGTGAGCCGCCGGGCGACCCGCGTCGTGAGATCGACCAGCCGCAGGCCGAGCGCGCCCGACACGGCGTGCAACACCTCGGAGCTGGGCTCCTTGCGACCGCGCTCGATCTCGGAGAGGTACTGCGTAGACACCCCGGCCTGCTCGGCCACGTCGGCCAGCGTGCGTCCGGCGTCCTGGCGCTCCTCGCGGAGTTCGCGGCCCACCGCCTCGCGCCAGAGCGGCTCGCGCCGGGACTGACGCTCGGGGTCCGGCACCGGGAACGGGATCAGCTCGCCCATGTCAGGAGGCTACAGGCCGATCTAGGCTGCCGTGCATGCGAGGACGCCGTCGCGGCACGCCGGGTCAGGACCGCTGGGAGCGTGCGGACTGGTGGGGTGTGGTGGTCGACAGCTCGGACCCGAAGGCGTTGGCGACGTTCTACTCCGAGCTGCTCGGCTGGCCGTTGTGGAAGCCCGAGGAGATGGATGCCGGAGAGGCGGCGATCGACTCGGGCGAGGGCGTGGTCGGCATCACCTTCCATCTCAAGGAGGACTACGTGCGCCCGACCTGGCCGAACACGCCGGGGGAGCAGCAGATGATGATGCACCTCGACTTCGAGGTCTCGGACCTGGCCGAGGCGACGGCGTACGCGCTCGAGCATGGCGCAGTCCTGGCGGAGTTCCAGCCGCAGGCGGACGTGCGGGTGTTCTACGACCCCGACGGACATCCGTTCTGCCTGTATGCAGGCTGAGCCAGGAAGGCACGCCAGCCGCCCCACGTGCTGATGTCGAGTGCACCCTCGATGCCCATCGGCTCGCAGACGAAGCCGTGGACCAACTCCCCATGGATGAGAGATACGCGCCCGATCGCGAGCGGGGGAGGGACAGCCGCGAGCAGCTCGCCCACCTCGGAGCGAGGCACCCGATAGACCTCCACCTCGATCGCGTGCCCCTCGCCGGAGACCCGCACCAGCCCGGCTCGGGCGGGCGGGCCTCCGGCGAGAGCAAAGAGGCGGTACTCGGGCGCGGTCGTCGTCCGCTCCCGCAGTCGGGCACCGCGCGCGACGAGCTCCTCGTGGAGCGGCTGACCCTCGAGATGGGCACCGGCCACCGCGAGGTCGATGGCGTTCAGTGCGCCGCCACCACATCCGACTCATCGACCACGACGGGCTCGTCGGCGCCGGGCAGGAACGACCAGGCCACGCAGACGACGGCGAAGAAGAGATAGCCCAGGGCCACCTCCGGGTTGGCCGCCCACTCCACCTTCGGGGCGTGGATCAGACCGATGAAGGACAGTCCGGCACCCACCGCTGCGGCGATCGCTGCGATCCGGAACCGCTTCTCGAGGATGAAGGTCACCATCGTGCCGAGGACCAGCCCGACGAGGACCGCGCCCTCGCCGAGGGTCTGCAATCCCTCGTAGACCACGCCCGCGCCGTTGAGTGCGTCCATCCCGACCTCGTCGGCACTGGTGCCGGCCGCGGCCAGCGCGTTGTCGATGAGCCCGCTGGCCCACTGCGCGAGGTTGGGCAGCAGCGCGGCGACCACAGCGACGGCGTGCAATCGGGGGACCGCCTGGAAGGCCTGCGCGCCGATGAGCAGGCCGATGAAGAGCAGGATCGGCACGATGGCCGGCACGGGTAGGAGCGCATCGAGGACCCCGAAGAGGCCGAGGAAACAGAGCAACCCGATCACGACGCCACTGGCCAGCGAGTAGTTCGTCCGACCCCCGGCGTCCTTCCAGCCCGGGTGCCCGATGTAGACCGCCGGCGGGAACGGCGAGCCGAAGCCGGCCCCGATGACCGCGCCTGCGCCGTCGGCCAGCAGCACGCTGCGCAGGTTGTAGTTGTCCCCGGCGGCCGCGGCACTCTCGACGTTGCTCATCGCCTCGGTGAAGTTGTAGACGCCGAGCGGGATGGCGGTTCCCAAGAGTGGGGCCAGGTCCGAGAGGCCGTTCCAGAGCAGGTCGAGCCGTTGGTCCGGAATGCCGATCGCGATGTTGGTGACGGCGTCGCTGACGGCTGGAGCCGACATGTACCCGCCGATCCAGCCGATCGCCGTACCCACGAGCAGGGCGGCGAGGCCGATGGGGAAGTTGAAAGGGAGGCGGACGTCGGTGAAGAAGCCGATGAGGATGATGGCGAGGACGGGGAGCCCGATCCAGGCGACCTCCCACATCTGAGCCGCGGGCCGCATCGAGATGAAGGTGATCGAGATGCCGGCGAGCGTGCCGAGCATCGCCGCGCGAGGCGTGATCCGCCGCACGTAAGGGCCGACGAACGCGCCGATCATCACGATCACACCGATCAGGAAGGCCCACGCCAGACCGGCCTCCCATGCCTGCACGGCGTCGTTCGTGCCGAGGTACACCGGCAGCATCACCACGAAGACGACGATGAACATGTGCGGGACGCTCGGGCCGTACGGCAACGCCGTGACGTCCGTGCGGTGCTCACGCGCGGCGAGTCGTCGGGCCAGGAGCGTGTAATAGAGGTTGCCGAGGATGAGCGCGACGCCGAGGGCGGGCAGCACGGTGCCGAGCACGTCGTCGGCAGGCACGCCGACGACGCCGATCATCAGCCCGGTCAGGGTCAGGACGTTGACCAGGATGTTGAACCCGAGACCGAAGAAGGCGTTCGTGTCGCCCGGAGTCCACCACGGCAGTGTGGTGCTGGCGCCCTGCTCGGGCGGCTTGGTGGCGGTGGTGGTCATGGTTCCTCCTGGACCGGCTGAGTGGTGCTGGGCGGGGCTGGGTGGTGAGAGGCGGTCGCTGCTACGCGGGTGAGGTGACGGGAGTGAACGCGGCCAGGGCCTCGATGACCTGCGCGCTGTCGGCGACCCAGCCGAAGATCCCGCCCTGGGCCTTGACCATCTCGAGCGCCACCCGCTGGAACTCGGGGAAGTAGGACCCGACGCAGTCGGCGACGACCAGGCACTCGTAGCCACGGTCGTTGGCCTCGCGGGTCGTGGTGTGCACGCAGACCTCCGTGGTCACGCCGGTCATCAGGAGCTGGGTGATGCCGGCGTCGGTGAGGAGCTGCTGCAGCTCGGTCGCGTAGAAGGCGCCCTTGCCCGGCTTGTCGATCACGACCTCGCCCGGCAGCGGCGCGAGCTCGTCGACGATGTCGTGGCCGTACTCGCCGCGGACCAGGATCCGGCCGAACCGACCCGGATCGCCGATCCGCATCGACGGCGCGCCGCGGTTGAGCTTGGCCGGCGGACAGTCCGACAGATCGGGCACGTGGCCCTCTCGGGTATGGATCACGAGCATTCCGGCGGCCCGGGCAGCGGCCAGCAGGTCGACGAGCGGTGGGACGACCTTGAGCAGTTGGCTGACGTCGTTGCCCAGCGACTCGCCGAAGCCGCCGGGCAGCAGGAAGTCGCGTTGCATGTCGATGATGAGCAGAGCCGTCCGCCCCTCGACAAGGGGGTACGGCGTGGGCTCAGCGGGGACGTTGATCGTCGTGGTCACAGGCGCTCCTCAACGGGGTCGGTGGCGGTGGTGCCGGTCGTGGCTGTCATCCGACGGCGGTCTCGCGGCTCGTCGAGCAGTCGGGCGCCGAGCTCCAGGACCCGGTCGTCGGTCTGCGCCGCCCCGAGCAGCAGCGCCCCCGAGGGCCGGCCATCGGCGGTGGTGCCCGCCGGCACGGCCAGGCCGACGAGGTCGAGCAGGTTCCCGAAGTGGGTGTAGTGACCCAGCCGGGTATTGGTCTCGACCGGGTCGGCGAGCACCTCCGCGACCGTGAACGTCGTACCGACGGTCGGAACCACGAGCACGTCCGCGTCGAGCCAGATACGGGCGACCTCGGCTCGCAGCGCCTGGAGCTGCTGAAGGGCCGCGAAGGCGTCCACGGCGGTGTAGTGACGCCCGCCCTCGAAGATGGCGCGCACCACGGGGTGGATCTCCTCGGCGTGTCGATCGAGGAAGTCGCCGAACTCGACGAGCCGCTCGGCCACCCATGGTCCCTGGTAGAGCAGCTCGCCCGCGGCCAGGAACGGCGCGAGCGAGATCTCGTGAACGGAGCCGTGCCGCCCGAGCCGGTCACGGAGTGCCAGGTGAGCGCTGCGCATGGCGCCGTCGCCGAAGAACTCCAGCTCGGCCACCGGCGGCAATCCGATCCGGAGTGGCTCGGAGTCGTCGTACGCCGGACCGCGGTCCCGGGACCACGGGTCGCCGTCATCGCGGCCGGCCACCACGTCGAGGACCCGGTCGGCGTCGTCCACGGAGCCGGCCATCACGCTGATGCAGTCGAGCGAGCGACAGGCCGGCACCAGGCCGACCGTGCTGATCAGTCCGCGAGACGGCTTGAACCCCACCACGCCGTTGAGCGCCGCGGGGACTCGCCCCGACCCGGCCGTGTCGGTCGCGACCGCGAAGGGCACCTGGCCGAGCGCGACCGCGAGGGCGGACCCGGAGCTGGAGCCGCCGGAGATCAGGTCCTCTCCGTAGATGCTGCGGGGGATGGTGTGCGGGGTGCGGGTGCCGTTCAGTCCGGTGGCGAACTGGTCGAGGCTGGTCTTGCCGACGAACAGTGCTCCCGCTTCGAGCAGCCGCTGCACGACCGGTGCGGTCTCGGTCGGGGTGTAGGCGTAGCCCGGGCAGGCCAGCGTCGTCGGCACGCCCGCAACGTCGATGCTGTCCTTGACCCCGAACGGGACGCCGTAGAGCGGCAGGGTGCGTGCGCCCGGGCGCCGCTCGATCTCCGCAGCGGCGGCGAGCAGCTCGTCCCGCGGCACGGTGTACAGCCAGACGCCGTCGTCACCGCGCGCTGCGATCGCGTCGGCGACGCGGGCCGCGGTCTTGGTCGGCGAGCCGGTGCCGCCCGCGTGGGACGTGAGGACCTCGGCGATGGTCGGGCCGAGCGGCGGTTCCACGGTGCTCACACTGTTGATTGCTGACAGTTTGCGTGCCGCCCGGGCGACCGTGGCGTTGCGTTCGTGTTACCTCGGGCCGCGGTACACCACTAGTCAGCTGGTAGATCGAGGTACGACAGGTGGCCGTGCTCGTGCAGGGCCTTGACGATCAGCTCGGGCTCGTTGGTCTCCAGGGCGTCCACCAGCTCTTCGTGGCGGCGGATCCCCTCCTGCACGGTGTGCTGGCGCCGGGCCTCCTCGCGCAGGTTGCGCGCCATCGGCAACTGCAGCTTGAGCAGGACCGGCGCGAGAGTGATGTCGAGCTGCCGGTTGACGGCCAGGCCGACCACCGACGCGTGGAAGGCGCGGTGCGCGTCGTCGCGCTGCAGCCCACCGCGGGCTGCCTGCATCGCCACCAGTGCGCGGCGTACGGGCTCCAGCTCTGTCTCCGGGTCGCCGAGGGGAAAGGTCGACTCGATGGCGTGCCGCTCGAGCACGCCCCGCAGCTCGAAGAGCTGCAGGACGTCGGCCGGCGACCACTCGACGACCCGCGAGCCACGACGGGGGAGGTGCTCGACCAGCCCCTGTTGGGTCAGCAGCCGCAGCGCCTCCCGCAGCGGCCCGCGGCTGATGCCGAGGTCGGCGCAGAGCGTCTCCTCGACGATCTTGGCACCCGGCTCGAGCCGACCGCTGAGGATGTCGTCGCGGACGCGGTCGGCGGCCAGCTCCACCAGGGAGGCTGGCAGTGCGTCCGACATCGCTCCACCCTTCTACCGTCGTCGATTGTTGACGATCGTAGTGGGCCGACCCTCAGTTCGTCGGTTTCTCCGACCCGACCACCCACATCGCGAAGAACTGCGAGCCGCCCCCATAGGCGTGTCCGAGCGCACGCCGGGCTCCGTCGACCTGGTGTTCGCCGGCGGCCCCGCGCACCTGCAGGGCCGCCTCGCCGAAGCGGAGCATCCCGGAGGCGCCGATGGGGTTGGAGGAGAGCACGCCGCCCGAGCAGTTGACCGGGAGCTTGCCGTCCATGGCGGTGGCTCCGGACTCGGTGAGCTTCCACCCGTCGCCCTCGGCCGCGAAGCCCAGCGACTCCAGCCACATCGGCTCGAACCACGAGAAGGGCACGTAGATCTCGGCGGCGTCGATCTCGTCGACCGGGCTGGTGATGCCCGCCTGCTTCCAGAGTGCGGCGGCGGCGTCGCGGGACGCCTGCGGGTTGACCTGGTCGCGCTCGGCGGCGGACGTTGCCTCCGAGCGCATGACGGTGCCATGGATCCACGCCGGGTTGGGAGACGCAGCGGCGACGTCCTCCGAGGCGAGCACGAGGGCGCAGGCGCCGTCGGAGGAGGGGCAGGTCTCGTCGTACCTGATGGGGTCCCAAAGCATCTGCGAGGCGAGCACCGACTCCACGGTGGTGTCGGGGTTCTTGAGGTGGGCGTAGGGATTCTTGAGGGCGTTCTGGCGGTCCTTGGCGGCCACGATCGCGCCGACGTGGTTGGGTGCCCCGGAACGGCGGATGTAGGAGCGCACGTGGGGCGCGAAGTACCCGCCCGCGCCGGCGTGCACCGGCATGTTGAACGGGATCGGCACCGACAGCGCCCACATCGCGTTGGACTCGGACTGCTTCTCGTAGGCGACGGTGAGCACCTTGCGGTGCACGCCCGCCTGCACCAGCGACGACGCGACGATCGCCGTCGACCCGCCCACCGAGCCGGCGGTGTGCACCCGCAGCAGCGGCTTGCCGGCCGCGCCCAGTGCCTCGGCCAGGAACAGCTCTGGCATCATCACGCCCTCGAACAGGTCCGGTGCCTTGCCCACGACGATCGCGTCGATCTCGTCGAGGGTCATCCCGGCGTCCTCGAGTGCCCGGTCCATCGCCTCGCGGCACAGCCCCGCCATCGAGACGTCCTCGCGCTTGGCGCGGTGATGGGTCTGGCCCACGCCGATCACCGCGGCCGGCTGCTTGCCCATCACGCGTCCTGCCCTTCGCTCGCCATCACGCACACGAGGTTCTGTTGGAGCGCCGGTCCCGAGGTGGCGTGCCCGAGCGCCGTCGACGCCTCGCCCGACCAGATCCGTCGCGCGGCCTCGCCGATCCGGATCCCGCCGGCCGAGAACATCGGGTTGCTGGTCAGTGCGCCACCCGAGGGGTTGATGCGTACGTCGTCGCCCAGCCCCAGCTCGGAGCGGAGGATCAGCTCCTGGTGGCTGAACGGCGCGTGCAGTTCGGCCACCTCGACCCCGCCCAGATCCGACGCCTCGCCGGCGCGTCGAGCCGAGGGCGAGCGGGTCAGGTCACGGGTGCCCATGCTCATGGGGTCGACGTAGTGTGCCAGCGACCGAATCCAGGCCGGCCGCTCGGTGACCTCGCGGGCCCGATCGCCGGCGGCCAGCACCAGCGCGGCCGCGCCGTCGGTGACCGGCGCGCAGTCGTGCTTGCGCAACGGGTCGGCGTACATCGGCCGGGCCAGCAACTCCGCCACCGAGGAACCGCCCTTGCGGACGGCGTAGTCGTTCCTCTCCGCGTCGGTGAGCGAGCGGTTCGCGACCTCGGCCATCGCCTGCTCGTCCCACAGTCCGGCGTCGATGCCCGCACGCGCCTGGAGCCCGGCCAGCGACACGGTGTCCGGCCAGATCGGCGTCATCGTGTAGGGCTCGAGCTGGAGTGCCAGCGTCCGGCGCAGCACGCCCGCCGAGCTCTTGCCGAACGCATAGACCAACGCGGTGTCGACCTCGCCGGTCTGGATCTTGATCCACGCCTCGTACATCGCCCAGGCCAGATCCATCTCGACGTGTGACTCGTTGACCGGCGGGATCACCCCGATCGCGTCGACCGCCTGGACGAACGAGAACGACCGTCCGGCCAGATAGTCCGAGGACCCCGAGCACCAGAACCCCACGTCTCGACGGGTCCAGCCGGTCTGCTCGTAACACTCCGCGAACAGCGGCACCAGCAGTTCGACACAGGTCGGGGATCCGTCGAACTCGGCCATCTGTCGCTGGGCGAAGCCCACGACCGCAATGTCTCTCATCCCAAGCCCCCGTTGGTCAGCCTCACAGGTGCACCTTGTAGGTCTCGTAGTCGGCGTCCGGCTCGCCGGTCGGCGCGAAGTGGCTGATGTTCTCGATCGTGGTGCCCCACTCGTCCCTCGGCTTCCACACCGCCTTGACCCGCATCCCCATCCGGACCTCGTCGGCAGGGATGTCGAGGATCAGGTGGAGGAAGGCGATGTCGGCGCCGTCGAGCAGGATGTACGCCGATACGTAGGGCGGCGTGATCCGCTGCCCGAGGAACGGCACGTTGACGATGCAGAAGGTCGTGACCGTCCCGGTGTCGGGGAGCGGCACCTCCTCCGCGGTGGGCGTCCCGTCGGCCGGGCACGCGCTGCGGGGTGGGACGTAGACCTTGCCGCACGACGGGCACCGCTGCCCGACCAGCCGCCCCTCGCTGAGCGCGGTATAGAACAGCGACTCCTCGGGCGAGGCGGCGTAGATGTAGTCCAATTCGACCGGGACCACGGTGCCCGTGACCTCCGCACCGGAGGCTTCGAGGCTCGTCGCTGGCGCTCCTCGCACCTCAGCCACCGTGCGGTCTGGTTCAAAACATTCGATGTCGGTGATGTCGCCCTTCCGCTCGGCCCGCCACCGGATCCGGACCCGCATCCCGGTCTGCACGTCCTGGGGCGAGGCGACGTCCAGCGCATGCAGCAGGGGAGCGTCGGCACCGTCGAGGGTGACCAGCGCGAACGCGAACGGCCGGTCCAGGGGCTGACCCTTGACCGGCTCGGGGACCCAGGTCCACGAGGTCACGGTCCCGGTGTCGGCCACTTGCACGAACTCCTCGGTGGCGGCGTGGGTCACCGGGTCGAACTCCAGCGGCGGGACGACCCCCCGGCCCTCCGACGTACGGCCGCCGATCACCACCCCGTCCCGAAGTCCGGCCAGGAACCGGCCGAGCACCGGGCCGGTAGAGCGGGTGTAGTCGAACGCTACGGTGACCGGCGCCGAGAGAGTTCTGGGCATGCAGTGCAAACTAGAACACGTTCTAATCTGAATCAAGGTCTTCAGAGAGGTGTGGGCGATGAAGCTGGGACTGCAGCTGGGCTACTGGGGAGCGGCGCCGCCGCCCGGAGTGGGCGAGCTGGTGGCGGCCGCGGAGGAGGCCGGCTTCGACGCGATCTTCACCGCGGAGGCCTGGGGCTCCGACGCGTTCACGCCGCTGGCCTGGTGGGGCCGGGAGACTTCCCGGGTTCGACTGGGCACCTCGATCGTGCAGATGTCGGGGCGGACCCCGACCTCGATCGCGATGCACGCGCTCACCCTCGACCACCTGAGCGGCGGACGGGTCGTCCTCGGCATGGGCGTGAGTGGGCCACAGGTGGTGGAGGGATGGTACGGCGCGCCGTTCGCCAAGCCGCTGGCCCGCACCCGCGAGGTCGTCGACATCATCCGCCAGGTGCTGGCCCGTGAGGCGCCCGTCACCAACTCCGGCCCGCACCACCCGCTGCCGTACGTCGGCGAGGGCGCGGTGGGTCTCGGCAAGCCGCTGAAGTCGATCGTGCACCCGCTGCGCTCGGACATCCCGATCTGGCTCGGCGCGGAAGGGCCCAAGAACGTCGCCCAGACCGCCGAGATCGCCGACGGCTGGATCCCGATCTTCTATACCCCCAAGTCGGCGGCGATGTACCAACCGTGGCTGGACGAGGGGTTCGCGCGCCCGGGCGCGCGGCGTACCCGCGCCGACTTCGAGATCGCCGCCACCTGTCATCTCCAGGTGGTCTCATCGGCCGAGGAGAAGGCCGCCGTCCTCGACGCGATGCGGCCGTTCGTCTCGCTGTACATGGGCGGCATGGGTGCGCAGGAGGCGAACTTCCACAACCAGGTCTTCGTGCGGATGGGCTATGAGGAGCTGGCCGGCGAGGTGCAGAAGCTCTACCTGGCCGGCGAGAAGGGCCGAGCCACCGCGCTGATCCCTGACGAGCTGGTCGACGACATGCACATCATCGGCAGCCCCGGTGAGGTCAAGGAGCGGGTCGCACAGTGGGAGGAGACCGGCGTGAGCACGCTTCTGCTCAGCTGCCGCACGGCCGACGAGGTACGCCGGATCGCGGAGCTGTTGGCCTGACGCAGAGGGTGGGGGCCGCGAGCGCATCGCGGCCCCCACCTTCTATAGTGGATCTAGACAATGTCTATCGAATTTAGTGCCAATGGCGCAAGTGGGATCAATGCCAAAGACGAACTCGCTTGCGCACCGTGACGACCAACTCGCCGACCCGGACCTGCTCGGTCAGCCACACGCGACGGAGTCCGTGCTGGTATGCCGCGACGTACTTCGGCCGGACTCGCAGCTTCACGACGCGGTGACCGCCCGCCCGCACCTGCACGTGCTTGCGGTTGGTGGCCGGGCGTGAGTGCTTGCCGGCCGAGAGGCCCTGGAGCCGCAGTCCGCATGCCTGCGGCGCGACCACCTGCGGGCAGCGCACCCTGACCTTGACCTGGCGCCCGTTCCCGATCACCCGAACGGAGCCGGGAAGCATCGTGGTGGCCAGCTCGCGCAACTGCTCGCGGGTCGTGATGGTCGTGACGGTGTGCTCGCCACCGCCACCACCCGTGCCGCCGGTCCCGACGTCGGCCGCGGTGCCCGCGGTCGTGAGCCGGACGTTGTCGTAGCCGACCTCGACGGCGGTGCCCAGTGCGGCGACCGAGTGGTCGGTCGTGGTGATCCGGATCGTGTAGGAGTTGCCGATCGTCAGCAGTGTGGGATCGATCGACGCGGTCGGCACGGCTGTCCACTCGGTCGAGGCGGTGAGCTTGGTGGAGGGGATGGCACTCACCACCCGGCCGGTGCCCTGTTCGACCAGGTCCACACGGAAGCTGGCGTCAGGAAGCACTGAGACGCCGATAAGGGCACCGAGTGCGGGACGGATGTTGAGGTTGAGCTTGGCGGTCGCGGGGACCTTGCCCGCGTTGCCCTGGTAAGCGAATGCCGGGCTCTCCCAGGTGCCGACGACCGTGGCCGCGACAGTGGTGAGCAGGGCGTCGAAGTGCGTGGCGAGGTAGCCGTTGCCGTCGGCGCCGCCGCTGGGTGTGTAGCCGTTGGTGACGGTCGGGCAGAGCACGCCGGGCACGCACAGCCCGTCGTAGCTGGCCGCGGAGGTCCAGCCGCCGGCATCGGTGGTGAAGTCCTGGCTCGATGACCCAGGTGTGTAGGTGTCCGCGTGGGCCGGCGTACCGACCGACAACGCGGAGCCGAGGACGCTGATGGTGACGACGGCGATCCGTGCCGCCCAGAGATGCGACATTGAGTTCCCTCCTCGCCGGGCCTCTTGGCGGCCCGGCACGACGATTGGCGAGAACTGTTGGTCAGGGATGACCGCGCTCGAAACCGATCGCGTCGGGTTCACCCGGTCGGGTGGGCCAGGACTTCACCCGACGGTGTGAATTGTCTGGCCTGTCTTGTCAACGATCCGGACGTCGGGTGAAGGTGCGCAGTGCGAGCGCGGTCGCGGTCCCACGAGGCCGGTTCGCAGTCTCCTTCTGCGCCTCTGCGACGGAGACCGGACGGCCCCTTCGACTCCCCCCAGCGGAGGGGTCGTCCATCCGTCAGACCACGGTTGTCGAGGGGTCAGTCCTCGTCGGGCCGGATCCGGGCGGCCCGCGGGGCGAACCCGTGGCGGACGCCCCAGACGACCGCCTGGGCGCGGTTGGTGACACCGATCGCCCGGTACAGCGTGCGCGCGTACGTCTTGATGGTGTTGATGCCGAGATAGAGCGCCTCTGCGATCTGTGGGTTGCTCATGCCCCGACAGATCATGCTCAGCACCTCCGCCTCACGGTTGCTCAGGCCGACGACGTGACCGGGCCAGTCCTGCTCGGGATTCGGAAGGCGGTCGCCCGGGTTCAGCTCGAGGACCCGCTCGCCGGCGTGCACGCGTTCGAGCGCGGTGACGAGCGTCGGGCTGGAGACGCCCTTGGAGACGTAGCCCGCCGCGCCCGCCTCCAACGCCGCATCGACGGCTCGGCGGTCGGTGGTGAGCGCGAAGACCACGACCGGTGAGGTCGCGGCGGCGACGAATTCGCGCAGGTCGTCGACCATGCCGAAGGCGTCCTTGAGGACGACGTCCACGTCCTTCGGCGGGGCACGGCGGCTGTCGAGCTCGACGAGCCTGACGCGTTCGTGGAAAGGCGCCAGCATGGCGGCAAGCCCTTTGACCACGAGCATGTGGTCGTTGACCAGAGCGACTCGAACAGGTCCTGCGGGATCGGTCATGTTCGCCTCCAGAGGTTGGCGACGTCGCCAACCAGCCGTGGTACCCACGCAGTGAGGCGGCGAAGCAGCTTGAACTGGCGCGTCCGCTCAGCGTCCACAGAATGCGTAGCAGACGCCGTCATCCACAGGTATCACGCGCTTCTCGGTGGAATGTCCGCGCCCGTCTCGAAGGTGGTCGTCGAACCCGACGACAGGAGGAACGATGACGAGCAGGACCGCGCAGAAGCGACGGAGGACGACACCCAGGGAAGCGACACAGAGCCGTGCCGGTGACATGCGCGACGACCCGGTGGCGAGGGCGCTGCGCAGCAAGGGACCGAGGTGCCAGTGCCGTCACGGCGACCAGCGCTGCGGCCGGCAGGCTACCTTCCGCTACACCGTCATCTGCACCATCGAGGGCTGCGACTGCGCGGCAGCCGTCTACCTCGCGTGCACTCCATGCAAGCGGAACTGGGTGGCACACAGCAGCGAGTGTGACCGCTGCCCCGACGGGCGGGTGACGCCTCTGTGAGTGCTCAATGCCCGACTCCCGAGCCGCCGCACCTCCAGCACTTCGAGGGCGGGGAGCTGCCACCGCCGAACGTCGCGCCGCGACGGGGTCAACCGGTAGGCGCGCTGGAGATGTAGGTGACTCTTCGCGCGGGGGTGTCGGTCGGTCCGGACCGCGGGGAGCGGGTGCCGACGCTGCGGGGGACGGTCGACTCCGTCGGCGCTGGGGCGCCTCCGGGCTCTCAACCACCGGACGCGCGGGCTTGACCTTGACGCAGCGTCAACCCCCCACGCTGCTCGCATGACCCAGCACACCGCTCCTGCGATCGAGGTCGCGGGGATCACCAAGTCCTACGACGAGCACCAGGTCCTGCGCGGCATCGATCTCGCCGTGCCGACGGGCACCGTCTATGCGTTGCTCGGTCCCAACGGTGCGGGCAAGACCACGATGATCCGGATCCTGGCCACGCTCCTGACCGCCGATGGGGGCGAGGCTCGCGTCTGCGGGTACGACGTCCGCGCGCGGGCGAACGAGGTCCGCCGTTCGATCGGCATGACCGGGCAGTTCTCGGCCGTCGACGAGCTGCTGACCGGGCGCGAGAACCTCCGGCTGATGGCGGACCTCGCGCACCTGCGCAAGCCCGATGCCCGAGCGCGGGTCGACGAGTTGCTGGTGCGGTTCGGGCTCACGGACGCCGCGGACCGGCGCGCGGCGACGTACTCCGGCGGCATGAAGCGGCGGTTGGACCTGGCCATGACCCTGGTCAGCAGGCCGGCGGTGATCTTCCTCGACGAGCCGACCACCGGACTCGACCCGCGCAGCCGCCGCGACCTATGGCAGATCGTGCGAGAGCTGCTCACCGAGGGCGTGACGATCCTGCTCACCACCCAGTACCTCGACGAGGTCGACCAGCTCGCCGAGACCGTGGGGCTGCTGGACAACGGCCGGCTGGTCGCCGAGGGCAGTCCAGCCGAGCTCAAGGAACGCGCCGGCGGAGAGACGTTGGACGACGTCTTCCTCGCGCTCACAGGCCACCCGGCCACCGACGACCACGACGACCACCACCACGACGACCACCACGACCAGGAGGCGCCCCGATGAGCACCCTGACCTACACCGCCCGCGACTCGGCCACGCTGCTGCGCCGCAACCTCAGGCACCTGGTCCGCTACCCGTCGCTCACGCTGATGATCATCGGGATGCCGGTGGTGTTCCTGCTGCTGTTCGTCTATGTCTTCGGCGGCACGCTCGGCGCGGGCCTGCCGGGCGGCGCCACCAGCACCGACCCGCGCGCGGACTACCTCCTCTACCTCACCCCGGCGATCCTGGTGCTGACCGTGGTCTCCGTCGCGAACAGCACCGCGATCCTGGTCGCGAAGGACTCCACCGAGGGGATCATCGACCGGTTCCGCACCCTTCTGATCGCGCGATCGGCACCGCTGACCGGCCACGTGCTGGCCGCGATGGCCCAGACCGTCTTCGGGCTGGTGGTCGTCCTCGCCATCGCGCTCGGGCTCGGCTACCGCAGCGACGCCTCGCTCGCGGGGTGGGCCGGCGCCGCGGCGATCCTGCTGCTGATGGGGTGGGCGGTGACCTGGCTGTGCGTCGCGCTCGGACTGGCGAGCGGCAGCGTCGAGGCGGCCAGCAACGCGCCGATGCCGCTGATCCTGCTGCCGTTCCTCTCCAGTGCATTCGTCCCCACCGACTCGATGCCGAGCGGGCTGGCCTGGGTCGCGGAGCACCAGCCGTTCACCCCGATCATCGAGACCCTCCGCGCCTTCCTGGACGGCCGCGCTCCGGGCTCGGACCTGTGGTGGGCGATCGGGTGGTGCGTGCTGATCACCGTCTTTTGCTTCTGGTGGGCGACCCGGCTCTTCGGGCGGGTCCGGGCCAGCTGATGGGCCAGCTGATGGGCCAGCCGATGGCGCCGGGTCGACACACCCGCCACCATGGAGCGTGCCCTCGACCGCTGACCCGCCTGATCGCCCCGTCCTCTCCACAGCGGCGGTGCTGGAGATCCTGACCTACCTCGTCACCGCGGCCCGGACGCAGGTCGACGAGGCCCGCGAGTATGGCCCGATGCGGCTGCTGACCGGTGCTCGGCGACTCACCGAGCAACTGCCACCCGAGGTCTTGGACGCGTCGGGTCCCGCGCTGTCCCGCCTCCTGCGCGAGCTCGGGGCTATCGAGCCGACGGCCACGCCGACCAGGGACCGCACGGAGTACGTCGAGCGGCTCGATGCGCTCTGCGCGCTTGCGGCCGATGCGCTGCTCGAGACGCACGGCCGCAGCCCGCACCCGGATCCGTCGTGACCGAACGATCCGGGACCGCCCAGCCGGTCTACGACGCGATCCGCACCCGGCGGGTCACGCGCAGCATGAGCGACGAGCCGGTCGCGTCCGACGATCTCGACCAGGTCCTGGCCGCCGCACGGTGGGCACCGAGCGCGGGCAACCGACGTCTCCAGCCGGTGGTCCCGGTGACCGACCCGCTGCTGCTGCGGCTGCTGCGGCTCGTCTCACCCGGCATGGTCCCGCGGCCGCAGGCCGCGCTGGTGGTCTGTGTCGACACCGCCCGGGCCGCCGACTTCGGATTCGACCCCGACTGGCGCGGTCTCTACGTCGACGTCGGCACCACCGCCGCGACCCTGCTGCTGGCCGCCCATGCCGTCGGGCTCGGCGCCTGCCCGGTGACGTCGTTCAGCCGTGCCGCCGTCGGCCGGCTGCTCGGCCTCGCACCCGGCGTACGCCCCGAGTTGGTCGTCTGCCTCGGCCACCCGGCAGCCGACCAACCGGCGACGATGTCCGCGCTCCAGCAGGCCGCTCAGCTCAGTAGTTGAGCGTCCAGGTCGTGTAGCCCTCGTCGGAGTCGGTGCTGAGCACGACGTCCTGGCCGAAGTAGAACGAGTCGTAGTCCTCGATCCACTTCATGCTGTCGATGGTCCCGGGGACGTGCTTGAGCTGCCCGGTCGTCACCGTGCTGTCGATCGCGATCTTCTCCCAGGCGTCGTCGCCCTTGGCGACCAGCTTGACCTTGAGATGACCGTTCACGCCGTTCGGGAACGAGACGCTGTAGGGCACGACGGTGCCGGACACCGACACCCCGAGGCCGTCGGGGTCCTGGAAGACCCAGTAGTAGTTGGTGTTCTCGCTGCGGTCGAGCCGTGAGGTGTCGCCGGGCTCGAGGTTGAGTCGCTTGATGAGCGTGGAGTCGCGCCAGATCTCGATCTTCACGGTGTCGTCGGTGCCGCTCCACCACTGGGGTCCGGTCTCGACCCTCCAGTCGATGCGGGTCACGTTCGCCATGGTCTCCTCCAGGTTGGTGTCGGGATTGATGCCCCGGAGGAGCGCGCACACGCGCGACTGATACCACTGGGGGCATGTCAACCAGCTACGGCCTCCTCGGTATCGGCTCGATCGCCCGCGCCATCGTCACCGGCCTGTGCGAGGGAGTCGCGGCGCCGCCGCGCGCGATCCTCTCGCCGCGTGGCGCCGCGACCTCCGCCGAGCTCGCCGAGCGGTACGACGCAGTCTCGGTGGCGCCGGACAACCAGGCCGTCCTCGACGCGAGCCAGGTGGTGGTGGTCTGCCTGCCCGTCGCGGCGGCCGATCAGCTGGGCGCGCTCAGCTGGCGGCCCGACCATGTGGTCGTCAGCGCCACGGCCGCACTGGGCATGCCGCGGCTCCTGGAGCTGGTCGCGCCGGCCACCCGCGCGTGCCGCTCGGTGCCGATGCCGCCCGTAGCCGACCGGGCCGGACTGACCGCCGTACATCCGCCGCTCGCCGAGGCCCGCGCCCTGTTCGACCGCCTCGGCGGGACGCTCGAGGTCGAGGATGTGACCGCCTACGAGGCGCTCTCGGCGACGTCGGCGACGCTGGCCGGGTTCTTCGCCTACCTCGACACCCAGGCCGCGTGGCTCCGCACGCAGGGGATCTCCGCGGCCGACGGCAGCCGCTACGTCGCGGCGACGTACGCCGGCGCGCTCGGCTCGCTCCGGTCGGCGGACCCGCCGGACTTCGCCGAGCTGGCAGGGGAGTACGCCACCCCTGGCGGCGTCAACGAGCAGGTCGCCCGCGAGCTGCGCGAGGCGGGTGCCTTCGACGCGCTCACCACCGCACTGGACGGAGCGCTGCTCCGGCTGGCGACCTGAGCCCAGCTGAGTGAGCGCCACGACGATTGCCCGGAACTGGAACACGTTCTAGTCTCGGGCGCATGACCGCCACGACCGCGCCGACCGGCCCCGCGGACCTCGACGACCCGATGCGGGTCGGCACCCACAACGGACACCTGTTTGTCGCCGCGCTCAAGCGGCACCGCGCCAAGCCGGTGATCCACCTGGGGGACATCTCGCTCACCGGCAGCGAAGTGGCGGAGCGGATCAGCCAGTACGTCCAGGCGTTCGAGGCGCTCGGCGCCGGCACCGGTACGGCGGGCGCGCTACTCGCCCTCAACCGTCCCGAGGTGCTGTTCATCCTCGGCGCCGGCCAGACTCAGGGCTATCGACGTACCTCCCTGCACCCGCTGGGCTCGGTCGACGACCACGCCTACGTGATCAACGACGCCGAGATCACCACGCTGATCGTCGACCCGGTCTTCACCGAGCGGGCCGTCGGGCTGCTCGAGAGGTGTCCGGGGCTCACGCAGGTGCTGACCATCGGGCCGGTGCCCGAGGCGCTGGCGGAGGTCGGCACGGACCTGGTCGCCGAGGCGGCCACCCACGATCCCCAGCCACTGGCAGCCGTCGTCCTGCCGCCCGATCACATGACCTCGATCACCTACACCGGGGGGACGACCGGCAACCCCAAGGGCGTCATCGGGCTCACCCAGTCCTTCAGCACGATGACCCAGATCCAGTTGGCCGAGTGGGAGTGGCCGGAGAGCCCGCGGTTCCTCATGTGTACGCCGCTCTCGCATGCGGGCGCGGCCTTCTTCGCGCCGACGGTGATCAAGGGCGGCTCGCTCTACGTGCTGTCGTCGTTCAATCCGGCGGAGGTGCTGGAGTTCATCGAACGGGAGCGGATCACCGCCACCATGCTGGTTCCGTCGATGCTCTACGCGCTGATGGATCACCCCGACTCGCGGACCCGGGACCTGTCCTCGCTCGAGACCGTCTACTACGGCGCAAGCGCCATCAACCCGGTGCGGCTCAAGGAGGCCATCGACCGGTTCGGCCCGATCTTCGCGCAGTACTACGGCCAGTCCGAGGCGCCCATGGTGATCACCTACTTCGCCAAGGACGACCACGTCACCGGTGGCGACGCCCGGCTGAGCAGCTGTGGCAAGCCCTCGGCGTTCCTGCGTACGGCGCTGCTCGGCGAGGACGGCAACCCGGTGCCGCAGGGCGAGCCGGGGGAGATCTGCGTCGCCGGCCCGCTGCTGTGCGGTGGCTATTGGAAGTTGCCCGAGGTCACCGCCGAGACGTTCCGGGACGGCTGGATGCACACCGGTGACGTGGCCCGCGAGGACGAGGACGGCTTCTGGTACATCGTCGACCGCACCAAGGACATGATCGTGACCGGCGGCTTCAACGTCTTCCCGCGTGAGGTCGAGGACGTCGTGGCTCAACATCCCGCGATCGCGCAGGTCGGCGTGATCGGGACGCCGGACGACAGGTGGGGCGAGGCGGTCACCGCGATCGTCGTCCTCCGGGAGGGCCACGAGCTCACCGACGACGTGGTTCACGAGATCCAGGAGATGGTCAAGGAGCGCAAGGGCTCGGTGCAGTCGCCCAAGCAGGTGATCGCCACCGAGGCGCTGCCGTTGACCGGGCTAGGCAAGCCCGACAAGAAGGCGCTGCGCGCGCAGTACTGGACCGGCGAGCGCAGTGTCGGATAGCACCAGCATTGGCTAGCAGATACGCCGTCCTCACCCGGGAACAGCTCGCGACGCTGGTCCCGGAGCTGCTGCTGATCGGTCAGCTCATCGACCGCTCGGGGATGGCGTGGTGCATCGCGGCGCCGCCGCAGTTCATGGCCTTCCGCTAGGGGCGGGTGCAGTGGCGGGTACCTTGCGCGCATGCCGGCGCGGAACGGGGACCACGGATACGGCTGGGTCAGCAAACTCCTGCACTGGCTGACCTTCGGGCTGATCGTCGGGCAATTCGTCGTCGGCTACACGATGACGACCGAGAACGCCGCCGCCGACGCGGCTGCCGACCGGGTGCACGACGCGAAGAAGCTGTGCGACGACCGACCCGACGAGGAGCGCTGCGAGGACGAACTCGACCGGCGCGAGGACGCCCTGGACGACGCGGCTGACGACTCACCCTCCGGGCTGCACGTCGTCCTCGGGCTCGCGATCCTGGCGATGGCCGTGCTCCGGGTGAGCTGGCGACGGGTCGGCGGACTGCCGCCCTGGGCCGATGCGTTGAGCGCGTCGGAGCGCTTCTTGGAGGCGTGGCTGGAAAAGGCACTGCTGCTCCTGCTCTTCGTCATCCCGATCACGGGGCTGCTGCTCGTGGTCGAGAGCGACGACTGGGTCGGCCTGCATGTGGCCGCGCACCTCGCGTTCTTCGTGATGCTCGCGCTGCACATCGGGCTGGTGCTCAAGCACACCGTCATCCAGCGGGATCGACACCTGGCACGGATGCTGTAGCCGGGTCCGTCAGCTCGAAGAAGTCGCGCGGCGCGAAGCCGAACGCCGATGCGATCAGGTTGGACGGGAAGGTCCGGACCCGGGTGTTGTACGCGCGGACGTTGCCGTTGTAGAACCGCCGCGCCGCCGCGATCCGATCCTCCGTGAGCGTGAGCTCGCGTTGGAGGGACAGGAAGTTCGAGCTGGCCTTGAGATCGGGGTAGGCCTCGACGCGGGCCAGTACCGACTGCAGCGCGCGGCCGACGGAGTCCTCGAACCCCTCCCGAGCGTGCGGGCGGTCGTCGCGGTGCGCGGTCGCGTCCTCGCGAGCCCGGACCAGTAGTTCGAGGACTTCACGCTCGTGGGCGGCGTACCCACGCACTGTCTCGACCAGGTTGGGGATCAGATCGTGACGCCGAGACAGCTCGACGTCGATGCCGCCCCAGGACTCCTCGACCAAGGTCCGCTGCCGGACGAAGCGGTTGTAGCTGACGATCAGGCCGACGATCAGCAGGACGACGACGGCGAGGATCGCCAGCACCATGATGTCCATCGCGCCTAGCCCAATCCCTTGAGTCGCAGCCAGACGAACTCCGGCACCCGGTCGGAGATCCCGTCCATGACCGCCAGAGTGGCGTCGATCTGCGCCGGTGTCCGGCCGCCTGTGGAGATCATCAGCATCGAGTCGCGCTCGAACCGCCAGCCCAGCTGCCGGTGCTGGAGGAGGTACTCCATCATCTGCGGGTGCAGCACGTCGGAGGCGAACTTCCGGTCGGGGCAACTCACCGTGAACGCCCGGTTGAACTCTTCTGACTCCAGGTCGATGTCGGTGCCTGAGATCCGGCCCACGAACCGGTCCAGGAAGTTCTCGGGATCCACCCTCAGCGTCGGCATCGGCACGCCCATCGACAACCCGAGCACAGAGAGCCGGTGCACCTGGGTCGTGGTCTGCTTCCCGTTGCTGGTCTGGGTCTTGTACTCGTAGTCGAACGCGACCAGGTCGCGCCCGTCGTGGCTGCCGTAGAGCACGTTGTACGCGCGGCGCCCAAACCCGATCCCGAACGGCGCACCGGTGAACCGGTCCACCAGCCGCGGCTGCTCCAGCTCGTAGCGCCAGCCGCGGGAGAGCGCGAAGACCTGGAGCTCTTCTCGCCGCTGCTTGGCCGAGAGGTAGCTGAAGACGAGGGCCACGACGGCGAACACGAGGAACGCGGCGAAGAACAGCGCTCCCGGACCATCACGGGCGACAGCGTATGTGGCGGTATGTGGAGGTATGTGGCGCGACCCCTACTTCCCTCGGAACTCCGCGGGTCGCTTCTCGGCGAAGGCGCGCGGACCCTCCCTGGCGTCCTCGGACGAGAACACCGCGGCGCCCACCCGGGCGTCGTCGGCCCAGCACTCCTCCTCGTGCCTGCCCTCGGAGTCGCGCATCGTCTTGAGGATCGCCTGGACGGCGAGCGGGCCGTTGGCAGCGACCAGGTCGGCGAGCTCGTGCGCCTTGGCCAGGGCCTGACCGTCGGGGACCACGTGGCCGATCAGCCCGAGTTCCTTGGCCTCGGGCGCCAGGATGTGCCTTCCGGTGAGCAGCAGCTCGGCGGCGACCGTGTAGGGGATCTGGCGGGGGAGCCGGACCGCCGAGCCACCCATCGGGTAGAGCGACCAGCGGGCCTCGGAGACGCCGAACTTGGCCGATTCGCCGGCCACCCGGATGTCGGTGCCCTGCAGGATCTCGGTGCCGCCGGCGATCGCTGGCCCCTCGACCGCGGCGACGAGCGGCTTGGTGAGCCGGAACCCCTTGAGCAGCGGCTTGATGACGGTCGGGTCGTACGCCCCGGACTCGAAGCTCTCGCTCGGCGGTTTCTGGTTCGCCGCCTTGAGGTCCATCCCCGCGCAGAAGTAGCCGCCGGCGCCGGTGAGGATGCAGACCCGGATCTCTGGGTCCTCGTTCACCCGGTCCCAGGCATCCGACATGATCGCGAGCATCTCCCCGGACAGGGCGTTGCGGGCCTCGGGCCGGTTCATCGTGACGACGAGCTTGTGGCCGTCCTGTTCGACGAGCGCATGCGGCTGGGTTGCGGGCTGGGTTGCAGGCTGGGTCACAGGCTGGGTCACATCAGGGGAGGACACACGGCGAGCGTAGTCAAGAACGAGAACGTGTTCTAGTCTTGCCGCCGTGGCGCTGAACATCGCAGACCTCTTCGAGCACGCTGTCGACGCCGTACCGGACAACCCCGCCCTCAAGGTGGGAGACCGGGTGGCGACGTACGCCGAGCTGGAGCGCGACAGCAACCGGCTTGCCCACTTCCTGGCCTCGCGCGGGGTCGCCGCGGGTGATCACGTCGCGATCTACTCCAAGAACTCCATCGAGCACGTCGTCGCGGTCCTGGCCACCGTCAAGCTGCGCGCCACCACGATCAACGTCAACTACCGCTACGTCGAGGGCGAGCTCGACTACCTCTTCGACAACGCCGATGTGGTGGCCCTGCTCTTCGAGCGCACCTACGCCGATCTGGTGGCCAGGTGCGCACCCAAGCACGCCAAGCTGCACACGTTCGTCGCACTGCCCGACGCGACCGACCCGGACGACGGACGGGACATCGCGTCGTTCGGCGGCGTGACGCTGGCCGAGGCGTACGCCGACCAGAGCGCCGAGCGCGACTTCGAGGAGCGCAGCGGCGACGACATCCACATCATCTACACCGGCGGCACCACCGGCTTCCCCAAGGGGGTGATGTGGCGGCACGAGGACTTCTGGCGGGTCCTCGGCGGCGGCATCGACTTCTACACCGGCGAGCCGCTGGAGGAGTACGCCCAGTCGCAGCAGGCCACCGACCCGCGGATGGTCACCTTCCCCCTCAGCCCGCTCATGCACGGGGGCGCCCAGGCCGGCCTGCTGATGCACCTGTTCGCAGGCCACCTGACGGTGCTGGAGCCCAAGTTCGACGCGGCCCGGACGTGGGAGGTCATCGAGCGCGACAAGGTCCAGCTCATCTTCATGACCGGCGACGCGATGGCCCGCCCGCTGATCGAGGAGTACGAGCGCCGCGCCGCCTCCGGCACGCCGTACGACGCGTCCAGCCTGTTCGTCATCTCCAGCAGCGCCGCGATCTTCAGCCCGGACGTGAAGAGGCGCTGGATCGCGGCGTTCCCGGAGGGGATATTCACCGACTCGGTCGGCGCCACCGAGACCGGCTTCCACGGGATGGGCATGCAGGACAAGGAGCAGATCTCCACCGACGGCCCGGTCGTGGGGATCGGCCCCGGCACGGTGGTGCTCGACGACGACGGCCGGGTGCTCGACCCGGCGACCGACATCGGCCGGACCGGCCGGCTCGCCCGCGGCGGCAATGTCCCCGTCGGCTACTACAAGGACCCCGAGAAGTCCGCCCGGACGTTTCTGGAGATCGACGGTCAGCGCTACTCGGTGCCCGGCGATATGGCCCGGATCGAGGAGGGCAACCGGATCACGCTGCTCGGCCGAGGCTCCAACTGCGTCAACACCGGAGGGGAGAAGGTCTACCCCGAGGAGGTCGAGATGGCGGTCAAGGCGCATCCGGCCGTCTACGACTGTCTCGTGGTCGGCATCCCCGACGAGAAGTTCGGCCAATCCGTAGCCGCCGTCGTCGAGCTGCGCGAGGATGCCTCGCTCGATCTCGACGAGCTGCGCGACTTCCTGCGCACGCACCTGTCGGGCTACAAGCTGCCGCGCTCGCTGACGATCGTGCCGCAAGTGCCGCGCAACGCGACGGGCAAGGCGCAATACCCCAAGGCCAAGGAGTTGGCACTCGGTGCGCACACCGCTGTGTGACGAGTTCGGGATCGACTACCCGATCTTCGCCTTCACCCCGTCGGAGCACGTCGCCGCAGCGGTCTCGCGGGCCGGCGGTCTGGGCGTGCTCGGCTGCGTGCGGTTCAACGACGCGGACGAGCTCGACGCGACGCTGAACTGGCTCGACGACCACACCGACGGCAAGCCGTACGGCGTCGACATCGTGATGCCGATGAAGGTCCCGACCGAGGGCACCTCGGTCGACCTCGCGGCGCTGATCCCGCAGGCGCACCGGGAGTTCGTGGACCAGACGCTGCTCAAGCTGGGCGTTCCACCGTTGCCGGAGGGCGAGGGGCGGGAAGGGGTCCTCGGCTGGTTGCACTCGGTGGCGCGCTCGCACCTCGACGCCGCGCTCCAGCACCGGCCGGTGCTGATCGCCAACGCGCTCGGGTCGCCCCCGGTCGACGTGATCGAGAAGGCGCACGAGCACGGCATCAAGGTGGCCGCGCTGGCCGGTGCCGCCAAGCACGCGCTCTCCCACGTCGCCAACGGCGTCGACATCATCGTGGCCCAGGGCTACGAGGCCGGTGGCCACACCGGTGAGGTCGCCTCGATGGTGCTCACCCCCGACATCGTCGACGCGGTCGGCCCCGACGTACCGGTCCTCGGCGCCGGCGGCATCGGCTCGGGCCGCCAGGTGGCCGCGTCGCTGGCCCTCGGCGCCCAGGGTGTGTGGACCGGCTCGATCTGGCTCGGCACCGAGGAGTACCGCAACCTGACCTCCAACCAGGGCTGGGAGACCGCCTTCACCCGCGCCACCTCCTCCGACACCGTCCGCACCCGGATCTACACCGGCAAGCCGGCCCGGCTGCTCAAGACCAAGTGGACCGAGGCCTGGGCCGAGGCCGACGCTCCCGAACCGCTGCCGATGCCGCTCCAGAACCTGCTCGTGGCGCAGGCCCACAACCGGATCAACGCCTCCAACGACCCCGACGTCATCTCGATGCCGATCGGCCAGATCGTCGGCCGGATGAACGCCGTGCGACCGGTGGCCGAGGTGATGGCTGCCCTGGTCGAGGAGTACGACGAGGCCGTGGATCGGCTGGCGACGTACCGCAGCTAGCGCGTGCGATACGGCGTGATGCGCGGCCACCAGCCGGGAACGGCGGCCCGGTAACGGTCGTACGACGCGCCGAACTGCTCGGCCAGTCGCGGCTCCTCGTAGCCCTTGACGAAGCCGATCACCGCGACCAGGAAGACGATCAGCCAGACCGTGACGCCGACGCTGCGAAACAGCAGCGCCTGTCCGGCGATTGCGCTGGCGACGCCGACGTACATCGGGTTGCGGACGTAGCGGTAGAGACCGCCGACGACCAGCTCTTCCGTCGGAGCGACCGGCGCAGGCGTGCCGCGGCCCTCGACGACGAACTGCACGAACGAGGCGACCACCACGGCCGTGCCAGCCACGATCAGCGCGATGCCGAGCACGCCTAGCAGACCGCTGTATGGGTCGTCCCATCCCGTGATGAGCCAGGGCACCAGGACTGCGTTGCCGCCGGGCGCGAGCACGAAGAACACCAGGGTGCCCAGCGCCGCTCGCATGGGGCTCAGTCTGCCCGCGACCAGCCGAGTGCGGGGCCGAGCCGCTCGGCCAGATCGGTGAGCAGCTGCAGGTAGTCGTCGGGCTCGAAGCTGAACGGGAGCGCGAACGCCACTTCGTCGACCAGTTGGTAGCCGGCGTGGGCGTGCAGCTGCTCGGCGAGCTGGTCGGAGGTACCGATGAGGTCGGGCGAGAACAACAGCTGTGCCGAGCCCTGCGGCTCGCGAGTGCGGGGGAGTCTGGCCTCGACATATTCCTGGTAGCGCCGCCGCTGGTCCGGGCTCGCCGAGTCGGTGGGGATGACCACGAGTCCCTGGGAGACCCGCCCGTGTGGGTGGCGTTCGCGGTACGCCGTGATCTGCTCAGCCTGGATCCGCGCGAAGTCGGGTCGCTGGAAGCCGCCCGCGTCGATCTTGACGACGCTGCTGGTCAAGAAGTTCATGCCGTGGTCGCCCGCCCACTCCGCCGACCGCCTGGACGCGCCGCCGTACCAGAGCCGATCCGCGAGCCCCGGGGAGTGCGGCTCGACGCGGTCCGACCACTCCTCGATCCCCTCCCTGCCCCGAAACAGGGTGGCGTGCTGACCACGGACGAAGCGGAGCAGCCGCTCGACCCGCGCGTAGGAGAAGTCCTCGGCGTCGGCGGTATCGGGGTAGAGCGCACCGCGGACGTCGTCCCAGTGCAACGGCGGGCCGACGCTGATGCCCGGGTTGAGCCGTCCGCCGCTGAGCACGTCGACGGTGGCGAGGTCCTCCGCGAGCCGCAACGGGTTCTCCCAGCCGAGCGGGATCACCGCGGTCCCCAGCTCGATCCGGGAGGTGCGCTGCGACGCCGCGGCCAGTACGGCGACCGGGCTCGAGATCCCGAACTGCAGGTGCCGGTGCCGCACCCACGCGCTGTCGAAGCCGAGCCGCTCGCCCAACTCGATGATCTGCAGCGTGGTCTCGTGGCCGGGACCGGGGTCAGCCGGGTCGAACAGGCCGATGGTCAGGAAGCCAAGCTTGCGGAGGGGCACCGGGCCATTGTCTGCGGTTCGGGCGGGGTCAGTGCAACCGGTCCCAGGGCCCTTCGATCACGCAGGTGACACCCGGGTATTGCACGTTGACGAACAGCTTCGAGCCGTCCGGCGACCACCGCGGCCCGGCCATCTCGCTGGCGCCGTACTTGCCCGGCTTGGGGTAGTCCTCCGGCGCCCAGTAGTGCAGGTCGAGCGGCTCGATGACCTGGGCGAGGTCGACGATCTTGCCGCCTGGGGTGAGCACCCGCAGGTAGTTGGTCCCGCCCGGGTCCTCGCCGTCGCCGTCCTCGGCCATCACGACGAGATCGCGTTTCCCGCTGGCCTCGATCGCGTCGGGCTGGTTGAGGACCTTCGCGCTGCGCGATTCGTAGAGCAGCTTCAGCCGACCGCGGTGGTCACCGCGTGGTTCGTAGCGCCACACCTGGCCCTGCTCGTGGTCGCCGGCCTCGCTTGCCACGAAGACGACGCCGCCGTCCTGCCAAGCCGCGCCCTCGAGGCCGTAGAACCGTGCACCGCCGCGCCGCCGGCCCTGCAGGTAGACCGCGCCGGGGTTGTCCTCGGCGTCGGACGGGTCCGGGTGGGCGATGTCGACCCAGTGACAGGGCAGCGACTCGCCGACCCGCTGACCCGAGGCCGTGTCGTAGCGCGGCTCCCCGGTGATCGCGAGCATCTGGAGCCGACCGCCGCGGTGCAGCTTGCCGGGCCGGTCGGGCAGGAAGCGATAGAACCCGTCACCGGGGTCGCCGTTGTCCTCGGTCATGTAGACGATGCCGGTCCGCGGGTCGACGGGCGCGCACTCGTGCTCGAACCGCCCCATCTCCTTGATCGGGTGCGGCTGGATCGGTCCGCTCGCGTCGGCCGGCACCTCGAAGACGTAACCGTGGGGCTTCTCGAAGCCGGCCTTCGTGCCGTCCGTGGTTTCCTCGCACGAGAGCCAGGAGCCCCACGGGGTGGGCGAGCCGCTGCAGTTGCTCAGCGTGCCGTTGAGCACCAGCGCGCTCTCCACCAGCCCGGACCGGGAGCTCCACAGGCTCGACGTGACGCCGCCCGGCGCTGCTCGGTCGTACGCGCGGGTGCGCCCGATGGCCTGCTTCGTCGTCCCCGGGATGTCGAGGTCGATCTCGTGGTTGCGGAGCAGCCGCAGCTCGCTGCGCTTGCCGGTGCGGAACAAGGCTTGCCCGTCGTGGCAGCCCGGCGTCGGGAGACCGTCGCTCATCGGCGTCCCGGCGCGGCCGAAGGTGGTGTAGGAGAAGCCCCTGGGCAGGGACAGCTCGGGGCCGGCCGGGCGCAGCCGGGGCTGGGGTACGGCGGCCTCGGCGGCGCCGTCGAGAGCGGCCGCGAGGCCGGGGCCGACCAGACCGAGACCGGCGAGGGTGAGCAGTTGGCGGCGGCTGGCCGTGGGCGTGAGATGCGGATGAGGATCGGTCACGGGCGGACGCTAGGGATGGTCGGCGTCCCGGACCTGAACGCAGGATGACGCGGAGGCGTCTAGGCGAGCAGTCCTTCGAGCCGCACGACGTCGTCGCGGTGCAGCCACGCCTCGTCCAGTGGCGTACCTCCGGAGCGGGTGATCGCCTCGCGCAGCGGCTCGGCCCAGAGGTGCTCGATCAGCGCGACCGCGGCGGTGGTGCCGACCGGGATCGCATCGGCGAGAGACCAGCTGGCGCCCTCGACCTGCACGTCATCGTCCGCCGACGCACCGAGCAGGCTTGCGGTCATGACGCCGAGGTCGGACGGTGAACCTTCCGGGAACGGCAGGGTCACCAGCGCACCGTCCTCCGTGCGCTCGACCAGCAGCAGATCGAGGAGGCGCACGGTCCCGGCGTCCCGCAACCGGGCGAGCTCGGCCAGCACCTCGCCGTTCCACTCCGGCCGGTCGAAGCCGACCACCACGACCTGGACCGGGCCGGTCACGGGCGGATCCGTTCGTACAGCTCGGCGTACTCCTCGTCGGTGAGCACCCCCGCCGCATGCAGCTGCCAGAGCGCCTGAGCGGGGTCGAACGGCGGTGGCGGCGGTGCTGACGGTGGTGATGCCGGGCGTGCTGCTGATCGAGGGCATGGCGCAGACGGCCGGCGCGCTC
>ERZ761607.1240-NODE-1240-length-33304-cov-5.716834_pt1 | contig 33304 bp, 31 predicted proteins | sample MGYA00511164_ERZ761607 | MGnify/ENA primary metagenome ERZ761607 (study PRJEB28899, sample SAMN02445080) | bioreactor sludge metagenome | biome: EBPR sludge | place: Australia: Brisbane, Thorneside Wastewater Treatment Plant | collected 2011-06-22 ... | reverse complement strand
CCGCCGTAGCCGCCACCACCACCGCCGCCGCCGTAACCACCGCGACCGCCACCGCCGCCGCCACCCGGGCGACGTTCTTGGGGCTTCGCTTCGGCGACCGAGATCGTGCGACCACCGAGGTCGGAGTTGTTGAAGCGTTCAACGGCCGCTTGGGCTTCCGAGTCCGAAGACATTTCCACGAAGCCGTAACCTTTGCTGCGGCCCGTGTCGCGATCCATGATGATGTTCGCGGACTCGACCGTGCCGACTTGCGAGAAGAGTTGACGAATCTCTTCTTCCGACGAGCGGAACGAAAGGTTACCGATAAAGAGTTTCTTACCCATGATGACAGGACCTCCTAGTACTTACCTTGGCCACAAAGAAGGATCGGGGCGTCACTGGGGCCTGAAACTCTTTGAGCCTTACTCCTTTGATCCTAACACGGAGCCCTGGCGCTCTACATCGGGTAAGCGTGATTTCTCTTGACTGGAGTTTGGACGAAGGTGAAAAAATTTTGAGAACAATTCTCATAATTCAATCCCCCGGGAAGGACCTCACGATGCCCTTCAAAACCCTCGCCCTCGCCTCGCTCCTCGTCGTTTCGATCGTCGCTCCGGCCGCCGAAAAGCCCGTAACTCCTCAGAAACTCGTCATCTATACTTCGTCTAAGGAACCTTTCATCAAGCCTATATTTGAGGCGTACACGAAGGCCACGGGGGTACAGATCGACTTCGTTTCGGACGGCGGCCCCGTTTTGATCGAACGCCTGAAAGCCGAAGGTCCCAAAACTCCCGCCGATCTTTTCATGACCGTTGACGTCGGAAACCTCTGGCTGGCGACCGAAGCCGGACTTTTGGGTTCCTTCAAGAGCCCGACCATCGAAGCCGGGATTCCCGCCCCTTTCCGCGATCCGCAGAACCGCTGGATCGGTCTTTCGATGCGGGCGCGGACCATTTTCTACAATCCCTCCCTCGTGAAATCGGAGGAACTTTCGAGCTACGAGAACCTCTCGGACGCGAAGTGGAGCAAGAAGCTCTGCCTGCGCACGAGCAAGAACGTCTACAACCAATCGCTCGTCGCGAGCCTCATCGAGCATCGCGGCGACAAGAAAACCGAAGAGATCGTGAAGGGCTGGGTCAAAAACCTCGCCACCGACGTCTTCCCCGACGACACCTCCCTCCTCAAAGCGATCGACGCTGGCCAGTGCGCGATCGGCATCGCCAACACCTATTACTTCGGACGCCTCGTCGCCGAGAACAAGCGCAACTGGAACATCAAGATCTTCTGGCCGAACCAAAGCGGCGCGCAAGCCGACGGCCGCGGCACGCACGTGAACGTGATGGGCGGCGGCGTCGTCGCGAGCTCCAAGCACAAAGAGCAAGCCGTCAAGTTTCTCGAGTGGGCGACGCAAGCCGAAGCGCAGCAGATGTTCGCCTCGAAGAGCTACGAGTTCCCGCTCAACCCGGCCGCCAAGAAAGACGCGCTCGTCGCGGCCTGGGGCGACTTCAAGGCCGACGCCATGCCGCTCTTCAAAGCGGGCGTCCACCAAAAGAACGCGGTCAAGCTCATGGACCGCGTCGGTTTCCGCTAACGCGTATCCCAAGATCTCGTCGTGCGCCCCAGGATCAGGATGCCGTTTCGCGCGCTGGTCTGGGGGCCCGCGTTCCTTCTCTTGCTTCCGATCGCCGCGCTCGCGCTTTTCGCGACGCGCGCTTCGGGGGAGATCTTCGATCACCTCGCCGAAACGGTCCTCGCGCCCGTCCTCTGGAATACCCTCCGGCTGAGCGTTTGCGTGGGGCTCGCGAGCGGCGTCCTCGCGCTCCCGGCGGCGTGGCTCACGAGCTACGCCGATTTCCCCGGCCGCCGCTTTTTCTCGTGGGCGCTCGCGCTTCCGCTCGCCGTGCCCGGCTACATCGTGGGCTTCGTTTGGATCGGCGTCTTTGACTACGCCGGCCCCGTGCCGACTTGGCTGCGCGAACACGCGCCGCTCGTGGCCGAGCATTTTCCGCGCGTGCGCAGTTTCGGCAGCGCCGTCGTCGCGCTTTCGCTGAGCCTCTATCCCTACGTCTACATCCTCGCGCGCAACGGCTTCGGGAGCGTCGGGGCTTCGGCCTTCGAAGCGGCCCGCAGCCTCGGCTACGGCCGCGCGCGATCGGCCTTGGCCGTCGTCTGGCCGGCCGCACGCCCCTGGATCGCGAGCGGGCTCGCGCTCGTGCTCTTCGAGACCCTCGCCGACTTCGGCACCGTGGCCGTCTTTAACGTCGACACCTTCACGACGGCCATCTACCGCACCTGGTATTCGCTCCAATCCCTCGAGGCGGCCTCGCAACTCTCGCTCCTGCACCTGGCCATCGTCCTGCTCGTGGCCTCGGCGCTGAACCGACACCGTGGCCGCTCGCGCCACGCCGATCGCTTCGCCGGAAGGAGGACTCCCGCCCGCGTCCGTCTCGGCGCCAAGGGCTCGTGGCTCGCCTTCGCGTTTCTCGCGACGCTCTTCGCCTTCGCGTTTTTGCTTCCCGTCGCGCAACTCTTCTACTGGTGCCGCGAAAACGAATTTCGCGGCTTCGAGTTCTCCCTGGCCCGCCACCTCGGCAACTCGCTCGCGCTCGGCGCCGCCACGGGCCTCGTCGTGATCGCGGGCGCGCTCGCGCTCGCCTCGGCGCGACGCTTCCTAGGCTCCTCGTTTCCCGAGAGCGCGGCGCGCTTCGCGACCCTGGGCTACGGCATGCCGGGCACCGTGCTCGGCGTGGGACTCATGGTGGCGCTCACGTGGTGCTTCGGATCGCTCTACGCCTGGCCGGGACAGGCTGTGGGCTCGCTCCTGCTCGGCCTCTCGCTCCGCTTTTTCGCCGTGGGATACAAACCCGTGGCGAGCGGCTTCGCGCGTCTTTCGCCTTCGCTCGCCGAAGCCGCCCGCAGCCTCGGGCGCGGACGTTTCGCGACCTTCGCCCGGGTCGACGCGCCCTTGCTGCGCGCCTCGACGATCTCGGCCTTCGTGCTCGTCTTCATCGACGTCATCAAGGAGATGCCCCTGACCGTCATGCTCAAACCCTGGGGATGGGAGACGCTCGCGGTCCGCGTGCACCAGTTCACCTCGGAAGGCCAGTGGGTCGAAGCCTCGGCCCCCGCCCTCGCGGTCATCGCCCTCGCTTGCGTGCCGACCTGGTGGATGGGTAGAAAGGGCGAAGCGTGAAAGTCTCCGTTTCTCCCCTGGCAAGCTCACCGCAGAGCCTCCGCGTCCACGACCTGCACGTCGAGCTGGGCGGGCGGGCGATCGTCCGGGCCGTGGACTTCACGCTCGAGGCAGGCCGCATCGGATGCCTCGTCGGCCCGAGCGGTTCCGGCAAGACCACGCTCTTGCGCGCCATCGCGGGCTTCGAAGCCGCGACGCGCGGAGAGATCCGCTGCGACGACGAAGTGCTCGCTTCCGCGCGCGGCGGCCTTCCGCCCGAAGCGCGGCAGGTCGGTATCGTCTTCCAGGACTTCGCGCTTTTTCCGCACCTGAACGTCGCCGAGAACGTGGGCTTCGGACTTTTTCGCGTGGAGCCCGAGGCGCGCAAGCGGCGGGTGCGCGAAATGCTCGATCTCGTGGGTCTCTCGGCCGAGGCCGCCAAACATCCCTACGAACTTTCGGGCGGCCAACAGCAACGGGTCGCCCTTGCGCGCGCGTTAGCCCCCGCCCCGCGCCTGCTCCTTCTCGACGAGCCCTTTAGCCAGCTCGATCCCGATCTCCGGGCGCGACTCGTGGAATCGCTCGGGCGCATCCTTCGCGAAGTCGGCATCACCTCGCTCGCCGTGCTGCACCAGCAAGAAGAAGCCTTCGATCTGGGCGACCGGCTCGGCGTACTCGTCCAGGGCCGACTCGAGCAATGGGGCACGCCCTTCGAGCTGTATCATCGACCGGCCACGCGGGACGTCGCGGACTTCTTGGGCCAAGGCGTATTTCTCCCGGGGCGGGTCGTCGCCCAAGGCCTCGAAACCGAGTTCGGTTTACTCGCGGGGTCGCCCGCGTATCCGGTCGGAAGCGAAGTGGAGCTGCTCGTGCGACCCGACGACATCGTGCACGACGATGCGAGCCCGTGGCGGGCCAAGATCCTCAGCCGCAGCTTCCGCGGTTCCCACACGCTCTTTCGCGTCGAGCTCGCGAGCGGGCGCCAGGTCCTCGCGCTCGCCCCCTCGCATCACGACCATGCCGTCGGCGAAAGCCTCGGCCTCCGCCTCGAGATGGACCATCTCGTCACGTTCCCGCGCTATTGAGCTCCGCACAAATAAAGACATCTGGATGCGAAGTGGATTTTTCCGTCGGCTCGGAAGGCGACGACCGAGTTTGCCGGGCGCAAGCGACCGAGGAGCCTTCCGAGCCGACGGGAAAAGACCGAGCAGAGAGGTGTCTTTACTTGTGCGGAGATCAATAGACGGCGTCGTAGTGGGGGAGGCTCGCTTCTTCTTCCTTGGCGAATTTGACCCACTCCAAGACGACCGGCAGACGCCAGACGAACTGGGCGTAAGCGCGACTCTCGGGCGCGAGCTCGACCCGGTAACTCAGCAGGCGCGACACGACCGGCCAGTAGTAGGCGTCCAGGATCGAGAAGTCTCCCAACAAGAAGTCGCCGTCCGACGGGCGCGCGGCCCGCGCCGCGGACCAGATCTTCTCGATGCGCGCGATGTCGCGACGAACTTCCTCGGGCCAAGCGGGGGTCTTCTCCAGGAAGCGACGCACGTTCATCGGCGCGTGCGAGCGGAGCGCGGTGAAGCCCGCATGCATCTCGGCGCACCAAGCCCGCGCCAGGGCACGCAACGCCGAATCGCGCGGCCAAAGATTCTTCTCGGGAAACTTTTCGGCCAGGTACTCGCAGATCGCGAGCGAGTCGTGCACGCGAAGGTCGCCGTCGACGAGCACGGGCACCCGGCCCGAAGGCGAGACCTTGGCGATCGCCGGGCCACTCTCCGCGCCGAGCAGGATCGTCTGTTCGATGAAGGGAATGCCGGCCTGCTTCAGGAGAAGCCAGGGACGCATCGACCACGAGGAGTAGTTCTTGTTCGCGACGAAAAGCTGCAACGCCATGGCCGGAGCTTCGCACACTTTTCACGCCGCGCCAGGAAATTTCACGCCGGAAGCGCGGCGTTCGTCCCGCGCGAAGCGAGGGTGCTCCCGCGCCCGCTCCCTGCTAAGCTCACGCATATGGCACTTATCCTCCCGCACCACGGCATCGAACCGCGCCTGTACGGCGCGCTTTATCTCGCGCCCAACGCCACGATCGTGGGCGACGTCGAAATGGGGCCCGATTGCAGCGTCTGGTTCGGCAGCGTTATCCGCGGCGACGTGAACACGATCCGCATCGGCGCGGGCACGAACGTCCAGGATCTCTCGATGCTCCATGTCTCGTACCGCCGCGCGGGACTCGTCGTGGGTGATGACGTCACGATCGGCCATAGCTGCGTCCTGCATGCGTGCACCGTGGGCAGCCGCGTGCTCGTGGGCATGGGCACGATCATTATGGACAACGCCGTCATCGAGGACGACGTGCTCATCGGCGCCGGTTCGCTCGTCACGGAAGGCACGCGTATTCCGTCGGGCTGGCTCGCTATGGGTCGACCGTGCGTCGCCAAGCGCCCGCTCACCGACGAAGAGAAAGCGTTCTTGCTCCGCTCGGCCACGCACTACCGCCACGTCGCGCGCAGCTACACGGGCGGCCCGTGGCCCTACGCCGGCCCGGGCCTCCACGGGACCTAGCGGCGATCCTTAAGCTTCATCCGAGACTGGTCCGGAACTTGTAACGGCGAGTTCGCCCACGGACGGGTCATCGCCAAGAAGGCGGCGTGACGGAAAGGAGGTGCCGTATGGCCCACCCGGAAGTCTTCGCTTTGATTCTTGAGATACTGAGGGTTATCCAGCTGATAGCAGTCATCTGGATAACCGTAAAAAGACCTAAGCCCTAACCAAGCTTAGGTCTTATCGTCGGGTCCTCACGAAACTTGAGTCCAACGCGATCCAGTCGCGGCACTCAGGGAAGAGGGACCCGTTCGGGGGCGCCTAGCCGGGGGCCTCGCCGGCCGCGCCTCGCCGGCCGCGCGCAGACCGCTACCTAAGCGGCCGGCGCGCGCCCCTCCCGAGACTTCGAGGAACTACTTCAAATCTTTCTTGAGGTTCGCGAGGACAGCAAAGGGGTTGTTCGAGAACTTGCCCTTCGGACCGCCGCCACCTTGCGGGGCGCCACCGCCGCCGCTGAAGGAACGCGGGGGTTCCGACGGACGCGAGCCCTTGTTGTTGCCGAAGGCGCCGCCGGGACCGCCCGAAGGACGGAATCCACCCGGACCACCCGCTCCGCGAGCTCCGCCGCCACCGCCGGGTCCACCCGGACCGCGCGGGCCGCCGCCGAAGCCGCCGCGCATATTGCGATCGCCACCAGCGGAGCCGCCGCGCATATCGCGCGAGGGGCCACGGTCATCGCGGGGACCATTGAAGCGACCGGGGCCGGCGCGATCGTCTCGCGGCGCCGGACGTTCCGCGCGCTGGACGCCGCCGCTCTCGCGACGGGGCTCGCCGCCCACGTTCTTGTGCGGGTTGAGACCGCGCATCGAAAGCGAAATCTGGTTCTTCGCGAAGTCCACGCCGAGCACCTTCACCGTCACGCGGTCGCCCGGAGCCACGACGTCGCGCGGATCCTTCACGAAGCGATCCGCGAGCTGCGACAAGTGCACGAGGCCGTCTTGGTGTACGCCGATGTCGACGAAGGCGCCGAAGTTCGTGACGTTCGTCACGATGCCCGGCGCGATCATGTCGGGTTTAAGGTCTTTCACTTCGTGAATGTCGTCGCGGTACGCGAAGGGAACGAAAGTATCGCGCGGGTCACGGCCCGGCTTCTCGAGTTCGCGGATGACGTCGTCAAAGGTGAACTCGCCGATCTCGGCTTTGAGGTCCTTCTGGCCCTTGAGCCACGTCACGCCTTCGCCCACGAGATCTCCGGCGTGCTTGCCGTTCTTCTGCGCGTGCGCCTCGAGCATCGCGTAGCGCTCGGGGTGAACGCCCGTGTTGTCGAGCGGGTTCACGCCGCCCGGGATGCGCAGGAAGCCCGCCGCCTGCTCGAAGTTCTTGGCGCCGAAGCGCGTGACCTCGAGAAGATCTTGGCGCGACTTGAAGAGACCCTTCGAAGCGCGGTGGCTCACGATGGATTTTGCGAGCGCGGGGCCGATACCGGAAACCTGCGAGAGCAAGTGGTACGACGCCGTGTTCAGGTTCACGCCGACCGAGTTCACGCAGCTTTCGACGACTTCGTCGAGGGACTTCTTAAGGCGGCTCTGGCTAACGTCGTGCTGATACTGGCCGACGCCGATGCTCTTGGGGTCGATCTTGACGAGCTCGGCCAAGGGATCCTGCAAACGCCGCGCGATCGAGACCGCGCCGCGCACCGTGACGTCCTTGTCGGGGAACTCTTCTTTCGCGACTTCGCTCGCGCTGTACACGCTGGCGCCCGACTCGTTCACCATGACCACGGGGATCTTGGTAAGCTCGGCCTCCTTGAGCCATTCGCGCAGGTAGGACTCGGTCTCGCGACCCGCGGTGCCGTTCCCCACGGCGATGGCCGCGAGCTCGCGGCGCGCGACGAGCGCGGCGAGCTTCTTCTTGGATTCCTGCTTGCCGACTTCGGTCTGCAAGTAGATGACGTCGTCTTCGAGAAGCGCGCCCGTCGCGTCGATGACGGCGAGTTTGCAACCCGTGCGGATACCCGGATCCACGCCCAGCACGGTCTTCGCGCCGTACGGAGCCTCGAGCAGGAGCTTCTTCACGTTCTCGGCGAAGACGCGGATCGCAGTTTCGTCGCCGATCGTCTTGAGGGACTTATGGACTTCGGCCTCGAGGCTCGAAAGCACGTGGGCTTTGAGCGCAAGCTTGGCCGCCTTCGCGAGAACCGGCGCGCCGGGAGAATCCGGCACGGTGCAGGCCGCGCGCTCGAAGGGCTCCAGGAGCGCGGGTTCGAAACCTTCGTCACCGGGCTCGCCGCCGATCGAACAGGTCAGTTCTTCTTCCATCCAACCGCGGCGAAGCGCGAGATAGCGGTGCGAGTTCTGCGGCAACATGAGCGAGCCCACGGGCTCGAAGTACTCAAAGTAGTTGGAGTACTTGCTCGGTTCCTTGGCTTTCTTGCCCTTACCCGTGCGCACGAAACCATGTTCCATGAGCATCGTACGGACGTGCTGGCGAAGCTCGGCCTGCTCGGCGAGGCGCTCGATCAGAATGTCTTGCGCGCCTTCGATCGCCTTCTCGGCGGTCGGGATCTCGGCCTTTTCGTTGCGGAAGGTCATCGCCCAGACTTCGAGGGTCTGGCCGGGTTCGGGCTGCACGGTGCCGTGGCCGGTGTCCCAAATCCAGTTCGCGAGGGGCTCGAGGCCCGCGTCCTTCGCGATGGTCGCCTTCGTGCGGCGCTTGAGCTTGTACGGGAGGTAAAGGTCTTCCAAACGGTCGAGATCGAAAGTCGTCTCGATTTCCTTCTTGAGCGACTCGGTGAGCTTCTTCTGTTTGTCGATCTCGGACAGGATGAAGGCTTGGCGCTTGAGAACTTCGTCCCACTCGGCCTTCGTATCGATGACGTGGCGAATATCGGTTTCGTCCAGATTCCCCGTCTGCTCCTTCCGGTAGCGCGCGATGAAGGGAACGGTCGCTCCCTCTTCGGAAAGTTTCAGGACGGCTTCGGCCGAGCGAAACGGGATCTGGGCATGGTGGGATTTCAGATACAGTTCGAAATTCACAGCCGGTGAGATTGTCACTCGTGCTCAAGGAAAGCAAGAATCTGAGTGAGGGCTTGGATCTCGTCGAACCAATATTTTTCCCTTGAATTTTCTCCGTCGAGATGCGGGAAGGTGCGCGGGAACGAAGGATCGCTCCAGCGTCTTGCAATCCAGGCGGAATAATGGATGAGCCGAAGCGCCCTTAGTGGCTCGATGAGGGCGAGCTGCACCCACGGGAAAGGCCGCATTTCCTCGTAGCCCTCGAGCAAATAGTCACGATCCCGCCGCGCATCGTCGTCGCGTCCGCGCACGATCATCCAAACATCCTGAACGACGGGCGCCGTGACCATATCGTCGAAATCCACAAAAAAGGGCCCGAACTCGTTCCAAAGGACGTTGCCAATATGGCAGTCGCCGTGGACGGACTGAGCCGGAAAGCCCTCAAGTCGCGGCGCAATACCGCGTAGGACACGTTCCGCCACGTCGAGGTAACGATCCCGTGATTCACCCAGAAACCCCGAATCGTCCAGATAGTCGAGCGCATCCCAGCCGAAGGTCTCCACGTCGAGGGTGAGTCGATGGCGGAAGGGCGTCGTCGAGCCGACGTTATGCAGACGAGCGAGAAAACGCCCAAGTTGGCGCAGTTCGTCGGGCTTGAGTTCGTCGCGCAGGCGACCGCGTAGCTTCGGAAAGACCGCGAAAAGGATGCCGTCTTCGGTGCTCGACAGCGAACGACGAACCGGAAAGTCCACGCTCGCGACGACGTTCGCTTCGAAGTCGAAGGGCGCCACGGTCGGAACCTCGGCCGCGACGAGACGGGCCAAGAAATCGTGTTCCTCGAGAATCTGTTCCGGCGACCAGCGGCCGGGGCGGTAGAACTTGGCAACGACCGAAGTTCCGTCTTCGAGTTCAACCTCGTAGACGCGGTTCTCGATGCTGTTCAGCACGATCGTGCGCCCCGTCGCGCGCAGTCCGCGCTCCACGAGCCCAAGCGACCGCTCGACCGAATCCAGGACCCGGTCCGGAACGAGCGAGAAAAAACTTTCGCTACCTTCCATCACCGCCGCTCCGCCGAAACCCTCATCGCCGGAGTAGACTAACACCCCGGGAGAACGAAGTCCCCCGGGGGACGGCGTGCTTCAACTACGGGTACATGCCGGCGGGTCCGCAGCTTCCGAAGGACTGCAAGCGGAGCACCGTGCTGTAGTTCGTGCGCTTCGTGCCTTCGCGCGGTCCGTCGACCACGACGAAGACTTCGCCGCGGGCCTCGAGGCGCTCAATCTGGTCTTCGTCCAGAACGCTCGCGTGGATGAGAGCTTCGCAACGGTGGCTCGGCTCCGGATAGTCGTTACCCAAGCGCACGCCCAAACGAATATCCGCGAAAGATCCGGCTTCGTTGCCCGCCGAGAACTTGCCGAGCCGAAAACCGTAAGCGCTCAGGCGTCCGAAAGACGGGATGCGGAAGCTGCGATTCCTCGCGCTGGGATGCCGGAGCAAAGGCCCCAGCGCCTGCTCGGCGCGCGTCGTCAGGTAAGACTCGAGTTCCACGGGCGGCAGCAAGGTCGCCGACGAGCTCGGCAGCGAGTCCAAGATCACGGAGGCGAGATGCCCCATCGATCCGTTGCGACACACCATGAAGCCTTCCGCGAGCGGCGCGCCTTCACGCCCGTCCCCTCCGGTCGGCACGAGGCGGAACTCGATCGAACCTCGCTTGGAGAGCAAGTCACCGATCACGAGATGCAAGGGCTCGGACGTGTTTCCGACCCGGTTGCGGACCCGCAAACGCACGGCTCCCAAGTATCCGTTCCCCTGATCCGAAGGATGACGGACCGCAACGGCGTTCATTCCTTCCGTGACGAGATCCCAACGACGCATTCCCTCCGTGAGCTGGATCCGAAAAGCTTCGGACGAAGGGGCCTCGATGCGTAGATGAGCCGGACGATTTCCGAGGCTGTCCTGACAGACGGTCGTTTCGAAGCGCGCTGGCTTCGAGAAAACGGGGGCCGCCTCCGACGGCAGCGAGAGGAAAACCAAACTGAAGGCGAGAACGGATGCCGAGTGATTCATGAGTATCTCCTTGTGACTCCCCGCATTAGCGAAAACGTATCTTTCAGAAAATTTCAAAATTTCCCGCAAAATCATCCGATAATTTTTAACGATTATGAAAAGCGAACAACTCCAGCAATTCCTCGAGGTCGCGCGGCAAGAGCATCTCGGGCGCGCCGCCGCCCGCCTGCGTCTCACGCCCAGCGCGCTCTCGCACGGGATCCGGCAGCTCGAGATCGACCTGGGTCACGCGCTCTTCGAAAAACGGGGGCGCCGCATCTTCCTCACGCCGCACGGACGGACGCTCGTCACCCACGCCGAAGCCATCCTCGGCCGCATCGAAGAAGCCCGCACGACGCTGCGAAGGCCCGAGCTTCCTTGGAAGGGACGCCTCGTCCTGGGCGCCGGCCACGGCCTTCTCGTCGGGAGAGTGGCCGCCTCCCTCGCCGACCACGCGGGCGATGAGATCGAGTTCACGCTTTATTCCATGCGATCGGCCGACGTTCTCGGAGCCGTGCTCAAGGGCGAGCTCGACTGGGGTTTGGCCCTTTCGTCGAATCCCCATCCTCAGCTTCGACGATCCGTCCTCGCCAGGCTTCCGCTTTCCGTCGTCGTTCGCAAAAAGCACCCCCTCGCCGGGAACGCCGACCCCAAGCGGCTGGGCTCGCTTCCTTTCGCGGCGCCCCGCGCCTTTTCGGGCCTCGAGGTTTGCGAGCGACATCCCGAACTCGCCCGCCGCGGGATTGAAGCCGATCCCGTTTTTCTCTACGACGCCTACGATGTCGCCGCGCGCTGGCTCGGCGCGAGTGAGGGGTGGACCCTGCTCCCCTTGGATCTGATCGAAGGATCGCCCCGCAAGGAGCTCGTCGCGATGCCGATTCGGGGATGGAAAGCGAGCGTCGAGATCCACGCCGTCTCGTTGAACGAGCGTCCCCTGCCACCGCCGCTCACGGCACTTGAAAAACGGATTTCGGGGATCTGGCCCTGAGGAGCTCCCGCCCGACGAGATGCGGGCTCGCTAACGCAGCCAGGCGCGGAGCAGGAAGAACGCGAAGGCGAGTCCGGCCGCCGCGAAGGCGAGCGTGAGCGCCACGCGGTAGCGCAGCGATTCGGGGCGCGCGAAGCGACCCGCGCGGAAAGCCCGGAACAAAAAGTAGAGCGCGAAGAGGGACGAGATCCCCGGCAAAAAGAAGAAGCCCAACACGGCGCAGGCCGCCGCGCGACGCAGCTCGACGTCGGCCGGCAGGAAGGCCGCGTCGGGATCCTGGTCGGGCTTGGGCGGTCGCGCGTCTTCCTGGATGACTTCGTTCATAGCCATCGCCGTTTCCGAGACGAAAGCGCGATGGGCGCCCGACTCGAGAAGCTCGCGCGCTTTGCGCAACTGGGTCTCGCGCACCATAAGCCGGACCGTGGAATCGTGGAGGTGCGGCAAAACGTTGTTCACGTGCACGCCGAAGAGCTCGACGTGGATCCCTTCGCCCTTCAGGAAGCCGGCGATGAGTTGCGCGGCGGGCGCGTTCGGGAACCTGAGCAGCTCTGTCCAAGCGTCCATTCGTGGACTAACTTAGCATCGCATGAGCGAGAAGTCCGTCCAGGAGCGCTACGCTCCGCAAAGCGCTTGCTACGGTTGCGGTCCCGCCAACGACAAAGGGCTTCGCATCCGAAGCCACGACCGCGGCGATCGCCTCGTTTGCGATTGGAAGGCGGAGCCTCACCACGAGGCCTTTCCGGGCATGGTGAACGGTGGCATCATCGGCTCGCTGCTCGACTGCCACTCCAACTGGACGGCCGCGTGGCACCTCATGAAGCAGGCGGGCGAAGACGCTCCGCCTTGCACCGTGACGGCCGACTACCACGTCAAGCTCCTGCGCCCCACGCCGAGCGGAGCCACGCTGCACCTCGAGGCGCGCGTCGTCGAGTCCAAGCCCGATCGCGCCGTCGTCGAAGCGACGCTCGAGGCCGACGGCAAAGTCTGCGCAACCTGCCGCGGTCTCTTCGTCGCGGTCAAACCCGGCCACCCGGCCCACCACCGCTGGTAAAAAGGCGTCCGGTTCCTTTTTTTCAATTGCGGGAGATGAGGGCCTCGAACTCCTCGCGGCCCGTGCGGTTTCCGAAGAGCTCGTCCATCCGCAAGACCGTGAGGCCCGAGTAGCCGCCTTCGCGGAGTGCCTCTTCCATCGTGCGCCAGGCCTCGCGTCCGCCGAGCGTCCCCGAGAGAGCGTTCTCGCCTTTGATCGTCAGGCCCTGACGGACGGCCTCTCGACCGACCCAACGAACGAGACTGTTCGCGAGGGACTGCGCGCGCGGGTCCCCTTCGCCGTCTTTCATTTCGAGGCAAGTGAAGTGCAGGACGAAGGGCGGGGATTTGGGCGACCGCGCGAGCCGAGAGAACATCTCGAGCAACGGCCGGTAACCGTAGCCCTTCGCTTCGCCCCAATCCCGAAGATCCGCCGAGATAAGCCCCGCCGTGATTTCCGCGCCGCGATCCGAGAATTCCGCCCCCGCACCCCGACGCGTCCCCATCCGCCAATGGATACCAGGAATCTTCGCGCCGATGGGAATCTCGCGGAGGGTCGAACGTTCGGCCCCGAAGATCTCGAAGGCCGTCCTCAGAATGCGCTCGCCGTGCCGGCGAAGGGAGTCCGCGTACCACTCGAGGAAGTCCCGCCGACGCGGATTTTCGCTCGATTTGGCGCTCCCGAAAACTTCGCCCGCCCCGCTCGGCGGCATGACGTCGTCCCAACCCCGCAGACCGGAGAGTCCGTACTCTCGCTCGACCCGAGACGTGGTTCCGTAACGCCGACGAAGGAATTCGCGATAGTCCCGCAGCGCGAGGCCCGAGTAGGCCTGAAAAGCTCCTTGCGTCGGGTAACCCGTCCCCACGTCGTGTGAGTTGTAGGAGGGATACCGAAGTTCCCCGGCCGGCCCGAGACTCACGTTGATCTCGGCGATGAGCGAGGCTCGATCCGCGAAGGCCAGCTGGAAACGCGTCATGAAGTCCCGGTACTCGACCAACGCTCGCTGGCTTCCCCAGACCGAGATCGATTCGCGACTCAGATTGCCCTGCTTGCTCTTGAACTGGACCCCGTCGGGAGCGAGCGAAGCGTACTTGCGCCAGATCCACTCCGGCAACGGCACGTCGCAGGTGTCCCCCACGTTCCCGCCGCATTGGTGGAAAGAAAGGATCGGTACCCACTTCAGGCCCGCGGCCGCGATGTGATCGGCGATTTTGCGGTAGTAGTCCCACCGAAACTGGTTGTCCCGGGGCTCGACGAGCCCCCACCAGACATCCGTCGAGACGGCCTCGACGCCGATGCCCTTGTAGAACGCGAGTTGCTCCGCAAAGCGCCCCCACTCCCCGGTCGACTCGATCGCCCGGACCTGGTCGGGCCGCCCGACGAGCAAGGGCCCCATGACGGCGAAACTGCGGCGGGCGGGCATCGTGGCCCCGGGCAGCGCCTGCGGCCGACGATCTTCGGAGGGACTCATCGTCTTTGGGGTGGCGCAAGACACGAAAAGGGCGAGCACGATCGCGAACGGTGTCTTTCTCATACCCCCATGATCGGTAGGCGGTGCCGAAGACACGAGGGACAAGGAGCATAAGTTTCTTCAGACTTGGGTCAGGCGCGAACGGAACGACCCTTCCCTAGCGAGAAATCGGAACGACGTAGCTCCCGAGCTGCACGAGCTCCTCGGGGTTCTTTTCGTCCTGCAGCCAACCGATGATCTCGTCCTGAAAGGCCCTGACCCGGCGCTTGAGTTCGGGGAGCTTGTCCTTCGAAATGGGGATGTTGACGAGCCCCAATTCACGTTCGCTCGTTGCGAGGCCCTCGAGCAGACGGATCCAAGTCGCGAGCGTCTCGCGGTGAAGCCCGAGCACGCGAAGCGCGTCAAAGCCATCCGGCGGCGTTTCCACGACGGGGTCCTCGCAAACGAGTCGCCCGCCGCGCTCGACGAGAAATCCCGCCCGCAGGAGCGTGCGCAGACCTTCTTCGGCCTCGCCGGGCGTGACGAGCCCGCGCAGTTTCGCCGAGATCCAGTCTCCCGACGCCTCGAAGTCCGGAAAAAGGCAGAGCTCGCGGATCGGAAGCAAGTACCACTTCGAAAGCACCTCGGCCCGCGCCGTCGGAATCGTCTTCGCCACGAGGACCTTGGCCAGCCGCAGCCGTTCCCGTTCGCTTCGCTCCCGATCCTCGCCGCTCGAAGCGTTCGCGTTGCGAACGAGCGCCACGAAGTACGCCGCTTCGCTCGACTTTAGCCCGAGGGCGCGCGCGACCCGAGGCGCCGAGTCCGTCGAGAGGTTACGCTTCCCCTGGATGACGAGCTGCAGGTAGTTCGGACTCGAGAAGCCGGCCTTTTCGGCAAAGGAACGGAACGAGAAGCCCGCCCGTTGCGACTTCCGATGGCGATAGAACGCCGCCAAAAACTCCCGATAGTCGCCAAAGGCGAGAAGATTCGGCGGCGGCGTCACGGACTTCAGTGCGGCAGCGCCCAAGCGCAAGCTCCTTCCCCGAGTCGCATGGAGCGCAAGATCTCGCGCATGCCCCGCTGCACGTCGGGATCCTTCTCGCCGAGCAGCACCAGTCCGCGGCCGCCGCCCCACGTCGTCACGACTTGGTAGAGCGAACCTTCCTCGCTCGCGAAGCCCAGGAGGCAGTCGTCCGCGGTACGTAGTTCCCACCAAAGTTTCTCGGGTTGCGCCAAGAAGACTTCGCGAATGTTTTCGGCCGAGAGGTTCACAAGGTCGGGAAAGAGCCGCTCGAAGCGCTGAAGCCGGAGCTTGTAGCTTCTCGGTTCGCCCGTCGGCCATGAGAAGCGTGGGGGCGTCTGGAGCTCCAGGGCCGAACCATCCGCGAGCGCCCGGAAGATCGCAAAACCCGCCGGATAATCCGAACGAAAGCGGGTCGCTTCGTCCACGATGCTCGAGTTTCCGACCCGAGAGATGGCTCCCGCCGTCGCGGCCGCGCCCAAGGAAAGAGTGAGGGCGAGCACGCGCAGTGAAAGAAGCCTCATGGCGTCGACTTCCGGGTCGGCGCTACTTTCGAGAACTCAATATTCACGCGAAAGGTCACGAAGCTCTCGCTCGACCCGCTACGGAAGTGGGGCCACGTATCGGCGCTCAGCAGGATACCCGGGCTCTCGAGGTCTTTGGTGAAAGCACTCGCGCCAGACTGCCGTTGGCCGTCACGTACGCCCGGAGGCAAACCGCCTTCGCCGTCGTCGATGTAATAGCTCGCGTAGAACCCACGCAGATCATGCCCGGGCGCCAGCCCCGGATCGCGACTTCGAAAAATGACCGATGCCAAGTTCACTTGCAGACGTAAAGTACGGTTATTTTCGTCGACCGAGCGCATCTCGACGCGACTTCCTTCGATGGCACGTGGCGGCCCATTCGGGTCAAGATCGCGAATATCGTAAACACGTTGGAGAACCGTGAAGCGAGAAACCACTTCCTCGGTACTCCGGCAATTCGTCAGGTTTTCCGTCGTGTGGCACGACCACTGGACACGAACGATAGTGCCTTGCGCGGATTCGAGACGAACGGGATCCACCGGCTCGCGCGGTTCTTCGGCCGTCTTCGTGGCACCCGACAGGGGGTACGCCCAAGTAAAGGGAGCCCTTGCTTCGAACTCCAACCCAGAGCCCGCAAAAACCGGCAGGCTTAGCGCTAGTCCCAGAGACGCCAGAGCATTCTTCCATCGTTTCATTTCGTTCCTCCTGATCCCAAGCTACCGGAAGCCGCGGGCGACGCCAGCCGACAAGAATACAAAGCGAAGACTTGGAGAATACACGAAAATCTCCGAACCGAGACGTCGTGCTAAACTCGGCGCATGTTCTTCGTGGCGGCGGCAAAACTCGTGCTCGATTTCTACGGCAACGACGAAGTCACGGAAAAGCGCGCGCAGCTCAAGCTCCTCATCAAGAACGTCCGCAAGGAATTCAACGTTTCCATTTCGGAGGTCGAGGACTTCGATGACCCCGAGCGCTGCGTGCTCGGCCTTTCGCTCTGCGCCGCCGAACGCGACGAAGCCCGTGCCAAACTCACGCAAGTCGCGAAGCACATCGACGAAACATCCTTCGCCCGCGTCGTCACCGAAGAAATCGACGTCCTCGGCTTCTGAGGGGCGTCAGGCGCTTTTTGGTAGCGCCCTCGCGTCATTTGACGCAAGCGCGCTACCAAAAAGCGCCTGACACCCTTAGCGGACGCCCTTAGCGATAAGCGCGGCGGAGCCATTGGCCCCAGTTCGTCGTGCGGTAGAGGGTCGACGTTGAAAAGTCGGGGTAGCGGGCGCGCAGCTCTTCGGCGTTCGGCGGCAGCCACATCGAGAGGCCGCGGTAGCCGAGCAGGAAGAGGTCTTGGCCAGGCTTCGTGTAATCCGAACCGAAGGCCGTCGCGACGACCGCGCGTCGGAGGGCGTCGTCCACGTCGTTCAGCGCCTTGCGAAGGTTTTCGGTGGGGCGATCGAACTTGCCGGGATCAACTTCGGCGCGATCGAGAAGCTGGCGCACGAGCGAGGAAAAGGCCCCCAGATCCTGCGCGCTGCCTTGGTAGCTGCGCGCGTCCATCTGTCCGAGCACGGCGCGTACGTCCAAAGTCCGGATCGAATCGCTCAGCATCCACGCTTCCAAGGCGCGCGCGAGTTGCGGCAACGCCTTTCGCACGAGTTCGCTTTCGAGTTCGCCCAGGTGGTAAGAGCTCGAAGTGAGCGTCTTATACGAGTCCGCGTCCACCCGGCCTTGCGTCGAGCGCCCTCCGTTGAGACTCGCCTTGAAAAGCGTCGGGATCATCTTCGCCACGAGATAGGCATCGTCCGCCGTGGGCGGCGCCGAGCGCTTGAGCCCCAGGTAGGAATTCTTGTTCATTTCCCAGAGCAGGCGACGGTACGGCAACCCCAGATGGGATTGGATATCGGTCGTCCCGACCGCGTAACGGGCCGTGGGCGCGAGTTCCGTCAGTACCTCGGCCATCTGCATGAGGCAGGCATCCATCGAAAGCACGTCGATCTTGCGGCCGCCGCGCGCGTTCTTCACGAAGTCCTTCAGGCGCTCCGCGAGCGAACCGACCGCCATGACGTCGCGGCTCGTGTCGTCGAAGGCGATGCCGCCGGCCGCGATCTTCGCGTCGCTGCCCTCGCGGTGACGCCGCGGCTTGGGGCTCCAACCCGATCCGTGCCCCCAAAGGACCACCATGAGGTTCTCGGAGGGGTAGCGTTCGGCGCCCCAGGCGAGAAAACTCTCGAGCGTCGCCGGATCGGCCGAATTGGCCTCGGGGAGCGTTTCGACGAGCGGGGACTCTACGCTGGCGAAATCCGCGCGCCGGAAGTCCTCGAGGCGCTTCGTCACGAAGGGGCGCGTGCCCTGGAACATATGGTAGCGAGCGAGGCCGCCCGCGCCGGGCGCGTCGAGCTGGACGACGACGTCGAGCTGCGGCGTGGAGCCCGCGCGACGCGTGGCTTCCCCGAAGGCCGCCTCCATTTCGTAGAGGTCCCAGAAAGCGTAAGGCCCGAGATCGTTATCGGCCGCCATGTAGACGAGGATCGTCCAGGGCTTCACGCAAGCCTCGCGCTGAACGCGGGTCCGATAGTCGGCGTAGGCTTCGTCCCGACGGGGTGCCGCGTCCGCGGATCTCGTCGAGCAAGGCGGCGGACCGCGCGTCGCCCACGCCGTCGCGGTCACGCCGAAAAGGAGGGCCGCCGAGGCGGCCCGCGCGAGAAGGATCACCGACCCGGGTTACCGCCGAAGGAAGACGGTCCCGCTTGGTGGCGGGGACGGCGGGGAGCTTCTTTGCCCGAGGTACGACGCACGAGTTCCGCGACGACCTTGAGCAAGGGCGCGCTTTGCGAAGCCGAGGCGCGCTGAGCCGCCATCGTCCAGGTCGCCGGAGGCGTCGACCCCGTCCATTCGCCGCGCGCCGCGCTTTCGTAGCTCGTCGCGGCCTGCTGTTCGGGATCGAAGGTCCAGAGGAAGTCCGGGTGCGCGTTCGTGTACCACTCGCCGCCGATGATGTTGCCGCGATCGTCGAGCTCGAGATCGTAGGTCAGGCGCATCGAGGTCAAGCCGTCGCGGTACTCGGCGTCCGTGTCGAGCAAGGTCGGATGGGTCTCGACGACGTAGACGATATCCATCACGACGCCCACGACCTTGGCCGCGTTGCCGCGCAAGCCGGGGAAGCGATCCTTCGTGAAGCTTTGCACGGGCACGATCGAGCTGGAGAGCGGCCCGCTCTGCATCGTCTGCGGATTGAAGTACGAGATCTTGTAGCTCTTGAGGGGGTGGTTCCAGACTTCGTAGTCGAAGGTCGCGTCGATGACGAAGCTACGCTTGGCCGCGCCGACTTTGCTCACGACGGCCTGGTGCCAGCTGCCGGGGTTCGTGTCGAAGCATTCCTGGCTGAGAATGCGGCCCGCGGCGTTCTTGCGCGGGTCCTTGTCGTTGCAGCGGCCGCCCACGAAACGAGCCGGCGGCGCGACCGTCGCCCAGATGTAGGAAGCGAGCGCCTTGACGTCGGCCGGGTAGAAGTAGATCGGCTTGCCGTCGATGACCGAGTTCACCTCGACGCCCTTCACGGGGCGGTCGAACATGTAGGCCGCGGGAGCCCAACCGTGGCAGATGCCCATCCAGGTCTCGACCGTGCCGCCGCTCGGCGAGTAGCCGCGGGGAGCTTCCCACTGACGATTCGTGAGCGTCATGTTGCGATCGCCCACGAGCAGGTCGTACTTTTCGGAAGGCGAAAGGCGATCCGTCGCGCGGCCGCCTTCGCTCGATCCCTTCATGAGCAGGTCGATCGCGGGCGTCGCCTTTACGACGTCATGGTAGGGCTTCCAGCGGTCACCGCTGACGTTGCGGAACACCGGGTCGCCGTAGCGGGCGCCGAGCTGCCCGCGGTAGATACCCCAGTAATCATCGGACCAAGGTTGAACCGCGACTTCGCCCGCGGAAAGGTTGGCTTTCTCCATCTCGAAGAGGTTCGTGTAGAGCTTCTCGCCGGGGGACATGAGACGCCAAGGCTCATCGCCGTACTGGATCGGCGCGCGGCCCGAGCGGATCTGCGTCGTGGTGACCGTGTGCTTCTTCGTCACGCGACCGCGTTCGTCGCGTTCTTCGACCAGCAGCTTGAGCTTTTCGCGCTCGGCCTTCTTGGCCTCGAGGACTTTTTCCAGGTTAACGCGTTTGCCGCGCACCAAGTTCTTGTCCCGGCTCGAACGCTCGGAAGGCTTTTCGCCCGCGGGGCCCTCCTCGACGAGGCGTTTGACGAGCGGCTCGTCCATGACCTTCGCGAAGCTCTGGTCCGTATCGCCGTAGCGGCGGAGCCAGGTGTTGATCGGCATCTTGGTGTCGGCCAGGGCCAACCCTTGAGTCACGACGAGACCGAGCAGAGACCCCTTCAGACAAAGCGATTTCATGGATGCGTCCTCCCAACCCTGAGTTTAGGGGCGAAACGAGAGGAAGTCGGTGTCAAAAGCCAGGCGATCCGCTACAGATGTCCCTATGTTCGCGGAACACCTGTTTATTTCGCTGATCTGGAAGACGCCGAAGGAATGGGCAGCGCTCGCGCTCGATCAATTCGACGAGTTCTTGCTCGACCACGCCTCGGCCGAGCGCAAGGCCAACGCGAGCTGCCTGATGATCGCCACGCGCTACCCCGACCGCCGCGACGTCATCGAGCTCGGGCTCGCCATGGCCGCCGAAGAGCTCCAGCATTTTCGTGAAGTCGTTGCCCTTTTGCACGACCGCGGCCGCCGTTTCGAAGCGAGCCGGCCCGACCCCTATATCGACGGGCTCCTGGGCCAGCTGCGCAACGACCGGGAGCTCTGGCTCCTCGACCGCCTGCTCATGTCGACGATCATCGAAGCCCGCGGTTGCGAGCGCTTCGGGCTTCTCGGCGACGCGATGGCCCTCGACGGGCGCTTCGCGAAGGCCGAGTCGCCCGAGCCTTTTCGCTCCGAACAAAGTCGAAGCCTCGCGGACTACTACCGCGAACTCAGCCGCACGGAGGCACGGCACTACGGGACCTACATTCGTTTGGCGAAGGCGCATTTCCCGACGGAAGTCGTTGAGACGCGCCTGCGCGAGATGATCGCGCGGGAAGGCGAGGTCCTGGCCTCGCTTCCCCTGCGACCGTCCCTTCACTAGGACTCGTTATCGGCAGCACTCGACCGCGGTCATGAACTCGAGGCCCGTGTTGTCTTCCCAGACGCGGCCATTCCAGATGGCACCCACGCCCGAGGTCGAGTCGACACCTTTGACGACGGCCGTACCGGGATAGCCGTTCTCAATGCAGAACTGCTGCGGGCTCGCGCCGCGGCTGAACACGACCTTGCCGTTCACGCGGGGCGAGTTGAAGAGACGGCAGCTCGGAGCCTGCTGGCGCAGGGAATCCCGCAAAGCCCGTTCCGCGTTCGTGAGCGCGTCTTGCGCTTGGCGAACTTGCTCGAGCGCGCTGCGAACGAGTTGGTTGTCCGCCGCGAAGCTCGCCGACGAAGCCAAAACCAAGGTTCCGAAGAAAAGTGCTTTCATAAAATCTCCTTCTCCCGACGTTCCTAGCACCATGCCGTCAAAGCGCTACCGATTCCCGGTGAACTTCGTCGTCGGCGCGCGATCCATGCCGAAAGAGCCTAAAAAAACGCGATCTACTCGAGCTAACCCGACTACCTTTTGCGAAACTTTTCGAACGCCGCGAGGGCCCGTTGCCGACCGAAGGCGTGGTCGACGACGGGACGCGGATAAGTGCGGCCGAGTTCGATCCCGCAAGTCGCCAAGTCGACCGCCCTCGCTTCGAAGGGGCGGTGAAGCAGCTCGTTTGGCAGCCGCACCAACTCAGGCACCCAGCGTCGCACGTATTCGCCATTGGGGTCGAACTTCTCGCCCTGCAAGATCGGATTGAAGACACGAAAGTAAGGAGCCGCGTCGGCCCCGCAGCCCCCGGCCCATTGCCAACCCAGGGTGTTGTTCGCGAGGTCCGCGTCGACGAGCGTGTCCCAGAACCAACGCGCGCCCTCGATCCAGGAATGCAGAAGGTGCTTCGTCAAGAACGAGGCCACGACCATCCGCACGCGGTTGTGCATCCAGCCCGTCGCCCAGAGTTCGCGCATGCCGGCGTCGACGACGGGATAACCCGTGCGCCCGCGCCGCCACGCCTCGAGAGCAACGGGATCACCGGCCCAAGGGAAATCCCGGTACTCCGGACGCAAAGCGCGCTCCGCCGATTCCGGAAAATGAAAGAGCACGTGGTGCGCGAACTCGCGCCAACCGAACTCCTTGCGGAAAGTCTCCCATCCTTCGCCTTCGGAATCCCGAAAAAAATCCCACGCCTGCCGAGGACTGATCTCGCCGAAGTGCAGATGCGGCGAGAGACGCGAGGTTCCGTGCCTCGAGGGAAGATCGCGGAGCTCGTGGTAATGATCGCCCGCCTCGCGGCCGAAGGTTTCGAGAGCACGACGGGCCCCCTCTTCACCCGGCTCGAAGCGTTCCCAAAAACCCCGGTCCCATCCCAAGCGCGGCGACAAGCCGAGTTCGACGATTTCGAGGGACGCCGGAGACGACGAGGGTGCTTCCCACGTCTTCGGCATCCCGAGCGCGGGCGACGGGGTCGCCACGGACCTCACCGCTTTCCAAAAAGGCGTGAAGACCTGATAAGGGCGCCCACTTCCGGTCTTCGCTTCCCAAGGTTCGTAGAGAAGCGCCCCGTTGAAGCTCTTCACCTCGATCCCGTCGCTTTCGAGCGCGAGCTTGAGCTTTCGGTCGCGCTCGACCGTCGCGGGGTCGTAGAGGCGATTCCAATGCACGGTCTTCGCCCCCGTCTCGCGGATCAGCTCGGCGAGAACCTCGCGGGGCGAGCCGCGACGTACGACGAGTCGGGACCCGCGCTTCCGCAGCGAAGCCTCGAGCGAAAGCAGCGAACGCCCCAACCAGGCCTTCGTTGCTCCGCCGGGAGCCCAAGCGCCTTCGTCCTCGGGCGACCAGACGTAAACGGGCAGCACCGGACGACCCGAGGCGGCGGCCTCGAAGAGCGCGGGATTGTCGCGCAGCCGAAGGTCGCGCCGAAACCAAACAAGGATTGGAGCCTGCATGGTTTCGCACTACACTCCGCCTCCAAATGGACATCAAGTCGCCTTCACCCAAAGTCGCCGTGATCGGGGCGGGGCCCGCGGGACTCGCGGCCTCCCTCCTGTTGTTGCGCGAAGGCTTTCGCGTGGCGCTCTTCGAATCCCACTCCAAACCCGGCGGATGCGCCTCGTACTTTCGGCGCAAGACCAGCGACGGGCGGGCGATGACCTTCGACGCGGGGGCGACCGTCCTGAACGGCATGGCCCCCGGCCAATGGCTGGAACGGGCGCTGGAGAGCTGCGGCGTGGCGCTGCCCGCTTACGAGCCCCTCGGACTCCTGCGTCTCCGGCTTCCGGGCGAAGACCCGCGAGACCTCGATCCGCGTGACGACAAGACTTGGATCGCTTCGCTCCTCGGGGCCTTTCCCGAAGAAGCCCCGCGCGAAGCCTACCTCGCGCAAGCGGCGCGCTCGGCCCGGCTCTTGGGCGAGCTCCTTCCTCGCGTTCCCCACCTCCCGCTCGAGAAACTCGCGGATTTGCGCCTGAGCCTCCCCACTCTGGGCGGAGCCCTTCGGCTTGCCCCCGACTTGCTCAAAGGGTTTCGGCGCAGCTTCGCCGAAGAACTCGACGAGCAAGGTTTCGGACCCCGTTTTCGTCGTTTCGTCGAGATGCAGCTTCTCATTACGCTCCAAGCGGGAGCGGAATCCGTGCACCCCCTTTACGGTCGCATGGCCCTTTTCTTCTACCCCCAAGGCAGCGGCAACGTGCGGGGCGGCTTTAAGGCCCTCATGGACGCCATGCTCGGCGCCGTGGAGAAACACGAGCGCGGCCACGTCGCGATGAGAACGCCGGTCTTGTCGATCTCGCCGTCGAACGACGGCTACGAGATCCGGACCGAGGCCAAACGCTGGGGCCCCTTCGACCACGTCATCTCGACTTTGCCCCGTTTCGACACCCTCCGTTTGCGCTCGGAGGGCCAGGCCGCCCACGCGTGGGAGCGCCACCGGCACGAGTGCTGGAGCGCGAACGTGGCTTACCTCATCGTTCGCGATCATCCCGAGCTTCCCGCCGCGCCTTTCGGCGCGCATTTGAGCTCGGCCCCGGACGCGACCGACGCGCCCGGGGGCGGCGATGTTTACGTCTCCTTTTCGAGCCGGGGGGACGCCGAGCGGGGTCCCGCGGGCTTGCGCTCCGTGACGATCAGCACGCACGCGCATCCGGACGCTTGGCGCGACGTCGCGCGCGGCACGCCGGGCTACGCCGCGGCCAAAGCCGCGGCCGGCGCCCCGCTCGTGGAGGCCTTCGCGCGATCCTTTCCCGAAGTCGAAATTCTCGTGCGCGAGTTCGCGACGCCCAAGACCTTCCAGCGCTACACGCGGCGGCGCGAGGGAACGGTCGGCGGCTTGCCGATGACCTACGCGAACACTTTCTTCCGTTCGCCGTCGCAGCGCACGGGCCTGAGGAATTTCTGGCAGATCGGCGACACGAGCTTTCCGGGACAAAGCGTCTACGGCACGGCGATCGGAGCCGCGGCTTGCGTCGAAAAGATACTGGGACGAAAGCTCAAGATCTAAGCACGGCCCCAAGGCCTTCGACGCTTAGCTCGAGGGGCAGACCGTAGGCCTCCGGATGGTCTTCGGGCGCAAAGCGCAACGCCACGGAACGCAGGGCCACGCCTCCGCGCGGCCAAACAACCTGCGAGCCGTAAAGCTCGTCTCCCCAGATGGGCGCGAAGCGCTTCATCATCTCGAAGCGAAGTTGATGCGCGCGGCCCGTAAGCGGCTCCAAATCCCAGAGACGCGCCGTCCGGTCTTCGACCTCGACGAGGCCACGGTCCCGGGCCCGGGTCCGGCTCGGCTTGCCGTCCGGGCGCTCGAAGGCGCGGCGCTTGCCGCGCAGAAGCTTCGATTCCCACGCGCGGGTTTCGGCGCCGGGGGCTTCGAGGGGAAGCGAGATACCCGCCGCCTCCCGACCGCGGCCACGCTCTTCCTCGAGGGTCAAAGCCTCGTAACGTTTCTGCACGCCGCGTCCTTCGAAGAGGGCGGAAGCCCAACGATGCGCCTCGGCGTTCTTCGCGAAGAGCAGAAGCCCCGAGACGTCCTCGTCCAAGCGATGGACGGGCCAAATCCTCGTGCCCAAGACCCGTTCCAGTTCGAGCCCGACGACGGGGCGCGTTTCGGCGCGTCCCAGGCGGCTGGGAACGCTCAACCACCCCGTCGGTTTATCGACGACGACGAACTGCGCTTCCTCCCTGACAACCCGCATGAAGCCTCTTACAATATCTTCGATGGCCAATGACAAGTTCGTACCGATCGAACTTGAGAACATTCCTCGCGACGCCTTCGGCAACGTCGGCACCGATCTCTACGTGCATTTGCCCACGGCGAATCGCTTCATTTGCTACGTCATCAAGGGCGACGAGCTGAGCCCGCGCAAACTCGAAGCGCTCAAGGCCCACGTCGAGCCCCGCCTTTACGTGCCCGTCGTCGAAGCGCCCCCGCCGACACCGCCGGCCCAAGACGTTCGCGAAGGCGTCCGCATCGACGCCATGAAGAACGACTACGTCCAGGTTTTCCGGGGCGCCGGCATTTCCGAAGAGAACCTCAAGCTTGAGCTCATCACGAAGGAGGCGGAAGCGGAGCTCCGCCAAGTCTTCGAGTCCGTCCTGGACCCTTCCGCGGCGGAGAATTCCTTGGTCGCGGAAAAACTGCAGAGCATGGCCGACGACATCGTCAAGGTCATCGCGCCCGAGATCGAGGACATCAAGGGTCACCTGCTGCGCAACACGAAGTACCTGAAGGTCATGAACGATTCGTCGGCGATCAGTTCGCTCGCCGTGCTCTTCGGCCTCGCGAACGGCTTCGACACGCAACGTTCCTACAAGGAACTCGCCTACGCGACGCTCGTCATGGACATCGCCATGACCGAGTTCGACGAAACGACGATCAACGCCTACTACCGCAACCCCGACGCGTTGGACGCCGCCACGCTGCAGAAGATCAAGACTCATCCCGTGAAGTCGCACCAGCTCGCGACCGAGAAGCTCAAGTCCATGACGGAAGTCACCAAGCAACTCGTGCTCACGCACCACGAGCTGCGCAACGGCAAGGGTTACCCGCGCGGGCTGCGGACCGACACGATCTTCCCGATCGCGCGCGTGCTTTCCCTCGCGGTGGACGTTTTCGAGAACCTCAAGCGCGACGAGCTCGACTCGAGCCGCAGCCTGACGATCCAGGATATCCTGCGCATGTTCATCGACCCGGGCATCGAGCCGCATTTGCGCCGGCACGACACAAAGATGGTACAGACGATCCTGCGCTTCATGGACCCGACGCCTCCCGAAGGAGCCGACGGCGCGCCTTCCCGCGCCTGAGACCGCCTAAGAGCGGGCGCGGCCCGGCGACACGAGCGTGAGGAACTCCTTGCGCGTCGCCTCGTTCTCGCGGAACTCACCGAGCATGCTGGACGTCACCATCCACGAGTTCTGCTTTTCCACGCCCCGCATGACCATGCACAGGTGCTTGGCTTCCACGACGACGGCGACGCCGCGCGGCTGCAGCACCTCGTTCAGCGTCGCGGCGACTTCCTCGGTCAGGCGTTCTTGCACCTGGAGGCGACGCGCGAAGACGTCGGCCAAACGCGCGAGCTTGGAGAGCCCCACGATCTTGCCGTTCGGGATGTAACCGATGTGGATACGCCCGAAGAAAGGCAGCAAGTGGTGCTCGCAGAGCGAGTAGATCTCGATGTCCTTGACCACGACCATGTCGTCGTAGCTTTCGTGGAAGAGCGCCTTCTCCAGGATCTGGCGCGGGTCCTTGCGGTAACCCGAGGTCAAGAAGTCCATCGCGCGCACGAAGCGCTCGGGCGTCTTGGCGAGCCCTTCGCGACGCGGATCCTCGCCCACGCCCTTGAGGAGCGTGCGCACGGGCTCGATCAAGTGCTCGAGTGGGGGCGGGACGTCGGGACGCTCGCGCTCGAGACCGACGTCGTCGTCGAGCTCGATGTCCTGGGACTTCTTCGGCGCCGCGGCTTTGCGAACGACGGGCTTAGCGGCTTTCTTCTTGGTGGCCATCGCTATTGGTCCTTCGACGAAATCGTGGTCGTCGTGTCGATGCCGCCGCGGGTTTGGTAGACGACCGTAAGGGTCATTTCCTGGGGCGAGAGGAGCTTGTGGAGGTCGCGATAGATCCGGCCCGTCGCGTGCTCCTGGTAGATGCCGACGTCGCGGTAGCTCAGGTAGTAGTACTTGAGCGACTTGAGCTCGACGACCTTGTTCGAGGGGATGAAGTCCACGGTCACGGTACCGATGTCGGGCAAGCCCGAGAAGGGGCACACGGCCGAGAACTCGTTCGTCGTGTAGGTCACGCGTTGGCGCGGGCCTTCGTACGGAAAGGTCTCGAGCACGGCCACGTCGATCGCGCTCTCGTCCTTGAACGGAATGGATTTACCTTCGGCCTGCGCCATTTTTGAACTCCTCGTAGCCTTTCTTCCTGAGCCCGCAAGCGGGGCAGGTGCCGCAGCCGTAACCCCAAGCGTGGAGCTCGTCGCGGACGCCTTCGTAACAAGTGTGGGTTTCGCGCACGACCTCATCCAAACGTCCGAGTTCATCGGCGAGCGCGAAAGTTTGCGCCTTATCGAGACGCATGAGCGGGCGGTGAATGCGGATCGGGGAATCGAGGCCGCTCGAAAGCGCCCGCTCCATGTCGGACATGAAGACGTCGCGGCAGTCGGGATAGCCCGAGAAGTCCGTCTCGCAGGCGCCGATCACGAGGTCCCGGATCCCGCGCGTGGCCGCGTAGGAGGCCGCGAGCGTGAGGAAAAGAATGTTGCGACCCGGCACGAAAGTCGAGGGCAGGTTCTGGAAGCCGCCGTCGGCCTTGACCGGCACGCTCGGATCCGTGAGCGCGTTCGACGCGAGCGCCGAGAGCGAATTCACGGGCACGAGCTTATGCGCGGCGCCGACGGCCTTGGCGAGCCGTGCGGCGCACTCGAGCTCGATGCGGTGGCGCTGGCCGTAGTCGAAGGTGATCGTCTCGAGGCGCGTGAAACGCGGTTGCGCCCAGTAAAGACAGGTCGCGGAATCTTGGCCGCCGGACAGGATGACGAGCGCCGAAGTCGACACGTCAGACCCCGCGCGTGCTCGGCTCCCAGATGTACTTGTGCATCTGGACCTGGAAGCGGAAATCCCGACGCGATTCGAGGATCCACTCCACGAGTTGCTTGTTCTCGAGCTTGCCGTGCACCGGCGACATGAGACAGGTGACGCCACGGCTCAGCAAAGCGTAACGGCGTTCGACGTCGAGCGCGTAGTCGAAGTCCGCGCGGTCCCCCACGACGAACTTCACCTCGTCGCGACCGGCCTTCAGGTTGCCCATGTTGTCCCAATGATGGCGGTGGGCTTCGCCCGAGCTCGGCGTTTTCACGTCGAGAATGACTTGGACCTCTTCGGGCAAGGACGCGGTCGGATAGGCGCCGCTCGTCTCGAGCAGGACTTCGTAGCCTTTCGCCACGAGCTCGCGCATGAACGGAATCGATTTCGGCTGCGCGAGCGGCTCGCCGCCCGTCACCTCGACGAGCTTGGTGCCGTAAGCGGCGAGCGTTTCGAAGATCGCGTCGAAGCTTTTCGCTTTGCCTTCGTAAAAGGCGTATTCGGTGTCGCAGTAAGTGCAACGAAGCGGGCAACCCATCAGGCGCACGAAAGCGCAGACTCGCCCTCCGTGCGTGGACTCACCCTGAACGCTCAAGAAAATCTCGTTGATGTGCAGCGTTCTGGACCGGTCCGCGCTCGGTTTATTCGTTGAGGTTTCAAGGCCTTGCACGGATGCGCGAATCTGCCCGAAGCCCCGTGCGAACACAAGAAAGATTCACGTCCGGGGAGGCCCCAAAAAGGGGGGCGAAACCCCGAAAGATCGCATTTTTGGGATCGGAGCCTTCCGAACCCTCGTCGGACGCAGCACCCCGTAATTTTACTTAGTCAATAAATTCATTTATTTGCCGCTACTAGCCATAAAACGAGTCCAGGGGAGGGCTTTCGTAAACGCGGTTCTTCAGGTTACCTTCGTAGCCGTGGCATCCAAGATCACATCAAGCTCAACTGCTGAATATTTCTCGAAAAACCTGCAACAAGTCGGTTTTTCTTCGGGTACGAAGGCCGTTCTAACGACCCTCAAAGAGGCGGTCGATAACTCGCTCGACGCCTGCGAAGACCATGGAATTTTGCCCGAGATTTGGATCGAAGTGCAAAAGATGGGGAACGGAACCCAGAAGAACATGGATTCCATCCGGATCCGGGTCACCGACAACGGTCCCGGTCTCGATCCCGACGATTTACCCCGGGTTTTCGGCGAGTATTTGGCCTCTTCCAAGTTCGGGCGGGGCCGCTGCTCGCGCGGCCAACAGGGTATCGGAATCTCGGCCGCGACGACTTGGGCCCAGCTCACTTCGGCCAAGGGCGTTCGCGTCATCACGAAAACCGCCAAGATGCGCCAGGCCCTCACGGGACTCGTCGAAGTCGACATCAAGAACAACCGTGGCGTCCTGAAAGACAAGGAATCCGTGAGCTGGGACCGCGAAAGCGGCGTCAGCGTCGAGTTCATCATCGACGGTCGTCTTCAGCTCAACGGCGAGGCGGGCCTGATGACCTACCTTACGGGCACGAGCATCGTGAATCCGCACCTCACGCTCCGCTACCAGATCAACGAAGATCCCGTCGTCGTGATGGAACGCGTGACGCAGGAAAAAATCCAGATCCCCGAGCCCGTCCCGCCCCACCCGCACACGATGAAGCTGGGTGAATTCATCTCGCACGCCCATCTCTTCGGCAAAACGCCGCTCGGAAACTTCCTCAAGAAAGGTTTCTCGCGCATCGGCGACGATACCCTCAAAGAACTCGTCAAAGACCAGGGCATCAAGAAGGCCTGGATCGACACGCCCGTCACGCAACTCGAGGACGCGCAGGTCCGCGCGGCCTACACGGGATTGCAGAATCTCAAGCTCATGGCGCCCTCCACCCGCTCGGTCTTCTCGATCGGCGAGACGGGGCTTTCCGCGTCGATCAACCGCCTGGGCGAGGTCGACTTCTTTAGCGTCGTCTCGCGCAAACCAACGATCTGCGACGCCAAACCCGTCGTGGTCGAAGTCGCGGTGGCCCGCTTCAAAACGGGCGGCGGCGATGCCGACGACCCGGTCCAGGTTCTCCGCTTCGCGAACCGTGTGCCGCTCCAGTTCGACAAGTCGGCCTGCGCCATCGTGCGCGCCATCGAGTCGGTGAACTGGAAGACCTACGGACTCGCGCAACCCAAGAACTCGATCCCGCTCGGCCCCTACGTCGTGGCCGTCTCGGTCGTTTCGCCCTTCATCAAGTTCAAGAACGCCTCGAAGGAAACGATCGACGCTTCGGACGAGCTCGTCGAGGAGCTCCGCCTCGCCCTCATCCAAGCCGGCCAACGCCTCTCGCGCTACATCAACAAGGAAAAGCGCGAAGCCGACCTCGAGCAGAAGATCCGGCATATCGAACAGTTCGGCCCCGTGCTCATCGAGGGCATCGGCCGCATCGTGAAGGCCCCCGAAACCCGCCTGCAGAAGGCGCGCGAGGGTCTCATGAAGCTGCTCGGCCGTGACGCCGCCGCCGCCGAAGACGAACTCCAAACCGCCGTCGAAAAGCACGCCAAGATCGCCGCCAAACAAGCCGCGATCCTCGGTGAAGGAGAGAGCCCCGAAGGCGACGGCGAAGACACCGAGAACGGCAAGGGCAAGAAATCTAAGAACGCCAAAAACCCGAAACAGGAGAGCTTACTGTGAGCGCTCGTTCCAGCCGCGATAGCGATTACATCCCGAAACACTCCAAGGAGATCTGCCTCAAGATCCTCGAGGATCTCGAGAAGGCCCGCCGGCCCGTGCTCGAGGCCACCAAGTGCTCGCTCGACAACGCCTTCTACAACCCGAAGCTCGGGTACCTCACGCCGGGCGAAAAGACGGTCAAGACCGAGCTCAACGTCTCGAGCGTGCAGAAGATGGCGCGCTCGATCTTCTTGCTCGAGATCCTGCTCCGGAACATCGAGACGGGCGGCGTGAACACGAAGCGCGAGCTTTATTACATCGCCAAGGGCGAGTGCAAAGGGAACCCCAAGCTCAAGCCCCTCGACTTTTCCGACCAGGACGAGTCCGACTCGATCATCGACTTCATCTGCGAGATGCTCGAAGTCTACCGCGAAGAGATGAACTGCTTCGCCAACGATCGCGGCGGCCAGACCTACAGCCAAAACTTGATCGTGACGGAAGACCTGCCCGACGGCACGCAGGCCACGATCGATCTTTCGACGCTCGGCACCTCCTTCTTCCAACCGAAGAACCGCCCGCAGTCCTTCAAGGTGAAGCCCAAGAAGGGCAAGATCGACTTCGCGCTCGTCATCGAGTCCGAAGGCACGGCGAACACGCTCGTCATGAACGGCTTCACGAAGCGCCACAACGTCATCTTGATGGGCGCCGGGGGCGTGCCCTCGAACGGAGTGCGTTCGTGGTGCAAAACGCTGCAGGACCAGCTCGAGATCCCGATCTACTTCTACGGAGATCTTGATGCCTACACCGTGCAGAACATCTACCGCACGCTGAAGGCCGGCTCGGCCGCCTCGCTCATCCGCAACGCCGATTACTCGGCGCCCGAAGTGAAGTTCCTCGGCGTGCTGCCGGAGGACGTCAAGAAGTACGACCTCCACGCCTACGACGTGAAAGAAAACGACGCTTCGGACGCGCGCTCGCTCAAGAAGGCCCAGGACGTGCTCAAGAACGACCCCTTCTTCAAGGACAAGAAGAACAAGGGCGTCGTGGACATCCTGAACTGGCTCATCAAGAACAAGCAACGTTGCGAACAGCAGTCGATCTTCTCGGTCGCACCGCGCGATCCGACGATGCCCGAAAAGATCATCCTCGATAAGATCAAACGCGGCAGCTACGTGTGAAGAAGACGAGGACCCTCGCGCTCGGCGCGCTCCTCGTCGCCTCCGCTCCCGCGGCGCGCGCCGCCGTTTCGGACATCGTTTCGGCGGCCAACGCCTTCGGCTTCCGCGTCCTTTCGACCGAGGCGCGTTGGGCGGGCCCCGCCAATCTCGTCGTTTCGCCGGCCGCGACTCACCTCGCGCTCTCGATGCTCCTGCCCGGCACGAAGTCGACGGCGTTGACCCGCCTCGACCGCGCCATCCGCGCGCCCCGTATCCTCGACGACTACGCGCAGGACATGCAGCTGCTCCGGCAGCAGCTCGCCAACGCGGCCGAACGCTCGAACACCGAACTCGGACTTTTCTACCGTCTCTACGCCGACGCGCTCGGCTTCGAAGCCACGCCGAGCTACTCGAATATCCTGTCGAAAGGCTGGGACACCGACGTGCGCGAGGTCGACTTCCGGAGCGCCGGGCGCGGCGCCCGCGAACGCATCAACGCCGACGCCGCCTCCGCGGACGCGCGCCTCGGCGTCTACCTACGTCCCGGCTCCCTCGCCAAAACGGATCGTCTCGTGCTCGCCTCGGGGCTCGCGTTCCGCGGCATTTGGGACGAGGCCTTCGACCCCAAGCTCACGCGCGCCCAGGCTTTCCGGCTTCCCTCGGGAACCCGCAAGGTCCCCCTCATGTCGAGACGCGGCGACGGCTTCGACTACGCCGAAACCGCCTCGGGACGCTGGTTGCGGGTGCCGTACCGGCGCGGAGACTTCCATCTCGTCATCGGCCTGCCGAAGAAGGCCGGCGCTTCTCCGACTCCCCTACTGAAGGAGATCCCGGCCTCGGGACTTAAAGCGCTGGCCTGGCGGGGGCGCGACGTCGACTTTCGCCTTCCGCGTTTTCGCCTGGACCCCCCTGCCCACGCGCTCGGTCGCAGCCTGCGGGAGCTCGGCCTAGCCCCCTTGTTCCGCCCGGGCCGGGCGGACTTTTCGCCGCTCTCGGCCGGGGAAGGGTTGCAGCTTTCGGAGCTGCACCAGAAAGTCTTCCTGGAGTTCAACGAGGCCGGCAGCGCTCCCCCCTCGGCCAAACGCCGCAAGGGTAAGGGCCTCGCTTTTCACGTCGACCAAGGCTTCGCGGTTTTCGTCGAACACGCTTCTTCTGGACTCCTGATGGTCGCGGGACTTATCAGGGATCCCAGATGAGCGACGGCATCCGCATCAACAAGTATCTCGCCGAGCGCGGGCTCTGCTCGCGTCGCGAAGCCGATCGCTGGGTCGAAGACCGGCGCGTCGAAATCAACGGCCGAGCGGCCGGTCCGGGCGACCGCGTGCGCGACGGCGACGTTGTGCGGGTCGACGGTCGAGAGATCGCGACGGAAGCCGGGCGTCGGGTCGTCTACGCTTACCACAAACCCCGCGGCATCGAGTGCACCGAGGACCGCGACAACCCCGAAGCCTTCGTCCACCACGTGCGGACGAACGAGCGCGTCTTCAGCGTGGGCCGGCTCGACAAGTATTCCGAGGGGCTCCTCCTGCTCACGAACCGCGGCGAGATCGTGAACGACCTGCTCAAGGG
>ERZ761607.1239-NODE-1239-length-33361-cov-20.194860_pt1 | contig 33361 bp, 26 predicted proteins | sample MGYA00511164_ERZ761607 | MGnify/ENA primary metagenome ERZ761607 (study PRJEB28899, sample SAMN02445080) | bioreactor sludge metagenome | biome: EBPR sludge | place: Australia: Brisbane, Thorneside Wastewater Treatment Plant | collected 2011-06-22 ... | reverse complement strand
ATTTATAAGATACCGGACTTTCAAAAAACGCTGCAAAGGACTGAGTTCATTCATTTTTTATGCATTGTGATTGAAAATCGGATAATGATAGAACGAAATAGTATGGGAAATCGTATCCTGAAAAATGATTTTCAGATGCATAATGACTGGGCGAAAGGAAAAGGTCAGCTTAGATTTTCCTGATATGCACAACCAGGAAAAAACATTAAAGGATTCAACATTCCATTGAGTTTTTCCGTATCTTTGCAAGGTGTAATTTAGAATTAGACTAAATAATTATAGTATGCATTTATTGCAATTGAAGAAGAACGAATCTGCCAGAATCGTGGACTATCTCGACAAGGAACTGGCCAGCAGATTGCTCACTTTGGGACTTCTGCCTGAGACAAAACTGACCTATATCAGAAAAGCGCCTTTCGGAGGTGCGCATTACATCAAGTTCAACGGGCATGCCATCGCCCTTCGTGAAAATGAAGCTTTAAGTATAATCATAGAAAAAATATGAGCCTGAAATCCCAGATCAAAGCAGGACTGATCGGAAACCCGAACTCCGGAAAGTCGAGTTTGTTCAACAATCTGACCGGACTCAACCAGCATGTGAGCAATTTCCCGGGCATTACCGTGGACAAAAAAACGGGTATTGTCAAATTACCGCACAGCACCTATATCGAGATCATTGATTTTCCGGGATGTTATAGTTTGTACCCCAATTCAGGAGAGGAAAAACTGGTGGTTGAGATCCTTTCCAATCCGGATCATCCGGATTATCCGGACTTTATCATCTTTGTTGTGGATGCAACCGATGTCCGGCGTCAATTGCTCTTAGCGACCCAGATCCGCGACCTTGGATTGCCCGTTTTGATGGTGATGACCATGAAAGATCTCGCAGACAAACGGGGAATGCAATATGACACCAAAGGTATGTCGATGGAGTTGGGTTTTCCCACGCTTTTGACCAGCAATATCAGCGGAGAAGGTTTGGATGAATTGAAGGATTATCTGTTTGCCTTTCGCAAAGTCCTGATCAAAGGTGAAAAAGCCATTCTGGTGGATAAAAGTTGGGGTGAAGATTTTCATTTAAAGCCCGGCGAATCCCACCATAAACCGGAACTTCAACAACTCATCATCAAACAGACAGACAAAACAAGCAGTGAGGAAAGAAATAATGCTGTTTTCTACAGTTTGAATGCACCTGAAAAAGCGATTGTGGAACCATTACGCCACAGGCTGAGTGCGTCCACCGATTACCAGGCTTTGATCCAGATACATCACAGTGAATGGCTTGAACATCTTACTCCGGAAGTAAAAGCTGAAATTGCGGAGTCAAAACGACAGCTTGGGTTCAAAAGTATTCCGTTACAGATCGATGAAACCCTTCAACGATATAACCTGTTTTCTCCCTTAGTCAACAGTTTCCTGACGCTCAAGACACAAAAAGGGCCCGGCAAAACAGACTTTTTGGATCGTGTGATCACCCACAAGGTATTTGGCCCTTTGATCTTTTTCATGATCATGTTACTTGTTTTCCAGATCATTTTTTCATGGGCGGAATTGCCGATGACATGGATCGAAAGCGCTTTCGGAAGCCTTGGCGCATGGACAGAAAGTGTATTGCCGGCAGGATGGTTTTCTGACCTGATCGTTCAGGGTGTCATTCCCGGTGTTGGAGGTGTGATGGTGTTTATTCCCCAGATTTTCCTGCTTTTCCTGATGATCGGTATTATGGAAGAGATCGGATATATGTCGAGAGTGGTTTACATGTTTGACCAGATCATGAAGCAGTTTGGTCTCAATGGAAGGAGCCTGATCTCGCTCATTTCAGGCGGCGCCTGTGCCATTCCCGCGATCATGTCTACGCGTACCATCAGCCAGCAAAAAGAGCGGTTGATCACCATTTTGATCACTCCGCTGATCAGTTGTTCTGCACGGATCCCGGTTTATACGCTGCTGATCGGCTTTGCGGTTCCGGATGTGCAGGTGTATATTTTCAATGCCAGGGGATTGGCGTTTATGGGATTGTATGTTCTTGGAATTCTGATGGCTTTTATTTCTGCTATCGTAATGAAATATGTGATCAAAGCTAAAGAAAGGTCATTTCTGATGCTTTCCCTGCCGGAATATAAAAGACCGAGGATCAAAAATATCAGTCTTTTTGTCAGGGAAAAAGTTGGAGCTTTTATCATACAAGCCGGAAAGATCATTCTGTTGATTTCCATAGTTTTGTGGGCGTTGGCGAGTTATGGTCCAACAGAAAAAATGGATCAGGCTGAGAAGCTTGCCATCAGTTATGGTAAGGTCAACGGGTTCGATGAAGCCGAAACCGGCAATCTGATCGCTGCAAAAAAAATAGAGGCATCTTATGCCGGGCACCTGGGGAAATTTATTGAACCTGCTATCAAGCCGTTGGGTTTTGACTGGAAGATCGGAATAGCTTTGATCACTTCCTTTGCCGCCAGAGAGGTGTTTGTGGGGACGATGGCAACCATTTACGCCATCGGTTCAGAATCGGAAAACCTGTCCGTTTCCCAAAAAATGGCAGCCGATGTCAACCTGACCACCGGAGAAAAAGTATATTCTCCAGCCACTTCCTGGTCCTTGCTCATCTTTTATGTTTTTGCGTTACAATGCCTCAGCACAATAGCCATTACCAGAAGAGAAACAGGGAGTTGGAAATGGCCGATTGTTCAGTTTTTGTATATGGGTGTGCTGGCGTATGCGGGCAGTTATTTTGTTTTTCAATTACTTAGTTTGTGAGCAGTGATCAGTGAACAGAAATCAGTGACCAGTGATTTGATTAATAGAAATTTGAGGTAATAGTATAGCATCAGATTCCTGACGATGAATGTCAGGATTTTCAACATTTGAAAATCAGCTTTTGATCACGAAGTAACCGATCAGCTTGTCATAATAAGCGCCGAATTCGCGGATGTAGACCAGTACGTAGTAGTCGTTTTCGGTTTCATGCCAACTGCCTTCCAGGGCTTCCAGGTTATATTGACCATTCTGGTCCACCAGAGCATAATAATAGTCGTAGAAACCCTGTTTGAACAAAACATCCGCAACATAGAATGCATTTTCAGCATCATAGCGCATTTTATTGTTTTCATACAGTTGCCAGTCTGAAAAACCTCCAATAATGTAAACATCATGCTTTTCAAATGGCTGAAGAGCCTCCAGTGTAAATCCTACATTGACATATTCTGCGCCTCTGTCACCATACATGCTGCCAGTGGTACCGATGATGAAATTGCCGTTGGCATCCAGTTCGGTGAGGTAGTTGGCGCCGTTCCGGTTCCGTGTTTTTTCCAGCAGTACATCAATGCGTCTGGGTTTGATGTTGATCGAATATACATTCCGGTTGGTATATTGGAGTGAACGGATATCGAAGGATCTGAAATCCTTGTATCCTTTGAAGCTGAACGGGGTAAACACATCAAAATTCAGCCTGCTGCCGGCTATGAATTTAGGGCTGACATTGAATATTCCATCCATCCACCTGAAATTTTGTAATACGCTGATTTTCACTTCATTCAGCGGGTCCCTGATGTAGAGGTCGTTGGTTTCAACGGATAAAACCAGAGATTGATGCGTGTAAAGTGTAGTAACATCCTTTGGTCTTTCAAAGACGGCATTCACAGACACCTTCGGATCCACGACCAGAAAACGTTTTGTGATCACCGGGTTCTTATCTTCATCCCGGATCACCAGGAGATAATTGCCGGAAAGCTTCCAGCTGATGTACTCATTGGGCAGTATCAGGTCATAGTGAACATAGGGAATACGCGTTTGCACCGAATGACCAGATCCGGTCAGTTCTTCCCCGTTGAATCCCTGAAGGTAATCGGATTCAACCAGGTCAGAGAGTTTCCAGTTCATATCGCAGTGATAAATGCTGTAGGAGTATCTTTTATCCACGGCATCCAGGTCATCAAAACTGAAGTGCAGAGGCGTGTTGTCCCCCATTTTATACACCGGGTACCTGGGCGGATCGTTCACCGGATGGAATTTGACAGATTTGATCTGCTCCACGTACACATAATCCTCAAAATAAAAATCATTCTGCGCCTGAAGGGAAATTCCTACAAGACACAGTACAAAAACAACCATTATCCGAACCATCTTTTTTATTTTACCCGGCAAAATTATTCACCTGATCACTTCCCTGACAATTTGTTGACCAAATAAAACAAATAAAAAAAATGCAATTAAAAATATCACCATAACATACACATTAAATATAAATTTAATATCAAAAATCCGGCCAAAATCTGAAAACAGTAAACCCTGATGCATGTAATGAATGATTTTTATTATTTTTAATCCTTTGCTTTTCTTACTGATTTTTAAAAATGTCTTTGATCAGTAGGTTAAATGATCCATACCAATAAAAAACTAAAAATTTGCTAAAAAATTGTACCTCAAAGCAAAACTTTCGTCTACTTTTAAAGTCTTTTTAGTGAAAACACTTTTTTTAGAGGGGAATCGTGCCTGAGTGGTTTTCCGAATATCAAATCAGGGTTTTTTAATAATGAAATATTGAGTCTGCTCCGAAAAGTATTAATCGCCAAGAATGGACGAATAGAAACATATACTTCAAATACTTTTAGTCTGCAATTTAGTATGTTATAAATATTATTATTATAAATATGTTATAAAAAATTGAAGATATGCCTTTTCGCAACAGACTCAAATATTGAATTCAACCAAATTATTTAATAAACAAATCGATTAAAATGAAGCAGGTAGTTTTATTGGTATGTATTGTGTTTTTCAGTTTACCATTTGTTTCCGGTCAAATAACGGAAAGCCAGAATAATATGAGTCTGGGTGTTCAATTTTCACTGGAAACAGTTTTGGAAGGAGTGACTGTCAGTGAGGCGGTAAAATTATGGACAGATCACATGAAGCAATTTGGAAGCGTTAAAAGAAACAAGAAGGCGGATGAATATTACATCACAGGAATCAAGATCAACCAGATCTCCCTGGGTTCAAATCTGGATGTTTATGCCAGATTCGCAGAGCGTGGAAGTAACTGCACCATGATTTTGTGGACTGATTTGGGTACCGCTTTTATCAATTCAAAGGACCATCCAAAAGAATTTGACGGATTGAAGTCGTTTTTAGAGGATTTTAAGACTGATGCAAAAAGGTATGCGGTCCAAAAGGAATTGGAACTGGCTGAAAAGGAAATGAAGAAATTGCAGAAGGAACAGGATGGATTGTTCAAAGAAAATCAAAAACTGCATGATGATATCAAGAAAGCAGAAGAAAGAATAATCAAGGCAAAAGATGATATCAAAACAAATCTCAAGGACCAGGAAGCAAAAAAAATGGAAATTGACAAGCAAATGGAATTTTTGAAAGCTATTCAAAAAAGGATGGAAAGTCTGGGAAAAAAATAGGAATGTAATGGTGTCAATTGCTTTGGTTGAGCCATTTGTTGAAATTAAAAGCTGTTTCTGGCTTTTCTTAAGGCTATGAAAATTGAATTTGACATGGAGGTAAATCGACTTTTGGAAAAAAGGAAAAAACCGGGTCTTTCATTGCGGTCAGATTACTTTGTATACAGGCAAGCTTTATATTATTATATCAATTGATCTCCAAATTGAAATAAATAAGAAAATCAAACGTATTTTCTTTGGATCAAAAACAAAAACTGTGCAAAAAACATAACTTTGCACAGTTTTTTGTTAAGGTCGGTTCCCATGACGTAAAATATCTTTATGAGAAAGAATAGAATATCATTGCTGTTTAGTTTTTTGTGCCTGTTTTCCCTGAATGCCATTCAAGCGCAGCAAGCCTGGGAAGCAGGTGCCTGGTTGGGTGTATCGCATTATTTCGGAGAGTTGAATCCGAGCTATAACCTGACCAGACCGGGTTTTTCAGGCGGTGTGACTGCGAGGTATCTTTTCAACAACAGATTGAGCTTCAAATCTTCCCTGAATTATGCATTTATATCCGGAACTGATGAAGATTCGTCCAATCCGTTTGAACTGGCTAGAAATCTGCATTTCAGGTCTAATATTTTTGACTTGTCCAACCAGTTTGAGTTCAATTTTCTTCCTTATGTGCATGGAACAAGGGAATATTTTTCACCCTATCTTTTTGCCGGACTAAGTATTTTTCACTACAATCCTCAGGCGCAGCTGGGAAAAAAGTGGTATAATCTCAGAGAGTATGGTACGGAAGGCCAGATCTTAGGTGAAGAATACCTTTCTTACGGAATAGGTTTGCTTTATGGAGCCGGAATTAAATGGGATATCAACTATCGACTGAGTATCAATCTTGAAGTAGGCGCGAGGCTGGTCCCAACGGATTATCTGGATGACATAAGTACGGTTTATCCCAATAGAGGTGAAGTTCAGTCTCTCAGAGGTGACATCGGTGTTGCTTTATCCAATCCTTCCACAGTTCCTGGTTTTGGTTCACAGGGAACCCAAAGGGGCAACAGTACAGATAATGACAGTTATATGACAACCGGTATCAGCATCATGTATTATTTTGGACAGTTGAAATGTCCACCGATCATGCGATATTAAATGAGGCAGATAGAAATTGTTCTTGAACCCAAACCTAAGGGTTTTCATCTTATCACAACGGAAGTTCTCAGGAAGATCGGAACTTTGCCTGAAACAGGTATTTTGCACCTCTTTATCAAACATACTTCTGCAGGTTTGACCATCAATGAAAATGCCGATCCGGATGTTTTGAAAGATATGGATACCGTACTGAATAAACTGGTTCCGGAAAACCTGCCTTATTTATTGCACACCATGGAAGGACCGGATGATATGCCTGCGCACGTCAAAGCCAGCTTATTGGGTCAAAGTGTGAGCATTCCTGTTACAAACGGAAGGCTCAATCTGGGCGTCTGGCAGGGTATTTACCTTGGTGAATTCCGGTATGACGGAGGTGCGAGACGGTTGGTAGCTACTGTGATGGAATAGTAGTTATTTGCTTTAAGTGGAGCTGAAATGCCGTATTCCCGATAAACCGTAAAATGTTCTTTAAGATCGGTCGATTATCAGCGGAGGACAAATTTCATTGAATAATGTACTATTGAACTTTTATGATTATTCTTTGATTTCCAGAGAAATGATTGTATTGAGTGTTCTTTGATCATAATATCCAATGACCTCTTTGCCATTTGCATTTACAATTTCACTGGTAATATAGAATGGAAAAATCATGGTAATTTCTTCTACAGTTGTGATGAAGAGTTCTCCTGGTAAATCTCCTGTTGTTTCTTCATCTGCATTGCTAAGGATACCTTGAATTACCTGTATATCTGAATGCCATTCAGGCAACTCAGTTTTATTAAACAATGAAACGCCATCAATTACAAGATCCAGCAGGGCATTATTGATTTCGCTGGTATATTCAAATAACAGATACTTACCAATTGAATTGGATAAGGTTGACAGATCAATGTTGTACACTTCTTCGAGATTAAGGACAAAGAATTCAGAAAAATCTCTTTCAGGAAACTCTATCGTCAATGTGTAAAACGGATAACCGGAATCTTCCACATTGATAAGTAATCCAAATTCTATAATATCAGGCAATTCAAAAGAGGAAGAAACACTTTTTAAATGAATCCCCGCAGAATAATTAGTTGCTTTGTCAAAGGAATAAACAACTGGATTGCAGGCAGATACAGTGAAAGGTATGAAAAAATAAAAGATCAGAACTATAAAAATAAATGGAAGTACTTTCATTATGTTTTTTTGAAAATTGGATTAGCAATTATAAAAACAGAAGCAATTGGATTTAGTTTTTGTGGCTGAGTGTATTTTGTTATTTATCAAAAAAAATAAAAACAATGTTGTGATTAAAGTGGTGTCACAAATGATCTTTTCAATTATTCAACTTCGGGACAAAGTTCACTTAACTAAAGGAACATAATATTTTAAGTTGCCTATAAAATTCATTAGAAAATTGCACTTTACATTGACAAATGCTTCCAACCACAAAATCAAGGTAAAGCTTTTTATAACGTTTTAATTTTGTAAGTCTTCACTTGACAATAGCTGATTTTTCAATTAAAATCCCATAAAAATATTGTTAAATAATACAATAAAGTATTATATTTACACTTTCATAATGGTTTTCTAATCAACTCACTATAAAAGTGTTACTATGTCCGGTTTCCAAAAATTCAAGAGATTTTTATTTAGATATAGCCTGGTGCCTCCACGAAAATGGAGAATGCAGGCTACCATCCTGATGGGCTGTTTTGTTGGGCTTGGTTTCTATACTCTTTATCTCAGTAAGGCTGCCTCATACCTTTCTGATGACCCGAAAGCCTGTATAAACTGTCACATCATGACGCCTCAGTATCTGACCTGGAACCACAGTTCGCACAGGGAAGTTGCTCACTGCAACGATTGTCATGTGCCGCACAACAATATTTTCAACAAGTATTATTTCAAGGCCAAAGATGGACTTTACCATTCGGCTGTTTTTACCCTGAAGGCTGAGCCTGAGGTGATCAGAGCAAGAGCGCCATCCGTAAGGGTGATACAAAGCAATTGCATCCGGTGCCATAAGGATCAGGTTACGGATGCAAAAATGCATGGTTTTGTGGAAGAGCACGAAGCAAACAGGACTGAAAGGCTCTGTTGGGAATGTCATAAAGAAGTGCCGCATGGCAAAGTTAAAAGTCTTTCTTCCGTTGGCTATCAGATTGAAGCGGTTTATGATTTTGATCTGGAAAGCAACCAAATTGTTCCTTCCTGGCTGGAAAAAGCCAAGGGAGCTGAATCTGAAGAAAAATGATCCAAAGAAAAATCAATTGACTTTTTCATTAGCTTAATTAATATTTCAAACTGTAAATAAATAAAATTTGAACATATGAAGAACTGGATACTTTTCATCGTCACAGCGGTCATCGTATTTTTATTGGGTATGCTCACCTATTCCATTATGGGCAGAAAGTCAGAAGCAAAATTTGCTTACAGACCTAAAGTGGAAATAGGTGGAATTGAACCAAGAGATTCCGTTTGGGGACTCAATTTTCCCCGTCAATATCAATCCTATATGCGTACTGAAGATACCACATTCAGAGGCTATTTTACTACAAGCGGACACAAAGACATTCTCAAAGAACAGGCTGATCTGGTCATGTTGTGGGCAGGATATGGTTTTAGCAAAGATTATAACCAACCCAAAGGACATATGCATGCAGTCAATGATGTAAGGAAGACGCTTCGCACCGGCGCTCCGAAAAAAGCGGGCGATGGCCCAATGCCTAGTGCATGCTGGACATGTAAAAGCCCGGATGTTCCAAGAATGATGGATGAATTGACGGTTACAGGTTATTACGGGAAGCAACTTTCTGATCTGGGACATGAGATCATCAATCCAATCGGATGCGCAGATTGCCATGATCCAAAAACCATGAATCTGACCATCACACGTCCGGCATTGGTGGAGGCTTTTACCGCCATGGGAAAAGATATCAAAAAAGCTTCCCACCAGGAAATGCGTTCGCTCGTATGTGCTCAATGCCATGTGGAATACTATTTCAGCAAAAAAGTGCCTGGAAGCGAAGGTGTTCCTTATGTGGTTTTTCCCTGGAAAAAAGGGTTGTCTGTTGATGACATGGAGAAATACTATGATGAAATTGAATTTGAAGATTGGACTCATCCTGTGAGCAAGGCTAAGATGCTCAAAGCCCAGCATCCTGACTGGGAGATCTTCAGCATGGGTGTTCATGCCAAAAGAGGTGTATCCTGTGCAGATTGTCACATGCCTTATAAATCAGAGGGAGGTCAGAAATTTACAGACCATCATATCCAATCTCCGTTGGCCAATGTTGAGAACGCATGTTTTGTCTGTCACCGAGAACAAAAAGAGAAATTGATGGAGGATGTTTTTGAGCGTCAGAAAAAACTCAAGGAAGGCAGTTCAAAATTACAAAGAAGGATCGCCATGGCACATGTGGAAGCAGGAAAAGCATGGGAACTCGGGGCGAATGAGGATGAAATGAAAGAGATATTAAAAGGAATCCGCCATGCTCAATGGAGATGGGATTTTTCAGTGGCTGGTCATGGGAGTGCATTCCATGCTCCCGTTGAAGTTGGCAGGATCATTAGTTCGGGTCTGGAAATCATCGGAGAAACGAGATTGAAACTCGCTCAGGTACTGGCAAAATACAACCACAACAAACCCGTAGCCATGCCAAATTTCGAAAGCAAATCTGACATGCAAAAATATATCGGTTTGGATATGGCAAAAGAACGTGAAGCTAAAGCGAAATTCCTGAATGAAATAGTGCCAATGTGGATTGAACAAGGTAAGGATCGTGAAGCCAAATGGGCTGTAAAAGCAGCTGCTAAATAATTTTAACATAAAAAAAATTGAGTCATGGTTAAATATATTTGTTTCATTATCAGTCTTTTATTCGTTTCCTTTTTGTCTAAGGCACAGTTTACCATCGATGGACAGGTGGTTCAAAGAGGAGAATACCGTCATGGTTTCAGTAAACTCTTCGGTGAAAACGATGATCCGGCAGCTTTCATTGGTCAACGAGCCCGATTGCAGGCAGGATACAAATTGGACGGACTGACCATGCAGGTTTCCGTGCAGGATGTCCGTGTTTGGGGAAACACTACCCAGGCAAAAGCTTCAGATGATTTTCTTTCCGTTCATGAAGCATGGGCTGCCTGGCAGTTCAATGAACATTGGAATATCAAAGCAGGTCGTCAGGAATTGAATTTTGATAATGCGCGGTTTCTTGGCAATCTGGACTGGGCTTTGCAAGCCAGGGCACATGATTTTGCCTTGATGAACTTTGAGAAAAATAAAACAAAGATAAGTTTTGGAGGAGGATACAACCAAAATCAGATGTCTAATACCAAAATTGACTATACCGTAGCAGGACAATATCAGAACGCACAACTTTTCCGCCTGGAGCAGCAGGTTGCGGATTTAAGTTTTTCCCTGTTATTCTGGAATGAAGGACGGCAGAATACTAACCTGACCGATAAACCTGTTTTCTACAGGCAGACATTTGGTATCCCAAATCTTTCATATAAGTTCAAAAACACGATGTTTTCAGCATTTTATTACCAGCAAACCGGTAAAAATCCGGCAGGAAAAGAGGTGAATGCCTTCGATTTGAGTGCAAAAATAGTCCACCATCATATTTTGAATGCTGAAAAAGGTCAAAAACTGGGTGTTGCCGGTGGTTTTGAAATGTTGAGCGGAACAGCGACCAATGAGTCTGAAAAGAGCAGCTCATTTGCTCCTTTGTACGGCACCAATCACGCGCACAACGGTTATATGGACCTGTTCTATGTCGGAAATCATGACAATTCAGTTGGTTTAAATGATTTTTATGCAAAAATGCGCTATGATTTTAATGCAAAGCATTTCATTCAGGCAAATTTCCATTGGTTCGATGCGCAGGCAGGGGTTTTTAATTCAGCAAGTGAAACGCTGGATGCCCATTTGGGAAAAGAGATTGATTTTAGTGCAGGATATATCTTTTCTCCGGCATTTTCCTTACAGGCCGGTTACAGCCATTTTTTACCCGGAGATACTTTCAAACACCTTTCGGGCGGAAGTGATCTGCATAAAACCCAAAACTGGGCATACCTGATGCTGATATTCAGACCCAACAACAAAGCTAAATTTATCGGAGTTTCATTGTAATACCAATCATAATTTTTTGATGTTGAAGTAGATTATGGCCAACTTCCAAAACATGTATTAGCAGGAAAGTTGGCCTTTTTCATTTGTATTATTTCAGTCGTTCATATCAATCACTATATTACTTTCGTATCCATCCAGGTAGTTCATGAATTGATTATGGTTATTGTAAGTTTGATTGATTATTTTGGCATTTAAACTGAAAAATTTGAGCGTTTTAAGTGTAATTGTTCAAAACAGTTATTCGTTTCCGGTTCAATTTTTGGATGGAAGGGATTTATTTGCAGTATTCATTCTCAAGTTTTCCCAAAAGTATAAATCATATATGTAAATATGCATGACGTCCTGATTTTAGCTTAAGCTTCAGGTCTTGAGTCTAAAAATATTTTTCAAGTAAATAAAAGCGGATAATAATGATTTAATCCTAAAAATTGACTAATTTAGCAAGGGGTAAAAATTTCTGAAAGCAGGGATTTTTTCTTTGACAAAACGATTAATATTTGAACAATACATTGTTATTCAGGATAATAAAAATATTTAATTATGCGTATTTCTATTCGTTATACCATTTTGATGCTCTGTTTAAGCCTATATTTTCCGGTTTTAATCAATCTGACTGGCCAAAGTCCGGCTAAAATGAGTTACCAAGCCGTTATACGCAATTCAAATAATCAATTGGTCATCAATAAAACCATTGGGATTCAAGTCAGTATATTACAATATTCTGTGGAAGGTGAGGAAGTTTTTAAGGAAACTTACAATCCCTTACCGCAAAGCAATGCGAATGGCTTGGTCACATTGGAGATCGGTAGTGGTATTTCTGCTAACGGATCCATAGATTTGATCCAATGGGCTGACGGACCATTTTTCCTTAAAACAGAAATAGACCCTGATGGTGCCACTGATTATTCCATTACCAGTGTCATCCAACTTTTGAGTGTTCCTTATGCTTTGCATGCAAAAACAGCAGAAATTCTATCAGGTCCATTGCCTGAAATCGATCCAACTTGGAATGGTGAAGCCAATCCTGAGACAGATATACACAGATTGGGAAATGTGGGAATCGGAACTGCTGAACCGACCCAAAAACTGGATGTAGAGGGTCAAATTCGCTTGAGAGGTGGCAATCCGGGAGAAGGAAAAATGCTCACCAGCGATGAATCTGGAAATGCAAGGTGGGAAATCGGTATCAGGAAATATAAGATCGGTGATTTTGCTTATGGAGGAATTGTTATTTGGGTGGATGAAACCGGCGAACACGGGATAGTTTGTGCTAAAAATGACCAGAGTGCCGGTATACGCTGGTATGCAGGAACCACAGGAAGTACTCAGGCCAAAGGTGATGGTCCCATGGCCGGAAAGCAAAACACGGCCATCATTATTGCTGCCCATATTGCCATTGGAGATGACGGTTCCCTGTATGCCGCCAGGCTTTGCAATGCATTAAAGATTACTGATAACAATGTTTCCTATGGTGATTGGTATCTGCCTTCAGCTGAAGAAATGAGCCTTATGTACACTCACAGATATAAGATCAATGAAACAGCACTGGCAAACGGGGGAACAACATTTTCTCCTTCCTATTACTGGACAAGTACGGAAAGTTATGCGGCTCATGCTTTCTACGTCAGTATGGGCAGTGGCCTGGTGGATACCAACAATAAAGCAATGACGCACCTTGTTCGGGCTGTCAGAGCGTTTTAAGGAATTTAATCTTAAAATAAAAAAAAGCGCAGAGGTTTTTCCTCTGCGCTCCAAATCAAAACATTCTGTTATTTTGGTGAATCCGGCATTATGGTTTATACACCATGACACGCTTCGTGAACGATTGCCGGCCATCATTCATCACAAGCTGGATGATGTAGATCCCATTCTCCAATCGACTCAGGTCTGGTGTTGAATTATTCTTTTCTACAAACATTTCTTTGCCATCCAATCTGAATACCCTGATGAGTGATAAATTGGAATCCGGCACATCAATATACAGCAAACCTGAAGTTGGAATCGGATAAATATTTATTGCTCCAGTTGTGGCTTCAATTGTATTTGTACTTCCCGCATTGATCACAAATGACTGACTTTGAGTACATTCATTGCCATCTACCACTGTGACGGAATATGAACCAGGAGCCAAACCGCTTACGGAACTACCACTACTTCCCGTGGACCAGCTGATCACAAAAGGTTCGGTTCCTCCCTGAACAGACACAATGGCACTTCCGTCGTTGGCACCCGGAACAGTTTCATGCGTAATGTTCACCACTGCTGAAAGCGCTTCGGGTTGTCCGACCATAATATTTTCCAGTATTATAAAACAACCATTTTGTTCGGTGATGGTTACCGAATAGTTACCTGCTGCCAGATTTTCCAAAAGAGGATCTGCGATGGTTTGGCCGGTAGACCATTGAAATACAACTGATCCTGAAGAATTGTCGAGGGTAATGCCAATAATGCCATTGTTTTCGCCAAAGCATTTAACATCCGAAACTTCATAGCTTGCGCTCAGATTGCATCCGCCCTGAGCGATGAAGAAAGTTGCGGAGATTTCACATCCATTCGCATCGGTCAAGGTTACACTATAGCTTCCGGGAGCCAGACCGTTGACAGAATTGCCGGATTGTCCGTTACTCCAGCTAATTTCACCATATGGTGCTGTGCCTCCGGTTGGGTTGACAGTGGCTGAACCATCATTTGCTCCCGCAACACTTTCATTCTGGAAAGTAAGCTGCAGGTCGATTGGTAAGGGTTCAGTCACTGTAAAAGCAGAATCTGCCTGACAACCACTTTCATCTTCTGCTATCATGATATAGTTGCCCGTTTGTAGTCCTGTTATGACCTGCTGGGTGGCGTATTCTGTGCTTGTATTGTTATCTAAATCCGTTAATGTATATGTTTTTTGGCCTGTTCCGCCATTAGCACTGAAAGCTATGCTTGCATCATCAGCGCCGAAGCAACTGATTTCGGTATCCAAAACAACTGATAGAATGAGGTTTTCAGGAACAGTAAACAGGATGTTTCCCGTAGCTGAACATCCATCAGAATTTGTTACAGTCAACATATATTGTCCGGAAGCAGAAATCTGAATATTTTGTGTTGTTTGCCCGGTGGACCAAAGGTATTGTGCCCCCGATTGCTGTGCAGTAATGGTTGCTGAACCAATCCCGTTGCAAAAAGCACTTGAACTGATCTGAATGGCTGCAGAAGGACTTTGAGCACCATCCACAAAATAAAATGCGGTTCCTGAACAGCCATTTTCATCCGTCACTGTAACTGAATAATTGCCTGGCTGATCAATGGTTATAGCCGTAGAAAATTCGCCGGTTGACCATTCATATAGTGTGTAATTCTCAATAGTTGTCAGTTCGATCTGGGACCCTTCACATAACTTTTCAGGTCCGGAAATTTCAGGCAGTGGCGCCTCAAATTGATTGTTGATCGTCCAGTTGTCTGAGGATTCACAACCTTTGTTGTCTGTCACTGTCAGGCTGTAAGTTCCGGACTGGACGTTGACAAGGTTGGGGTTGGAAGACCCGTTGGACCAGGCATATGAATAAGGTGGTGTGCCGCCTTCGACGAGAGAAAATATGGATCCTGTTTCACTATCCGGACAAGTCGGATGTTCGATCGCTTCTTCGATTACTGTCAGTAATTCGGGTTGTGCGATGGAAACGTTGCCATTTACAGCAGTACCCAACGCATCACTAACCGTATAACTATGACTTCCTTCTCCGAGGTTGGTGGCTGGATTGGTATTTTCTCCATTACTCCAGGAATAGAAATAAGGCGCCTGACCGCCGGTTACATTCAGGGTAGCTGAACCATCATTTGCGCCATAGCACGTGATATCCGTTTTGGAAGCAATGCTGGCCACAAGTTGTGGTACTGCCACAGACAAGGTGCCGCTGGTGCTGGTGGAAACGACATCATCACCACTGTTGCTACCGGTTCCGTTGGCAATGACGGATGCTGCATAAAAGGTGATCACCTGGCCATTGGGTCCTGCCGGAGCTTCCCAGTCCACAGTCCAGGATACGGATGCGCCACCGTTGAAATTGCCGGCAGGATTATGTTCAAAATAAGTACGGTTAGCAGTCGGTGTGATTATAGTATTAGGAGAAGGGTTAGAAAACTCTCCTGCATTATTGTTTGAACTGTTGAGAGCAACCAATTGGAATCCTGCTTTGGAAGGATTTCCATTGTTGCGGGTAGTTGTAACAGTGATGGTGTATGTTTCACCTGCTATGATGCTGGACGGAATTCCTGTAATGGAAACCTGACCCGCATATCCGCCTCCGTTCAGGCTGTGGCAGGCGGCACATGTATTTTCACCTGGAGCGCCGGTGTTTCCGTTAGGAGGATTGGACGAATTGGAGTAAAGGAACAAAGTCAGTCCAATCGCTAATGCTGTGATCATCAAACCGTGTAGTTTTTTCTTCATAGGTACAATTTTGAGTATTTGCTGTTTTAAAAAGTTGATAAAATTGTAAAAACATGGAGGCTTAACACATGAAAGATTTCATTTGTTTAAAATTTCCGAATAAGAAATTAATTTTTGGTGAAAATTTGGTATAATTTAATGTTCAGGATGTATGGAGGTGGTAGTAATAAAGGTTTATACCTGTTTCAGATGTTCAGGTTCCAGGTCTTTGATAAGGATTTTTAGGTGTATCACAAAAGGTAGTGGATAATGTCAGATGATTTCCAAATTGTGAATTGTCTGAAATTCCCTGAAAAAGCTTTAACATTTTTTTTTCATTACTGACCGACAAAAATTACAAGATTTCTCGCTCCGCTCGGACCTGTCCTGACCGCAGCGTCAGGAATGACAAGGCTTACAGCGGTTTTAGGAGGTTAGGGGGTATGCGGCGGCATGCCGCCGCATACCCCCTAATCAAACAACTAACTGTCTGTCATTCCCGATGCTCATCCTATTCGATCGGGACAGGCCCGAACGGAGTGAGGAATCTTGACGCATTATCCAAACCTTTAGAATTTTAGTCGGTCAGTAGTGATTATATTATTGATAATCAATTTTGTAGGTACAAGAAAAGTGGGTGAAAATACAACAAAAGTATCATAAAAACATTCTTGGAACCAATAGATGAAAAAACGGTCTCAGTGATTATCCGGATACCTTATAACATAAAAAAAGGTCACAGGAAAAAACCTAGTGACCCCCATGTTAACCTTAAACCTTTAAATATCCTTCAAAAATATCAATCTTTTTTCTCTTCTGCTTCTGTTTCTTTATCTTCTTTTTCATCATTACGGTCAAGCAGTTCTTCGATTTTGTCTTTAACGCGGTCGACTGTTTCTTCCACTTTATCTTCGATGATGTCAGCGATATCAGAAGCTTTTTCTTTAAAATCCTCCAGCTTATCTTCCATGCCGTCCATCTTGTCTTCCACTTTATCTTTGACCACTTCAGCGACCGCTTTCATGGTGATGAGTGCATCTTCAGCCTGTTCCTTACCTTCTTCGATGAGTTCTTCAGCTTTTTCTGCCAGTTTTTGAAGTATGCCTTTTTTCTCTTTTTTCTCGCTATCAGTTTTTGATTCACTGATCTTCTCGGCAGCTTTTTTCAATTCATCTTCATTTTGTCCAAGTTGTTCGTTCCTGTCACGGATATCTTTGGCAATTTTTTCTTCAGCTTCCTTTTTGGCATGCTCGAATTGTTTTTGCTTTTCTGCCCTGTCGGATTCTGACTTCATTTTTGATTCAAGCATATCTTTGGTTTTCAGCATGTCATCCAGTTTTTCCTGTTTGGATCTCATGCGTTCTTCCACCATGGAAAGCTTCACCTTACGAATTTCCTGCTCGAGTTGTCCGAATGAAAATGAACCACCCTGATCAGGTGTAGCCATTTCTTTTTTATCCCGCTCAATGGATTTTTCCATTTTGTCAATGGCTTCCAGCAAACCATCATATCTTCTTTGCATCCTCGTGATCGGGGATTTTTCAGAAGCTTTGTTGCCGAAACGTTTTTCCTTGACATCTTTAAATACCTTGTCAATCCTGTCCCACAATGCTTTTCTGTGATCACGGCTAAAATCGGTTTCCCTGAATTTTTGCTGAATTTCCTTCAATTCTTCAAAAATAGGATGCAATCCCAGGCCGCCTTTTACCTTTTCCTCGATGTTGTTGAGTATTTCCGTAAACTGTGCAAAGTTCTTTGAAGATTCCTCTTTCAATTCCTTTTCACCACGCTTTTTTAATTCTTTGATCAGTTTAAAAGCCTCATCTGTTTTGACTTTCAGGCTTTCAATATGATTTCTGAACAAACTTTTTTCCCTTATCTGAGCCTGAACTTTATCCCAGAAACCTTTTAACTCTTCCCAGATTTCATTGTCATAATCAGAAAGTCCTTTGAGTTTTTCTTTGATGTCTTCAAGCTCTGAACTGTACATATCATACAGTTTTTTTGAAAGCACTACGAAATGCCATTCTGTTTTGGCTCTGATGATCAGATCCGGTCTTTCTACACTCAAACCGTCCGGCAAAATATCTTCTGACACGGTCAGTAATTTGTCATATTTTTTTGCAGATGGCGGAAAATCAATATCCTTACCTTCACGCCATTCATTGAGCATCAGATTGTAAAAAACTTCTGTCGCATCTTTTTCATCAATCGTGATCGTCCGGACAATATTTTCATTCTCAATCAATTCTATTGCCACAAGAACCTTTTCATCTTTTTCTGTCTTACCCCAAAGTACAATTTTCGTTTTCATGCTTCCCTGTAATTAATCGCTTTTTACTCCTTAGAATTATGTTTCCTTAACTAACAACATAATCCGTACCAAAATTCATTCAGGCTGCGAAAATAAATAAATTAATCCGAAATCAGCCAACTATAAGGTGCTTTATCCAAAATTTCATATAAACATTACGCAAAGTTGGTTCGTAACGCTACAAACCGGTCGGATTTGGTTATGGGCTAAGGTGTATCATTTTGGCATTCAAATTTTAAAAATTGGGGATGATTAACCGATTTGTTTTTTAACAAGAAAAACGCTGGCCGATGAACGAATTTTGAAGATTTTTTTTGAGTTTAACGAATTTTATTTACTTTTGGGTCACTGATTTGGGCTGATTCACCTTATGGAACCAGATACCAAATATTATTTTGTGCTAAATTATTTTTGTCAATGACGATCATGTTGTGATCTGAATTAACTTATGGTGCTATTAATGCAGCATTTGAATGGAATCGAACTTTTTTTTAACCCTGCAAAAGAAAATGAATATGACCAAAAAAACCCTGATCTCAATAATGTTGCTGCTTGTTGGCATACCATTGAGCGGACAGTTTAATGATGATTTTAACCAAATTGTTCCATTGAGTCAAACCGCATGGAAAGGAGATATTCAGGATTTTGTGCTGAATGACTCAGGACAGCTCCAATTGAAAGCGCCTGAAGCCGGAAGTTCACTGATTTACAGGAAAACCAATTTGCCTGACAGCGTGGAATGGAACTTTTTTTTCAGCATGGATTTCAGTCCATCCAATAACAACAAGTTGCGAATTTATCTACAGCTGGATACCCTGGATCTGGCGATGGCTTCCGGATATTTCATTGAGATCGGAGAGAATGGTTCGGAAGACAAAATTAAATTTGCCCGGATAGTCAACGGTACTGCGTTGACCATCGCAGAAGGTACTCCGGGTGTATTTTCTTCCGAGCCGTCTGAAGCGTATATTCGGGTGACGAGAAATGCACAGGGATTGTGGAAAGTGTATTTCAGGAAACTGGAGGAAGCAATTTATGAACTGGATTTTGAGTTGTTCGATTCAACAGTCAAACGTTACTTTGACCAGAATTTTGCAATAGAATGTATTTACACGTCTACCAGAACTTCTCATTTTTTCTTCGATGATATTTCGGTCAGCGAACCGGTTCCGGATCAGAAACCGCCAATACTTCTGGAAGGTAAGCTGCTGTCACATACGTCGTTAGAGCTTGTTTTCGATGAGATATTAGACAAGACCAGTGTATCAAAACCCGAACATTATCAGGTTGAACCGGATTTTCAACAGCCTGTGGAAATCTCATTCAATCCTTTCAGGCCAAACAGAATGACGCTGCATTTTGCCCATCCTTTTATCAATAGTAAGCTCTATACATTATCTGTTCATGGTCTGAGCGATTTGGGCGGTAATACGCTTCCAGAACCGATAAGGTATGGGTTTTATTTTCCTGAAAAACCCGGATACCAGGATATTATCATCAATGAAATTTTGTTTGATCCATACACGGATGGTGAGGATTTTATTGAAATATATAATCCAAGCAGTAAGATCATCCCGCTCAAAGGCTTGATCATCAAAAACAGTATGAGCACTTCTTTGCCCCAAAAGATCAGTCAGGAATATGATCTTTTTCCAGGAAAGTACATTGCGATCAGTCCTGATACGCATACGATCAGACAGTTTTATCCTTTGCCTGATTCTGCGCACGTAGTGTTCAATGCCTTACCATCCTTCAACAATGACCAAGGTAATGTCAGTGTTTATCTACAGGACGGAGCAATTCTGAGTTTGCTGGATTCGGTCGATTATCATGAGGATATGCATTTTTCATTGATTGAGAACAGAGAAGGTATTAGTCTGGAGCGGATTTATGCAACTGAACCAGGTTATAACAAAGCCAACTGGCAGTCTGCTTCTTCAGTTTTTGGCAATGCGACCCCGGGATACAGGAATTCGCAGTTCAGGCTTGAGTCCATAACCCAGGATACCTTGTTTTGGTTGGAAGAGGCAGTTTTTTCCCCTGATCAGGATGGGTATTTTGATAATCTGGTAGTTCAATACCAGCTGCCTGAAGATGGTTGGGTTGGAACGCTGGAAGTATTCAGTATTTCAGGCCAGCAAATTCGGACATTGGTCAATAATAAATTGCTTGGGACGAAAGGAATCCTTGTTTGGGATGGATTGACAGAAGATGGGGGTTTACTTCCGGTTGGTCCTTATATTATACTTGCTCATTTGTTTCATCCTTCAGGTAAAACGGCAAGGCAAAAACTGGTATGTTTATTGGCGGGAAAGCTGTGAATTTTCCAGATGAGCTCCGTGGTATAGATCAGTCGGGGAAAATATTCATATTGAGTTAATTTAATACCCGATTCAATATTTTTGTCAATAAGTTTTCATTACGTACATTTATTATTTGAAATAATTTGGTACCAAATGGTAGCGGGATAAAAACCATGTTGCAGCTTAAAGTTACCGGTGTGCATGTTGTTTGAAAGGTATATATTTGGACTAAGAATTAAAAGGGTAGAAATGGAGGTGGTGGCTAATATTATTTGGAAAGATCATTGAGAGATCTGATAAAACCATGTTTAGTGAAATTTTCATTACAGAATTCCGGATGATATGAAGGCACATTCTTTTTTGTTCCAATGAAAGTACACAACATGTATTTTATGTACATACAAATTATGTTAAAGTTCAAAAGCAAAGTTAAATTGTTAGCAGGCACTTAAAAATCAAATAACATTGATAAAAATAAAGAATTGAAAGATAGTATGATGCCTGATTGCCAATGAAGAACCCAAAAACTTACATATGAAAAAGGATTTGGACAGACTGGAGGAACTGGAGAGAGATTTGAATCTTAAACAGTTGCAGATCAAAAGTTTGCTGACCATTACGCAAGCCATCAATGAGAATATTTCAGCGGATTCGCTGTTCAATATGTATAAATCATTTCTGAGCTGGGAAATGGGCGTTGAAAAGATGTTGTTATTCATCTGGAATGACAGCAATTGGGAATGTGTATCCAGAATTTCCGATGGAGATATAATGGATGAAGACAAGTTGGATGAATTGTTGGGACAATTTTCAAGATTGCATACCATCAAAGAGACGGATCCGATTGAAATTCAGCTTTTTGATATAGTGATTCCGGTTTTTCATAAGCAAATGCCTTTGGCTTATGCCCTGATCGGTGGCATCAAGGAAAAAGATGACTTGTACAATAAAATCCAGTTTATCACTACCATTACCAATATTGTGGCTGTAGCCATTGAGAATAAGCGGTTATTCAAGCGGCAACTCGAACAGGAAAGGTATGAAAAGGAGTATAATCTGGCAAGAGAGGTGCAACAAATGTTGATACCTGAGTCATTACCTGTTACCGAAAAATATGAATTGGGAAGTATTTACATGCCCCATTCCAATGTCGGTGGTGATTATATCGACTTTATACAGTTCGACGACAAAAGATTTGTTTTGTGTATAGCAGATATTTCAGGAAAAGGTATTGCTGCGGCAATTTTGATGGCCAATTTTCAGGCAATCATCCAAAGCCTGATCTATCAGTACCGGGATCTGGAAACTTTCATTTTTGCGTTGAATGAAACCGTATATAAAAGGATCACAAAAAGTGACAAATACATTACATTCTTCATTGCAGAGGTCAATGTAGATAAATACACCCTAAAGTATATCAATGCAGGGCATTTTCCACCGATCTTGTACAATAAGGGTGAGATCATCCGTCTGGATAAAGGATGTACGGTGATCGGTGCTTTTGAAAAAATGCCATTTATTGAAGAAGAAACCATACAATTAGAAAAAGAAAGTTTAATTTTGACCTTTACTGACGGGCTGACCGAACTTCAAAATGAAACGGGTGATTATTTGCAGGATGATGGTCTGGAAGCCTTCATACAGGATAACAAACAATTATCCGTCAATCAATTTAACCAAAAATTGTTGAAGAAAATCGACAGATTCAGGGGTAACAGAGGGTATGCCGATGATATAGCCATCCTGACATGTAAAATCCATTGAATTGAACTCTTTTAAAGTGTTGAAGGTTAGTAATGATGATCATAAATAGTTTTAATTAATCTCAAAAAATATATCAAGGCAATAAATGGATTCCCGACATACAGCATATCAAACACCCAGAAGAAAGAACAGGATCATAGCCGGATTACTTGCGTTCGTTGTGGGTATTTTTGGAGTACATCATTTCTATCTCAATAAGCCGGCTGCAGGTATTTTTTATATTTTCCTGTTTATTGTTACTATGGGTTTTTTCCCGGTTACTTTGTTGCTGGGATTTTTGGAAGCAGTCAATTTTTTCAACATGTCAGAAGAAAAGTTCCAAAGAAAATACAATAAGGATGTTCCCGGGCTTTTTGGAGATTATACGAGGAAACCTGGAGCTTCCTTTGAAAAAAGGTCCAATGGCAACAGCAAGCCTGTGACCAGGTTTAATCCCAGAACAGCCAGGATACCAAAGAAAAATCCTTTCAAGTTGAGCGCCGGTTTGAAATACAAGGATTTTGACCTCAAAGGTGCGATTGAGGATTACCAAAAAGCCTTGATGCTGGCTGAATTTGATCCGGATATACATTTTGATATGGCTGCAATCTATAGTCTGATGGAGCAAAAAGAAAAAGCTTTCCACCATCTGGAACTCGCTGTCCATTACGGATTAAAGGATGTACAAAAGATCAATACTTATGAGGATCTGGCATTTGTCAGAATACAGGATGAATTTGAAACCTTCAGGGACAATGGGTTCCGAATGACGGCAAAAACTGAAGAAAAAGAAGCTAATCCGGTTGAAAATCAGGCTGATGATACCTTGCTTGCTCATCTGAACAAGCTGGCAGACCTGCGGAAAAAGGGGCTCATTTCGGAAGAAGAATTTGCTATTGAAAAGGAGAAACTCAAAGAATACAGAAGGTAAAACTTTTCTATGTTAGCAATCCAGTTGATTTCCGATTCCATACAACCGATGACTGTTGAACATACTGTTGAACAGGCATTGGATAAAATGCATCAGTATCAGGTCAGGCATTTGCCGGTAATTGAGAAAAAAACGTACAGATTTTTGGGATTGATCAGCGAAGAGGATTTAAACGGAAAGCCAGACCAACTAACATTGGATACTTTGCAGGGAGTATTTGTGATGGTAGGGATCGCCCCGGAACAACATTTACTGGATATCGTTTATTTGTTGAGCCACAATGAAATAACGATATTACCTGTCTATAACAATGAAAAGTACCTTGGATGTATCCGGAGACAGGATCCATTCAGGTTATTGGGCAAATCAGTGGCTTTTGAGCCGGGAGGCAGTATGGTGGAGATCTGGGTTCAAACCAGAAATTATTCTCTATCAGAGATAGCCAGATTGGCTGAATCTGAAAATATACGGATCACCAGTCTGTTCATCAGCGATGCAGACATCATCAATGACAGGATCCGGATAACCATCAAAATGGATAGCAACCAGATTGATGGGGTATTGGCTTCTTTTGAAAGATTTGGATACGAAATTGCAGCAAGCTATCCTGAAAACAGCGATTATGTGAGCCTGCTGCGGGAAAGATATGAGTCTTTGATGCATTACCTCAATGTTTAAAAAAAATCGAATTCATTGGAAGATAGTTAACTTGAGCAAAACCGCCGCAACGGTGGTTTTAATCATTTTGATCCATTTGCTTTTCAGTTTTGGACTGGAGGCCCAGGGTTTTTTGAAAGTTCGTCAGATTGTAATCGAAGGCAATCATTATACCAGGGATCATATCATTTTTAAAGAGCTCGATTTTAGGTCAGGTGATACACTTTTTTTGGATAAACTGTATAACAGACTGGATCTCAATCGTAAAAGGGTGTTGAACACCGGCCTGTTCAATCATGTTGAGATCAATGTAACAGATTGGGATGTGGAAAAAATGGAAGCCACGATAGTGATCAAGGGCATAGAAAACTGGTTTTATTATCCGGTACCAATTTTGGAGTTGGGTGACCGAAGTGTCAACGAGTGGATATATCAACACGGTGCTGCTTTGAACAGACTCAATATTGGGATCAGTTTCATGCACATCAACCTGACAGGAAATGCAGACAAGCTTAAACTGACTTTTCACAGGGGATTTACCCAAAAATATGAATTGGATTATTATTTTCCTTACCTGGATGGGAAGCATACCTTAGGTGCATTTTTTAATACCTTATATGTTACGCACAATAATCTCGAATATATCACAAGAGAAAATCAGCTTGTTTTTACGGGTAAAGATCCGGGGAAGACACACCTGACCAGGTTCAGGATGCGTTTTGGATTGCAATTGAGGAGGAATCAAAAATATAAACACACGCTTTTAGCTGAATACCATCATAAAATGATCAGCGACTCCATCGTCGGGCTCAATCCCAGGTTTTTTCAGTTGAATGAAACCAAAATCAGGCATTTTTCGCTCATTTATCGGATGTTGTATAATAATGTGGATTTTAACCTTTACCCGACTTCAGGAAATAAAGTTTTTTTGGAGTTGAAAAAAGAAGGGATAGGTGTTTGGGAAGACCTGAATTATTTCCAGTTGACTGCGGGTTATGAGCAACATTTTAAGTACAACGAAAATTTTTCCACCCAATTGAAACTGAAAGGGAGATACAGCCTTTACGATGAAAGGGGAATTCCTTATCATTACGGAAAAGCTTTGGGTTATTTCGGGGACATTATCACCGGTTATCACCTGTATGTCATTGATGGCCCGCATTATGGTTATCTCCAAACTACCCAAAAATGGAAACTGCTGAATACGAATTACGATTTGGGAAGGAATATGCCACTGAAAAACTTTAAGGTGATGGCATTGCAAGCCTATCTGGGGTTTCACGGTGACCTGGCTTATGTGTATCAGCCATGGCAAACAGAACACAACCCCTACAACAATCGTTTGCTTTACGGGCTTGGTCTGAGCTTTGATCTGATAGTATTTCAAAACTATTTTTTCAGTGTGGAAGCAAATGTGAACCATCTCGGGCAACCAGGGATTTTCCTTGGCGGATCCAATACATTTATGTAAATATGGTTCAAAAGCTGCTCATTTTTTCATTGCTTGTTTTTTTGCTTGGCGATCTGAGCTATTCCTTTCTACAGCACTATCACAGACCTTTTGATGGTGATCTGGCTGGTGGTGTCGTTCCGGCAAAGGATGTAAAAATGATCCTTGACAATCCGCTCGGATTCAGGGTTTTCAAAGAAGGTGTGGGATATCCCAATCCAAATAAGTTTTTCAGTCACTGGAGTTTGTATCAATATTTCAGTACGGTACCATTTGTGTTTCAAAAGTTCACTGATCCGATCAATGCAGCTTATTTATCTGCCGCATTAGCCAAAACCCTTATACAATTGTCCATCCTTTTATTATTGACACTTTATGTAACCGGATGTTTGAATAAAAAACAGTTATTGGTGGTAGCTTCCCTAATGGTTCCGCTATTTCAGACCAATGGATATCAAAGCGCTATGGGGATCATCGATCCGGCAACTACCTATGTTTTCTTTTATGCTTTACCTGCTCTGTTGCTGATGATCTATTTTTATCCTTTATATTTTAAAATTAAGTATGGGATAACACCTGGTTTATTCAATTATATCAAGCCGTTTTGGTTACCGTTGGGCCTGGTAAGTTCGCTGAGCGGTCCGCTGAATCCGGGCATAACGCTGATCATCACGCTATTGTTATTCATGTCGTTTATTAGTGAAAATATCAGAACTGGAATGTCATCCGGTTTTTGGTCAAAGTTAAAAGAAGCCTTGTTGAAAATTCCGCGCGACTATTATTTCTATTTATTGCCGGTCAGTCTTTTTTCGTTGTATTCCTTGTATCTGGGAAGTTTTAATACAACCGGTTCCGGAAATGAGGGTTCGCTTTTCAGTCTGTTTGCCAAACTACCGGAAGGTATTTTCCGTGCATTTACAAAAATGATTGGCTATCCTTTATTGATATTGGTCTTGTTTTTTAATGTATATATCATCAAAAAATTTACAAACAATGATGAAGGGCTTCGATTGATCAGATCTTTTAAATGGGTTGGGATTTTTACGTCACTTTATATTGTTTTGTTGCCTTTGGGTGGCTACCGGGAATACAGGCCTTTTTTGTTAAGATATGATACGATTTTACCGATTACGCTGATGTTGTTCTTCATTTTTGGTAAAATTACGCTTTATTTGTTAATAAACCTTCGAAAAAAACAGTTAAACTGGTATGTACCTCTGATTTTGCTTGTTTTATTAAATTATATGTTGATAGATCAATCCGGTTTTGGCAGCAGTGAGTGCGAAAGAACTGCAATGGTAGAGTTGTCCCGGTCAAAGGATACCAAGGTCAGATTGAACAATGATTGCACGGTACTTTCCTGGTCGCTAATGAACGATCCGGCTGGTTCAGCTATCAAAACCGCCTTGCTTAAAAAATGGAATATCCTGGAAGATGACAAATTGTTTTATCAATCCGGCAAGTAAGCCTCATTTTCTTTCAAGAACTGAGTCAGATTATGAAATATGATTCCTTATGCGCGCAATAATTGAAACCAGAAGTCTGTGAAAGAACTGCAAAGATGCATTATAATAAAAGCAATGCTTTTCACCCAGCGTATTTTGACAATACTTTGCCCGGATTTTTACATTGATTTTTCCCGAAAAAATTAGCATCGACCCAAATCTTTTCAGGCAGATTACCAGACTCAATTCAGGATCATTTTGGTGGATCCCGGAGGGTTCACAGAAAAATAATGAAACCGATCCAATTATATGATGTACCTTTGAAAGCGGAATTTAGATGGCATACAGACTTTTTGATTGTTGAAATATGAGGCAACTCCGAAAAGTATTAATCACCACGGATGCATGAAAAGAAACGTATACTTCAAATATTTTTAATATGAAATTTAGCATGTTATAAATTATAATATTTAAAATATGTTTTAATAATAGAAAATATACCTTTTCGGAGCAGACTCAATTTTCATAAATAAATTCATTTTTAAGGATAATTTAGATAAAAAAAGCATTATGGATTTCGGACAAAAAACTGAATTTTTAAGCAATTTAAAATCAGATCTCTACCAAAAGGATTTTTTATTGACCTGGGAAAAAAGCAATGATGATCTGCTTGCAATATTGGAAATCGCTGACATTTTGAAAGATATGAGGCAGGCAAATATTTCACCCAGGGTTTATGATTCCGGTCTTGCGGTTTCTGTTTTCAGGGACAATTCCACCAGAACACGGTTTTCATTTGCGTCTGCGGCCAATCTTCTGGGACTGGCTGTTCAGGATATGGACGAACAAAAATCACAGATAGCCCATGGCGAAACAGTGAGGGAAACAGCCAACATGATCTCTTTTTTGTCAGATTTTATAGGTATCCGGGATGACATTTTTTTGGGAGAAGGCAATAAATACATGCGAGAAGTCTCATTTGCCCTGGATGAAGGATTTAATGCCGGCGTTTTACCCGTCAGACCAGGAATAGTCAACCTGCAGTGCGATCAGGATCATCCAACCCAGTCCTTGTCAGATCTACTTCATCTGAAACACGAATTTGGTTCGCTTGAAGCGCTTAAAGGCAAGAAAATTGTCATGAGCTGGGCTTATTCTCCCAGTTATGGCAAACCCATGTCTGTTCCACAGGGTATCATTGCCCTGATGACCCGTTTTGGCATGCAGGTTGAATTGGCATACCCTGAAGGATATTCGCTGATCCCTGAGGTTGTTGAAACTGCCAGAGCTTTTGCCATACAAAGCGGTGGTTCTCTGAACATCAATCATTCCATGGACGATGCGATGAAAGATGCTGATATTGTATATCCTAAAAGTTGGGCGCCATACCATATCATGGTTCAACGCACTGAATTACTTAAAAATAAAGACACTCAGGGGTTAGCAGAACTTGAAAAGCAGGCGTTGGAAAACAATGCCCGGTTCAGCAACTGGGAATATACGGACAAACAGGAAAAGCTTACCAAACATGGAAATGCTTTATACATGCACTGTTTGCCAGCAGATATATCCGGGATTTCCTGTGCAAAAGGAGAGGTGGAGGCCGGAGTTTTTGAAAAATTCAGGCTGAAAACATACCTGGAAGCCGGATTCAAACCATATATCATCGCTGCGATGATGTTTGCGAACAAATTTAAAGATCCAGCGGATGTATTGAAAAACATGATCACCGGGGGATCAAAACGGGTTGGTTTCTAAAAAGCGACCCGGAAACTCGGACCATGCTCCTGATACATAGACTATCTGACCATTTTTAACGACAACATCAGGCGAACCTTTGGTTTTGAATCCATCGTAGATGTTGATATCAGATTGAGAATGATGGTTTCCAACGGAGATCACCTGATTTTTTTCCGTGTTCCAGACGATCAGGTCAGCATCAGATCCTGCAGCGATGAGTCCTTTTTGCGGATACAAACCCAGAATTTTGGCAGCATTGTAAGAAGTGAGTGAAACAAACTGATTCACCGAGATTTTCCCGGTCAAAACGCCGTAAGAATACAGCAATGTCATGCGATGTTCAACACCGCCTGCGCCGTTAGGGATCAGTGTAAAATTGTGTCTACCCAGTCTTTTTTGCTCCAGCTTGAAAGGGCAATGGTCTGTTCCGATGGTTTGAATGATGCCTGTGCGCACAGCTTCCCAAAGCGCTTCATTGTCTTCCTTTTTTCTCAATGGAGGACTCATGACATAACCACAAACCTGGTCAAATTCTCCTTCATAACTGGCATCATCCAATAATAAATATTGAGGACAGGTTTCTGCAAAGACCTGTTGCCCATTGGATTGAGCTTTTTGTATGTATTCCAGGGACATTTTGGTGGATACATGGACGATGTAAATCGGACAACCGGCTTCAGCTGCTAAGTCTATAGCTCTTTTGACTGCAGTTGCTTCCATATTTGCCGGTCTTGAAACCGGATGATAACGGGGAGAAAGTTTTTTTTCAGCGATCAGTTGTTTCCGTTTTGATTCAATGTCATCTCCTGTTTCACAATGCAATAACACCATTCCGCCAGCTTTGGCAACAGCTCTCATCACAAGAAGGATCTCAGCATCGTCCAGACCGATGGTATCTTTATATGCCATATAAACCTTAAAAGTCCGCAGTCTGGTTTCATTAACCATTTTTGCTATTTCATTGGGTAAACAGGTTCTCCATTCAACCGGACTGACATGGAAGGAGTAATCACAAAGAGAGTTTTCTGCCTCTTTTATCCGGAGTTCTGTGGCTTGAATCAGGGTTTGATCTTTTTCAGGAGTCACAAAATCAACCAGAGTGGTGGTGCCCCCTTTCAGAGCCGCCCTGCTTCCGGAATAAAAATCGTCTGCCGAATACCCAGAGTTTGTTTTGAGGTGCATGTGAACATGCGGATCGATTCCTCCCGGGAAAATCAGGCATCCGGATGCGTCTATCTTTTGAATCTGATCATTTTCATAGGCCAGATTTTTCCCAATTTGAAAAATCTTTCCGTCCCTGCAAAGAATATCAGCATGTAAAGTTCCATAGGAATTGATCAACGTCCCGTTGATGATCAGCAGATCCATAATTTGTTGATTTGATTATATTTGCTTGACAAATAAGCCATTGGAATCCAATTCAAAGCCCATTTTTAAAAGATATTCATTATAAGCTTTTGAACTTCCTGAGGAAACAACCTTTGAGAAACCAGCTTTAGAAAGGAATTTACCTATACGATGATACACATACTTTCCATTTTTGTAATCACGGTATTCCGGTATCACATAGTCCAGGTCAACCCTCAGGGACTGTTCATTTTCTTTACCGGCCAGAAACACACCGGCAACTGCCAGATTGCGGAGAACGAAAAACTTCATCGTGTGATTTTCAGCTTCGTAATGAAATCCCGGGAAAAATCTTTCGATCTCATGCTGATGAAAATCAAGGAATTTTTGCATATAAACGCTTTCTCCGGTGATTTCCAGAATATCAAAAAGTTGTTTTTTACCATAGATCCTGCGCAAATAATATATGTCCACCATGAAAATGAAGCTGTTCAGTAAAAAAACAGGGTATGCACCTATTAATAAACCATATGTGGCAAATAGTCCTGCGCCTGTAAGGTTGATCCACCGAAATTTAACGATCGAATTCATGGTCATGGACAAAGCGATCAAACTTGATGCAAAATAGCCTATCCACTGTAATAAGTTGACTTCCATTTTTTGTCTTTAATTCTTTAATTTTTTCCACAATCGCAAAGATTGTTCTCTGGTAAATTCGAGTATTTCATGTTCGTTGACTTTTTGTAACATCCTGTTTTTTAAAACCCATTCTCCATCTGAGATCAAATGTGTTATATGTCTGGATTCAATACCGAAAATAAAATGACCCAGGAAATTTTCAAGGTGAATTTTTGTTGGTGAATCATAATCCAACACTACCAGATTATTTTCGCCGTCTCCGGAATAACTATTGGAATTCAGATAATTATGCGCATTTCTAAAACGTTTGTACGTTTCATAATAATCGATCTGATCAAATCCCTGACCAGCAAAAAAAGCAGATTTTGCGCTTTTAAGCATATCGCTGTGCATACCATCTGTACCCAGCATGATCCTTTGTCCCAATCCATTTGAGTTGAATCTGCCAACCTGATTGTTGAGGTTGCTATCCATGTTTTGAACTACCCAGACGGGTGATCCGGAAATATGGGAACGTTCCTTGTCATCCAGATGGAGGCAGTGTACCAGAATGCTTTTGGGGGAGTCAAGAACACCGGCGTCTTTAAGTCTTTCTACGACCCTTTGCCCATGATTCTGAAGGCAATGTTGCTGATCGGCTTTATCTTCAGCAACGTGAATATGGATGCCTGAATTGGTTTTGTGCATCAATTCCACTGATCTTTGCAGGGTATCATTTTCAACAGTAAATGATGCGTGCAAACCGACCAATCCCTGATGATTGAGTAGATAGTTTTCTGTTTCCTCCAGACCTTTCAGCGCATTGGCTGTACCGTATCGGTCCGTGATTTCATAACACAGCAAATGACTGATACCGATTTTCTCAAAGGCATCTGCGATGATTTCCAGTGAACCCGGAATGCAATTGGGAGAAGCGTGGTGATCAATGGCAAAAGTAGATCCGGATTTTACACAGGCTATTGCCGTTGCTAAAGCACTTGCTTCGATCATGTCTTTATCCAGAGCCTGATCCAGTTTCCACCAGATATATTGTAGGACTTCTGTAAAATTTGACGGAGTTTTTTCAGGTGAGGGCATTCCTCTTGCCAGTGCAGAATATACATGATGATGGCCAACGACAAAGGATTTGGTGACCATTTTACCGGTGCAGTCCATTACCTCATCATCCGGCCCGATATCGGGTTTTTCATCTTCGCCAAAAAATATTATTTTTCCACCGATTCCAGGATAAATTTTTATGGAACAATTTCTGAACTCTAATGTATTCCAATCAACGTAACATGTATTTTTGAGTATGATGGCCATAATATGGTAATTGTTATAACAGGTAAATGTACAAAAAAATGCTAAAAATTTACTTTTTGGGTAAGTTAGGGTCTAAAAATTGAGTCTGCTCCGAAAAGTCCAATTTGTTGATTTTCATTCGTTTTTTGCCCCGACCTACTGAGGTCAAAGTTCAGACCAAGAATAAAGTGAAACGATTGAAAATCAACAAATTAAAAGTCTCCTTTCAGGCTTGTACTGACTGAAAACGTCAGTAGAGATTTAGGTGGCAAAGACTTTTCGGAGTAGACTCAGCTTTTTATTTCTAAAAAAATACCATGATAAATCAGTCCTTCATTTATTTATAAACACCAAAATTCTTGTATTCTTCCTTTGTTTTCAGGAATGCATTGCAACAATCCTGCAGGATGGAATCCGGATCCCTGAATTCAAAATTAAACATACTTTTCGCTTTGGAAGCATTATACGCAAAGCTCATGGAAGACGTCATGAGTGTTTCACGTGTAACCGTCAGCGGTTTTTTTATCAACCTGTTTTTGAATGCTTCCACACGCCATGCCAGAGCTTCAAGCCAGGGTGTCAAAGGCTTGGTTGGTGGTTGGATTTTGAGGTTGACAGCTATTTTTGAAAATAAATCACGATAACTGATATTGCCCCCATTACATATAAATCTTTCTCCGTAAATAGGTGATTCGAGTAAGAGTCCAGTCATTTTAGCGACATCCCTGACGTCGACAATACCAGTTGAACCGACAGGGAAAAATGAAATACCTTTATAGATCGAATCAACTATATTTACAGATCCTTTGGTCCAATTACCGGCACCCAGTATGAGGGAAGGATTGATCACTGCCGCTGGCAGACCCTCGTGAAAAGCCCTCCAGACTTCCTGTTCTGCCATATATTTGCTGATGGCATAATGTGTGTTAAACGGACTGTTTGACCATTTGGTCTGTTCATCAATGGTCAGGTGATTTTTTAGTCTGCCAAGAGCAGCTACAGAACTTATGTGCACAAACTTGATGATCGGTTTTCCCAGACAGACATTGACAAGATTGGCAGTTCCTTCTACATTTACCTTATACATTGTTTCGCGCAATCGGGGTTCGAAAGAAACGGTGGCTGCAGTGTGGATAACGGCATCCACCTCGTTGATAAGCTCTTCCAGTCTGCAAACATCGAGAATATCCAGTTCAGTCAATTCAACATGGTCCTCCAGACCTGACAGCATTTCCAAATTGCTACCGGCTCTGCAACCAGCCAATATATGAAGATATCCTTCATTCAATAAATGCCTAACGATATAACTACCTAAAAAACCGTTGGCTCCTGTTACCAGAATTTTTTTGTCTTTCATTCCCGATGATGATTTTCATCCAAAAATGCGAATCAAGGGTTGAAAAAAAGCTCCGAAAATCCTTTATTTGGCCTCAATC
>ERZ761607.1238-NODE-1238-length-33384-cov-5.321012_pt1 | contig 33384 bp, 27 predicted proteins | sample MGYA00511164_ERZ761607 | MGnify/ENA primary metagenome ERZ761607 (study PRJEB28899, sample SAMN02445080) | bioreactor sludge metagenome | biome: EBPR sludge | place: Australia: Brisbane, Thorneside Wastewater Treatment Plant | collected 2011-06-22 ... | reverse complement strand
GTCTTCCAGCATGTAGCTCACCCCACTGGGCACCCGCAGGTTGTCTTCGAGCACGTAGTACTCGCCCTTGCCCTGGGCGTCGGGGGCGCGCACGATGTCGATGCCGCTGATATGCGAATAGATGCTGTTGGGCACTTTCACGCCCATCATCTCCGGGCGGAACTGGGCGTTGCCCTCAATCTGCTCGCGGGGCACCACACCGGCCCGGAGAATCTCCTGGTCATGGTAGACGTCATGGATGAATCGGTTCAGCGCGGTGACGCGTTGAACCAGGCCTTTTTCCATGCTGCGCCATTCATGCGCCGGAACAATGCGTGGAATCAGGTCGAACGGAATCAGGCGCTCGGTGCCCGCGCCATCCTCGTCCTTGGCACCGTACACGGCAAACGTGATGCCGACACGGCGGAAAATCATCTCCGCTTCGTCCCGGCGGGCACGCATGGTGGCCTCGGGTTGATTGGCCAGCCAGCGGGCATAAGCCACGTAATGGGGTCTGAGCCCGGACTGCGCATCGGCCCACCGGCCGCCCGCGCGCGCCAAAGACCCGAGGTCCTCATACATCTCATCAAACTTCAACATGGCGAAACTCCTGCAGCCAGACAAAGCAATAAGCGCGCCAGGTGGCCCCCAGCCCGGGCAACCGCCCGCAATCGCCCGCAATCGCTTCAGCGATGGTGCCAGTATCGCCGCACTTGATCGCGATGACAGCGCAACTGGTCCGGCAGGGCGGAGCTCCAGTGCGCCGCGCCGCACTCGGACGAGAGCGAGACCGTGCTCCCCACTGCCCGGTAGCGGGCCACGACGTCGGCGGCGGGATGACCGAATCGGTTGCGGTAGCCGGCCTGCACCAAGGCCCAGCGTGGCGACACGGCCTGGACAAACGCGGAAGTCGACGAAGTTTTGCTCCCGTGATGGGGAACCAGCAGGACATCGGCCCGCAGTGCGCCAGCGCTTTCGGCCAGCCGCTGCTCCTGTCCCGCTTCGATGTCGCCGGTCAGCAGGGCAACCCGACCTTGCGCTTCGATGCGCAGCACACAGCTGAGCGCATTGGTCCGGCGCACCCGTTCATAGTCTTCATCCCGGGGATGCAATATCTGGAAACGAACCCCGTCCCATTCCCAGCGTTGCCCGGCCACACAACGTTGGCCGGCGCGCAGCCGGTTGAGCGCATGGTCGGCTGGCAGGGAACTGAGGAGATCCGCCTCGTTCTGCTGCGCCAGAACCGGCGCCGCCCCACCGATGTGGTCCGCGTCGCCGTGACTGAGCACCAGGCGGTCGATCCGTTCACCCAGGGCACGCAGCAGTGGCACCAGAACCCGGTGGCCCGCGTCACTTTCCGCCGAATAGCGGGGCCCCGCGTCGTAGACCAGGGACCGCTGGGCGGTGCGTACGAGCACCGCATTGCCTTGCCCGATATCGGCCGCGAGCAGATCAAAGCTGCCCGGAGCCGGGCGCGGCGGCGACCACAACAGCACCGGGAGCACCAGCGGCACACCCAGCGCCCGCAGGCGCCAGGGCACGGGCAGTACCAGCAGCGCAGCGCCGGCGAGGGCACCGATCCCGGCCAAGAGCGGCGCCTGGGGCAGCCAGAGTACCGCCAGCGGCCATTGCGCCATCACCTGCAGCATCGCGGCCAGCGGGTGCAGGGCCGCCGCCGCCCCATCCCACAGGCCGCCCCAGAGCAATCCGCCCAAAGCCAGCGGGGTAACCACCAAGGTCACCCAGGGCACCGCCACCAGATTGGCCACCAGTCCGGCCAGCGACACCTGACCGAACAACAGCAGCGTCAGCGGCGCCAGCGCCACGGTCAAAATGAGCTGCTCGCGCACCAAAAGGACAGTTTTGGAATGAAAACTGCCAATACCCAGCGCAAAACGGTCTTTTATTGCTCTGTTATCAGTAGCAAAAAGCAGGCCCACCGCGACGAAACTCAGCCAGAACCCGGGCGCCAGCAGGGCCCAGGGGTCTGCCAGGGTGACCACCGCGGCCACCATCATCCAGACCAGGGGCCACGGCCAGTGCCGCCCGCCCAGCCGCAGCACCACCACGGTGGCCAGCATCAGCGTCGTACGCTGCGCCGGCACCCCCCAGCCACTGAATACCGCATAGGCCGCCGCACAGACCAGCCCCCCGCAGCGCGCCGCATCCGGCGCCGGGAACCACAGGCACAGGCGCCACCCCGCCCGCGCACTGGCGCGCCATGCGGCCCCCACCACCATCGCGGCCAGCCAGGCGAACAGGGTAATGTGCAAGCCGGAGATGCTCATCAGATGCGCCACGCCGGTCGCCCGAAACACATCCCAGTCCGCCCGGGCGATGGAGGCCTGGTCGCCGGTCACCAGCGCGGCCACCACGCCGGCAATCCGTTCCGGGCCCACGCCATGCTCCTGCGCTGCCATGCCGACCGGCGCGGAGGCCAGCCGGGCGGTGATCGCGTCCCGCACGTCCTGCCGCAGCCGCTGCAACGGGTATTGACCGCTGTCACCCAGCCATTGCGCCGCGTCGGACGGTCCCGCGCGCACTGTGCCGGTGGCACGCAAGCCCTGATCCCAGAGCCATTGTTCGTAATCGAAGCCGTAGGGATTGCGATGCCCATGCGGGGCTTTGAGGCGCACGGTCAGCTCCCAGCGGTCGCCCGCCCGCAAGGGCCCGGGCTGGCGTTGCAGGCGCAATCCGTCCTCGTCCACCGCGACACCGCCCCACCACCCCAGCAACACCTGCGACGGAACCACCACCGCAACGCCATCTGCCCGAGCCTCTTCGACCTGAAAGCGAAACCGCGCACCGGCATCATGAAACTGCGGCACCGACGCAATCACGCCCCGCACCCGCAGATCGCGCCCTTCCAGGGCCGGTTGCAGTCCCTGCGCCATGACGGCCACCGCCCGACTGCCAGCCAGCGCAAAACCGACGCTGGCCGCCAGCGCCGCCACCATCAGGGCCATCCCGGCCGGTGAGCGGCCCTGGCGAACCCGCCATCGCAGCGCAAGCGCCACCAGCACCGCCCCCGCGGCCACCAGCCCGTACCACGCCAGCGGCCACAACGCCGCCTGGTGCAACTGGACGCCGGTACCCGCAAGCAGCCCGGCGACGGCAGACACCAGACCAAACGGTCGGCCCGCCATCAAGGCGGGGGAGGACAGGCCGGCGGCAAACATCCCGCCATGCTAAACCGGCATGCGAACAAGCATCCGGCATGGCCCGGGTCTTGCTAGCATGGAGGTCACTGTTTTCCCTGCTTGCGACCCCCCGGCCGCCCTCACCCGCCATGTCCATTCACGCCGCCCTGCATCACGTCACTCACTACCGCTACGACCGCCCGGTCAACCTCGGCCCGCAGGTGATCCGCCTGCGCCCGGCGCCGCACTGCCGCAGCAACGTGATCTCCTACTCGCTGAAGATCGAACCCGCGCAGCACTTCATCAACTGGCAGCAGGACCCGTTTGCCAACTACCAGGCGCGCCTCGTATTCCCGGAAAAGACCACCGAATTCAAGGTCACGGTGGACCTGGTGGTGGAAATGGCGGTCTACAACCCCTTCGATTTCTTCCTGGAGCCCGACGCCGAGCACTTCCCGTTTGCTTACAGCGAGGCCACGAAGCAGGAGCTCGCGCCCTACCTGGTCACCGAACCGGTCACCCCCCGGGTGCAGGCCTACCTGGACACCATCGACCGCAGCCGGGCGCGCACCATCGATTTCCTGGTCAAGCTGAACCAGCAGCTGCAAGGCGACATCAGATACCTGATCCGCATGGAACCCGGCGTCCAGACGCCGGAGGAGACGCTGGAAAAAGCCAGCGGCTCCTGCCGCGATTCCGGCTGGCTGCTGGTGCAGCTGCTGCGCCATTGCGGCCTGGCCGCGCGCTTCGTGTCGGGTTACCTGATCCAGCTCAAGCCCGACGTCAAGAGCCTGGACGGCCCCAGCGGCACCGAGGTCGACTTCACCGACCTGCACGCGTGGTGCGAGGTCTACCTGCCCGGCGCCGGCTGGATCGGGCTGGACCCGACCTCCGGCCTGATGGCCGGCGAAGGCCACATCCCGCTGGCCTGCACCCCCCAGCCGTCCAGCGCCGCGCCGGTGGAAGGCGGGGTCGACAAGTGTGAGGTCGAGTTCGGCCACGACATGGTGGTCAGCCGCATTTACGAGTCGCCCCGCGTCACCCAACCCTACACCGACGAGCAGTGGAACGACGTCATGGCCCTGGGTGCGGCGGTGGATGAGAAGCTGCAGGCCGGTGACGTGCGCCTCACCATGGGCGGCGAGCCCACCTACGTGGCCGTGGACGACCGCGACGCGCCGGAGTGGAACACCGACGCGCTGGGTCCGACCAAACGCGGCTTCGCCACCGAGCTGGTCCACCGCCTGCGCGCGGAGTACGGCCGCGGGGGATTCCTGCATTTCGGGCAGGGCAAGTGGTATCCCGGCGAACAGCTGCCGCGCTGGGCCTTGTCGATCTTCTGGCGCAATGACGGCCAGCCGATCTGGCAGGACCCGACCCTCTTCGCCGACGAGCGCGAGGCCGCGCACTACACCAGCGAAGACGCCAGCCGCTTCGTGCACACGCTGTCGCGCAAGCTGGGGCTGACCGACCGTTACATCGAACCGGGCTATGAGGACACCTGGTACTACCTGTGGCGCGAGCGCCGGCTGCCGGTCAATGTGGACCCTTTCGACTCCCACCTCGACGACGAGATGGAACGGACCCGTCTGCGGCGCGTATTCAGCCAGCGGCTGGACTCGGTGGTCGGCTATGTCTTGCCCCTGCAGGCCCCGGAGACGGCGGGACCGTCGCTCTCCGGCCCCCGCTGGAGCACCGGTCCCTGGTTTTTCCGCGACGAGCGCATGTACCTGATCCCCGGCGATTCGCCGATGGGGTATCGCCTCCCCCTGGACTCCCTGCCCTGGGTCAGCCAGGGGGACTACCCGTACTTGATTGAACAGGACCCGTTTGCAGCACGGGACGCGCTGCCCGCGGCGGCAACCGTTCGGGCACAGTACAACCGGCTGCATGCGGGCCCCGAAGGCTACGCGGCCCATACACCGGGCGGCGGTTTCGCCGAAGGCGGCACCATCGCCATCCAGGCACAGGGCCACGAACACGGGGCCGGCAGCCCCTGGACCGACCCTGAACAGGCCAACTTGCACGGCGAAGGCCAACCCTCCCATGCCCGCCTGACCGGAGATACCACCCGCACCCCCCTGCGTCACGAATCCGCCCACTGGATTACCCGAACCGCGCTGTGCGTGGAGACGCGGGACCCCATGCGGGCCAACGGCCCGAAAGCCGAGCGGGAGCATGGCGGAAAAAGCGGCGTGCTCTATGTTTTCATGCCGCCGTTGGCCCGTCTGGAGGACTATCTGGACCTGCTGGCCGCCGTCGAATCCACCGCCAGTGAACTGGGCGTGCAAATCGTGCTGGAGGGCTATCCGCCGCCGCGCGATGCCCGCCTGAAGCTGCTGCAAGTGACCCCGGACCCCGGTGTGATCGAGGTCAACATCCATCCGGCCCACAACTGGGGGGAACTGGTTCAGCACACCGAGTTCCTCTACGACGCGGCCTTCCAGACACGTCTTTCGGCCGAAAAGTTCATGACGGACGGCCGCCACACCGGCACCGGCGGCGGCAACCATTTTGTGCTTGGTGGCGCCACACCGGCAGACAGCCCGTTCCTGCGCCGCCCTGAGCTGCTCGCCAGCCTGCTGCTGTACTGGCACAACCATCCCTCGCTAAGCTACCTCTTCAGCGGCATGTTCATCGGCCCCACCAGCCAGGCCCCGCGCGTGGACGAAGCCCGCAATGACCAGTTGTACGAACTGGAGATTGCCCTGAAGGAAATCCACGCAAACCGCGACCGGTTCGGCACCGACATGCCGCCCTGGCTGGTCGACCGCACCCTGCGCAACATCCTGGTGGATGTCACCGGCAATACCCACCGCAGCGAGTTCTGCATCGACAAGCTGTATTCACCGGACAGCAGCACGGGGCGCCTGGGCCTGCTGGAACTGCGTGCCTTCGAGATGCCGCCGCACGCCCGCATGAGCATTGCGCAGCAGCTGCTGCTGCGTGCGCTGGTGGCCCGGTTCTGGAACGAACCCTACCGGGCACCCGTGACCCGCTGGGGCACCGAGCTGCACGACCGTTTCCTGCTGCCCACCTTCGTCAAGATGGATTTCGCGGACGTGATGGCCGAGATGCGTCAGGCCGGGTTTGCCTTCGACGACGCCTGGTTCGCGCCGCATTTCGAGTTCCGCTTCCCCCTGGTGGGCGAGGTGCAGAGCATGGGCATCGAGCTGACGCTGCGCAATGCCCTGGAGCCCTGGCACGTGATGGGGGAGGAAGGCTCGGCCGGCACCACCGTCCGGTATGTCGACTCTTCGCTGGAGCGCATCGAGGTACGCGTCACCGGACTCAACCAGAGCCGCTATGTGATCACCTGCAACGGCGAGCCGCTGCCGCTGCAGTCCACCGGAACTGCGGGCGAGTATGTCGCCGGAGTCCGCTACAAGGCCTGGAACCCGCCGTCCAGCCTGCATCCGAGCATCGGCGTGCACGCGCCGCTGACCTTTGACATCGTCGACACCTGGATGAAGCGCTCGCTGGGAGGCTGCCAATACCATGTCGCTCACCCCGGCGGACGCAACTACGACAGCTTTCCGGTCAACTCGTACGAAGCCGAAAGCCGCCGCCTGGCGCGCTTCTTCCGCATGGGTCACACCCCCGGGCGGATGGAGGTGCCGCCGGCCACCATCGATCTGCCGGGCAGCCGCGAATTCCCGTTCACACTGGACCTTCGCCGCTGAGGGGTAAGTCCCGGGGCATGGCGGCCCCACCGGGTGTGACAATACCGACCCGATGGAACAACCCGACCTGACCGACGCGACCGACCGCCCTGCTGCCCACGTGCTGGAGCGCGCAGCCGCACTGGCTCGCGCGGCGGAGCCCGGACATTTCGATGAAATGCGCGGCTGCGCCGCGCCGGCGGGCCGCGAGCCGAAAGGCAGTGCCCGTGCAGCCCCCGGTCCGCAAGCTTTTGCGCCCGCATGGCAGACCTTCTTCGAGCACCTGGGCGCCGACGGTTTTGACGATCTGGACCGTCGCACGCGTCACCTGGCGCGGCAAATTCGCGACAACGGTGTCAGCTACAACGTCTACGCCGATGCGGACAACCCGCAGCGGCCGTGGTCGCTGGATCTGTTTCCGCTGATCGTGGCAGCCGACAGCTGGCGCCAGATCGAGGCCGGGGTGCTGCAGCGGGTCCAGGTTCTGGAGGCGGTCATGGCCGACGTCTACGGCCCCCGCGCGCTGGTTCGGGCCGGGCTGTTGCCCACCGCGCTGGTTCGGGGTCACCCGGGCTACCTGCGCTCCATGCACGGCGTCGAACCGGCCGGTGGAACCTTTTTGCCCATCGTGGCGTTTGATCTGGCGCGCGGCCCGGACGGACACTGGTGGGTGGTCTCGCAGCGAACGCAAGCTCCCTCGGGCCTGGGTTACCTGCTCGAAAACCGACTGTCCATCTCGCGCCTGTTTCCCCAGGCCTTCGAGGCCATGTCCGTGCAGCGGCTGGCCGGGACCTACCGCGCCCTGATCGACGGAATCAAGGCCATGAGCCCCGCCGGTGCCGACGCCCATATTGCGCTGCTGACGCCGGGCCCGTACAACGAAACCTATTTCGAGCACGCCTACCTGGCCCGTTACCTGGGCATTTCGCTGGTGCAAGGGACCGACCTGACGGTGCGGGACGATCATCTTTATCTGCGCACCCTGCGCGGCCTGGAGCCGATTCACGGCCTGATCAAACGGGTGGACGACGCCTGGCTGGACCCCCTCGAACTGCGCCCCGACTCCACGCTCGGCGTCGCCGGCCTGCTGCAGGCGGTTCGCAGCGGTCATGTGGTGATGGCCAACGCGCCGGGCTCCGCGTTTCTCGAATCCAGCGCCTTGCTGGGCTTCCTGCCCGCGCTGGCGGACCACCTGCTCGGTGAGACCTTGCGACTGCCCGCACTGCCCACCTGGTGGTGCGGTGAGCGTGCGGTGCTCGACCAGGTCCTCCCGCGACTGGGCGAATCCGTCATCAAGCCAACCTACCCGGGATGGGCGAGTCACAACAGCTTCGAGGCCGTACTTGGCCGTCAGTTGCCCCGTCGCAAACTGGACGAGTGGGCCGGGCGCATCCTGCGCCAGGGCGACGAATACACCGTGCAGCGGGCACTGCCCCTGTCGCAGATGCCAACCTGGCGGACCGAGGGGGACACACCCGGTATCGCGCCGCGCTCGGCCATGTTGCGGGTGTTCGCGCTGGCCGACGGCCCGCGTTCCTGGAGGGTTCTGCCGGGCGGACTGGTACGCATTGTCGGCGCCGACGCCGGGATCGCCTCCATGCAGCGCGGCGGCAGCAGCGCCGATGCCTGGGTCCTGACGACCGGGGCGGTCGACCGCACCACCCTGCTGCAGCCCCACCTGTCACCGGCGTCCATTTCACAACGCAAACGCCTTGTGACCAGCCGCGCGGCCGAAAACCTGTTCTGGCTCGGTCGCTACACCGAACGCACCGAAAACTGCCTGCGGCTGTGCCGTCTGGCGCTGGAAACACTCAACGGTGAAGACCTGTCCTGCGCGCCGCTGCTGGACTGGCTGACCCGCATGGCCCAGGACAACCGCCTCGTCGCGCCGGGAACACCCGGGGCCGCCCAGGGGCGCCGGGTGTTCGAGCGGGCACTGGTCGCCGGGCTGGCGGACCGCCACAACACCACCAGCGTGGGCAGCAATCTCGCCGCAGTCCGCCAGGCGGCCTCGGCGCTGCGCGAGCGTCTCTCGCAAGAACACTGGAATCTCATCCAGCGCGCCGAGCGCGAGTTTTTCAATCGCAGTGGCGAAACCGGCGGCGAAGCGGCGTTCTCGACCGTGGAAGCCCTGCGGCTGCTCGAATCGGTGAGCGCCGATCTGGCCGCCATGACGGGAGCACAAACCGATCGCATGACGCGGGACGACGGTTGGCGCCTGCTGTCGGTGGGGCGACAGGTCGAACGCCTGGGCTTTCTGGCCCACGCCCTGCGGGTCGCGCTCGATACCGGCGCGGTGCAAGAAGCGGGCGGCTTCGAAGCCCTGGTGGCGCTGTTCGACACCACCATCACTTTTCATGCGCAATACCAGCAGAGCCGGGAGATTGCGGCGCTGGCCGATCTGCTGGTGCTCAGCCGCGAAAACCCCCGTTCGCTCGGCTGGGTGGTGCAGACATTGCGTGCCCGGCTGTCCCGGCTGGCCGGCAGCGCCAGCAACGAGACGGGCGCCCTGGCGCAGCTGGTGCCTGATCCGGGCAACTGGTCACTGGACGCCCTGTGTGACGGCAGCGCCGCCCGCCCGGCACTGCGCGAGCTGCTGGACGCCTGCCATGCTGCGGCCTGGCGCCTTTCCGACGAAGTCAGCCTGCGGTACTTCACCCACACTCATGAGGCAGGCGAAAGCCTGGGGGCCTGATGCAACTGCGGGTCACCCACGTTTCCCGGTACAACTATCAGCCGGTGGTCGAGACCTCGCACCATCTGGCCTGCCTGCTGCCGGTGGACACCCGCCGCCAGAAAGTCCTGGCAAGCCGCCTGCAGATCGAACCGGCCCCGGCGCAGATCAGCGAACGGGCCGACGTTTATGGCAACCGCCGCAGCTGGTTTTCGCTGAACCAGGGTCATTCCACCCTGACCGTGACCGCGGAAAGCACCGTGGAGACCCGACCGCCGCCGTCCTGCGACAGTCAGATGACCTGGGAGGCGGTTCGCGAACTTCTGCGCTATCGGGTCGGCGCCGACTGGGATCCGGAAAGCGAGTTCTGCTTCGCCTCACCCCACATACCGCGCCACCAGGACTTCGTCACCTATGCACAGCCCAGTCTGAGCCCGCAGCGCCCTTTACGCACCGCCGCCATCGAGCTGATGCAGCGGATTCACCGCGATTGCCGCTACGTCACTGCCAGCACCGACATCGGCACGCCGGCCGTCGAGGCCCTCGCCCGGCGCCGTGGCGTATGCCAGGACTTTGCCCACATCCTGATCGCCTGCCTGCGCGCCTGGGGGCTGGCCGCCCGGTATGTCAGCGGCTACCTGCTGACCGAGCCGCCGCCGGGCCAGCCCCGCCTGACCGGTGCGGACGCGTCCCATGCCTGGGCACAGGTCTACCTGCCCGACCTGCCAGGCGCCGGCGAAGGTGCGGGCTGGTATGACCTCGACCCGACCAACAATCGCCATGGTTGGGGCACACCCGGCGAAGACTACGTCACGCTGGCGATCGGTCGCGACTACGCGGATATCTCGCCCATTCGCGGTGTCATCCACGGTGGCGCACGGCATACACTCTCCGTCGCTGTCACGGTAGCACCGGTCGATGAAGGCGCGCCCGAAGTGCTGGCAGCCAGCGCCGCCGCCGAAACCGACCGTGCCGAGACAGCCCTGACATCCATCCCCGAGGACCAGACATGACCAACATCTACGACACCCTGCAGCAACTGGACATCACCCTTCCGCCCGTCGCCGTGCCGGCGGCCGCCTATGTGCCGTTTGTGCGCACCGGCAATCTTGTCTTTCTGTCCGGCCATATTGCGAAGAAAGACGGCAAAGCCTGGGCCGGCCAGCTCGGTGCCGGCATCAGCACCGACGAAGGCAAAGCGGCGGCCCGCGCGGTGGCCATTGACTTGCTGGGTACCTTGCAGGCTGCCGTCGGCGACCTCAACAAGGTCACCCGCATCGTCAAGGTCATGAGCCTGGTCAACAGCACCAGCCACTACACCGAACAGCACCTGGTCACCAACGGATGCTCGGAGCTGCTGGCTCAGGTGTTCGGGGAGCGTGGCGCCCACGCGCGCAGCGCCTTCGGCGTGGCGCAGATCCCGCTGGGTGCGTGTGTGGAGATCGAACTGATCGCCGAAGTGGCCTGACGGCGCGCCGCGATCACTTCGTTATTCATAGCGCAAAGTGACCTTTTTACGCTGGGTATCGGCATTTCTTACCCTAAAACGCTGATTTTGGCCCCGCCGGCCCCCGTGGGCGCGAGCGGGATCACTCCACCCGGACGACCCGGGTCGGTTTGAACCCCAGATCGGCCGCCTTGCCCTTGCGCGCGCGCCCCCCGCGGGCGTTGTTCAGGCTGCGGATTTCCAGGGTTTCATCACGCTCCTTGCCGCCACGACCGATGCCTTCGATGCGCACGCTGCGCGTGTAGGCTGCCGCCCCGGCCAGGCTGTCCTTGGCCTCCAGATCAATCAGGATCAGACCCCGCCCGCCACTGGGCTGCAACTTCAGTTCGGTCATCTCGAAGGTCAGGATCCGGCCGCCGGTGGAGGCGCAGGCGACATGGGTCGCCGGCGGCAGCGGCGCACTGCCACTGCCGCCGGACACCGGCGATGGCGCGCACAGCGATTCCCCCGCACCGAGGCTGACGAAGGCTTTGCCCGCTTTGGGCCGCGAGGTCATGGCCTCCACCGTCGCCAGGAAACCGTAGCCCGCCGAACCGGACAGCAGCAGCACGGCACCGGCCGGGCCGGCAAAGTAATGGACCAGCTGGGTCCCGGCTTCCTGTTCGATCAAGGTGGTGATCGGCTGCCCGTCGCCGCGCCCGCCGGGCAGCGCGGAAACCGGCACGCTGTAGACCCGTCCATTGGAGCCAAAGGCCAGCAAGGTATCGACTGTGCGGCATTCGAAGGTTGCATAAAGCGCATCGCCGGACTTGAAAGCAAACGTGGCCGTGTCGTGCCCGTGGCCTTGCCGGGCCCGAGCCCACCCTTTGACCGATACGACCACCGTGACCGGCTCGTCGACCACCCGGATTTCGGCAACCGTCCTCTTCTCTTCCTGAATCCGCGTGCGCCGCGCATCGGCGAACTGTCGGGCGTCCTGTTCGATCTCGCGGATCATCAGGCGACGCAGCGCCGCCGGGCTGCCCAGCACCTCCTCCAGGCGCGACTGCTCCTCCCGCAACTCGGCCAGCTCCTGTTCGATGCGGATCGCCTCCAGGCGGGCGAGTTGCCGCAGCCGGATTTCCAGAATGTCTTCTGCCTGCCGCTCGGACAGCGCAAACCGCTCGATCAGTGCGGCCTTGGGTTCATCGGACTGGCGAATGATCGCAATGACCTCGTCGATGTTCAGCAGCACCAGCTGCCGCCCTTCAAGAATGTGGATGCGGTCAAGCACCTTCTGCAGGCGGTGGCGGGAGCGGCGCTCTATCGTTCCCTGGCGGAAGACGATCCATTCAAGCAACATCTGCCGCCCCGACTTGAGGACCGGCTTGCCATCGATGCCGACCATGGTCAGATTGATGGAAACCGACGTCTCCAGGCTGGTATGGGCCAACAGCGAGCGAATCAGCTCCGCACTGTCGATCCGGCTGCTCTTGGGTTCGAATACCAGGCGCACCGCCGCCTCCCGGCTGGATTCGTCGCGAACCCCGTCGAGCACGGCCAGCATCGCCGCTTTGAGCTGGGTCTGGTCAGCCGTGAGGGCCTTCTTGCCGGTTTTCACCTTGGGGTTGGTGATTTCCTCGATTTCTTCCAGCACCTTCTGGTTGGAGACCCCCGGCGGAAGCTCGTTGACCACCAGCTGCCACTGCCCCCGCGCAAGTTCTTCGATGGTCCAGCGCGCCCGTACCTTGAGACTGCCGCGTCCGCACCGATAGGCTTCGGCGATATCCGCAGCGCTGCTGATGATCTGCCCGCCGCCGGGAAAATCGGGCCCCGGAAGGATGAGGGCCAGGGCCTCATCGGGCAATTCGGGATCGCGAATCAGCGCGACACAGGCGTCGGCCACCTCGCGCAGGTTGTGGCTGGGGATTTCGGTCGCGAGTCCGACCGCAATGCCGCTGGCCCCATTGAGCAAGGTGAACGGCAGACGCGCCGGGAGCTGGCGCGGCTCCTGTGTCGATCCGTCGTAGTTGGGCTGGAAGTCGACCGTGCCTTCGTCGATCTCGTCCAGCAGCAGGCGGGCAATCCGTGACAGCCGCGCCTCGGTGTAACGCATGGCCGCAGCGCCGTCGCCGTCACGGCTGCCGAAGTTGCCCTGGCCGTCGATCAGCGGGTAGCGCTGGGCGAAGTCCTGGGCCATCCGCACCAGGGCGTCATAGGCGGCCTGGTCGCCATGGGGGTGAAAACGGCCAAGCACGTCCCCGACCACCCGGGCGCTTTTGACCGGCTTCGCGCCGGCCGTGCCATTGGCGCCGCCAAAACCCAGGCCCATGCGGGCCATGCTGTACAGGATGCGCCGCTGTACCGGCTTCTGGCCGTCGGCCACATCCGGCAACGCCCGACCTTTGACAACCGACAAGGCGTATTCCAGATAGGCCCGCTGGGCATAGGCCCCCAGGCTGAGCGAGTCATCGGGGTCGACCGCCTGCGGCGGCGGGAACAGGGTGTCATTCATGGCGTCAGAAAAAAATGGCTTCACCGCCCGATGCCGAGGCCGGGCGGGCGGCGGGTGGTGGTACGGTCAGCGGGGGCAGCATCGTGCTGCGCCCACGGGCGCCACCGGGGACCGGCGCGGGGGCCGCTGGCGCAGGAGCCGCTGCGACCGGTGACGGCGCGGCAGGAGCCGGCACAGGCGGTTTCAACAGGCCATACAGCTGCATCACCGTTTGCACATAGTTGCGGGTTTCAGGGTACTCGGGAATGCGGTTGCCGGCGCGCGCTACCGCGCCCTCACCCGCGTTGTAGGAGGCCAGCACCAGTTCGGTCTGTCCGGGATAGCGCCGCAGCAGGTATTGCAGATAGCGCGCGCCCGCGCCGATGTTGATTCGTGGATCGGTCAGCTTGGATTCGACCGAGCCGGCGCGGTCGGCGGCAACGCCAAAACGCTGCGCGGTGGCCGGCATCAGTTGCATCAGCCCGATTGCGCCGCGCGGCGAGACGGCTTGGGGGTCGAATCCGGATTCGGTTGCAATCACCGCTTTCAGCAGGGCGTAGTCCAGGCCATGCCGATCCGACGCTTCCCGCAGCAGGTAGCGCACCGCCTTGTAACCGGGCGCAATGTCCAGATAAGCCAGCAGGCGGTTCTGGGCCCGCAGGGGTGAGTTCTCCGATTCGGGCTCGACTGCCGGTGCGCTGGCCACCGGGGCTGACGCCGCGCCTGGCAATCCCGGCACCACAGCTGCCGGCGCGGCACGCCAGAACAGTTCGTAGCGGCTGTCAAGGCGTTCCGCCGCAAAACGGGGAACGCCCCTCTCGTCGACAAAGGCCCAGACGTCGGCACGGGACAGCCCCGAGCTCATCAGCAGCCAGACCCCGAGGAAAACCCACCCACCGCGGCAGGCGTGCCGCTCAGATGTCAATTTCCACGGCATCGCCGTGAACCTCCATCAACTCCCGCCGGGCAGCCGCTTCCCCCTTGCCCATCAACTGGGTCATCAGCGCTTCAGTCCGGGCCAGTTCCCCCTCGCCGACTCGCACCGGCAGCAGGCGTCTGGTGTCCGGGTTCAGGGTGGTCTCCCACAGCTGCTCGGCACTCATTTCGCCCAAGCCCTTGAAGCGGCTGATACTCCAGGCGCCTTCCCGTACGCCGTCCTTGCGCAGCTTGTCCAGAATCGCGCCCAATTCCGCTTCATCCAGCGCATACAGCTTGGCGGCGGGTTTCTTCCCGCGTGCCGGCGCGTCGACCCGGTACAGCGGTGGCCGGGCCACGAACACATGGCCGGCCTCGATCAGGCGGGGAAAATGGCGGAAGAACAAGGTGAGCAGCAGAACCTGGATGTGTGAGCCATCCACATCGGCGTCCGACAGGATGCACACCTTGCCGTAGCGCAGGCCGGAAAAATCGACGCTGTCCTGCGGACCGTGCGGATCGACACCGATCGCCACGGCGATATCGTGTATTTCCGTGTTGGCGAACAGGCGATCCCGCTCCACCTCCCAGGTGTTGAGGACTTTGCCGCGCAATGGCAAGACGGCCTGGCACTCCTTGTCGCGCCCCATCTTGGCGCTGCCGCCAGCCGAGTCGCCCTCAACCAGGAAAACTTCGTTGTGACGGATGTCCCGGCTTTCGCAGTCGGTCAGTTTGCCCGGCAACACCGCCACGCCCGAGCCCTTGCGCTTTTCCACCTTCTGGCCGGCCCGCTGCCGCGTCTGGGCTGCCTTGATGACCAGTTCAGCGAGTTTGCGCCCGTGTTCGACATGCTCGTTCAGCCACAACTCGAGCGCCGGCCGCACGAAACCGGAGACCAGACGTACCGCATCGCGGGAGTTCAGTCGCTCTTTGATCTGACCCTGAAATTGCGGGTCCAGCACTTTGGCCGACAGGACATAACTGGCGCGGGCAAAAACGTCCTCCGGCATGAGTTTGACGCCCTTGGGCAGCAGGGAATGCAGATCGATGAACCCTTTGACGGCCTGGAAAAGACCGTCGCGCAGGCCGCTGTCATGGGTGCCACCGGCGCTGGTGGGAATCAGGTTGACGTAGCTTTCGCGGATCACGCCCCCCTCTTCGGTGAAGGCCACCGCCCAGGCCGCACCTTCGCCATCGGCAAAACTGTCGCTGGTACCGTCGGCGTAGGCTTGCCCATCGAACAAGGGGATCAGCGGATCAGCCGCCAGGCTTTGCACCAGATAGTCGGCCAAGCCGCCTTTGTACTGCCAGCTTTGGGTTTCGCGGGTCTTTTCATGGGTAAGGGACACCATGACTCCCGGCATCAGCACCGCCTTGCTGCGCAGAAGGTGGGTCAGTTCAGCCAGGGGCAAGGTCGCGGACTCGAAATACCGCGCATCCGGCCAGACCCGCACTGTGGTGCCCTGACGGCGATCGCCTTCGGCGCTGCCGTTGCTGGGCCGCACCTGCAGCGGTTCGATGACATCACCACCGGAAAACACCAGCCGGGCAACTTGCCCGTCGCGGTAGCTGGTTGCTTCCAGGCGGGTCGCCAGCGCATTGGTCACCGATACCCCCACCCCGTGCAGGCCACCGGAGAAGCTGTAGGCCCCCCCCTTGCCTTTGTCGAACTTGCCGCCCGCGTGCAGTCGGGTGAACACCAGCTCGATCACCGGAGCGTTCTCCTCCGGGTGCATTCCGAACGGAATGCCACGGCCGTCGTCTTCGACACTCACCGAACCATCGGCATGGACGACGACCTTGACCTTTTTGCCAAAGCCGGCGAGCGCCTCGTCGGCGGCGTTGTCCAGCACTTCCTGTATGACATGCAGCGGGTTGTCGGTGCGGGTATACATTCCCGGGCGCTGTTTGACGGGCTCCAGGCCCTTCAGCACCCGGATCGAGCCTTCGGAATATTCGCTGGTGGGTTTGACTGCCATGGCCGCGGATTGTACGCGCGGCAGCCGACTTTTCTGTATGTCCATACAGCCCGACCGTCACCTCAGGGCGCTGATGCGCCAGGCGCATCAATCGGCGCGGCGCAATTCATCGCAAAGCCGCCGCTGCGGTCGGCAGGAAAGTCGGGCCTCCAGTACAGTTGCGCGATGACTGATTCGCACCGTTCCCTGCCCATGGTCCAGCTCCTGGCCTGTGGCGCCGTCATCGTCACGCTGTCCATGGGGATTCGCCATGGCTTCGGTCTGTGGTTGCAGCCGGTCACGCAGGCCCAAGGCTGGACACGCGAGACATTCGCGTTCGCGCTGGCAATCCAGAACCTGGTGTGGGGCTTCGCCGGCATTTTTGCCGGCATGGTGGCCGACCGTTTCGGCGCCTTCCGGGTGATTGTCGCCGGGGCAGTTCTTTACGCTTTGGGCCTGCTGGGGATGGCCCATGCTCCGACCCCCATGCTTTTTGCAGCCACCGCCGGTGTGCTGATCGGCATCGCCCAGGCCGGAACCACCTACGCCGTGATCTATGGCGTGATCGGCCGCAACGTCAGTGCGGAGCGGCGGTCCTGGGCCATGGGGGTTGCGGCGGCGGCAGGCTCGTTCGGCCAGTTTCTGATGGTGCCGGTCGAGGGGCTGCTGATTGCCCAGTTCGGTTGGCAGCAGGCCCTGGTCCTGCTGGGTTTGGCCGCCCCGCTCATCATCCCGCTGGCCTGGGGCCTTCGGGAACCGGCGTTTGCCGGCGGTGGCACGGTGCACCGAGACCAGACCATCGTGCAAGCCTTGCGGGAGGCATTCCGATACCCCAGTTTTCAGCTGCTGATGGCGGGCTACTTCGTTTGCGGCTTCCAGGTGGTGTTCATTGGGGTGCACATGCCCAGCTACCTGAAAGACAAAGGCCTTTCGCCCCAGGTGGCGAGTTACGCGCTGGCGCTGATCGGGCTGTTCAACGTGTTTGGCACTTACGCGGCGGGTGTGCTCGGGCAGAAAATGGCCAAGCGCCATATTCTGGCCTTCATCTATATCGCCCGATCAGTGGCCATTACCGCCTTTCTGCTTGCGCCGCTGACACCCGCCAGTGTGTACCTCTTTTCCAGCGTCATGGGGTTGCTGTGGCTGTCCACCGTGCCGCCGACCAACGCGGCGGTGGCGCAGATTTTTGGCGTGGCCCATTTCTCGATGCTGGGCGGTTTCGTGTTTTTCAGCCACCAGATCGGCAGTTTCATGGGTGTATGGCTCGGCGGCGTGCTGTACGACAAGACGGGCAGCTACGACATCGTCTGGGTTATCGCGATTGCCCTGGGCATTTTTGCTGCGCTGATCAACCTGCCGGTAAAAGAAGCCGCCATCGTGCGGTATCCGCGTGGCGTCGGCGGGGCGACCTGACCATGGCAAATCGATACAAATTCCTGGCCTACGCCCTGGCCCTTGCCGCGTTGCTGGGCGTTTTCGCGCTCTATTCCCGGCCCGAGTTTCTGGTGAACCTGGCGGACCAGCTGTGGAGCTGCTTTTGAGCGCCATCGGCTTAACACCACAGCCAGCGCCAACCTGCAAGGGCTCGCCGGCGACTGGCCTTGCCGGCACGGCACAAAATCGCTGTTTTCCGGCCGTTTTCGGCCGGAACCCAGCGTCATATGGTCGCCTAGTGCTATGGTAAGAAGAGCAATTGATGACCCGTCAGTCGTCGGCGTGCGATCGGTTTGCGATCGCCACGGCACGGAAGCGCCGTCCCCCTGGGTGTGCCGGTGGACACCCCTTTTGCCGGAGGGCGCCCGGGTGCTGGACCTGGCCTGCGGACGGGGACGTCATCTGCGCTGGCTGTCCGGCAGGGGCCTGCACCTGAGCGGCGTCGACCGGGATCCGGCCGCGCTGGAGCAGGCCCGTGCGAGTCTGGGTGACAGCGCCGCCGAATGGGTTGTGGCCGATCTGGAGTCCGGCCCGTGGCCATTTGCCGGCCGCGAGTTCGACGCCCTGGTGGTGACCAACTACCTGTGGCGGCCCCTGTTTCCGACGCTGATCGCCTGTCTGGCGCCGGGTGGAGTTCTTCTGTACGAAACCTTCGCCAGTGGCCACGAAACCGTAGGGCGGCCGGCGCGGGCCGAGTTTCTCTTGCAAACGGGCGAGTTGCTGACACAGTGCGCGTCTTTGCGGATCGTCGCCTACGAAGACGGTTTTCTCGACGGGCCCGCCCGCTTTGTCCAGCGCATTGCGGCGGTGCGGCGAAAACCGTCGGCGCCGACTGCGGCGCCTGCCCGCTACCCCCTCGCGCAATGAGTCCGCCGCCGAACGGCGGACGTTAGAATCCTCCTTTACCGTTCAAGATCACGGACATGACACCCATCACTGGCAGCATCGTCGCCCTTGTGACCCCGATGCATGAAGACGGCAGCGTCGACTACCCTGGCCTGCGCAAGCTCATCGACTGGCACATTGCCGAAGGCACCGATTGCATCGGCGTGGTCGGTACGACCGGCGAATCGCCGACGGTCAACGTCCAGGAGCATTGCGAGATCATTCGGGTTTCGGTTGAGCAGGCGGCCAAACGGGTCCCGATCATGGCCGGTTGCGGCGCCAACTCGACCGCCGAGGCCATTGAACTGGCCCGATTTGCCAGGGCGGTGGGAGCCGACTGCCAGTTGCAGGTCGTCCCCTACTACAACAAGCCCACCCAGGAAGGTCAATTCCAGCACTTCAAGGCCATTGCCGAAGCCACGGGAGATCTGCCGGTGGTGCTCTACAACGTCCCCGGCCGCTCGGTCGCCGACATGCACCACGACACGGTTTTGCGTCTGGCGCAGGTGCCCGGAATCATCGGCATCAAGGAAGCCACCGGCAACATCGAAAGGGCTCAGTGGCTGATCCGCGATGTACCCGCGGGTTTCGCGATCTATTCCGGTGATGACCCGACCGCGGTGGCCCTGATGCTGTGCGGGGGCCAAGGCAATATCAGTGTGACGGCCAACATTGCCCCTCGCCTGATGCATGAGCTGTGTGTCGCGGCGCTGGCGGGCGATGTGCGCCGTGCCATGGAAATCCAGCTGCGCCTGATGCCTGTACACCGCAACCTTTTTGTCGAGGCCAATCCGATTCCCGTGAAATGGGCCATGGCCCGCATGGGGCTGTGTGGTGGAGCCCTGCGCCTGCCGATGACGCCGCTGTCACCGGCGCTTGCACCGGTGGTGGAGTCGGCCTTGACGGCCGCCCGGCTGCTGTGAGACTGTGACCCGCTAACCAGGACTGCGCCCCATGATGCTTAACAAATCAAACGCCCACCCCGCCACCGTGCTGCGCCTGCTGGCCTTGGCCACCGTGTTGGGCAGTCTGAGCGCCTGCTCCATCCTGGAGGGCGACCGGATCGACTACAAGAGTGCGGGCAAGGCACCCACGCTGGAAGTCCCGCCCGACCTGACGCAGCTTTCCCGCGACAGCCGCTATGTTGTTCCCGGCCGTCCGGTCACCGCCAGCGGGTTCCAGGCGGGCCAGGCCGCTGCGGCGCCGACAACGGCAGCCCAGGTCGCATCGGTGGCGGTCGGTGACGTCCGCATCGAGCGCTCTGGAAACCAGCGCTGGCTTGTTGTCAACCGTCCAGCGGACCAACTGTGGGGGCCGGTGCGCGATTTCTGGCAGGAAAGCGGCTTCTTGCTCGCCGTGGACCAGTCCAACCTGGGCATCATGGAAACCGACTGGGCGGAGAACCGCGCCAAGATTCCCCAGGACATCATTCGCAGCACCCTGGGCAAGGTGTTCGACAACCTGTATTCAACCGGCGAACGCGACAAGTTCAGGACCCGACTGGAGCGCAGCGGCAGCGGCGGCACCGAAATTTTCATCAGCCACCGCGGCATGATCGAAACCTACAGCACCAAAGAAAAAGATCAGACCGTCTGGCAGCCGCGTCCGGCGGACCCGGAACTGGAAGCCGAATTCCTGCGGCGTCTGATGGTCAAACTCGGCGTCGCCCAGGAGCAGAGCCGCGCCCTGGTGGCCGCCGGCGCCGTCAAGCCCACCAGTCGCGTCACCTCGGTCAACAACCAGCCAGCGGTCCAGATTGACGAAGGTTTCGATCGGGCCTGGCGCCGCGTCGGCCTGGCGCTTGACCGAACCGGCTTCACTGTCGAAGACCGTGATCGGGGACAGGGAATCTACTTCGTGCGCTACGTTGAACCGACTGCCGACCGCAAGGAGCCTGGCTTCTTCGGCAAACTGTTCGGCGCATCTGCCAAGGAAAATCCCCCCGTTCGGTACCGCATTGCCGTGCGCAGCGCCGCGGACGCCAGCACGGTGACCGTCCAGAGCGCCGCTGGCGCCCCCGATTCCAGCGCCAGTGCGCAGCGCATCCTGCAGTTGATTGTTGACGAACTGAAATAGCAGGCAATCCTGAGGGCTTTCGGCGGTCCTGGCGGCGCAGAGCCCGTTCATGCTCCGGTTCCGAAGCCTGGCCAGCGGCAGCAGCGGCAATGCCACTCTGGTTGAGGCGCGTGCCGGCAGGCAAACCACCCGGTTGTTGATCGACTGCGGCCTGGGGCGCCGTGCGCTGGACGCGGCCCTGCAGGCAGCTGGCGTCGCAATCGCCGAGCTGGACGCCATCTTCATCACCCACGAGCATGGCGACCATACCGGCTGTGTGAAGTCGCTGGTTCGACATCACCCGGTGCCCGTCTGGATGAGCGAAGGTACCTGGCGTGGCATGGGCTGCCCGGACCTCGGCATCTTGCGTCGGACGGCAAGGGCCGGCGAGGATTTCGAGCTTGGCGCCATGATGTGCCGACCGTTTGCCGTACCCCACGATACCCTGGAGCCCTTGCAGATCCGCTGCAGCGATGGCCAGGCGCACCTGGGCGTGGTGACCGACCTTGGCCATGTGCCGGGCGCCGTGCTTGCGGCCCTGGAAGGTTGCACCGCGCTGTTGCTGGAGAGCAACCACGACACCGATCTGTTGCAGCGTTCGCCCTACCCGCCGTTTCTGAAACGGCGGGTCGGTGGCGACCGGGGCCATCTCAGCAACGCCCAGGCTGCGACGGCCTTGGCCACCTTGAATCACAAAAGCCTTGGCGTCGTGGTCGCGGCCCATCTCAGTGAACGCAACAATGAACCGCGCTTGGCCCAGGCAGGCCTCGGGGCGGCCTGCGGACGCACGCCCGAGGAGATCGTGGTTGCCGCTGCGCGACGAGGTACCGACTGGCTTCCGGCCGGATGAATGGTGCGCGACGAAAAGCGCCGGTGGTTCCACCCGGATGTTCCTTCGTACCCGTCCGGGCACCAGCGCAGAAGTCAATCAACACTCTGCCGTGCCCGCTTCCGGCAGGTTCGCGTCTCAGACATACCTGCGGCATTCCTTTCGAAAGCCCAAAAAGAAAAAGCCGCCTCGCGGCGGCTTTCTCTGGCAGCTGGCAGGAGCCAGCGCAGCAATTACTTCTTGACGGCAGAGGCAGCGGCCTTGGCAGCGTCGACCGCAGCGCCAGCGGCAGCCTTGGCGGAATCGCCAGCAGCCTTGGCAGCGTCAACCGCAGCGCCGGCAGCCGAAGCAGCGGCAGCAGCAGCCGGAGCGGCAGCAGCAGCAGCGCCAGATGCAGCAGCGACAGCGCCGGAAGCGGCGGCAGCAGCAGCGTCAGCGGCCGGAGCAGCAGCCGGAGCCGGAGCCGGGGCAGCGGCGGGAGCCGGTGCCGGGGCAGGAGCGGATTCTTCCTTCTTGCCGCAAGCGGCAAGAGCGGCGGCAGCGATCAGGGCGGACAGGACGAGCGTCTTGTTCATGATGAATTTCCTTTGGTAGGTCAAAACGAGGGGGATTCGGGAAAACTGTCGCAACAGCTTCGCGCTGCAGCAAACGAGCGCCGCCATTACAGGCAATCTACTCAACCCGAAATTATAGCAAGCCTTACGCAATTCTGGCAAACCCTTAGGCAATTGCCGGTTGCACCCACCCGTCCCGAACAGTCACACTTTCCGAATCGGGTTACAAGCCCAGGGTGTGGCTGGGAAAACCAGGCGAGGACTGCCGCAGGACTTCCTGTAGCGTTTCGTGCACGAGGAGGCGCCGCTGGGGGTCACCGCCGTAGACGCCCCGACTATTGTCCAGATCCAGTCGCTGCATCATCCAGCCCGCCGACCAGATCGCGCTGGGGAACTCCATTGGGTCCAGATTGGCGCAACGCCGGCAATCCAGGATATGGGCCCACTGCCGCCGCCAGTTCACCAGGCGGGCGAAATGGCGACTGACATGGCCCCAATCGCGCGCAACCAGCACCATGCGTCGCCCGCTCCGGGACCAGGCCGACAACCGGTCCACAACGACCCGTTCCGCCAACGGCCAGTCTTCAAAAGTGGCATCGCTGAGAATGATTTCAGGCCACCCTTCCAGCGCGGCCGACTCCACCGCGCGGCGGATCACCGACTGAAACGACTCTCTGCCATCGAAGCGCCCGGAAGGCCAGGGCAGCGGCCGAGCCGCGTTCGAACCCTCGTCAATCAGCGCCATGGGCCCACCCCGCCGCGATCCATTGACCCAGCAGATCGCGGGCACAGACACTGGCGCCGCGCACCGCGCGGGCATCCAGTCGCCGGTGGTCGGTCAACTGGCGCATGAGTTGGGCGTCGCGCCCCCCGGCCCGAAAACTTTCGCCGTTGATGAATACATGCCGTTCGTCATAGAGCATGCGGGTACGACGGTCGAGCACCACGCCGCGCTCCACCGGGACGCCTGCGGCGCCCGCCGCCGACTCGAACCAGACATTCGGCTTGGGTTCCGACAGATACTCGCCCAGCAGGCATTGCAGTTCCACCGGATCGTCCAACACCGCCTGCAAGGCATCTCGCGCGAAGTCCAGCATGGCAGGCGGGATCGCGCCCGGCGCGTCCACGGCGGGCTGCCCCGGGTCACGGTAGGCCGCCGGGCCAGCCGCATCGTCGGCGTCTTCGGCCAGGCGCATCAACAGTTCGCGCGCGAGTTCGCCGCGGTTGGGCTGGCGAAAGCCGATCGAGTACGTCATGCACTCTCCTTCGGCAATACCGTCATGCGCCCAGCGCGGTGGCAGGTACAACATGTCGCCCGGCTCCAGCACGAACTCTTCCTCGGGCACAAAACGGGCAAGAATTTTCAGGGGCAGGCCCTCGACGAGGCTGAGATCCTTCTGCCGTCCAATGCGCCATCGCCGGCGTCCGTGGGCTTGCAGCAGGAAAACGTCATAGCTGTCGAAATGGGGGCCGACCCCCCCGCCGTCGGTTGCGTAGCTGATCATCACGTCGTCGAGCCGCGCATCCGGCACAAAACGGAACTGCTGCATCAGCTGGTGTACCCCGTCATGGTGCAAGTCAACGCCTTGCACCAGCAGAGTCCATTTCGGCTGCTTCAGTGCGGGCAGACTGCGCCGGGGAAAAGGACCGCGCCTGAACTGCCAGCCCTGCGCAACTTGCCCGACGAAACGGGATTCGACCGCGTCACTCTCGGCCAGAGCAAAGAGCGCGGGACGGTCCAGCAGAGCGCGAAAGCCGGGCACGGCCTGGCGAACCAGCAACGGCTTTTTCTGCCAGTGACGCTTCATGAACTGCTGGGGCGTGAGGCCGCCCAGCAAGGCCGTCGCTTGGGTAATGTCCATGGGACAATTCTCCCATGGACATTACCGAACACTGCGTGGTGGCACTCACCTGGACGCTCAAGGACACTTTGGGCGAGACCTTGGACGTACTCGATGAACCGGTCGAGTTTCTGGTTGGCGGCGACGATCTGTTGCCGACCATCGAGGCGGCCCTGCAAGGCCACGGCGCCGGTGCAACCGTCGACCTGCACCTGGAGCCGGAGCAGGCTTTCGGCGACTTCGACGACCAACTCGTCTTCCTGGAACCGAGGCGCCTGTTCCCTGCCGAACTGGAAGAAGGCCAGACCATCGAGGGCCACGCCCTGCCCGTGGGCACCAACCCCGACGCGCCCAAGGACCGGCTCTACACGGTGACTGAAATCTACCCGGAACACATCGTGCTTGACGGCAACCACCCGCTGGCCGGCATTGCCATCCGGCTGCACCTGCGCGTGGAGGGCGTGCGCGAGGCCACCGAGGAGGAAGTCGGCCGCGGCAGCTGTGGCACCGGTTTTTTTCGCGTCGAGGTCGACCCACACGGCCTGCCGCCGGATCACACGGTGCACTAAGGCTGATTCCAGCCCATACCCAGCGTGAAAAGGTCGCCTCTAGCTAGCTTTTCGATAGCTCCAAAGGTCACCCGGAGCCACTCCCGTCCGGGTCAGTGCTTTCCGGTCGAGCCGTAGCCACCTTCACCACGGCTGCTGGCGACGGCGAATTCCTGCACCACCGTGAACTGTGCCTGCACCACCGGCACAATGACAAGCTGCGCCAGACGCTCCATGGGCTGCAACGTGAAGGCAAGGTCACTGCGGTTCCAGGCGCTGACCATCAACTGGCCCTGGTAGTCACTGTCGATCAGCCCCACCAGGTTGCCCAGCACAATGCCATGTTTGTGCCCCAGGCCCGACCGCGGCAGGATCAGCGCGGCATAACCTGGGTCCGCCAGATGGATGGCCAGGCCCGTGGGGACGAGTTGCCAGGCGTTGGGTGCCAGCGTCAAGGGCTCGTCCAGGCAGGCACGCAGGTCCAGCCCCGCACTGCCGGGCGTGGCGTATTCAGGCAAATGCCCCGCCAGACGCGAATCGAGGATCTTGAGGTCAATTTTCATGATTTTCCGGCGACACCCGGCGTTCTCCGGTCGATTTCTGCTATCAATTGACGAGCAAGCTCATGTTTGGATGCCCGAGGCAGTTCGGTGGCACCCTGCGCGTCCACCAGCAACAGCGCGTTGTCGTCCTGGCCAAAGGTGGCGGGTCCGATGTTGCCCACCAGCAAGGGAACCCCTTTGCGCTCCCTCTTGGCGCGCGCATGGGCCAGCAAGTCGTGGCTTTCGGCGGCGAAGCCCACGCAGTACAACGCGCCCGAGCGCGCGCGCTCCGACTGTGCCACTTCGGCCAGGATGTCGGGGTTCTCGGTAAAGTACAGCTGCGGTGTCTGCCCCGACCCGTCTTTCTTGATCTTCTGCTCGGCGGACTGCGCCGGGCGCCAGTCGGCCACGGCGGCGGTCGCGATGAAAACATCGGCCTGGGCAATTGCGGCGGCCACTGCGGCCTGCATGTCACGCGCCGAAACCACATCGACGCGGTGGACGCCCCGTGGCGTCGGCAAATGCACCGGTCCGGCGACCAGGGTGACGGCCGCGCCGGCCTCACGGGCGGCCCGGGCGATGGCAAAGCCCATCTTGCCGCTGGACCGATTGGTGATCCCGCGCACCGGGTCGATTGCCTCATAGGTCGGGCCCGCCGTCACCAGGACACGTCGACCGGACAAAGGCTTGGGCGCCAGAAAGGAGATCAGTTCGTCGCAAAGCTCATGCGCTTCCAGCATGCGGCCGTCGCCCGTTTCTCCACAGGCCTGATCGCCGCGACCGACGTCCAGCACCACTGCCCCGTCGGCCCGCAACTGCGCGACGTTGCGTTGTGTCGCAGGATGGGCCCACATCTCGCGGTTCATCGCGGGCGCCAGCAACAGCGGCACCCGCTGCGCCGGACGTGCCAGGCACAACAGGCTGAGCAGTTCGTCGGCGCGACCTTGCGCCACCTTGGCCAGGAAATCGGCGCTGGCCGGTGCCACGAGAATGGCGTCGGCTTCGCGGGTGAGGTTGATGTGGGGCATGTTGTTGGGCTGGCGGGTGTCCCACTGCGAGCCGTACACCGGCTGACCCGACAGCGCCTGCATCGTCACCGCCGTGATGAAATGCTCGGCCGCATCCGTCATGACCACCTGAACCGTGGCACCTTCCTTGACCAACGCACGGCACAGTTCCGCCGCCTTGTAGCACGCCACTCCGCCGCTGAGCCCCAACACAATCTGTTTGCCGGACAGGTTTTTCATGGCGGGCACTATACCTTGCCCTGCCCCCGCACGGTCCATCTCCCGTGGCGTCGACAGGCCGCCCTTTATAATTCCCGTTTACCACCTCCCGGGAGCCGGCCTCCCGACCCTGACATGACCAAATTTGTCTTCGTCACCGGCGGTGTGGTGTCTTCCCTGGGCAAGGGAATCGCCTCAGCCTCCCTCGCTGCGATTCTTGAGTCGCGAGGCCTCAAAGTCACCCTCATCAAGCTCGATCCCTACATCAACGTTGATCCCGGGACGATGTCTCCCTTCCAGCATGGTGAGGTGTTTGTCACCGACGATGGCGCCGAAACCGATCTCGATCTCGGTCACTATGAGCGTTTCATCGAAACGCGGATGCGGCGGGCCAACAACTTCACGACCGGGCGCATCTACCAGTCCGTGCTCGAAAAGGAGCGCCGGGGCGACTACCTGGGCAAGACAGTCCAGGTCATCCCCCATATCACCAATGAAATCCAGGAATACGTCAAACGGGGAGCCGGCTTCGGCACCCCGGATGCCGTCGACGTGGCCATCGTCGAAATCGGCGGAACCGTGGGTGATATCGAATCCCTGCCGTTTCTCGAAGCGGTTCGCCAGCTGAGCCTGCGCCTGGGCCCGAACAACAGCGCGTTTGTTCACCTGACTTACGTACCATGGATCGCAGCCGCGGGCGAGCTCAAGACCAAACCGACCCAACACACAGTGCAGAAGCTACGCGAAATCGGCATCCAGCCGGATGCCCTGCTGTGCCGCGCCGACCGCCGCATTCCCGATGACGAACGCGAAAAGATTTCGCTGTTCACCAACGTGCAGAGCTGGGGCGTGATCTCGATGTGGGACGTGGACACCATCTACAAGGTGCCCCGGATGCTGCATGAACAGGGCCTGGATGGCCTGATCTGTGACCGCCTGCGCCTGAACACCCCGCCGGCCAGCCTCAGACGCTGGGACGATCTGGTATTCGAGACCGAACATCCGCGCGGCGAGGTCACCATCGCCATGGTGGGCAAGTATGTCGACCTGTCGGACAGCTACAAGTCGGTCAACGAAGCCCTGCGCCACGCCGGCATGAAGAACCATGTGCGCGTGAAGATCGAGCACGTCGACTCGGAGACCATTTCCGAGGCGTCAGTGGCCCAGCTGGCACGTTTCGATGCGATTCTGGTGCCAGGCGGGTTTGGCAAACGGGGTGTCGAGGGCAAAGTGGCCACCGCCCGGTTTGCCCGGGAAAGCAAAGTGCCTTACCTTGGTATCTGCCTGGGCATGCAGGTAGCCACCATCGAATACGCCCGCCATGTTGCCGGCCTGGCGGATGCGAACAGCACCGAGTTCGAGCCGGAAACACCCCATCCGGTGATCGCATTGATCACGGAATGGAAAGACTCTGACGGCACCATCCAGAAACGTGACGCCGGTTCTGACCTGGGCGGCACCATGCGTCTGGGCGCTCAAAGCTCCGACGTCGCACCCGGAACCCTGGCGCACCGCATTTACGGCGACGTTGTCACCGAACGCCACCGCCACCGCTACGAAGCCAATGTCCATTACCTGGACCGCCTGCGCGCCGCCGGCCTGGTGATATCGGCATTGACCCAACGCGAACAACTGACCGAAATCGTTGAATTGCCGCAGGATGTGCATCCGTGGTTCGTCGGTGTGCAATTCCACCCCGAATTCAAGTCCACGCCATGGAACGGCCACCCGCTGTTCAATGCTTTCATCAAGGCTGCGATGGACCACCAGGCGACTGGCAAGAGCCTGAAGGCGGTGGCATGAACAACGCCCGGACAGACCGCTGCGGTCAAGCCTGCCCTCCTCGGGTGCGCCGTGCGGCTTACCCGCTGACCCGCGTGGGAACTCCATGAAACTCTGTGGTTTTGAGGTCGGACTTGACCAGCCATTCTTCCTGATTGCGGGGACTTGCTCGATCGAGGGCCTGCAGATGTCACTCGATGTCGCGGGACATCTGAAGGAAACCTGCGCCGCATTGGGTGTCGCGCTGATCTACAAAGGCTCGTTCGACAAAGCCAACCGCTCATCCGGCACCAGCGCACGCGGCGTCGGCATGGACGCAGGTCTGAAAATTCTTGAGGAAGTTCGCCGACAGACCGGCCTGCCCGTCCTGACCGATGTGCACGAGACGGCCCAGGTGGCCGAGGTGGCCTCCGTGGTCGACGTATTGCAAACCCCGGCTTTCCTGTGCCGGCAGACCGATTTCATCCGCGCTGTCGCCCAGTCGGGCAAACCGGTCAATATCAAGAAAGGGCAGTTTCTCGCGCCCTGGGACATGAAAAACGTCATCGACAAAGCCCGGGCGGCCGCACGCGAAGCCGGCCTTTCGGAAGATCGCTTCCTGGCCTGCGAGCGGGGGGTCAGCTTCGGCTACAACAATCTGGTCGCCGACATGAGCAGCCTGGCCGAAATGCGCAAGTCCGGTGCGCCAGTGGTGTTCGATGTCACCCACTCGGTACAGAAGCCGGGCGGTCTGGGGGCCGCCAGCGGCGGAGCGCGCGACATGGTGCCGGTGCTCGCCCGCGCCGGCGTGGCTGCAGGCGTGGCTGGCCTGTTCATGGAAACCCACCCGACACCGACCCAGGCTTGGTCCGACGGACCCAACGCCGTGCCGCTGCACCACATGCGAGCCCTCCTCGAAATCCTGGTGAGCCTGGACCGCACGACCAAAGCGGCCGGTTTCCTGGAAGACCGATTCATCTGACACCGACCGGAGCCGCCATGCCTGCCGCCTACATCATCGTCGACATGTCGATCTCTGACATCGAGCAATACAAGCAGTACATGGCTGCGGCGCCGGCCGCCGTGGCCGCCGCCGGGGGCGAATACCTGGTGCGCGGAGGACGCTTCGAGGTCATGGAAGGCAACTGGCAACCCGCGCGGGTTGCGATGTTGCGTTTCCCGAGTTTTGAACAGGCCAAAGCGTTTTACGACGGCGAAGCCTATCGGGCGGCCCGGGCCAAACGCGAAGGCGCCACCACGTTTTTCAACATGATCCTGGTCGAGGGCGTGGACGCCCCCGTGAACTGAATCCAAACCATAGAAACCGAAAGGCAAACATGAGCGCTATTGTTGATATCGTCGGCCGCGAAGTGCTGGACAGCCGAGGCAACCCCACCGTCGAATGTGACGTCTTGCTCGAATCGGGCACCATGGGTCGCGCCGCCGTACCTTCGGGGGCGTCCACCGGTTCGCGCGAAGCGATCGAGCTGCGTGACGGCGACAAGAGCCGCTACCTGGGCAAAGGCGTGCTCAAGGCGGTAGAACATATCAACACCGAGATTTCCGAGGCCGTGCTGGGCCTGGACGCCGCGGAACAGGCCTTCCTGGACAAGACGCTGATCGACCTGGACGGTACCGACAACAAGAGCCGACTGGGCGCCAATGCCATGCTGGCCGTCTCGATGGCCGTGGCCCGCGCCGCCGCCGAAGAGTCCGGGCTGCCGCTGTACCGCTACTTCGGCGGCATGAACAGCTGCCAGTTGCCGGTGCCGATGATGAACGTCATCAACGGTGGCGCGCATGCCAACAACAATCTGGATCTGCAGGAATTCATGATCATCCCGGTCGGCGCGCCGAGCTTCCGCGAAGCGGTGCGCTGGGGGGCGGAGGTGTTCCACGCGCTCAAGAAAATCATCCACGACAAGGGCATGAGCACCGCGGTCGGCGACGAAGGTGGCTTCGCACCCAACGTCGCCAGCCATGAAGCCGCGATCCAGATGATCCTCGAAGCCATCACCAACGCCGGCTATACCGCCGGCGAGCAGATCGCCATCGGCCTGGACTGCGCAGCCAGCGAGTTCTACAAGGACGGCAAATACCACCTCGAGGGCGAAGGCCTGGTGCTTTCGGCCGAGGAATGGACCAACATCCTGGCGACCTGGGTTGACAAGTACCCCATCATCAGCATCGAGGACGGCATGGCCGAGGGCGACTGGGATGGCTGGAAAGTCCTGACCGACCGGCTCGGCAAGGCGGTCCAGATCGTGGGCGATGACCTGTTCGTCACCAACACCAGAATCTTCAAGGAGGGCATCGAAAAAGGCATTGCCAACTCGATCCTGATCAAGATCAACCAGATCGGCACCCTCACTGAGACTTTCGCCTGTATCGAAATGGCCAAACGGGCCGGCTACACGGCAGTCATAAGCCACCGCTCGGGGGAGACCGAAGACGCCACCATCGCCGACATTGCCGTCGGCTTGAACGCCGGCCAGATCAAGACCGGGTCGATGAGCCGGTCCGACCGCATGGCCAAATACAACCAGCTGCTGCGCATTGAGGAAGACCTGGGCGAGATCGCGGAGTATCCGGGTCGCGCAGCCTTCTACAACCTGCGCTGAGCCGTCGGTCGTCGGCTGCTTCTTCCATGGCCGCTCGGCTGGTCGCCCTCCTGCTCGTCGGACTGCTGGTCGCATTCCACGCGCAGCTGTGGATCGGCCGGGGCAATCTGCGTGAAATCGCCCAGTTGCAAGAACAGCTGGCCGCCCGTCAGGCCGCCAATGCCGCGTTGGCCACCAGCAACGCCCAACTGGCAGCCGAAGTGGAAGACCTCAAAACCGGCATGCAGATGGTCGAAGAGAAGGCGCGCATGGAACTGGGCATGCTCAAGCCCGACGAAGTCTTTGTGCACTATGCACGGCGCTGACCGGCCCGCCCACCGGCGGGCCACCGGCGTCCGGAGCTGAGCCCCCCGATGTCGGACACCCTTTTTGCCACTGCCTTCAGCTTGTGGGGCGCGCCGACCACCTGGCTGGAGGTGCTGGCGTTCGCACTGGCCTTGGGCATGGTTGCCTGCAACATTCGGGTCATCCACTGGGGCTGGCCCCTGGCGGCGATCAGTTCTTTGCTGTATGGCCTGCTGTTTGCCCGTTACCGCCTGTACGGGGAGGCGAGCCTGCAGGTCTTTTTCGCCGCCATGGCGGCCTGGGGCTGGTGGCAGTGGCTGCGCGGCACGACCGCAAGCGGTGCCGCACTGACCGTGCGACACCTCTCCCCCTCCGGTCGCCAGACCGCCCTGCTGGCCGCCGCGGTGCTGTGGCTGTTGATCGGGCTGCTGCTGGACCACTTCACCGACTCGGATGTCCCCTGGCTGGATGCTTTCCCCACGGCGCTGAGCATCGTCGCGCAGGTGCTGCTGGGACGTAAATTGCTGGAAAACTGGCCCTTCTGGGCGGTCGTCAACCTGTCCAGCGTGGGCCTTTTCGTCTACAAGGCGCTCTGGCTCACTGCGCTGCTGTACCTGGTTTTCACCTTCCTGTCGCTGGTGGGCTGGCGTGCCTGGCAGACGCTGATCGAACGGGCCCCGAAGGTGCCATGAGCGAAAGCTGCGCACCCGCTCCACCCCTCCCCGGTGGACTGCGTATCGCCGTACTGGGCGCGGAAAGCACCGGCAAAACGACCCTGGCCGGGGACATTGCCCGCACGCTGCGCCGGCTCGGCCAGCCGCTGACACTGGTGGATGAAGCCTTGCGCCGCTGGTGCGACCGACACGGACGCACGCCGTCCTGCGGCGAGCAGCAACTGATCGCCCAAGAGCAGGCCAACGCCGTGCTTGCCGCGCCCGCCGGTCATGTTGTGGTCGCTGACACCACCCCTTTGCAGACCGCCGCCTACAGCGAACTGTATTTCGGCGACCACAGCCTGACCCCGGGCGGATTGCAACACCAAGGCCTGTATCACCTGACACTGCTCACCGCGCTGGACCTGCCATGGGTGGCGGATGGCCTGCAACGCGACGGCCCGCAATGGCGCGGGCCGGTCGACCAGCGCCTGCGCACACTCCTGGCGGACGCCGGATTGCCGTTCCGCGTAATCTACGGCGAAGGAAACCTGCGACTGGAGGCGGCGCTTTCCGCTATATTTACTATAGCTAAATGTGACCTTTCTGCGCTGGGTATCGACCAATTCGAGCAAAAAAATCGTTCGCCGGCCGCCGCGGGCCGCCCCTGGCAGTCGCTGTGTGAATGCTGCGGCGATCCGGACTGCGAGCGGCGCCTGTTCCGCGCCCTGACCCGCGGCGATTGAGGCAGCCATCGAGGGGCCCAGGGGCGCCGTCGACCTGCCGCGCCGGTCTGCGCCGGAGACGGCTCAGTGGAGCCCGCGACCCGGATTGGGGGTCACCGGGGCCTGGAACAGCAGGGCCGCGTCGACCGGATCGAAGTGGTACTGCTGGCCACAGAAGTCGCACCCCACTTCGATCTGTCCGCGCTCGGCCAACAGCGACTCGACTTCGTCGCGGCCCAGCCCCTGGACCATGCGCGCCACCCGTTCACGACTGCAGGTGCAGGCAAAGTGCGGACCACCTTCGCCAACCAGCGGCTCGAAACGCTGCACAGGCTCCTCCCAGAACAAGCGGTGCAAGATGGTGTCTGCATCCAGCGTCAGCAGTTCCTTGCGCTGCAGGCTCTTGGCCAGAATGGCGATGCGTCGGTAATCCTCATTGCGGCCGATGGCGTCTTCATTGTGCTGGCGGGCGGCGTCCGAACCGGCCAGATTGCCCTCGCCGTGGACCGGCAGACGCTGAATCAGCAAGCCCGCCGCCATCGTCGCGTCGGCTGCGAGCACCAGTGTGGTGTCCAGCTGTTCGGACTGCAGCATGTAGTGCTCCAGCACCTGGGCCAGACTTTCCAGCGGTTCGCCATGGTCGCCGTGCAGCGGCACCACACCCTGGTACGGCTGCTGTCCGGGCAAGCGGTCCTGCGGGTCGAGGGTGATCGCGCACCGTCCCGTGCCGTGGAGGTTGAGCATCTGGCTGAGTGTGGCGTCGGGCGCCACGACTCCTTGCAGCGACGCGGTCGCGCGCAGACCCAGGCTGCTTTGCACCTCGGCCACCGCCACCTTCACCGGCCCGTCGCCGAATACCTGCAGCACCAGTGCGCCATTGAACTTGATATTGCCCTGCATCAGCACCGCGGCTGCAGCCATTTCACCCAGCAAGTCCCGTACCGGCGGCGGATAGGTACCCAGGCCCGGGTTGCCCGCGCGGCGACGCAGTATCTCCTGCCAGCTGTCCGTCAGACGGACAAGCATGCCGCGCACCGGCAGGCCTTCGAACAGAAATTTGTGCAATTCAGACACCGTACCCGCCTTCAGTCGATCCGGCGCAGACCGGTGCGAAAACGGCTGGCGTTCTCGCGGTAATGGCGGGCGCTCCAGCGCAGGCCTTCGATCTGCTCGGGCG